>Ga0153931_100025_pt1 | contig 98355 bp, 87 predicted proteins | sample TSNJ015MetaG_FD_104730 | JGI IMG/M metagenome (GOLD analysis project Ga0153931, IMG submission 104730) | Attine ant fungus gardens microbial communities from New Jersey, USA - TSNJ015 MetaG | ecosystem: Host-associated > Fungi > Mycelium > Unclassified | place: USA: New Jersey, Wharton State... | reverse complement strand
GGCCGAACGCAGGCTTGAATCCGTGGGTAACCCGGCAGGACGCCGGGTTAGCCGCGTTGGGCCATGGATGGCCCGTCGCGGCGGCCCACGGATTCAAGCCGGAGTGAGGGCACACCGAGCCTAGGCGAGGTGCCGAGTGGTGGGGCAAAGACCTTTTGGTTACTTTTGGGGCGTTTGCCAAAAGTGACCCGCTGTAAGAGCGGAACCCTAAGTGGCCGTGACCGCAGCAACGGATATGTACTCACCCACCCAAAACCCCGAAAACATCAGAACGCCAACTTATAGCCAATAGTCATCAACATAACCGCCAGACAAGGCCGCAACACACCATCAGGAACCTTACCGGTCATGTGACTCCCCAGGTAAATCCCCGGCAACGACCCCATCAGCAAAAAGCCCAGCAAATGCCAATCCATATTACCCATGCTCGCGTGCCCCAGCCCGGCGACCAATGTCAGCGGCACGGCATGGGCAATCTCGGTACCCACCAACCGACGCGTCGCCAGAAACGGGTACAGAATAAACAGCGCCACGGTACCAAGCGCACCCGCCCCGATGGACGTCAGAGCAACCATGGTGCCAAGGATCGCACCGGTCACCACCGTCAACACGTTCAAATTGCGCGGGCTCATGTGATAGTCGTCACCCGCATGACGCTGCGCAAAAGCCAGCAGGCTTTTCTTGAACAGAATCGCCAGCGCCGTCAGCAGCAACACCCCACCAAGCGCCTGCTTGATCACCGCGTTCATGGCGCTGGGGTCGGTATGCAAACTGGCAAGGAACCACAGGGTCAGCAGCACCGCAGGCACACTGCCCAAGGTCAGCCAACCGGTGATGGTCCAGTCGATATTCCTGTTCTTGCTGTGCACCAGCACGCCACCTGACTTGGTGATGGCCGCGTACAACAAGTCAGTGCCCACGGCGGTCGCCGGGTTGATGCCGAACCACAACAGGATCGGGGTCATCAAAGACCCTCCGCCGACACCGGTCATGCCAACGATAAAACCAACCACCAGGCCAGCGATGACAAAACCAAAATTACCCACATCCATACAGCTACCTGCGGCCTTATAAATTTCTGGCCGCAGGATAGCGATTTTTCTTATAACGACTTATATCAATATGATCTGACTTTATGCCTTTTGTGTCAGCCGATGACAGACGTAAGCTTGCGTCTGATACGGAAAAGCCACGGTGTCACGCCCCCGCAAGGCAGGATGCGTGTCGATCAGCGCCTGCAATTGCGCAGTCACGCTGGCTTTTTCGGCGGCGGGCAGCGCCGCGATAAAGCTCACCGACAGGAAGCGATCCATGATCACCTCCCCAGGGCTGCCGACATGCTGATAGGCAAAGCAGGTCATGTGGGGCGCAGAAAAATATTCGCCGGTGAAGGCTTCGCGCCAGCGGCCTGAATGAAAGCGCGGCGTATCGCCTTCATAGGGGGTGATGATGTCGGTGATGGCGGCGACCCAATCCACCGATTCATCGCGCACATTCCACACCAACCCCAGGCGCCCATCGGGTTTGAGCACGCGGTGGATTTCTGCCAGCGCGGCTTCGGTAGAAAACCAATGGAACGCCTGCGCACAGACCACCGCATCGGCGACGGCGGTTTCCAGGGGAATGGATTCGGCCGTGCCATTGACCAGGCGCACATCGGGCAACAGTTTATTGAGCTGCGCGCCCATCGCTTCGACCGGTTCGACCGCCACCAGCGTGGGCGCCAGGGTGCTGAGCAAACGGGTGAACTTGCCGGTACCGGCGCCCAGGTCGATTACCGTCGATTGCGCATCGATGTGCAGCGCATCAGTGAGCCAGCCGGTGAGTTGTCGCGGATAGTCGGGCCGGCCTTGGGCGTAAGTGACGGCCTGGGTAGAGAAACCTTGTTGAGCAGACGTGTGAACACCAGTCATTGCCAATCTCTCCTCGGGTAAAGCGGGGGGCACAGTGTGCGCCCTTGCGCATTTATTTTCTAATCACTGCATCCAATCGAGCGCGGCCTGGGTAGTGCTTACAGTGACCCCGCTGTTTTACTCAATGGAGAACCACCCATGAACGCTAAAGCACTGTTCTGCCTGACCGCCCTGCTGGCCGCTGCGCCAACGGTTTTCGCCCAGACCGGCTTGCCCGACAGCATCAAGGTGCCGGATGGGCACAAGGTGGCGCTGGAGACCACAGGCGTCGGCGAAATCACCTACGAATGCCGCGACAAAGCTAACGCCGCGGGCCAGACCGAGTGGACGTTTGTCGGTCCCAAGGCGGTGTTGAATGACCGCAGCGGCAAGCCAGTGGGCACCTATTTCGGCCCACCCGCTACATGGCAAGCCCAGGACGGTTCGAAAGTCACCGGCACGCAGTTGGCCGTGGCGCCCTCCGGTGCTGGCAACCTGCCGTATCAACTGGTCAAGGCCAACCCGGCCGAAGGCAAAGGCGCAATGAGCGGTGTGAGTTATATCCAGCGCGTGGCCCTCAAGGGTGGCGTGGCGCCGAGCACCGAGTGCAGCGCGGCCAACAAAGGCACCCAGGCAGTGGTGAAGTACCAGGCCGACTACATCTTCTGGGCGGCCAACTGAGAACAAACTCAGCTACGCTGCCCCTGTAAGGGCCGGCTTGCCGGCGAGGGTCGTCAACGATGACGCAGGGCACCTGGGTTATACGCTGCGCCCGTGCCCTTTTTCGCCGGCACGCCGGCGCCCTGCAGTGCGGTGGCGATTGTTATGACAGTGGTGGACACACGTGGCCTTGCCTGACGCCGATTTTGATTACGAAGCCTGTCTGCTGGCCTGCGCCCGTGGGGATCAACGTGCCTTGCGCCAGCTCTATGAGCAGGACAGCAGCCGTTTGCTCGGCGTGGCCTTTCGCATTGCCAGGGACAAGTCCCTGGCCGAAGACATCGTGCATGACGCGTTTATCAAGATCTGGCGTGGCGCCGGCAGTTTCGACCCCAACCGTGGCGCGGCGCGCGGCTGGGTGTTCAGCGTGACCCGGCACCTGGCGCTCAATGCCGTGCGCAATCACTACCGGGAATTACCCCTGGGCGACGCGCACGAGCACATCGCCACACCCGACACCTTTGAATTCGCTTCGCGCTCGGGGCAGGTCCACGCCTGCCTGGAGCAGCTCGATCCGGCCCGTCGCGCGTGCATCCTGCATGCCTATGTCGACGGCTATTCCCACAGCCAAATCGCACAGAAACTGGACACTCCGCTGGGGACCGTCAAAGCCTGGATCAAACGCAGCCTCGCTGCGCTGCGGGAGTGCATGGCATGAGCAACCCTCTGGACGAACTGGCTGGCGAATACGTGCTGGGCACCCTGCCCGCCGCGCAACGCGCCGAGGTTGAGCAGCGCTTATCCGAGGATGCCGCGTTGCGCGCGGCGGTGGACGCATGGGAGCAACGCCTTTTGCCGCTGACCGCATTGGCCGAACCGGTGCCCCCTTCTGCTCAGCTGTGGCGGCGCATCGAGCGCACCGTCACGCCTGCCGACACCCGCACCGATCGCCAAACACCGTGGTGGAACCTGCTGGCGCTCTGGCGTGGTTTGGCCGGCGCGGGGCTGGTGGCGACGTTGGTCCTGGCGACGCTGCTGCTGACCCGCCCACCCACTGCTGAACCCACCTTTGTGGTGGTGTTGGTGGCGCCGCAAAGCCAGGCTCCGGGGTGGGTGATCCAGGCCAGCAATACTCAGCAGATCCAGTTGATTCCATTGGGTGTGATGCAAGTGCCTGCCGACAAGGCGCTGCAATTCTGGACCAAGGCGGATGGCTGGCAAGGCCCGGTGTCGCTGGGGTTGGTCAAGCCAGGGCAAACGCTGTCGGTGCCGCTGGACAAACTGCCGCCACTGGCGCCCAACCAATTGTTCGAGTTGACCCTGGAAGACCCGAATGGCTCGCCGACCGGCAAACCCACCGGGCCGATCCAGGCGATCGGCCGCGCCGTCAAGGTGCTCTGATCAGCTGACGCTGGGCAACCACAGGCGAAACCGTGCCCCGCCCAAGGGTGATGCCTGGGCCGTCAACGTGCCGCCCTGGGCCTCCATCGCACGCCGGCTGATGGCCAGGCCGAGGCCGAAGCCACCCGTGGCGCGGTCGCGGCTGCGGTCCAGGCGGTAGAAGGGTTCGAAGATCCGCTCGCGCTGGTCTACCGGGATGCCGATGCCATCGTCATCCACGCAGATTTCACAGCCTTTGGCACACACCTTGACGCCCACCTGGATGCGCCTGTCGCAATAGCGCGTGGCATTGCGCAACAAGTTTTGCAGCGCGCGGGCGGTGAGACGCGGGTCGAGGCGGAAGCGCTCCACCGCGCAATCGAGCGCCACGTCGATGACAATCTCGGGGTTTTCCAATTCGTCATCGACGCTGCCCAGCACGCTGTCGACAAACTCGTCGAGCACCACGTCCACTCGCTCCGGCAGTTGCGCCGGGTTTTGCAGGCGGCTGTACGACAGCAATTCCAGCACCAGCTCGTCCAGCTCACGAATGTGCGCCACCAGGCTTTGCAGGCGCTCGCGACTGGCATGGGGCAAGTCTTCGGACAACGCCAGCGCCAAGCCGAAATCCAGGCGGGTCAGCGGCGTGCGCAGTTCATGGGAGACCGCATTGAGCAGGTCGCGCTGCTGATTGAGCAGGCGCTCGATATCGTCGGCCATGGTGTCGAACACCGATGCCAGGCTGCCAATGTTGGAACTGGGCGGAATATGCGTGCGCTCGCCCAGGTTGCCCTTGCCCAGTTGTGCGGCAGTGCTTTTCAGGCGCTCCAGGTCACGCCAGTGCGGGCGCAGCCAAAACAGCAGGCAAGCCAGCAGCGCGGCGCCGATCAGCACGTTCATCGACCAGTACAGCAAGTTCATGTCCATCGGGTCGGGGGGAATCGTCAGCTTGACCGCAAACTGCTGGTTGACCGGCGAACTGATTTCTTCCATCCAGCCCCATTCGCCGAGGCGGATCACCGGCTTGCCCTGCTCCAGCAGCTTTTCTTCTGCAGGCGTGTAGCTGGCGTCCTGGCGCAACAGCAGTTTGACTTTCAGCGGCGCGAAGTCGCGGCCCAATTGCTCGGTCACCTGGGACCAGCGCTCGACCGGCGCGCGCAGGTATTGTTTGACGATGAGCGTCTGCAGGCCACGGGTCTGCTCGACGTTGTAGTCCATGTAGCGGTGTTCAAACAGCTGGATCACCAACCGCGGAATCAGAAAGATTGCCGCACTGAAGGTGATGATGGTGATCAGGTAGAGGCGCAGCAGGACACGAAACATGGATCAGCATTCCCACTCGGAACGGCTGAACAGGTAGCCCTTGCCCCACACGGTCTTGATCTTGCGCGCCTCGCCCGCGTGATCGTCGAACTTGCGGCGCAGCTTGGAGATGGCCACGTCCACCGAGCGGTCGGTGCCGTTGAACTCGATACCGCGCAAGCGCTGCAGGATCTGGTCGCGGCTGAGCACTTCACCGGCGTGCCGGGCCAGCACCACCAGCAGGTTGTATTCACCGCTGGACAGTTCGACGGCCTGCTCGCGCCAGGTCACGGTGCGCTCCGACAGGTCGATGCACAGGTTGCCCATGACGATCTGGTCGTTGGCCATCTGAGGTTCGGACAGGCTGCTGCGGCGCAGCAAAGTGCGCACACGGGCGAGCAGCACGCGTGGCTCGCACGGCTTGGTGACATAGTCGTCGGCGCCCATTTCCAGGCCCAGCACCTGATCGTGACTGTCGTCGCGCGCAGTCAGCATCAGGATCGGCAAGCCCGCCGAGTCTGCGCGCAGCAAGCGGCACACCTGCAGGCCATCGAGGCCGGGCAACATCAGGTCGAGGATCACCAGGTCCGGCGGGTTGAGGCGCGCGCGTTCGCGTACGTGGTCGCCACGGCTGAGCACACTGACATGGTAGCCATTGCGCTCCAGGTAGCTGGCAATCAGCTCGGAGAGTGCGGCGTCGTCTTCCACCAGGAGGATGTTGGGCATGGTGTTTCCAAATAATGCAGTTCATCAGGTGTACAGAAACCCAATGTGGGAGCGGGTTTGCTCGCGAAAGCGGTGGTTCAGTGGCTAGATTGATTGATTGATCCACCGCCATCGGGGGCAAGCCGCCTCCCACATTTGATCTTTGCTGTTTGCAGGATTGTGCAAGGATATACGCCCTCAGGCGACTATGGGTCGCGCCTTACATTTCTTCACAGACGAGCTACACAGCTTCACAGCACCACGGCGCAGGTGTCTTTAGGATGCGCCAGTCAATATTGGGATATGAGCATGTCGAAGAATCTGTTTGCGCCGTTTTGCCTGCTGGCCCTGGCGCTCGCCCTGAGCGCGTGTGGCCAGTCGGCGGACGAGGCGCCACAAATGCCGCTGGCCAAAGTCCGCATCGAGACCCTGCAAGCCAAGCCTCTCTCGATCAGCAGTGAACTGAGCGGGCGGATCGCCGCGCCGCGTATTGCCGAAGTGCGCGCACGGGTGGCCGGTGTGGTCATGCAGCGCGTGTTCAAGGAAGGTCACGACGTGAAACAGGGCGACGTGCTGTTTCGCATCGACCCCGCCCCGTTCAAAGCCGACCTGGACAGCGCCCAGGCCAACCTGAGCAAGGCGCAGGCCAACGCTTTCCAGGCGCGTCTGCAGGAGCAGCGCTACAGCCAGTTGGTCGAAGGCAACGCCATCAGCGGCCAGGATTACGACAATGCCCGCGCCGCCGTGCGCCAGACCAATGCCGAAGTCGCCGCCAACAAAGCCGCCGTCGAGCGCGCCAAACTCAACCTGGGCTACGCCACCGTGACCGCGCCGATCTCCGGGCGCATCGGCCGCGCATTGGTCACCGAGGGCGCGCTGGTCGGGCAAAACGAAGCCACGCCGCTGGCGATCATCCAGCAACTGGACCCGATCCACGCCGACCTGACCCAGTCCACCCGCGAGTTGAACGACCTGCGCCGGGCCTTCCGTGCCGGCAGCTTGAAGCAGGTCGGCCAGGACCAGGCCAAGGCCACGCTGATCGAGGACGACGGCAGCCTGTACCCGCTGCCGGGCAAATTGCTGTTTGCCGAAATCAGCGTCGACCCCGGCACCGGGCAGATCATCCTGCGCAGCGAATTCCCCAACCCGGACCTCGACCTGTTGCCCGGCAGCTTTGTACGCGTGCGCCTGGAACAGGCAGTGGACAAACAGGGCATCAGCGTGCCGCAGCGCGCCATTACCCGTGACAGCGCTGGCATCCCGATGGTGCTCTTGCTGGACGCCGAACAGGTCGTCAGCCAGCAACCGGTGGAGCTGGGCGCGGTGATCGAGGATCGCTGGATCGTCAGCAACGGCCTCAAACCCGGTGACCGCATCATCGTCGAGGGCCTGCAACACGCACGCCCCGGTGAAAAAGTCGAAGTGGACGACAGCCCCGCGCCGAATGCCCAGGCCTCGGTCCGCTAAGCAAAGGAATACCTGACAATGCCGCAGTTCTTCATTGACCGCCCGATCTTCGCCTGGGTGGTCGCCCTGTTTATCCTGCTGGCCGGCGCGCTCGCCATTCCGCAGTTGCCGGTGGCCCAGTACCCCAACGTCGCGCCGCCGAAGGTGGAAATCTATGCGGTGTACCCGGGCGCCTCGGCCCAGACCCTGGACGAAAGCGTGGTCAGCCTGATCGAGCAGGAACTCAACGGTGCCGATCACCTGCTGTATTTCGAATCCCAGAGCAGCCTGGGCTCGGCGACTATCACCGCGACGTTCCAGCCGGGCACCGACCCGGAAATGGCCCAGGTCGATGTGCAAAACCGTCTGAAGGCGGTAGAGCCGCGCCTGCCGCAAGCCGTGACCCAACAAGGCCTGCAGGTGGAGAAAGTCTCCGCCGGTTTCCTGCTGCTGGTGACATTGACCTCCAGCGACGGCAAGCTCGATGACGTCGCGCTCAGCGATTACCTGGCGCGCAACGTGATGAACGAGCTCAAGCGCATCGAGGGCGTGGGCAAGGCGCAGCTGTATGGCGCAGAGCGTGCGATGCGTATCTGGATCGACCCGCAGAAACTGATTGGCTTCAACCTTACGCCGGCCGACGTCAACGCCGCGATCAGCGCGCAGAACGCGCAGGTCTCGGCGGGCAGCATCGGTGATTTGCCGGGCACTCACACCCAGGAAATCACCGCCGCCATTCTGGTCAAAGGCCAGCTGTCGACGCCGGCGGAGTTCGCCGACATCGTGCTCAAGGCCAACCCGGACGGCTCCACCGTGCGCATCGGCGATGTGGCGCGGGTGGAAATCGGCAGCCAGGAATATCAGTTTTCCACACGCCTGAACGGCAAGCCGTCCACCGCTGTCAGTGTGCAGCTGTCGCCGGGCGCCAACGCGCTGAACACCGCGACGCTGGTGCGGGCGAAGATGGATGAGCTGTCGCGCTACTTCCCGGCCAATGTGGAGTACAAGATTCCGTACGACACCTCGCCCTTCGTCAAAGTCTCGATCACTAAAGTGATTTACACCTTGCTGGAAGCCATGGCGCTGGTGTTTGCGGTGATGTTCCTGTTCCTGCAGAACGTGCGCTACACGCTGATCCCGACGCTGGTGGTGCCGATCGCGCTGATGGGCACTTTCGCGACCATGCTGTTGCTGGGGTTTTCGATCAACGTGCTGACCATGTTCGGCATGGTGTTGGCCATCGGCATTCTGGTGGACGATGCGATTGTGGTGGTCGAAAACGTCGAGCGCATCATGGCCACCGAGGGCCTGTCGCCCAAGGAGGCCACGCGTAAAGCCATGGGCCAGATCACCGGGGCCATCGTCGGCATCACTTTGGTGCTGGTCGCGGTGTTCCTGCCGATGGCCTTTATGCCGGGCTCGGTGGGCGTGATTTACCAGCAGTTTTCGCTGTCGATGGCCACCTCGATTCTGTTCTCGGCGTTTCTGGCTTTGACCCTGACCCCCGCCCTGTGCGCCACTTTGCTCAAGCCGATTGCCAAGGGCGAGCACCACGCCAAGGGCGGTTTCTTTGGTTGGTTCAACACGCGTTTTGAACGCCTCACCGACCGTTATGAAGGCTGGGTGGCCTACGCCCTCAAACGCAGTGGTCGTTACCTGCTGATCTATCTGGTGCTGCTGGTGGGCCTGGGCTGGATGTTCAGCCGCCTGCCCTCCTCGTTCCTGCCGGTGGAAGACCAGGGTTACACCATCACCGATATCCAGCTGCCACCGGGCGCTAGCAAGAACCGCACGGTGCAGGTAGCCGAGCAGATCGAGGCGCATAACGCCCAGGAGCCAGGGGTGGGCGATACCACCATGATCATGGGCTTCAGTTTCTCTGGCTCCGGGCAGAACGCGGCGCTGGCATTTACCACGCTCAAGGACTGGTCCAAACGCAGCAGCGACGATTCGGCGGCGGCAATTGCCGACCGCGCCAACGCCGCGTTCAGCGAGCTCAAGGATGCGATTGCCTATGCGATCCTGCCGCCGCCGGTAGACGGCTTGGGCACCTCGAGCGGTTTCGAGTTCCGGTTGCAGGACCGTGGCGGTGTCGGCCATGCCGCCTTGATGGCGGCGCGTACTGAGCTGCTGGCGGCCGCCGAGAAAAACCCGATCCTGGCCAATGTGCGTGAAAGCGCCCTGGCCGAGGCGCCACAAGTGCAGTTGGAAGTAGACCGCAAGCAGGCCAATGCACTGGGGGTTTCCTTTGCCGACGTCGGTAATGTGTTGTCTTCAGCCATCGGCTCGGCCTACATCAACGACTTCCCCAACCAGGGCCGTATGCAACGGGTGGTGGTGCAGGCCGAAGGCGATCAGCGCAGCCAGGTGGCGGATTTGTTGAAGATCAATGTGCGCAACAACGCCGGCAAGATGGTGCCGTTATCGGCATTTGTCGAAGCCAAATGGACCCAGGGCCCTGCGCAGCTGACCCGCTACAACGGCTACCCCGCCATCGCCATCAGCGGCGAAGCGGCGCCAGGGCACAGCACGGGTGAGGCCATGGAAGAAATCCAGCGCCTGGTCAGCCAATTGCCCGCAGGGCTGGGCCAGGAATGGACCGGTTTGTCGCTGCAGGAGCGTCTGTCCGGTTCCCAGGCGCCGTTGCTGTTGGGCCTGTCGCTGCTGATCGTGTTCCTGTGCCTGGCGGCGCTTTATGAAAGTTGGTCGATCCCGACCTCGGTGTTGCTGGTGGTGCCGCTGGGCGTGCTCGGCGCGGTATTGGCGGTGAGTTTTCGCGGCATGCCTAACGATGTGTTTTTCAAGGTCGGCTTGATCACCATCATCGGCTTGTCGGCAAAGAACGCGATCCTGATCATCGAATTTGCCAAGGATTTGTATGAGCAAGGCGAGGACCTGATCGACGCCACCTTGAAAGCCGCGCGCCTGCGCCTGCGGCCGATCATCATGACGTCGCTGGCGTTTATCCTCGGCGTGGTGCCGCTGGCGATTGCCACCGGCGCCAGCTCCGCCAGCCAGCAAGCCATTGGCACCGGGGTGATCGGCGGGATGATCACCGCAACACTGGCAGTGGTGTTTGTGCCGGTGTTCTTTGTGGTCGTCATGAAGTGGGTGCGCAAGCGTCCATAACCCGTCCGAAAATGCGCTATGGTGCTCACAACCTCTCTTGTCGTGAGCACCTATGGCCTTCCTCGCCCGCACCCACCCTCGCCTTTCGTCCGCCGCCGTACTCGGTCTTGCCGTGGGCATTCTGGCGCCTGCCGATACGCTGATCAGCAAAATCCTCATCGGCTGGAACGCCGGCGTCTGGACCTACCTGTTGCTGATGCTGTGGCTGGCGACCCGTGCTCGCGCCGACGACGTAAAACGCATCGCCGAGATCGAAGACGAAAACGCCGGGCTGGTGCTGTTCATGGTGTGCATCGCGGCGATTGCCAGCCTTGCGACCATCACGGTGAACCTGGTGGGCAGCAAAGACCTCGACAGCACGGCGCGCCTGCTGCATTACGGCTTTACCGGCATGACAGTGGTCGGCTCATGGTTGCTGACCGGGGTGATTTTCAGCGTGCACTACGCACGCCTTTTCTACACCTGGGAGGGCGAGGAGCCGGCGTTGCGTTTTGCCGAAGGGTTGCGCAACCCCAACTACTGGGACTTCCTGTACTTCTCGTTCACCATCGGCGTGGCGGTGCAAACAGCTGATGTGGGCGTGGCCACGCGCGGTCTGCGCAAAGTGGTGCTGGGCCAGTCGTTGATCGGTTTTCTGTTCAATACGGCGATTCTGGGTTTTTCGATCAACATTGCCGCAGGGTTGTTCAGTTAGGCCCGGCGTGCTGATCAGACGGGCAAAAAAAAGGGGAAGCCGAGGCTTCCCCTATTTCGTGCACATGTACCTTAGAAGGCGTACTGCAAACCTGCGGTTGCGCCCCAAGGCATGTCGTATGCCTTGCCTTTGCTGTGACTGACTTCGGTATGCAGGCTAAGGTTTTTCGACAACGAAACAGCCATGCCGCCCGCTACCTCGACGCTCGCGCCCGAGAGGTTGTTATTAAACCTCTGATCGTTGATGTACACCCGGTTGTCCGGGCTGAAGTCACGCGCCGCCGCCGTCCGCAGATACGGCTGCAGAATGCTGCCGCTGTCCAGTTGGACATTTTTGCCCAGGGTGACACCCACCTTGCCGATGGCTGACGTGGCACGATCGCTCTTTGCCTTCAGGCCGTTGTCCATGGTGTAGTTGGCGCCACCAATGGCGGCGACGGACAACTGGGCAAACGGTTCAACATACAGGCCCTCATCGTCGAGCTTGATGTTTTTGCCCACCTCGGCAGATGCGCTCACCGCGTCTTGCGTGTATTTGCCTTTGGCACGTTGGCCGTCGCTCATGTTGACCTGGCTTTGGCCTTTGAGTTTGTTGACCTTGCCCACCAGATCCACGTACACGCCGCTTTCTTCATCCAGCCAGGTTGCATAGGTACCCAGGTAGTAGCTGTTGACCATACCGCTGCTGCCACGGCTCAGGCCCAGGGTTGAGTTGCTGTAGCCGCCCATGACACCGAGCGTCCACTGGCCGTCACCCGCATCCAGCGCCGTGTCGGCACCGATGGTCAGGCCGGTCTGGTTCTGTGAGTAGCCCACGCCGTTGCTGTTGGCCGCCACGTCAATCTTGTTGCCGTAGCCGCGCATCCACAGGCCCTGGCTCTTGCCTTGGCCAAAGCGGACTTCGCCCATGCGGGTGCGCAATATGCTCGACTCACCCACCAGTACCGCAGGTGCAGCGTTGGCCAATGCCAGCACGGCTTTAGCGCTGGTACTGGTGCCCTTTTTCTCGGTATCCAGGTACCAATCGGTCCCTTCCTGCTTGAGCCCATATTCGAAAGCGCCGACATCGACGGTATCGCCCACCAGCCCGAACCTCGCGCCGCCGCTTTCGGTGTGTACCACTTTGATGGCCTCACCGGTGGCCAACTCCGAGCCACTGGCGCCAATCAACAGTTGGTGATTACCTTCGGCGTTGCCATTGACATTCAACAGGTCGGTCTCGCCGGTGTTGAAGTTGGTGTGCATTTTGAACGTGCCGTTACCGGTCAGGTTATGGGTGTTCAGTTGAAAGAATTGGCCCGGGGCGCCAAAGACTACGTTGCCGCCGCCCATTTTCAAGGTATTGACCTGGCTGTCACCCACCAGCACCCATTGGGCGTTGCTGTTGACGTCGAGTTGCTCGACATTGCGCAACTGGCCGGTCAGCGAGGCATTGTTGTTGAGTTGCACCATGCCCGCGCTGCCCGCGCCAATGACCACGTCGCCGATCAACTGGCTGTTGTCGACGAACAGGTTGGCGCTGGAGTTATTGTCCACTTGAAGCAGCACGCCATTACCGCTGAGCAGGTTCGAACCGTTAAGAACCTGGATATCAGCCTTGGTGCTGTTGGTAAGCGGCGGATTGACCAGGATGGCTGAACCGCTTTTGCCCTGGACCACGGAATTATCCAGGATCAAGGAGTTGGTCCGCGTCAGGTCCCCCTCCATGCGCATATTGACCCCGTTCACCCCGCCAGTAATACGGCTGTTATTGCGCGCCACGGCGTCGGCATTAAGCAGTACCAAACCTATACCTGTCGCAGCCGTAGCGTCGACGCGGGCATTGTCCAGGTTCACCGTGCCGTAGCCGGCGGCCGAAATACCGCGGGTTGCACCGATAACACTGCTGTCTTTGACCGTGAGGGATGAGCCATCCGTGCCGCCTGTCGTGCGGGTGACACTCACACCCCAACCCGTGGCGTTGGTGACCGTACTGTTATTGGTGATTAAGGCACTGCTGTTACCCGCGACCGAAATGGCCTGGGTGATCGTGGGGCGCGCCGTCACCTGCGAGTTATCTACGACCACTTTCGATTGCAGTCGGGCTTCGATATCTAACGTTTTGCTGCCCGGCTCCAGGGTCAAACCTGCACTAACCATTTGAATCTGCCGGGTCGTCGCACCGTGCGCAATCAGGCTTGATCCGCCGGACAGTACATAGTTATCAATCGGCGTAGCGGCCGATATTGACGTGTTGGGGAGAATGACTTGGGTTTGCGCTTGCGCAGTGGGGGCAACCAGGAACATTAACGTGACGGCCTGGGCTGACAACGCAAGGCTCAAGGGTGTTGGTTTGAAGTTAAATACTGCCGACATATAATGGACCTCTAGTTCCTGCACGAAACGATTGGGCGGGTTCTAAATCTCGTGGGACCCAGCCCATTAAGCGGCGCCATGATTGACTAGCACTCGCTTAAAATCTGTAGGATTTCTCCCAACCAATCAGATAAAAATCAACAGCTGCTGTGGGGCGATGGCGCCCTCTACGCTTTTAAAAAATTCAATATAAAGCCAGGAATACCAAAGAGGGCTGTGCCCTCTCTGGTAACTACCCCAATGTTTTAACCTAAGCAGGCACAACGCCGCCGGCGCAATAGTTGGAACTTCCCGTGCCCGGACGGAAACCTCGCACTCGATAATTGGCGGGAAGCGAAGGCACTGTTTGCCCCAGATATTGAGTATCAAAGGTTACTGTTGCCGAGCCTTGGGTCAACAACGACCGGTTGGCGTTGATCGGGTTAAACAACACCGTGGAACTTACGTCGAATGTAAGGTCCCACCCAATATTGGCAGCCGTGGCATCGGGCACTGTAAACGTTCTAGATTCCGTGACCACGGACGGGGGTGTCTGGGTATTATTCTGGAACCCGACGAACGTCACGTTTATAAGTTGACCCGCGCTCAAATAATCCGAGCCTGGAATATGGATGATGAGTCTGCCGCTGTTAATCGGCCTCAGCGTATCGCAGTTCAGCGTACCGGTATTATTAAGGACTCTCGGTGCTTCCATTCGCAAGATGACAGAGTCGACGATCACCGTTGTATTGACCGACACACTTGGGTTTGCACTGGCCGCCGACGTGATGGTGTAAGACGCCAACTGCGTAGGGCCGCCCAACGCTCTGATATCACTGAAGGGAATGGTGAAATCCACGAACCCACTGGCAGGCAGGGTCACGATATTCTGCGCTTGCAGACGGCCACCATAATTCAAGGTCACCGTGAACGGCAGTGATGCGGCCGGCAATGCAGGCGTCGTCCACAATGGAATTCGAGCCCTTGCCGCCAGATTTACGTCATCAACCTCCAAATGGTTGTCAGGCCCGAATGTGCCCCCGGCGCGCATTGCTTGGACCACCACGGGCAACAGGTTGGGATTCAAGTTGCCAGGCCCGACGATCACCGGCCCCACAGGCCCCACGATAGACAGGTCCAGATCGAACGGTGTTTCCAACGGCGGCGTCGGATGGGTGTTGGCGCCGCGACGCACGACGTACGAAGCCGTCACCGGCACCCGGTTCTTGCCGGGTGTTTGAGGCCCGTACAGCGTATCCATATTGGCCGCAGTGAACAGAGCCGGCACCGGGAATGCAGTGGTGCCCAGCGGCACCGTGACCTGGATTGAGGCGAACGTTGAGCTCAGCGCGACGACGATTTCATCCGTGGGGCGCAGCGCATTCGTGTAGCTGGGAACCAGCACTCGTACGCCGCCTCCGGACAATACATCAGCCCGATCAATCAAGCCGTCACCGGGCACTGCCAGTACAACAGTTGGCGCAGAAAATTCGGTGGGCAATGGCGCCTGTGCCAGGTCCGCCAAATCCAGGCTGTACGAGAGCTCGGACGGGTTGCCGGCCACGTCGAACAGGCGATAGCGCAGACTGAAGTTGCCCCGGCGTTCAGCCGCCACAACACTTGCCGGCAACGGAAGAGTCAGGGGCACGGCCGGATCAACCCGGAATTTTGTTTCCGGGTTAGGCGGCGCAAATGCGTAAGGCTTATCCGAAGAGCCGAAAAACATTTCGAGGTAATCGCCATCGGACAGGCCGTTTTGCGCGTCGTAGGGAATCGGTAACAGCGCCGTCTGGTTTGGCTGACTCTGAATATAGGCAAGGTCCAGAGGCCCGACCAGGCCCACCGGCAACGAGGGTTCCGGCGGGTTGATGCGGGGACGGTCATAGGGCGACGTCTCATCGACGACCAGCAGCTGCGGGACTGAAAAATTATCGACGCCCGAGTCGGCAATGAGCACCCGATACCTGACCAAATACACACCCGGGGGACGATAGGCTTGCGGTATTGCCACCGGCACTGGATCGGGTTGACTGGTCAGTCGGCGTTGAAACCGGGTGCTGCTGGAGCCGAAATAGGCATCTTCGGCATCGACATCCAAACCACTCAGATCCAGGTACGGAGCAATCTCGACCGTTAATACATCCATCGCCGCGGGGTCGGTACTGGCGCCGTCCCACAGAGGAATATTCAAATTGGTGGACTGTCCTTTTGAAGCCGCACGCGTCAGCAACCCCGTGTATCCGATCACTTGGTCAGCAAACACGCCCAGTTGAAATCTTTCGGGTGTGTAATCGGAGGGCGCCCTGGGTACAAAAGCATCTATGATTTGTCTATTTGTAAGTTCCATTATCTTGCTCCGGACAGTTAAACGGCTAAGACTAACAATGCTCTTCGCCAATTGAATAAATCTTGTTTTTCAACCACGAAGCTTTACTGCAACAACCAAATACCTTGTGTACACCTGACACACACCGATGATTCAACCCGCCACAATTCCATTTGCAGAACAATAACGACCTGTACCGTAAGTCAAATCAACTCTGACTCGTCCCGGGAGTGAGTCGCCAACTTTCACACCGTCACGCCAGACTTCATAACTGCCGGTTGCCGATCCGTACTTGCGCACCGGCAATAGCGTCGCGTCAAACGAATTCAGAACAATGATTGCGCCGGCCACTGTATGTGCGGGCTCCCATAACAGTGACCGACTGACTACAACGCTTGTATTTATAGTGCTCCAGTTATTCTCATTGAAGCCTTGCCACACGAACTTGAGCATGTCGCCCACCCGTAGCGCGGGGTTGGGTGTTATTAACCAACGCACGCCATCTTTCAACATTGACCACGGCACCCCGTTAACCGGGTTGGTTTGCGAACTGCAGGTCAAGTAACCATTGGTCAGCGTGTGTTGTATAAGCGGTGCAGGCAGTGGGACAAGCTGGGTATTCACATTGGTAACGGGGGAGCGTTGCTCGTTAAAGCCGTTGGTGGTGGTGTAATGCACCGCGTACACCGCGGCAGTGGCGCCGCTGATCACGGACCACGGCACATCGCTGAAAAACACCCAGCTACCGGCACTATCAGCGGCGCCCACAGCATAGGTGGCCACCGGGCCTGCCCCGTTCCAGTACAGGCTCAGCGAGTCGCCCACACGGGGCGTATCAAACAGCCGCACTCGCACGCGAACCGGGTAACCTCGGTCTGCATCAACCAGCGTGTTGGTGCCGGTGCGGCCCACAATTTCCACCGGCGCCAACGTCGGGTTCAGCAATGCCGGTGCATTGGGGTGATCCTGGCCGGCGATCGTCAGGTTCACATTGACGGAAAGAGACTTGGACGACGTCGGCACAGGGTCGAGGCCATAGATTTCGTAGCGTACCGGTACGGTCTGTGCCGCCAGCACCGGACTCGGCCCCCGCAGAACCGTCCAGGGGATGTCCACGTCGAACGGCAGTTGCGACACCAACCGGCGCGTGGTGGGTCGGTCATCCCAATACACAATCACTTCATGCCGGGCAGCTGCGGACCATCCCGGGTAGCTGTCTATGCGCACAAACACGCCGCCGCCTTCATCGACGCGAGCGTCATTGCGCTTGATCAACTCGTCGTTGTAGATCGGCGGACGAATGCTCGGGGCTGGCAGCCCCAGGGACAGCACAAAGGGCAGCCCGCTGCTCAACGTGCTGAAATTACCGGCCTCGTCATAGATCCGATAGAACAGGTACCCGGGGCCATTGTTCAGGTCGCGAAACGCATCCGAGTTCAAGGTTGCCGTGGGTGGCGTGGTGCTGAAATTTACCAGCGAGCCGCCGTCCGCCAGCTTCAACGGAGGCGCGGGCGAATTGGATAAAAAGAATTCAATACGGTCGTTGGGCGCCGCGACGTTGTAGACCGGAATGTAAAACGCCGTGGGCTGATGGTCTGTCAGATACTGCGCGTTGATCGCCGGCTCTGGCGGTACGACAAAGCGTGCCATGTCTGTCGGCGCGATCAATTTTGGCGGTTCCAGGTCGATTGTGATCGTCACTGGCAAACTGGTGCTCTGCCCGCCGACATTGCGAACGGTGTAGTAAAGGCGCGCGACTCGACTGCGGCTGCGCAGGTTGAGCATGCTGATTTCACGCTCGAAAAAAGCCGGAATGTCCGGCGGTGGCGGCCCGATCAGAAACCGGTCGAGAAGCCTGATGCCATCATCGCTCTCCCACCAAAGTTCACACGTATGCACCGGGTCAGCCGGGTCACCCGGGATGGCGGGCGTTGGCATCGGCTCCCACGCGGGAATACGCACCTTCAACGGGCTGAGCAACAGTTGCAGTGGCACGACCCCTCTGCCATCGGCGGTCATAACACCTGGGACCGTAGCGGGATCCAAGCCGTCGCCTATGACGGCCTGCCTGGTTAAAAGCCGGGAACGCGTGTAGGGCTTTCGGATAGTCGACATGTTCCGGCCTCAGGAAAAGTTTCAGCATGGCGAGTCACGAGAGCAATGCCTTCGTGCCTGCCATGGAAAAATTAAACGCCTAAAGCCTGCACACGGATACTGTCAGAACTAACAGGTAGGCCCATCCACTCGTCGTTTTTTTCAGCGCTGTGCACGCGCCTATTTCTAAATATTCCTTGACGAAAGGCGCCACCTGGCATTTTATGAAACCGGTTTCAGAGCTTCTGTCAGGCACTGAAACGGCTAATTCCAATAAGAAAGGCCCGTTATCGTGACTCCATTTTCCGCCGCCCAGCGCAGCCGCGTGACCATGCTTGATGTTGCCGAGCGCGCCGGCGTGTCCAAAGCCAGTGTGTCGCGCTTTATCGGTGATGACCGCGCCCTGCTCTCCGACGCCATTGCGCTGCGTATCGAACAGGCCATCAGCGAGCTTGGCTACCGCCCCAACCAGATGGCCCGTGGCTTGAAACGTGGGCGCACACGCTTGATCGGCATGCTGGTGGCCGATATCCGCAACCCCTATTCCATTGCCGTGATGCATGGCGTCGAAACCGCCTGCCGCAAGCACGGCTACAGCCTGGTAGTGTGCAATACCGACCGCGATGACGAGCAGGAGCGTCAGCACCTGGCCGCACTGCGCTCGTACAACATCGAAGGGCTGATCGTGAACACCCTCGGCCATCACCTTGACCAACTGCTGGAACTGCAGCAGGAAATGCCGCTGGTGCTGGTGGACCGCAAGGTCGAGCCACTGCACAGCGACCTGGTGGGGCTAAACAACGCCGCAGCGGTACGCATCGCCGTCGAACACTTGCAACAGCAGGGTTATCGCGACGTGTTGCTGGTCAGCGAAGCCGCCGATGGCACCAGCTCACGCCTGGAGCGCCAGGCCAGTTTCAAGGCCGAGATCGCCAGCCGCCCGGGGCTGACCGGCGCGGTGCTGGAGCTGGACGACGCGCTGCAAAGCCGCCTGCAGGCCTTCCTTGCCACGCCCGGCCCGAAAGCGCTGTTTTGCGCCAACGGTATTGCCGCGCTGGCCTGTACCCGCGCGCTCAAGGCTTCAGGCTGCCGGCTGTTTGAGGATGTCGGCCTGATCGCCCTGGATGATCTGGACTGGTACCCGCTGGTGGGCAATGGCATTACCGCCCTCGCCCAGCCTACTGAAGCGATTGGCGCCAGTGCCTTTGACTGCTTGCTCAAGCGCCTGCGCGGCGATGATGCGCCGACGCGCACCCTGGATTTTTTGCCGGAATTAATCATCCGTGGTTCCACACAATCCCTTGTGGGCGCTGGCTTGCCTGCGGCGACGGTTTACCAGGCGAAGCCGTAATCGCCTGACACACCGCCATCGCAGGCAAGCCCGCTCCCACATTTGTTTTGCGTATAAAAATGAAACCGGTTTCAGAGGTAAACAACAATGCACAAATACCCCGTCTCCATCAGCCTTTCCAGCTACGGCGCCGAGCGTGTTCGCCAACAGGGCCAACTGAGTTTTGTCGACGTACTGAGCGCTGCCGGCGCCCAACGCATCGAATGGCGTGAAGAACTGCTGACCACCGAGCACCCGGCCACACTCGCCCAGGCTGCCGCCGCGCATGGCCTGGAGTCGGTGTACTCCTCGCCGCTGGAACTCTGGGTCGCCGGTCGCGCGCAGCCCAACGCCGAGCTCAATGACACCCTGGACCGCGCCCAGTCATTCGGCGCGCGCTGGCTGAAAGTCTCCCTCGGCTACTTCACCGACACCAACGACCTGCAGAGCCTGCACGCCCTGCTCAACCGACACCCGGTCAAACTGCTGGTGGAAAACGACCAGACCCTGCACGGCGGACGGATCGAGCCGATGCAGCGGTTCTTCACCGAGGTCGAGCGCCTGGGCCTGCCCGTCAAGATGACGTTCGACATCGGCAACTGGCAATGGCAAGACCAGTCCGCCCTCACCGCGGCGCGTTTGCTCGGTCGTCACGTGGATTACCTGCACTGCAAGGCCGTGGCCCGGCGCCAGGACGGCAAGCTGGTGGCCCTGCCGCCCGGCGCCACCGACCTGCATCTGTGGGAACAACTGCTCAAGCATATGACTCAAGGTATTACCCGGGCCGTGGAATTCCCGTTGCAAGGCGATGACCTGACCGAGGTCACCGCGCAACAGGTCGCCGCCCTCACCATCCTTGGCCAACCCCGTGCGGAGAATGCCCATGTCTGAGATCGATATCCTGTCGTTTGGTGAAACCATGGCGATGTTTGTCGCCGAGCAGACCGGCGATCTGGCCCAGGTGGCGCAGTTCCACAAACGCATTGCCGGCGCCGACAGCAATGTCGCCATTGGCCTGTCGCGCCTGGGGTTCAATGTGGCCTGGCTGAGCCGGGTGGGGAATGATTCCCTCGGGCGTTTTGTGGTCGACACCCTGAAAAAGGAAGGCCTGGATTGCCAGCATGTGGCGGTCGATCCCTTGCACCCCACCGGTTTTCAGTTCAAGTCCCGCGAAGAAGCCGGCGCAGACCCTCAAGTCGAGTACTTTCGCAAAGGCTCGGCGGCCAGCCACCTGTCCATCGCCGCCATCAGCCCGACGCTGCTGCAAGCGCGTCACCTGCACGCCACCGGCATTCCGCCGGCGTTGTCCGAGGCCACCCGTGAGCTGTCCCGCGAGCTGATGACGCAGATGCGCAAAGCCGGGCACAGCGTGTCGTTCGACCCGAACCTGCGCCCATCGTTATGGGCCAGCCAGGCGCAGATGATCGCCGAAATCAACGCCCTTGCCGCCATGGCCGATTGGGTCTTGCCGGGTTTGAGCGAAGGTCGCTTGCTCACAGGCTTCGAAGACCCGGCCGACATCGCCGCGTTCTACCTCGACCAGGGCGCCGAAGCCGTGGCCATCAAGCTTGGGCCGGACGGCGCCTATTACCGCACCCAGATGGACCAGGGCTTCGTTGCCGCCGTGCCGGTGGAAAAAGTCGTCGACACCGTCGGCGCCGGCGATGGTTTTGCCGTCGGCATGATCAGCGCACTGCTGGAAAACCTCAGCTTCCCCGAAGCGGTACAGCGCGGTAACTGGATCGGCAGCCGCGCCGTGCAGAGCCGCGGCGACATGGAAGGCTTGCCCACTCGTTCGGAGTTACCCACTCGATCCGTTGCATGACGTACACCCTGTTGCCACAACTACAACAAGCTCAGGAGCAACTCCATGGATACCTTGAAACTCGCCACCCGCCGCTGGTGGTACATCATGCCTATCGTGTTTATCACCTACAGCCTGGCGTACCTAGACCGCGCCAACTACGGCTTCGCCGCCGCCTCCGGGATGGCCGAAGACCTGATGATCACCCCCGGCATGTCCTCGCTGCTGGGCGCGCTGTTCTTCCTCGGCTACTTTTTCTTCCAGGTGCCGGGGGCGATCTACGCGCAAAAGCGCAGCGTTAAAAAGCTGATTTTTGTCAGCCTGATCCTCTGGGGCGGCCTTGCCACCCTGACCGGCGTGGTGTCCAACGCCTACATGCTGATCGCCATTCGCTTCATGCTCGGGGTGGTCGAAGCCGCCGTGATGCCGGCGATGCTGGTGTACCTGTGCCACTGGTTCACGCGTGCCGAACGCTCGCGCGCCAACACCTTTCTGATCCTCGGCAACCCGGTGACCATGCTGTGGATGTCAGTGGTGTCGGGCTACCTGGTGCAGCATTTCAGCTGGCGCTGGATGTTTATCATCGAAGGCATACCGGCGGTGATCTGGGCGTTTATCTGGTGGAAGCTGGCGGATGAAAAACCCGCCGACGCCAAGTGGCTGAGTGAGCAGCACAAAAAAGACCTCGAAAGTGCGCTGGCCGCCGAACAAGTCGGGATCAAGGCGGTGAAGAACTACGCCGAGGCCTTCCGCTCGCCCAAAGTGATCATCCTGGCGCTGCAGTTTTTCTGCTGGAGCATCGGCGTTTACGGCTTTGTGCTGTGGCTGCCGTCGATCCTCAAGGCCGGCCTGCAAATGGACATGGTCGAAGCCGGCTGGCTGTCGGCGTTGCCTTACCTGGCGGCGGTGATCGGCATGCTCGCGGTGTCCTGGGGCTCGGACAAACTGCAAAAACGTAAACGTTTTGTGTGGCCACCCCTGCTGATTGCCTCCATTGCGTTCTACGCCTCCTACGCACTGGGCGCCGAACACTTCTGGTGGTCCTACAGCCTGCTGGTCATCGCCGGCGCGTGCATGTATGCGCCTTACGGGCCGTTTTTTGCCATCGTGCCGGAGATCCTGCCGGCCAACGTCGCCGGCGGCGCCATGGCGCTGATCAACAGCATGGGCGCGCTGGGCTCGTTCGGCGGTTCGTACCTGGTGGGTTACCTCAACAGCACCACCGGTTCGCCCGGCGCTTCGTACCTGCTGATGAGCGGTGCGCTGATGCTGTCGGTGGTGCTGACGATTTTCCTCAAGCCCGGCGCCAGCGACCGTGAACGCGCGCCGATGCCGACCCTTGGATTGAAGGTGAAAACCCGATGAAAAAGTCTGTCGTTTTATACAAAAAACTCTCTGCGCCCTTGATGGCCCGCCTGCACGAGCAGGCCGACGTCACGCTGATCGAAGCGCTCGACGAACCTGGCCTGGCCAAGCTGCGCGAGGCCTTGCCCCGCGCCCAAGGCCTGCTGGGCGCGAGCCTGCGCCTGGACGCCAAGCTGCTCGACCTGGCGCCACACCTTGAAGCGGTGGCCAGCGTCTCGGTGGGGGTCGACAACTACGACATCGACTACCTGACCCAGCGCGGCGTCCTGCTCAGCAACACGCCGGACGTGCTCACCGAAACCACCGCCGATACCGGTTTTGCGCTGATCCTGGCCACCGCGCGCCGGGTGGTGGAGCTGGCCGACATGGTGCGTGCCGGCCAATGGAGCAAGAACATCGGCCCGTCCCATTTCGGCACCGACGTGCATGGCAAAACCCTCGGCATCATCGGCATGGGCCGCATCGGCGAAGCCCTGGCCCAACGCGGGCATTTTGGGTTTGGCATGCCGGTGATCTACCACAGCCACTCGCCCAAGCCGTTGGTGGAAGAACGCTTCGGCGCGCAGTACCGCAGCCTGGTGGATTTGCTCAAGGAAGCTGACTTTGTCTGCCTGACCTTGCCACTGACCGCCGAAACCGAAAAGCTGATCGGCGCTCAAGAGTTCGCGCTGATGGGCCCGGAGACGATCTTTATCAACATCTCGCGCGGCAAAGTAGTGGACGAGGCGGCACTGGTTCAGGCGCTGCAGCAACGCACGATTCGGGCAGCGGGCCTGGACGTGTTCGAGCGTGAGCCGTTGAACCACGATTCGCCCCTGTTGCGTTTGAACAACGTGGTGGCCACGCCGCACATCGGCTCGGCGACCCATGAAACCCGCGAGGCGATGGCCAAGTGTGCGGTGGACAATCTACTGGCGGCGCTGTCGGGCGAACGCCCGAAAAACCTGGTCAATCCAGCGGCCTGGAAACACTGATCCCGTGTGGGAGCGGGCTTGCTCGCGATGGCGGTGGGTCAGTGCCACATGTGCCATCTGACAACTGCATTCGCGAGCAAGCTCGCTCCCACATTGACCGTGTTCATCCAACGTAGCTTACTGTGTAGACCTAATCCCTGTGGGAGCGGGCTTGCTCGCGAAAGCGGTGGGTCAGTGCCAAAGGTGCAAACGGACAGACTGCATTCGCGGGCAAGCCCGCTCCCACATTTGGACTGTCGTTACCTTCGAATCAGCGCAAGGCGCGGCGTAGCACTTTGCCCACGGTGGTCTTGGGCAACTCGCTGGTGCGGAACTCCACATACCGCGGCACTTTGTAACCCGTCAGGTATTCGCGGCAATGGGCGAGGATCTGCTCTTGCGTGAGGTTCGGGTCCTTGCGCACCACGATGATCTTCACCCTTTCCCCAGTGACGCCATCTTCTACGCCGACCGCCGCCACCTCGCCCACGCCCGGGTGCATGGCCACCACGTCTTCGATTTCATTCGGGTACACATTGAAGCCCGAGACCAGAATCATGTCTTTCTTGCGGTCCACCAGGCGGATATAGCCGCGCTCGTCCATCACACCGATATCACCGGTCGACAGCCAGCCCTCGGCATCCAGCACCTCGGCGGTTTCCTTGGGCCGCTTCCAGTAACCCTGCATCACCTGCGGCCCGCGCACTTGCAGTTCGCCTTGCTCACCGGTGTCGGCCAGCTCACCGTCCTCGCGGATAAAACGCACCCAGGTCGAGGGCAGCGGCACGCCAATGCTGCCGGTGAATTCCATCTCGCGCATGCGGGCGATATTGATCGGGCTGATGCTCACCACCGGCGAGCACTCGGTGAGGCCATAACCCTCGATAATCGGCAGCCCGGTGACTTCCTTCCAGCGCTTGGCCACCGCCGTGTGCGTGGCCATGCCGCCGGCGATCACCATGCGCAGGGCGGAAAAGTCGCGCGCGCAAAACGCCTTGTTTTCGAGCAAGCCATTAAACAGCGTGTTGACCCCGGCAATGCCGTTGAAGCGCTCCTTGCGCAGGATCATCTGCACGCGTTTCACATCACGTGGGTTGGCGATCAGGATGTTGCGCCCGCCCAGGCACATGAACATCAGGCAGTTCACCGTCAGCGAAAAGATGTGGTACAGCGGCAGCAAGGTGACGTTGGTTTCCTGCTGGTCCTGGTCCAGTTGGTCGCCGACCCAGGCCTTGGCCTGCAACAGGTTGGCGATGATATTGCGGTGGCTGAGCATCACACCCTTGGCGTCCCCGGTGGTGCCGCCGGTGTATTGCAAAAAGGCCAGGTCGTCGAGGTTCATGGCCACCGGAAAGTGATTCAACACCCGCCCCTGTTTCAGCACCCGATTGAAGCGCACCGCGCCTGGCAGGTTAAAAGCGGGCACCTGCTTTTGCACACTGCGCAAAATGAAATTCATCGCCGCGCCCTTGAAGGCACCCAGCAAGTCGCCAATGGCCGCCACCACTACGCGCTTGACGCTGCTGCCGGCCACGACCTTTTCCAGGGTGTGGGCGAAGTTTTCGAAGATCACCACGGTCTCGGCGCCGCTGTCCTTGAGCAGATGCTTGAGCTCATGGGAGGTGTACAGCGGGTTGACGTTGACCACCACCGCGCCGGCCAGGATGGTACCCAACAGGCAGATCGGGTACTGCAAGCAGTTGGGCATCATCAAGGCCACGCGGTCGCCCTTCTTCACGCCCTGGCCCTGCAGCCACGCGGCAAACGCGATGCCTTGCACCTGCCAGTCGGCATAGGTCATTTCGGTGCCGATGCTGACGTAGGCGACGCGCTCGCGAAATTTCTCCAGGTGCTCAAGGAATACCTCGCGCAGCGACGGGTAGTCCTCGATACCGGCCTCGATGTCCGCCGGCACGCCGGGCAGGTAAGCGTTCAACCAGATCCGTTCGGTACGTTCCAGGCTTACAGCGTTCATGGCAGTCTCCTTGTTGTTGTTTTTATAGCGCTACTTTTCGACGATGGCCGTGACACCCAGCCCGCCCGCCGCGCAGATCGAAATCAAGCCGCGCCCGCCACCGTTGTCATGAATGGTTTTGGCCAACGCCGCCAACTGCCGGCCACCGGTGGCGGCGAACGGGTGGCCGCAGCCAAGCGAACCACCGTTGACGTTGATTTTGCTGCGGTCGATGGCGCCCAGCGGTGCGTCCAGGCCCAGGCGCTCACGGCAGTAATCGGCGTCTTCCCAGGCCTTGAGCGTGCACAGCACCTGAGCGGCAAACGCTTCGTGGATCTCGAAGAAGTCAAAGTCGGCAAAGCTCAGGCCTTCACGCTTGAGCATGCGTGGAACGGCATAGGCCGGGGCCATCAACAGGCCTTCGGTGCCGTCGACAAAACTCACCGCCGCAGTTTCGCCGGTACGCAGGTAAGCCAGCACCGGCAAGCCGTGTTCGGCAGCCCAGGCCTCACTGGCCAACAGCACCACCGAAGCGCCATCGGTCAGCGGCGTGGAGTTGCCCGCCGTGAGCGTGCCGTTGTGGCGGTCGTAGGCTGGGGACAGCCCGGCGAGTTTCGCAAGGCTGGCGTCAGCCCGCAGGTTGTTATCGCGCGCAAGGCCGCGATAAGGGCTGATCAGATCGTCGAAAAAACCACGGGTGTAAGCGGCATTCAGGCGCTGGTGGCTGGTCAGGGCCAACTCATCTTGGGCCAGCCGCTTGATCTGCCAGCGCTTGGCCATTGCTTCACAGTGCTCACCCATCGACAGGCCAGTGCGTGGCTCGCCATTGCGCGGCAGCAACGGCTTGAACAACATCGAGGGGCGCACCTTCAGCAACGCCTTGAGCTTATCGCCCATGCCCTTGGCGCGGTTGGCGGCGAGCAAGGTGTGGCGCAGGGATTCGTTGATGCCGATGGGCGCGTCCGAGGTGGTGTCGCAACCGCCGGCAATGCCGACGTCGATCTGGCCCAGGGCGATTTTATTCGCCACCAGCAACGCCGCTTCAAGGCCCGTGCCGCAGGCTTGTTGCACATCATACGCGGGGGTCTGGGGCGACAATGTGGTGGACAGCAGCGACTCGCGCGCCAGGTTGAAATCGCGCGAATGCTTGATCACCGCGCCCGCGGCAAACTCGCCCAAGCACTGGCCGTGCAGGTTGTAGCGGTCAACCAGGCCTTGCAGGGCGGCAACCAGCAAGTCCTGATTGCTGTCGTGGGCATACACGCTGTTGGAGCGGGCAAACGGGATACGGTTGCCGCCGATAATCGCCACGCGTCGAGTCGGGGCCGGGTTGAAGCTGTAGTCACTCATTGACGGTTCTCATTCCAGACAAAAAGCCCACGCATATGCGGTTTATCGCCAGCCGCATTGCGCACTTCGAACTCACGGCGCGGGCCGGTCACGGGGCGATTCCACAGGGTGACCTGGCCGGGCAGGAAGATCGGCAGTTTGAAGTCGCAATGCGCCTGGGCGTGTTCCAGGCCGCCCGGCGGTTGCTGAGCGGCGAGTGCGCGGCCCAGGGTCCACATGCCATGGGCGATAGCGCGGCGAAAGCCAAAGATTCTGGCGCCGATCACCGAGGTGTGAATCGGGTTGAAGTCCCCTGACACCTTGGCAAACCGTCGGCCCAGGTCGGCCGGCACTGCCCAGCGTTGGCTGCGCAACAGCCCGTCTTCCTGCAACGTCAGCGCGTCTTCCCACGGCTCGCCGACCGGGGCTTTCACGTCACGGCGCAGGTACAGGCTGTCGCTCTGCCACACCAGCGCGTCGGCGCTGTAGGCCCGCGTGGCGATACTCAGCGCCTGGCCTTTGGTGTGTGCCACCCAGCGCTCGCACCACACTTGCAGGCGCAACGCCTGGCCTTCGTGCAAGCGCTGGTGCTGATGAATGCGATTGGCCAGGTGCACCATGCCGCTGGCCGGATACGGAAAGCTCGGCCGTGTGAGCAGCATCAGGTGCAGCGGGAACGCCAGCACGTGCGGATAGGACAGCGGCACGCCCTGCTCGCGCCGGAAACCACAGGCGTGGCCATACGCGGCGATGGCGCCGGCCGACAGCGCCACCGCCGAACGCACCAGGCATTCCCTGGGCAGCAACGGCGCACCCTCAAGCTTGGGTTTGCGCAGCGCGCGCACGCCATCGAGCAACAGCTGGGTGCGCGACGGTGGCGGGTCGATGATCTGCGTCACGTAGTCCATGGCTCAGGCTCCCAGCAGGCTTTGGCCGCACACGCGTACGACTTGGCCGTTGACCCCGCCGGACGCCGGGTGCGCCAGCCAGGCAATGGTCTCGGCCACATCAATCGGCTGCCCGCCTTGGGACATCGAGTTCATGCGCCGCCCCGCCTCGCGGATCATCAGTGGAATCCTGGCGGTCATCTGCGTCTCGATAAAACCGGGCGCCACGGCATTGACCGTGACCTGTTGCGCTGCCGCCAACGGCGCCAGGCCGTGCACCAAGCCAATCACACCCGCCTTGGAGGTGGCGTAATTGCTTTGCCCCAGGTTACCGGCAATGCCGGAGATCGACGACACGCACACAATGCGCCCGCCCGGGTTCAACCCTTGGTGGTGCAGCAACGCACTGCTCAACTGCAACGGCGCTTCCAGGTTGACCGCCAGCACACTGCGCCAGGCCGTCTCGGTCATTTTGGCAATGGTCTTGTCGCGGGTGATCCCGGCGTTGTGCACCACCACATCAAAAGCGCCGTACTGTTCGACGTGCGCCTGCAACAGCGCGGCCGAGTCGGGGGCGGTGATGTCCAGCGGCAAGGCTGAGCCGTTGACACTGGCGGCAGCCTGCTGCAGCGCTGCATGGGCTTGGGGCACGTCCACGCACACCACGTGGGCGCCGTCGCGGGCCAGCACCTGGGCGATGGCCAAACCGATCCCACGCGAGGCGCCAGTGACCAATGCGCGGCGCCCAGCAAAGGGCTTATCCCAGTTGACGGCAACCTCGCCATCCACCGATTTTTCCAGGCGCACGACCTGCCCGGACACATAGGCCGAACGGCGCGACAGAAAAAACCGCAGGCTGCTGTCCAGGGCGTCTTCGGCGCCCGGCGCCACGTAGATCAATTGCACGGTGATCGCCCGGCGCAGTTCCTTGGCCAGCGAGCGCACCAGGCCTTCGAGGGCGCGTTGGGCGATGGCCTGGGGCAAGTCCCGGCAATGCTCGGGCGCAGTGCCCAGCACCACCACGCGGCCATGCTGACTGAGGCGCTTGGCATTGGCGTGGAAGAATACATAGAGCTCGTCGAGCTGCTGCAAATCGAGCACCGCCGTGGCATCGAACACCGCGCCCTGCACCTTGACCGTGGACGGCGCCCGGAGCGTCGCTGGCGTGGCCGCGACGGTGTCGGTGGCGGCAAAAATCTGCTGCACCTGCGTGGATAACCGCCCTGCCCCGGCGACGATGACCGGGTTGATCAGGCCCTGCTGGCCGCTGCGATGGCGCTGCAACGGCAACGGCTGCGGCAGGCCGATGGCCCGGGCGAGGCGCCCACCCCACGGGGAGTTGACGAAGGAGAGGTAGCTGTCACTCATAGTAAGCATTCACTCACAACACACACTGACTTTATAAACCCGATGCCGGTGGGCGCTGGCGTGCCTGCGCTGCAGACGACTCGGTCGTTCACAGGCACCGAGGTGATGCCATCGCAGGCACGCCAGCTCCCACCTTGATCGTGTTCCCCTAGTTGACCGAGGCGTTTTCGCTTTGGGGTGTGCGACGTTTGGCGCTCGGCTCCAACGCTTGTTTGCGCTGCTGTAACGCCTCAAGCAAACCAAAGTCCTGCGGGAAGTCATCGACCTGGATGCCGTGGTCGGCGTATTCCACATAGCGGCCGAGCAAGGTGTCTTCCTCGTCGCTGATCAGGTCCAGCGCCCGCGCCTTGACGCGCCAGCCGCTGAACGCGGTGGCGGAAATCGGCATCGGTTCGATCAGGCCTTGCTTGACCGCCGACTTGAGGCGAGCGTCGATCAGCTCCACCTGCGGCAACAGGCGCAAGGCCAATTCGCCGTAGGCCAGCTTGTCGATTTCCGGGCGGGGGATGTAGGAATTGGCCAACAGGCGGTCGCGGGTTTCGCCTGGCGTCTGCACCACCTCAGCCACTTGGGCCAGCAAGCGATCCGACGGTTTGCGCAGGGGAATACCGAACGGAAAACTCAAGCCCCGCACCACTGCCGCAGCGGCGTTCGAGGGGTAGTTATCGAGCACTTCGGCCAGCGCTTCATGCGCACGTAACAGCGCATCCTGAGCGGCCCAGTGCACCAGCGGCAGGTCTGCCTGGGGCCGACCGTCGTCCTCAAATCGTTTGAGCACGCAGGACAGGATGTACAACTGCGACAGAATATCGCCCAGACGCCCGGTGATACTTTCCTTGCGTTTGAGCGCACCACCGAGCACGCCCATGGACACATCCGAGATCAACGCCAGCACCACCGACAGCCGATTGGCCTGGCGGTAGTAGGACGCCAGCGCCGGCTCGGTCTTGGCCGGTGCAGAAAGCAGCCGTCCGCCGGTCAGCGAATGCACCCCGGCGCGTACGGCATTGGCGACGACAAAGCTCACATGGCCGAACATCGCGCGGTCGAAGGCTTCCAGTGCCTGGCGCTGGTCCGGGTTACGCGCGGCTTCCATTTCGCGGAACACATACGGATGGCAGCGAATCAGCCCCTGACCAAAGATGATCAGGCAGCGGGTCATGATGTTCGCACCCTCCACGGTGATCGCAATCGGGCTTTGCTGGTAGGCACGGGCCAGGAAATTGTTGGGGCCCATGCAGATGCCTTTGCCGGCGACGATGTCCATGCCGTCGTTGACGATGATCCGCGCGCGCTCGGTGACGTGGTACTTGGCAATGGCCGAGATCACCGAGGGTTTTTCGCCGGCATCCAGCGACGCCACCGAGACCTTGCGCACCGCGTCGCAGGCGTACAAATTCCCGGCCATGCGCGCCAGCGGCGCCTGCACGCCTTCGAACTTGCCGATGGGCAGGCCGAACTGCTTGCGCATGGCCGCGTAGGCGCTGGTGCCGCGTACCGCGACTTTGCCCAGGCCGACGTTGGCCGACGGCAGGGAAATCGCCCGCCCGGCTGCCAGGCATTCCATCAGCATGCGCCAGCCGTTGCCGACCTGTGCGCGGCCGCCGATCACCCATTCCAGGGGAATGAACACATCCTTGCCGGTGGTCGGACCGTTCTGGAATACCGCGTTCAAAGGCCAGTGACGACGACCGCTGTTGACGCCCGGGTGAGACGTTGGGATCAACGCGCAGGTAATCCCCAGTGAGCCCGCCTTGCCCAGCAAACCCTCCGGGTCTTCGGCGCGAAACGCCAGGCCCAGCACCGTCGCGATGGGGCCAAGGGTGATGTATCGCTTGTCCCAGGTCACTTTGAAACCCAGCACTTGCTCGCCCTCGTGCAGGCCTTTGCAGACGATGCCCAGGTCTGGAATTGCGCCGGCATCAGAACCCGCATACGGGCTGGTCAGGGCAAAGCACGGGATGTCTTCGCCTCGCGCCAGGCGGGGCAAGTAGTAATTGCGTTGGGCATCGGTGCCGTAATGCAGCAGCAATTCAGCCGGGCCCAGGGAATTGGGGACCATCACCGAAATCGCCGCCGCCGAGCAGCGTGTCGACAGCTTCATCACCACCTGGGAGTGCGCATAGTGGGAGAAACCTTTGCCGCCGTATTGCTTGGGAATGATCATGCCCAGGAACCCGGCGTCCTTGGTGTACTGCCAGCCTTCGGGGGACATGTCCTGCCAGATCTGGGTGGTTTCCCAGTCGTTGGCGATGTCGCAGAGGGTTTCGACCTCGTTGTCGAGGAAGGCTTGTTCTTCGGCGCTGAGGCTGGCTGGCGCAGCTTTGAGCAGGCGATCCCAGTTGGGTTTGCCGCTGAACAGCTCGGCATCCCACCACACCGTGCCGGATTCGATGGCGGCGCGTTCGGTGTCGGACATGGCGGGCATGATCGTACGAAACAGGCCCAAGGCCTTGCTGGTCAACAGCGCGCGCCGCAAGGGCTTGAGCGTCAGCAGCAGCGCGGGCACCACCACCAGCAGCGCCGCAACGCTGGTGCCCAGACCGGCCACCACGTTGAACAGGTAACCAAGCGCCAGCCAGATCAGGCCAATGCCCAACCACAGCGCGGCGGCGGCTTGTCGATACGCCAGGGCAATCGCTGCTGCGACACCCACTAATAACCAGATAACCATGGGGATACCTCTACCTAATCAGGGCATGGGCGATGCGCAGGTCGCTCGAAATGAGTGACGGCGTAAAGCCACACTACAAACTTGAAAAGACAAATTCAAATTTTGTTTTGAAATTTTTATTTAATGCCAAGGCTAAAAAAAACCAGGCTGAGCACGTCAGCCTGTTGAATCAAAAAATGCGCTGCTGCACAGGTCGCGAGCGCGAACTCCGCTTCGAGCCTCTGAACAAGGGCGCCAAGATGCGCTTGCCGCCCCTGTCCTCAACGCTGCGTGACGGCCTTAAAAGGCATAGGTTGCCGAAACAGCCACTACGTCACCGGACGATTCGGCCTTACCGTCCAGGCTCGCGGCGCCCAAGCGGTCCACGTTCTTGGTCTTGAGATTGACCTCCTGCACGAACTGATGGGAATACGCCAGATCCAGCGTCAAGCCTGGAATCGCCTTGACGTCGTAACCCGCACCCAGCGACAGGAAGTACCGGTCACCGTCCGGAATCCGCGGGTCGCGTGTTGAGTTGCGGGTCGGCGTCTGGTCGGACGCCACACCGGCACGCAATGTCAGCTCATCGGTCGCTTTGAAATCGCCACCAATGGAGTACATCCAGGAGTCGCGGTAGTTGTAGGGGATGGAAACGATCGTGTTGCCGTCGGACTTGAGGGTCAGGTCCTTGAAGGATGACCATTGGGTCCACACCGCACTCACACCCAGGGTCAGGCGATCATTGAACTGGTGCACCCAGTCCAGGCCCGCAGTTGCCGGGATGTCCAGTTGAGTGCTGGCATTGGCGCCGTCGGGCATCAATTTCAGCCCCGGATAGGCCACTTCGGGGATAGTCCCGGTACCGCCGAACGGGCTCGGGCCCGTCATCAGCTGATACGAGAAGGCGTCGGCGCGAATATTGTACTTGCCCTCCATCTTGTTCTTGATTTTGGCGTGGTAATTGAGGCCGAGGCTGTCTTGCTCGGTGGGTTTCCAGACCACCCCCGTGAACCAACCCACCGACGTATTATCGACTTTGACCCGAATCAGCGACGTGCCCAGGCCTGCCGGGAACGGAATACCGCCCAATTCAGACTTGGAGTTGGCAGCGGCGGCGAGCAAATCGATATTCTGGCTGACGAAGCCCTTACTGTGCTGAACGATCATCCCGGCACCGATGGACAGGTCATCGCGCACCTTGAATGACAAGGACCCGGTCAACCCTACCGTTTCAATCTTGGTGTCAACTGCAAAGTCACGCAACTTTGAGTCTTCGTTCCAGGTGGTGCGCATGCCCTGCGGTACGACTTGGGCCAGACCGAACGAAAACCGATCACCCAGCGGCATCACCATAAACCCGGTTGGGAGCCATGCAGTGAACCCACCCTGGCCGCCGTCGTTGTTGTTCACCGTGGTCAGCGCGGGGTCGAAAGTACCGTCGGGGTTAAACGGTGTATTGGATACCGGGTTGCCCTGGTAATCATTGGCCTGGCCTTTGTACTTGATCTTGATGCGCGCGTAATCGACGGTCATTTGTGCAACGTTATGGTCAACAAAAGCCATTGCCGCCGGGTTGTTGAACGCCGAACTCGGGTCGTTCTTGAACAACGAACCACCACCGAACGCCCGCCCCCAGCCCGGTGCGCCATACGTCGGCGTGGAAAAACCGCCGGCTTGCACAGGCACGGCCACCATCAGCCCGCCGATCAACGCCAACCCCAGTAACGCCTGTACCTGTTGTTTTTTATTATTCATGAGGCACTCCTTATTGTTATCACACTGAGCCGGCCCAGCCGTCTCGTCTTTCTGTTCGTTCATTCAGGGACGCGTTTCACGTTGTGCGCGCCCACGCGCTAACGCGTTGATGTCTTCAAGGGTTAATCGTGAGGGCAGGTGAAGGCTTGAAGTTGAAAGCCGTGACCCTGCAGGTGGCGTTCACCGTGTGTGGGCTGGCAATGCTGAACGTGCCATCGGCGGCACTCCATTGTGTGGTCAGCACACTTGGCGTCAGGCAGCTGTCATACGGAAATTTTTCGGTAAAGCCAGAAAGCGTTGCGGTGGTGGCATTTGTCGGCACCAGTGTCCACGGCAAGTTCAACGGGCCGGAAATACCACACAGCGCATTACCGGTGAACGTGGCACCGGTGATCGTTGCGCTTGAGCCGTCCGCCGCGACTTGGCCACTGAGTGTCATCGTGCATGGCACCGGGGTAAACACCAGCAACTTTACCGCGGTGGCGATTGAGCCCGAGGCGGTAAATGCAGCGCCCGCCGGGGCAAAGGTGGCTGCACCTGCAATGGACGAGACAGCGCCCAGGGTGAATAACATCGAACCCAGGAGGGCTGTTTTTTTAAGGCTTTGCATTGTCATGTTCCCCAGACAATAAGTACCGTACCCAACCGGCTCCGCCGGTGGTTTTCCCGCAGCCGGTGCCTCACGCGAGGCACCGGCCTTTCAACGGGTGATCAGCCCTTTGGAGTCACGCGCTTACGGGTTAACCGTCAGCGTTGGCGCCACAACACTCAGGGACACCACGGTGCAGTTGCCACTCAGCGATTGATTGCTGGCCGACAGGGTTTTGCTGGCCGCAGTCCACGCCACAGCGATAGGGGTAGGACCGCAGTTGGTGGAAGGCAGCGAGGTGATCTTGTAGCCGACGTTGGTCACGGTGCCGGTGGTGCTGGTTGCAGCGGTCAGCACCCAAGGCAGGTTGGTCAGCGTCGGCAAGGCGCAGAGACCGCCGCCGGTCAGCGAAGCACCGTTGATGGAGGCCACGCCACCGCTGACGTTGCCGCTAAAAGTGATGCCGCAGGTGACGGCTGCACCGAACGACGAGGGCGACTTCACAACGATGGTGCCAGGGTTGGTCGTGAACGGACCGTCCGGGGTGATAGACGCCGCACTGGCCATCGAGGCGGCGCCAAAGCACAGAGCAAAAGAAGTTGCACAAACGAGGGTCTTCAAGCTTTTCATTGTTTTTCCTCACATGTTATGGCGAGTCATTTCGCCAGGGGTAATGGCCATGATCGAGAGGTCACGGTGAAACTGCAGAACTTCCCTTTCCAGCCAAATCTCAATTCAATTACCGCTGCATCTTTTTAATCTGTTTATTCGACCACTTTGAAGGTCGGCGGCATCGTGATCGACACCGTTTTGATCGTACAGTCTTCGCCGATCGGAACATTGGTGGCCTCCAACTTTCGGGTGGCGTTGTCCCACGTTCCATCGGCCGTAGAAGGCCCGCACTTGCCGCCCAGGCCAAAGGCGTGAACATCCACGCTGATCTTTGACATGGAGCCGCTTTTGGTGTCTTTGGCAACTAACACCCAGGGTAAGTTGGTGGCCTCGACGCGGCTGCATTTAAGGCCGCCGTCGAATTCAACTTTATCGACATTCACCGATGAACCATCGGCCGCGACCTTGCCGGCCACCTTGATGGTGCAATCGGCGCTGATCAGCGCACCCTTGGAAAAGCTGATCGGGCCCTGGGCCGTAAAGGCGCTGCCGGCCGGCTCGATGCGTGCGGCCTGGGCCTGGTGGTAAACGATCAGGCCCAGTGCGGCCAGTATGATATGCGCGGTGAACGTGGCAGGGCTGTGCATCATGAACGTCCTTCCCTTGAAGTTATTGTTGTAGGGTCAAACAACTTTCTTGGCATAAAACCGATAAACCCTGGGCGATAAAAACCGGCGCGATGCACAGATCCCGAGTTCACCCACGGCTGTTTTTAATTCACCTCAAAACGGCTTGGCGCTGTTGCTGTACTTCTCTAGGTACTTCAAACGTTGTGACGGTTGAAGATTGGTCAAGGTGATATCGCCGGCGTAATGATTCAACACGCGATGGTCCATGCGACGTCGCCACAAGTACGGTACATAGGCCCACACAATCATGCTCGCGTAACCATAAGGAAGTTGCGGCGATTCATCAAAGTGGCGCAATGACTGATAACTACGGGTGGGGTTGGCGTGGTGATCGGAATGCCGTTGCAGTTGAAACAGAAAGATATTGGTGACAATGCGGTTACTGTTCCACGAGTGCCGCGGCGAGCACCGTTCATAACGACCGTTGGGCAACTTCTGGCGTTTAAGCCCGTAATGCTCGACGTAGTTAACTACTTCCAGCAACGAGAACCCGTAGATGCCCTGAATGATCAGGAAAGGAATCACAGCCGCGCCGAGCCAGGCAATCATCGCGCCCCACAACACCACGCTGTACATCCACGCGCCGAGTACGGCGTTTTTCCAGTGCAGTGCCGGCAGGCCGAGTTTGCGCAGGCGTTCGCGTTCCAGGTTCCAGGCCGACACCGCGCTGAACCACACCGAGCGCGGCAGGAACGCCCAGAAACTCTCACCCAGACGTGAGCTGGCCGGGTCTTCCGGTGTGGCCACGCGTACGTGATGGCCACGGTTGTGTTCGGTGTAGAAGTGCCCGTAGAAGGTCGGCGCCAGGGTGACCTTGGCCAGGAACACCTCCAGTGGCTTGGGCTTGTGCCCCAGCTCATGCGCGGTGTTGATTGCAATGCCGGTGGCGGCGCCGGTGGACAGCGCCATGCCCAGGTAGGTGAACCAGGTGATCTCACCGTGCAACTGGGTGCGCGCGGTAATAAACGCTGCGGTCTTCGCCAGCCAGCTCGACGGATCAAGGTTAGCCGTGGCGTTGAGCAGGCCGCCGTTGATGATCCAGTCGATGCCACCGGCGGCCAGCCAGCCGGTCAGCACTACCGAGGTGATCACGAACACCACGCCGGTGTAGACGATCCAGCGGTAGTAGCTTTGCGATTCAAGGTGGCTGACGGCGGATTCTGGCGGGTTGCTGACGTCTTCACCGAGCAGGCCGTCGATCAATGGGATCAAGCCGAAGATCACCAGCACGCCGACCCACCACAATTGCTGCACGCCCGTGGTAATGGCCAGGGCGCCGGAGAGCAATGGGGTCGCCAGAGGCATGATGCCCAGCCACCACAAATGACGTTTGCCGTCGGTCCAGACGGTAGAAGTGACCAGAGTCTGATTCATGGCAGCCTCCGGACGAGACGGCTTGGAGATGCGATAAAAGGCGTTTTTTTCATTATTTTATTCGCTCTTAGGCACTTCAAAAATTGTTTCAAATTACACATTGAAATAATTTTTTTAAATAAATAGCGCGGAATCGTTAGGTCGTCAACTAGTTTCTCGAAGGCTTTTTGACGTGACTGACCAGTCTGTTTTTCAGCCGTTTGGTCAGGTGTCTAAAGCAGGCATCGACGCCGTTGTACCGCGAGTCGGGTAACACCATTATTTGCTCGCCAAGGCAAATGGCGGATGCAGCACGGTGGCGCTTTGCGGTGGGCGAACACGCTTGGCCACCTGCTCCACCAGCGCGGCCACGCGCTCTGTGGCGGTAATTGGCAGCATATGGCCGCGCCCCTCCACCACCTGCATCTTCAGCCCGGGCACTTTGCTGGCCAAGGCCTGGCCGTGCTTCTGGAAGTCCAGCACGTTGTCGCGCGCGCCATAGATCAGGCCGATTGGCAGGGTCAGTTGCGGGTAGCGCTTGACCATGTCCGGCAGGTGGTCGTTAACCGTATTGATCTCGGTGGAGGCCGCGTAGAAGTTGTCTGGACGCATCCCCAGCAGCCCGCCTCCTCGCGTGGCGAAGTCTGACGGCGCGGCGTCGGGGGCGAACACGCCTTTCACCACCGCGCCTCTGGTCAGCAGGCCGACGGGCACGGTCAGGGTGTGGGACATCCACCGTCGCAACCAGGCCGGGCGCACCGCCAGGGACAGGAACACCGGCGGCAACATACGCTGGGGATGCGTCAGCGGCGCCACCAGGATCAGCCCGGACACCGCGTGGGGATGGTCAAGCGCCAGTGCCAGCGAAATCGCCCCGCCGAGGGAATGCCCCAGCACCAGCGGTTTATCCAGGTCCAGCGTTTTGATGAAGGCCGCGATTTGCCGAGCCTGGGCCGGCAGGTCTGCTGGGGTACCGGTTTGCCGGGTCGAATAGCCCGAACCCGGGCGGTCCAGCGTGATCACGCGAAAACGCTCACGCAACTGGGCGGACAAGGCATAGGTCAGGTTGCGACTGCTGCCCATCAGCCCGTGAATCATCACCAGCGGCGGGCCTGCACCCTCCTCGACATAATGAAAGCGCTCGCCATCGACCTCGACGAAGCGCCCATTGATCGGAACAGTGGCTTCTATACGCCGCGTCATCCAGGCACTGAAGCCCCACAACAGCGCGCTCGCCACCCCTAACACACCCGCAGCGACAACCCATTCAACAGCCATAGCTCGGTCCTCTGCTTCCCTGCCGCTGGCGACCTGACCGGTATTGATCAAGGCCTCAGCCATCGTCCACACCCTGGACCTAAACTTCATGCATACCGTGCTCGTCCGTCGGACAAGTCGCACATGCGGAACAAGGTCCTAGCGTAGGCGAAATTTTCAGGTAGATTATTTAAAATCTTTTTTAAAATAATTAATTCAATTTTTCTTTGCAATGGTGTTCTATCTAAAAGACACAACAAAAACAGGAGCACATCGATGCCCATGAGGGACACGCCATGAATGCCCACAGCGATTCAATCGACATCGCCATCATCGGTTCCGGTTTTGCCGGCCTGTGCATGGCGATCAAACTCAAGGAAGCCGGGATCACCGACTTCTTTATCGCCGAGCAGGCCGAGACCCTCGGCGGCACCTGGCGGGACAACCATTACCCAGGCTGCGCCTGCGATGTGCAGTCCCATGTGTACTCGTTTTCGTTTGCGCCCAACCCGGACTGGACGCGGCAGTTCGCACCGCAGGCGGAGATCCGCGCCTACCTTGAACACTGCGCGCAGCGTTTCAAGCTGGCGCCCTACCTGCGCTTCGGCATGGGCCTTGAACGTGCGGTGTTCGATGAACAGCAGCAACGCTGGCAACTGAGCTTCAGCGACGGCCGCAAGGTCAGCGCGCGGGTGCTGGTGTCGGGCATGGGCGGGCTGTCACGCCCGGCGTTGCCGGATATTGCGGGGCTGGACAGCTTCAAGGGCAAGCGCTTCCACTCCCAGCAGTGGGACCACGCGTATTCATTGAAGGGCAAGCGCGTGGCGGTGATCGGCACCGGCGCCAGTGCCATTCAGTTCGTCCCACAGATCGCGCCGCAGGTGGCGCATCTGGACCTGTTCCAGCGCACGCCGCCGTGGATCATGCCCAAGCCCGACCGCGAAATCTCCCGCGTCGAGCGCTGGGCCTTCAAGCACCTGCCCTTCACTCAACGCCTGGTGCGCGGCGCTTTCTACTGGGCGCTGGAAGGCCGTGTGGTGGGGTTTGCCCTGCACCCGAGGTTGATGAAAATGGTGCAGAAAATCGCCCTGCGCCACCTGCGCAAACAAGTGGCGCGCCCTTCCCTGCGCAAGACCCTCACCCCGGACTACACCATCGGCTGTAAGCGCGTGCTGATCTCCAATGACTATTACCCGGCGCTGTCGCGCAGCAATGTCGAGGTGATCAGCGACAAGGTGCTGCGCATCGAAGCGGACGGCGTGGTCACGGCGGACGGCATCAAGCACCCGGCCGATTGCCTGATCTTCGGCACCGGTTTCCAGGCCACCGACCCGCTGCCCCGCGATTGCATCATCGGGCGCGACGGCATCGACCTGATGGATGCCTGGCGCGACGGCGCCCACGCGTACAAGGGCACCACCGTGCCGGGCTACCCCAACCTGTTTTTGATCGTCGGACCGAACACCGGCCTTGGGCATAACTCGATGATTCTGATGATCGAGGCCCAGGTCACTTACATCCTGGATGCCATTACGCAAATGCAGCGCCAGCGCATTGCCACGGTCGAGGTCAAACCCACCGTGGAGCTGGCCTATAACCAGCAGTTGCAAGCCCGGCTCAAGCGCACCATCTGGAACACCGGCGGCTGCCAGAGCTGGTACCTCGACCCGCGCACCGGCAAAAACACCACGTTGTGGCCCGGTTCAACCTGGCGTTTCAAACGTGATACCCGGCACTTCGCGCTCAAGGACTATGTTACCGAGCTGTTGCCCACCTCGACACCCCGCCCGGTTTCGGCGCCCCACTCCACCGCAGAAGGCAGCCTGTCATGAAGTCATTCAACGGCCGCGTGGCGGCAATCACTGGCGCGGCGTCCGGCATGGGTCGCGCATTGGCCCTGGCGCTGGCACGCGAAGGCTGCCACCTGGCGCTCGCGGACAAGAACAGCCAGGGTTTGGAACAGACCTCGGCGCTGATCAAGACCTCGACGCTGTCACCGGTGACGATCACCACCCACGTGCTGGACGTGTCCGATCGCCAGGCCATGCACGACTGGGCCGCACGCTGCGTGGCCGACCACGGCCAGGTCAACCTGATTTTCAACAATGCCGGCGTGGCGCTGTCGAGCACCGTCGAAGGTGTGGACTACGCAGACCTGGAGTGGATCATTGGCATCAACTTCTGGGGCGTGGTGCACGGCACCAAGGCGTTTTTGCCGCACCTCAAGGCCAGCGGCGACGGACACGTGGTCAACACCTCCAGCGTGTTCGGCCTGTTTGCCCAGCCCGGCATGAGCGGCTACAACGCGAGCAAGTTTGCGGTGCGCGGCTTTACCGAATCGCTGCGCCAGGAACTCGATCTGCAACGCTGCGGGGTGTCCGCCACCTGTGTACACCCCGGCGGAATCCGTACGGATATCTGCCGCAGCAGCCGCATCGACGCGAACATGACCGGTTTTCTGATCCACAACGAGCAACAGGCCCGCGCCGACTTCGAAAAGCTCTTCATCACCGACGCCGACCAGGCCGCCAAGGTCATCCTGCAGGGCGTGCGCCACAACAAACGCCGCGTGCTGATCGGCCGCGACGCGTATTTCCTCGACCTGCTCGCCCGTTGCCTGCCCGCCGCTTATCAAGCCCTGGTGGTGTTTGCCAGCAAGCGCATGGCGCCCAAACAGCGCACGCCGGTGTTTGAAACCAACGACGAACCTCGTCTCTGAACAGGAGCACCCATGATGCTGCCCATCCGTCGCGATATCCGTTTTGCCTTGCCCGCCGAGCGCATCAAAAACTGGCATGAACAAGGCCCGTTCATCACGCACTTCTTCAACGCACTGTCGCTGTTGTTTCCCCAGGGCGAACTGTTTTTCATGGACAGCGTGCGCCACTACCGCCAGCACATCGACGATCCGGAGTTGAAAAAGGAAATCCAGGGGTTCATCGGCCAGGAAGCCATGCACAGCCGCGAGCACGTGGCCTATAACGACCTGATGCAAGCTGCCGGCCTACCGGCGCACACCCTGGACCGGCGCCTCAAATTCATGCTCGACCTGCAAAAGAAACACCTGCCACCGTCGTTCAACCTGGCGGTGACCATCGCCCTCGAGCACTACACGGCAATGCTCGCGGAAATTCTGCTGAGCGACCCCACGCGCTTTGGCGAGTCACTCAAGGGCTACCAGCAAATGTGGTACTGGCACGCCCTCGAAGAAACCGAACACAAAGCCGTGGCATTCGATGTGTGGAACACCGTGATCAAACCCGGGCCTGGGCGCTACCTGCTGCGCACCGGCACCATGCTGACCACCACGGTGTTCTTCTGGCTGGTAGTGCTGGATTTCCACCTGCGCCTGCTGATTGCCGACCGCAAGGCCGGAGGGCACGTGAAGGGTTTCTGGCGCATGCTCAAGTTTCTCTACGGGCCCAAGGGCGTGTTCCCGCGCATGCTGCGGCCATGGCTGCACTACTTCAAACCGGGCTTTCACCCCTGGGACCACGACAACCGCGCGCGGCTGGCGCAAATCGACAAGCTGGTCGAAGAAATCGAGCAGACGCAGCGTGAGTTCACCGCCACGCCAGCTTAAACCCGAGTGGCCGCACGCTCGCGCACAAAGCGCTCCAGCTGATCGCCGGGCAGCGCCTTGCTGAAATACCAGCCCTGAACAAACAGCTCGGTGCCGGTATTGAGGAAGGCCAATTGCTCGGCGGTCTCCACGCCTTCGACCACCACCCCCAGGTTCAGCGCCTCGCAAAAACGCAGCATGCCGGTCAGCACACGGGCACCTTGGGGGTCGTGCTGGGCCACCACAAAGCTGCGGTCGATCTTGATGAAGTCCACCGGAAACTGGTGTAGATAGCTCAACGCGGAAAACCCGGTGCCGAAGTCATCGATATAGACCTTGGCGCCCATCGCCTGCAATTTCTGGATCGTCTGGCGCGTGGCCGGAACATCGCGCACCAACGCATCTTCGGTGATCTCCACCGACACTTGCCCATGGGCCTGGGCAAGAATTTCCACCAGGCGCTCGCCATAGGCAGCATTCGTCAGGGTGGCACTGGAAATATTGATGGTCATCGGCAGGGCAAAGCCGACTTTCTTCCAATGCTGGTACTGGCGCACGGCCTGGGAGGCCACCCAGACATCCACGTCCGGCATCAACCGCGCCTGCGCCAGCCACTGCAAAAACTCCCACGGTGAGTGCACCGTGCCCTGGCTGTCGCGGGCGCGCATCAGTGCTTCGCAGCCGGTGCACAACCCGGTGCGGGTGGAGACCTGAGGCTGGAATTCGAGGTAGAACTCATAGTCGCTGATCTGCTGGATACGGCTCAGTTCGACGGCCTGGCGTGCCAGCGCCTTGTGGGACGCCAGCACCGGGTCCAGTTCCAGCAGCCGGCCCTTCTCCTCCAGGCCGCGAAACGTCATGTCCAGCGACTTGAGGTACACCGTGCTGGCGTCGCTGGACTGACGATGAATTGCGCGCACATAAGGCGCATACACCAGCGTGCCGATGCCCAGCAGCGCCACCTGCAGCACCACGGCCGCCATGTCGCCGTGGGTACTGAGGTAGGCGTTGAGCAGCACCGGTGCAGTAAACGGTACGCTGGCCACAGCCGGTGATACCCAGCCCAGGTGTACCGCCGTCAGCGCCAGCATGGCGTTGAATGCCGGCACCAGTAAAAACGGAACGAACAAGCGCGGATTGAGAATGATCGGCAAGCCGAACAGCAGCACTTCGCTGACATTAAATAGCGATAACGGCAGACTGGCCATCGCCAGCAGGCGCATGGACTGGCTCCTGGAAAACAGCAGGATCGCCAGTAACAGGCTCAGTGCACCGCCCGACCCACCAATAAACGCGAAACACCCCAGCAGGCCACTGTTGAGCGCGTATTTGATCGGCTCACCTGCCCCCAGCGCGGCGCCATTGAGCAGCACAGCCTGGTCCAGCACATCGAACAGCGGCTGCAGGGCATACACGCCGTGGATGCCAAAAAACCACAGCAGAGAATTCATCAGGGTCACAAACAAGCCACTGCCATACGGCGATTGCAGCGCATCGAGCACCTGCGGCCCTTGCAGCTGCGCCACGGAAGGTATCTGCAACAGCAACGACAACACCCCCACCAACGACAGCGCAGTGATAGCCCCCGGCACCACCATGTTTATGGTGCCCCGCAGGTTATGGCCCACCAGGTCTTCGTTGACCAGACGCGTCCAGCGAAAGCGATGCAGCCAGGCCACCGCCGGTACATTCAGCAACGGCGAGGCGATGGCGATAAACAGTACAAACGTCGCCGACGCCCGCGGGTAATCGCGCAAGACGAACGTGGCGACCACCACGTGCGCCAGGCACAGGAACGCCACCGGCAATTGTGGCAGGCGATACTGGATCGCCAGCATGTAACCAATGGAGGCGGCCACCAACAGCGGGATTACCGAGCTGATCTGGTTGTGCAGCCCAGACAAAAAGGCCACCACCTGCGGATCAAACCCCAGCACCCTGGCGCATTCAGAAAGAATCAGGAAACCGGCCGACACCAGCAAACACGGCAAAATCCACAACAGGCCTTCACGGATGGCCCGTAACGACTCCGTGCTGGCCAAGGCCGCAAGGCGCTGAGTGAGGAAAAGTTTGAACAGCGTTTTGGCCATGACCCGTCCCTCTGCCCATCGCCCTCTGCCCGTGGTCGGCAGCCTCGATATCCCTTGCAACGCTACACGGCCAGAGACCGGGAGCGAAAGGCTTTTGCCGTGACACCAGCAATTATTCAGAATTAATTTAACCTCCCTGATCCTTGTCGGTCAGGGTGATTAAGCTCATCCTTTGCAGCTTAATTCTCGAACGGACTCGAGCCCAGGCCTTGCTCCGTCCGCTTTATACGACATCAAGGTGCCTGCCGATGCGACCCATCCTGCCGCTGACTTTTGTATTGCTGGTTTTTTCAAGCGTCGCCGTCTACGCCAGCGTTACAGATTTTCCTGACGCCCAGGCCAGTGATCCTGCTCGCCTCAAATGGATGGTCGGCGCCCCACCGCCACCGGACCGCACCGTGCGTTTTGACGATGGCAGCTATTTTCGCTTCCCGGCGATGCGCTGGAGCGTGGCGAACTTTCGCCAACTGATGCCCACGCTCAATGTTCCCCGTGGGCTCGGCGCGCCCTTGCCGCTGCCCCGGCAGCTCGACCCACGAATCGATGCGCTGCCCGTCGTGCCTACCGGCGCCAGCCAACCGCTGACGTGGCGCCAGGCACTGGATGCCACCTACACCGATGGCATTGTGGTATTGCACCGTGGGAACGTCGTGTACGAGCGCTACTTCGGCGTGTTGACGGACGATGGGCAACACGCGGCCATGTCCGTCACCAAATCGGTGATAGGCACACTGGGCGCGATGCTGGTGGCTGACGGCACCCTCGATGCGCGTAGGAAAATCGCCGACTATGTGCCCGAACTGGGCGAGTCCGCGTTTGGCAGCGCCACACTGCGCCAGGTCCTGGACATGACCACGGCCCTGGATTACAGCGAAGACTATGCCGACCCCAACGCGCACGTCTGGGCCCATGCACAGGCCGGCAATCCACTGCCCAAACCCAAGGACTACACCGGGCCGCGGAGTTATTTCGAGTTTCTGCAAACGGTGCGGCAACGCGGTGAACACGGGCAGGCATTTGGCTACAAGACGGTGAATACCGACGTGCTTGGCTGGGTGATCGCACGCGTCACCGGGCGCAACGTCGCGCAACTGCTCAGCGAGCGCATCTGGAGCCGGCTGGGCAGTGAACAGGACGCCTATTTCACCGTGGACTCCATCGGCACACCGTTCGCCGGTGGCGGCTTGAACGCCGGGCTGCGGGACATGGCCCGTTTCGGTGAAATGCTGCGCAATGGCGGCCGCTTCAATGGTCAGCAGATCGTGCCTGAAAGCGTGGTCAAGGATATTCGCCAGGGCGGCGATAAAGAGGCTTTTGCCAAGGCAGGCTATAGTCAACTCAAAGGATGGAGTTATCGTGCCATGTGGTGGGTCACTCATAACCCCGATGGCGCCTACATGGCCCGCGGCGTCCACGGCCAGAGTATCTACATCGACCCCGCGGCCGAGATGGTGATTGTGCGCTTTGCTTCCCATCCGGTTGCGGCCAATGCCGCGAACGACGGTGTCACCTTGCCAGCCTATGCGGCCCTGGCACGCTACCTGCTCGAAAACCCGGACACCTGAGCAACATCCATCATCGGGCACCATGATCTGCGCCAAGTCATGAGCCTCCCTCAAAATGTACTATCGGCGTGTTTTGGCTCCCGTAGGAAAAGGAGCCCGACATCAAGGAGAACTGTTCAAGATGCAATACAAGCTGTCCCACAACCTGCGTCCACTGATGTTCAACGCCCTGCTGTGGGTAGTGGGCGTCACCTTGCTGTTCATGGCCAGAAATGTGATCGAGCGCCTCACCGGGCCCGTCGAAGAAACCTGGCTGGACTTGGATCTGGCGGTGATGCTGGGTGCCTACGTGTTATTTTTCCTGCTTGAGCCGATACGAAATCGCTTAAGCCGCCGCTTACGCAAATACCTGCGACGCTGAACACCTCACCACAGGCCCGTTACCGGCGCCCGAGCCCCCAGGAGTTTTACCTTGTCCCAACCCGGCGATAACCACCAGCGCGCCCTGGACAGATTCTTGACCGAACATCCAGAGGTGGCCACGCAGCTGGACACCCTGAACCCGCTGGCTGCTCAAGCCAAGCGCGAAACCCTGGAGCAGTATCGCGCCGAACGCCTGCATGAAGCCTTCGAAGCCGAAGCTGAACGACAGAACCTGTTTGCCTGGGAGCTGACACTCAAGTTGACGGCCGATTCACCCGAGGCCTTCGAAGCCCAGCGCCTTGAAGTGCACAAGGAAGTCGCACAAATGGCCGGGTTGAGCTGGGCCGACTACTGCCAACTGCACGGCCTGGCCCATTGAGTATTGGGTTACAGCCAGCCGCGTCGAGGCTGGTTGGCTATCGCTTCGCGTAACTCGGCGACGCTCAGCTCTCGACGTTCAGGGTCAACCGCCAGGGCCGAGCGCAAGGCTGGCCAGCAGCGCTTGGGCAGTTGCCGAGGCCGAACCAAGGTGTGCATTGGCTGACGCCCATCCAGGCGTTGGCCATGGGCCAGCTCGTACACTACGCAGGCCACGCCATACAGGTCGGCGGCGGTGCTCAGCGCCCCGCCGGCGAGTAATTCCGGGGCAACGTACGCGGGTGTCCACGCGTTAAAACGGTCACGATTCAAACTCGGCAACCCCGCCGCCCCCGGCGCCTGCGCATGGCTCAGGCCGAAATCGAACAACCGCACACCTTCTTCACTGACCATGACATTGGCAGGCTTGATATCGCCGTGCAGTACGTTTTGCTGATGGATGTAAACCAATGCATCCAAAAGCTGTAAGACCATCGGTTGCAGTTCTCGCCAGGGCAACCCAGTGGGGCACTCGGGCAGCAGCCGGTCCAGCGTGATGCCATGCATCAATTCCATCGTGAAAAACGCGGCCTGGCTGGTTGTATCAACCTCGAACGAAAATGCCCGCACCACACCGTCGTGGCGCAGGCTGCGGGTCAGGGAAAACTCGCTGTACAACAGCACATGCGCGTCCGGGCACTGAGACACGGTCTCGCCCAGCAGCTTGATTGCCACGCTGGAGCAGGACGCGCCAAATTGCTCGTGCAACAAGTCACGAGCGCGATAAACCACGCCCATCCCGCCCCTGCCCAACTCGCGTTCGAGGTGATAACGCCCGGCGAGTAGGCAGGGCGCCATTGATGTGTCATTCATGGCTGTACCACCACGGCGGTCAAATCATCCCGCGCGGGCCTGCGCAATACCGTCGCAAATAAACACTCCAGCACCTGCTGCGGCGTTCCCACGCTCAACGCAAGTCCCAGGTCTGCGTGACTGAGCGTCTGATACAACCCATCGCTGGCCAGCAGAAATACGTCCCCTGGCCGGGTGCTGAGTTCCAGCACCTCAAGCTGCAGCGGCGTTCGTGCACCGATGGCCCGGGTCAATGCCCTGGCCTTCGGGTGGGCTCGAGCTTGCGCCACACTCAATTGGCGCTCATCCATGAGGCGCTGCTGCAGTGAATGATCACGCGATAATTGGTAAAGCCTTTGTTCGCGCCACAGATAACATCGACTGTCCCCTGCCCACACGCAGGCGGCGCGCCCCTGCTCGAGCAGCAATGCCACCACCGTACTGCCCATCGTGACACCGCCGCGCGCGTCAGACCGGTTACCCGCCTTCGCCAACTGTTGGCTGACCTGTTGCAAACGTTGCCGAGCCGCGTTGACGCGCTGATTAAGGTCACCTGTGGCAGACAATGAAGCGAGACTGCGGACCACCCATTGGCTAGCCACATCACCGCCCTGGTGACCGCCCATGCCATCCGCCACGGCCCAACAGCCCTGTCGCGAACCGTCCAGGAACGCATCTTCGTTACGCGGCCGGGCCTGCCCCTGCTGTGTGCGCCCGGCACTGCGCCACTCAATAGGCTGGTTGCTCACAGTTGCTCAGGCAGGCGGAAAGTGCGCCACGCCTCCATGTCAAACGGGCTGGGCGTACGCTGACTGGTCAGCAAGTAATTGGCCCGCAGCCCGGCAAGGTCGGCCTTGAATATCAGCGCATGCCTGCCGGTCGCCGGCTCTCGCTGCATCAAGTCAAAAAACCTGAACAACGACCAGGCGCCGGTATCTTTCTCGATACCCAGGGGGCGTTGCTCCGTGCCCCGCTCCAATACCAGGCTGCTGCGACCGTTGTCGGCCTCCATCGGCCAGTCAAACACCATGGGCACGATGGGACCATGGCGGTATTCCAGCTGCTTATCGCCAAAGCGCAGGGTCGCCCGGCTGACCGACTGATCCAGGCTATAGGGCGCCACGGTAAATCGAACCGACACTTCACCCTGTGGCTCAGTGAAAAACACCTGGCGGATAACCTCGGCTTTCGTCAGTTGATCCAGCACCGAACGCGAAACCGGCAAGCCACTGCCATCCACACCACGCAACCTGTAACGGTTGCCGTCAACGCTGACGAAAGGCCGCAGGTAGCTTTCATAAAAGCGCGCCATGACGCCCTGGGGTTTGAAGAACTCTTGAAAATCATTAAGGGCAACATCGCTGCTCGCATGAGCATCGAACGGGTAACGCTGGCGGATCGCCTTGGCATACAGTCCATACACTTCACTGTGATAGCGCTGATTGACGTGCGCATAGGCCCCGTCCAACAGGTGCCGCCAGCTGTTGTCTGCCATCCCTTCAAACCAGCCTGCGAGCGGCAGCGGTAACCGTGCAGCGGCGTCACGCAGAGTGCCGAGCACATCCTGCTGCCCCTCCATTCGCCGCTTTACCCGTTGAAAAGCTGCCTGTTCGGGCGAGCTCTCGCGGTTGAGCGCAGCCAGTTGCAGGTGCAGCTCGTCGAGCAGGCGTAATGCCTGCGTCAACTCGACGCCCGGGTTGTGCTGCTCGTCGAGCAACTGGTGCAGTGGCTCAAAGCGTCGTTGCAACGCTCGGCGGGCAGAGTCTGGAAGGACCGCTTTCGCCCCTTCAGCCACGGCCGTCTGAGCGATTACCCCCAACGCTCCCGTCTGAACGGGTACGTTGGCCAAAGCGTCATGACCGGGCAGCAAACGCGTGTTTTCTCGCAACAGCAGCAACAATTGCATCAGCGGCGACTGCGCAGACGTCAAGCCCGCGAGCTGTTCGGCATCCTGCCTCAAACTGTCACTGTGTTGCAGGCTGACGCGGCCAAGGGCGGCACTCCAGGTGTCGGCATATTCGCTGAAATAGCGCTGCTGCAGCTCAATCATCAGCCGCCGCAAGTCCATGGCACTGAGGTCGGCGCCCTCCCCCAATACCCAGTTGTCCTGCGCGATGGCATTCACCAGCCGCGGCCCCTGTGCCTCGAAGTACTGCCAATACCTTTTGGTGTAAAACCCGGGAATAGGCGGATCAATACCCGCGAATACCCTGCCCTCGGCAAGCCGCAAAGGCTCGAGGTTGCGTGATTGCTCGCGCAACACCCGGTAAACCACATCTGCCAGGGACTCACCCCGCAACTCTTCGCGAGCCTTCGCCACGAGGGCTTCATCGAGCGACGCAGTGAACGGTTGCTCAAGCAGCCGCGCCAAGTGTTCATTCAGGCGTCTGTGCAGCGACGCATCACCTGGATAACGCGCAGACCAATGGTCTGCCATATGCTGCGCCAGCCACCCGGTATCCCGGCGCTCGCGCAGATTGAGCATCAGGTAGGCGCGCAGGTTTTCCAGCAGTCGCTCACGATTGCCAAGGCTGGTGCGTACTTGCTCCTCAAGCACTACCGTTAGCCGGTCCAGTAACAGCTGCTGCACGGCCAGCTGATACGCGTGGGTCAAGGGTGGACGGCTCAATTCACCCTGATAAAGGCCGGCGCGCTCGACAAACCGCGCGTCTTCTGTTGCAGGGAAAACCTGCGTTGCCGCCCAGCGGGCATCCAACAGCGCCAGCAGTGTGAGGGTGTCGTCAGCACTCTGCGCAGCGGGTGCGGGTTGCATCGCCAGTGCAGCCACTTGCGTCAGGCGCTGCTGGTTGACGGTGTAGCTGTGCGTCCACAGCCAGCCTGCGCTCCCGAGAACCAGCACAACGGCCATGGCCAGTAATCCCTGGCGCAAATGGATGCGCCGTTGCTCCGGGGTCTGCAGACCGGCGAGGTCTGCCTCGGCAAAGATCACCCGACTGAACAGGCCCTGCACGAAATGACTGTGCCTGTCGCCGGCGCAGGTCAGATAGAAACCCCGCAACCCGCTGATGCGCTGATAACGATGCGCGGAAAAAGCCGACTCCACGAACAGGCACAACCGCTCGCCGAGTTGGGCCGCCTGCTGGGGGAAGTCGAGCATAGGGCCACGGCGCTCGACATTGCGCTCCTGATGCAATCGTGTGATCAGTTCACCGCTTAAACGCTGTAGCAGCTCGTCGAACGCACAGCGCACCTGTGCGATGTCAACGCCGCCCTTGCCAACATCGAGTGGCTGGCCAAGCACGCTTTCTGCCTCTTCTCCCTGAGGCGCATCAAAGAACTCGGCAAACCCCGGCACGCGGTCAGCCTGGGTCAACACCAGATAGATGGGAACGTCCACGTGCAACGTTTGCTGAACCTCTTGCAGGCGTGAGTGCACTTGGCGAGCCTGCAGGTCCAGATCGTGCTCATTACGGCCCAACAATGTTTCAACCGACAAGGCCACCACCACACCATTAAGCGGGCGCACTCGGCGCCGCTGCCTGAGCAGGCGCAACAGCATTGACCAACCGGCGGCGTCTAGCGTGCTGTCAGGTTGCGTCAGGTAACGACCGGGGGTATCGATAAGTACACCTTCGCCAGCGAAATGCCATTCAGCATGAGCCGTGCCTGCCACCGCCATCGCGTCTACGCGATCAAATGGCAGCTGTAAGCCCGCCGCCGCCAACAGCCGCGTCTTGCCACTGCCCTGCTCGCCGATCAACAGGTACCAGGGCAAGTTATTACGCCATCGCTGATTGTGCCCTGCGTACCGCGGCGAGGTTTTCAAGCGGTGGACGGCCTCTTTGAAGCGACCGCGTACCTGTCGCTGTTCGTCCTCAACCCATCCCAGTTGCCCATGGCGTGCCAGGCGTTCAGGTCTCTTGAGCTCAGCTACCCGGCGTATGCCGGCAAGGACCATCGCCAGTCCCCACAGCAGAAACAACACGCTGATAGTGACCAGGCGAGCACTCGCGCCTTGCCAGAAGCGGTGATCATCCACGGCCAGCAGCGGACCGAAACACCACACCAACAACGCGCAGGAAAGTACCAGCAACAAGCTCCAGACCCAAATCGTGCCCAGCACGGTGCGCGCGCTCTTGAAGAATGCGTTCATTCATTGCTCCCAGCGTTTACAAGGGCGTCTGAGTCAGTTCCGACGCCGAAAATTGAAAGGGTTGCAGCGCCCGCGTGGCTTCTTCACCCAGCCGCCAGGCAAATCCTGTGTACATCGCCAACAAACAGGCCAGGGTAAAGACTGCGACCCAAGTCACCGGGATGACGGGTAATCGTTTACGTCGCGCACGCCCTGCTCGCGTAGGCTGCAAAGGCGCCGACAGTGGCTCGCCTCGCACGTGCCGGATCTGTCGGTACAAGGCATCGCGCACGGCTTCAAGTTGGCTGACACCTCGCTCCATGATTCGGTATTTGCCTTCGAACCCGATGGAGAGGCACAGGTACATCAGCTCCAGCATCACCAGGTGCTTGACCGGGTCGCGGGACAGCCGCTCCAACAGTTGGAAGACCTTCTCCCCACCGAAGGTTTCGTTGTGAAAGCGGCTCAGCAGGCTCATCTTCGACCAGTCACTGCGGCTGCCCCACGCCGTGGTCACCACGGCTTCATCGACGACGCTGCACAACACATAACGTGCCGACATCACCTGGCTGCTCTCGACACCACTGTGCAAGGCGCGGGCTTCAAACTGAGTGATCGCCAATACCATCCTGTCGTTGACCGTGCCCAAGCTTTCGCGGCCAGAGGCGCTCTTGATCTGAACCACTTGCGACAACAACGCCCATGCGGCCTCAACGAGAGGGTTGAACCCCATCTTGAAGCGCGGGGTACCTCGCTCATGGGCGGCGTAGATCATTCGATCTTCCAACTGCTCAAAGCGCGGCGGCGCAGGGAAATCCGTTATCGGGCCGTTTCCCGGCCCACGGCCCTGATGGTCGAGCAAAACAGTCTTTTCATCCTGCAGGTATTCACTGTCCATTGTGTTCAGTTCCTGATGGCCCAGAAGTTGAGTTCGAGCGCTGTAAATTCACCGCCTACATGGAAGGCGAAACCACCCGACTGCTCCAGCTGCGTGATGTCGCGGGCACTCAGATCGAGCATGAAATAGGTTTTGCCGGCATGAAACGGAATCTGCCGTGGCGCCACAGGCAATGGCTTGACCTTGATTCCCGCCAAGTGCAAGTTGACCAGCTCGCGTATGCGCTCCACCGGCCCGACCTTCAAATGCGAAGGCAGGCGATGGCGCAATTCCTCCGAATCACACTGAGCAGTGGCCGCCAGAATAAACGTCGCAGTGCCGAGCAATTTCAGGTCGCTCACCGGGCATACCAACACCCCGTATTGGCGTTGCTGCAGCGTCAACTCGATGGCGTGTTGCTCAAGCACCATTGACAGCACGCCACGCACGCCCTCCATCAACCCGCGAAAACTTTCTCCCTGGTCGTCATGTCGATAACGCACATCCAGGTGCGCACGTTTGCTGTCGTTGGCGAACGTAGATAACTCACCGAACAGCGACAGTAATGCCAGGAACAAGGCTTGCGGGCGCACGTGGGTCTGGCTCAGCCAGTGACGCAATTCCAACTCGGTGCGATTGATCAATTGCAGCATCAGAAAGTCGCCGATTTCCGTGCCTGCGGCGGTGCCTTCACCCCGAATACGTGCTGCAATGGCATCCCCGCGACTGGAGAGCAGGCTGATCACTTCCTTGAGGCACGACGGCAAGTACCCGTGGCCCTGCAGAAAAATGAAGGAGGGAATGAAGTCGGTGTCCAGGCTCACGCCGCCTTCATCGGTCGACTCCAGCACCTGGGCAATCTTGAGTTTGACGAAGCTCTGCTCGCTCGGAGGGTCGCCCAGCAGCAGACGCAGGTCAGGACGCGCGCAACTGATGTGACACCGGGAGTCGACACCGGCATTCGAATCCCCCACCTCGATGTCACACGCCAGATAGCGAGCCAGAACGTCGATCTGCTGCTGGCGGCGAACTTCGGTCTGATTGCCGGTATCCAGCGGCAGCGCGAGATAAATCGCCTGTTTGCCGGCGTTGGCGGGCACCTGCAAGACCAGCGGTTCCATCGTCCCGCCCAACTCGAACAGACTACCGTCCGGCAATACGCCACTGGCCTGGTTGACCACCACCTTGCCGAAATTGAGGTATTGCAAATCGACTTCCAGCGTCAGAAACCCCCACGCATCAGCCCCCAGCAAGCGCGTCCGATTGAGCTGCTGGTGGTAATAGCGATCGTTGTGCTGCAGATGCTGCGGCCGTAACAGCATGCCTTCCTGCCAGATGACTTTATGAACCTGCATATCATTCGGACTCCTGGCCATGCATGGACGAAGAAACGCGGATACCCGTCTGGTCCAGCACAAGATCGGCACGGGTTAACTGCTGCGGGGTAATGGGCACGACCCACCGCCATTGAACATGGGGCAGATCTCGATACGCCGCCAGCACGCCCAAGAAACGCGTGCCTGGTTCGAGCCCGAGCTTGAGCGCCAGCCGCTCACCCGGGCGCAGTTCAAGTTCCTCACTGCGCAGCCAGTCCTTGGGCAGCGATTGCTCGGCATTGCTGTACAGACTGAAGAAGTCGGCATTCTCAAATGCCACGGCGTGCCGCAACTCGATCAAGTGCACTACCACCGGAGATGGCCTGCCGTGAAGGTCGGGGTTGACTTGCTCACTGGCGGCCAGCGCCATGTCCAGCTTGGTCAAGGTAGAAAACGGCGACACGCTGCTGCAGCCGGCCAACAGGCCGAGCAAAAGCAGCGTGGTTGCAAGCGCGGCTCGAGACATAATGTTCATCCTGGATAATCGACGTGCAAGGTTGAGATCAAGCGAACCTGCTCTTCGTAAGCCTTGGCGAAGTCACTGCCTGGCAGACGATCGGTGAACTGCTCATCCTCGAGCAAACGCTGGTAGTGACGCTGATAAGCCCGCCAATACCCACCGTCGGTGAAAAATCGGCGCCGTTGCCCCTGGTATTCGAAGCATGTCAGCAGATGACCCGGGGCAAAGGCGCTGCGCGTAGTGCGCAGTGCATTGCGGCAGGCCGCCAGCAACGCAACCTGATGAACTTGCATATCCCGGTGGGCCTGGGTGATGGCGTGTTCGGCCGGCAACTGGCCAAGATCCTCCGTGCCTAGCAGCATCGCCATTACAGCGTCGGTTTCGACGCTGTCTCTAAGAGGGCTCCGGCGCCTTTGCAGCGTCTCGAAAAGCGGCAGACTCATCTCGTTTTTGAGCTCTTCACAAGTCCGCAGACTTTGTTGCAGCCCCTCTACCTCCATACGCAGCAGGCGCGCTGCTCTGATCGCCAACGCCTCGCGACCCGTCGCATCAAGGGTTTCCAGGCTAATACCCAGTGCTGTCGCAAACTGCTCCCAAAAAGCGTCGCTGCCTGCTGCAGGCATCGCGTCGGAGCGAATCGGGACGGCTTCCTGAGCGGGTACAGCTCGCCGGGGTAACGCCAGATGATCCCTGTTGGTCACCCGATCGTCGGCCCACGGCCCCGACGTGCCGCCCCCATCTGCCAATGCCTCCAGGTCCTGCGACGTGGTCTGACGCTGCTGCTCGACGTCGAGCGCTTGAATAGGGTCCAACGCCAGGTATGCATCATCGGGAATCAGTCCTGTGTTGGCGTCCCATTGCTCACCGCAAGGCTGTATCAACGCCACCAGTTTCGCCCGAATCAACAAGGCTCCCAGTTGAAAAACGTCGCCGTCACTGATCAATCGCGCCTGCCCCTTGCGCAGACGTTCGGCGCTGCCGGCTACGCCGATACCGTTGCTGCTGATATCCGTCAACAGGTATTGGCCCTCACGATAGGCGACCAAACCATGGTGACTGGAGAGCAGACGGCTGGCGTCCGGAATCACCCAGTCACACCCGGCACCACGACCGATCACGCCGCCTGCAGCGGAAAAAAGCTTGCGCGCCGTGGGTGCGCGGCTTCCGTCCTCGGTACCCAAAAGCTCAAGCATAAGTTGCATGATCAGCCTCTCCCCTTTCACTGGCCACGAGTGATCGCCTTGGGCTCACCCAGCGGGCGGTAATCAGCGTCGTCAAACACGTAATTGGCGCTGCAGCCACTCAGCAGACACAACACAAGCACAACGGCTTGCCACGGACGATCAGGCATCAGGTTTCTCCTACTGAGATAAGGTTGCCCAGCTCGAGTCGGCACAGGCGTCGGTCAAGCATGGCAATGCAGAAAAGCAACATTCAGCCCTCGCCTCTGGCATCGTCGAAAGGAATGTTCAGGCGCGCGAGACGATAGAGCAGCGTGCGCCGAGCAACTCCCAGTTCACGGGCAGTGCGGGTTCGATTGCCCCGGTTCTTGTGCAGGCAATCAATCAGAAATACGCGTTCCACCCGCTCCATCCGCTGGCGTAGCGTCACATCAACGGCGTCGGTTGCATCCGAGGCCAGTGGTAACGACAAATGCGCCGGCAGAATCACACCGTCGTCACACAGCAGCACTGCGCGCTCCACCAGACACTTGAGCTCGCGGACATTGCCGGGAAAGCCGTGGCTCGACAGTTGATCGAGGGCCGTATTGGACCAGTCGACAGGCGCCCGACCCAGCGCGGCACACGCCTTGTCGGCAAAGTGCCGCGCCAGCTGCAACACATCGCCATCGCGTTCACGCAAGGCAGGCAATTGAATGGGAAACTGTGCAATCCGGTAATAGAGGTCTTCACGAAAACTGCCTTGCGCCACCATCGCAGCGAGGTCGCGGTGGGTCGCGGCGATGATGCGCACGTCAACCTTGTGCGCGACGCTGGCGCCCAACGGGCGGATCTCGCCCTCCTGCAATACCCGCAGCAACTTGGCCTGCAATGACAGCGGCATGTCGCCGATTTCATCCAGCAGCAGGGTACCGCCATGCGCGGCGTCGAACAGCCCCGCATAGTTGCGCTCGGCACCGGTGAATGCACCTTTGCGGTAGCCAAACAGTTCGCTTTCGAGCAAACCTTCTGGAAACGCAGCGCAATTTTGCACCACGAAAGGCTGCGCACTGCGTGGCCCGGCCGTGTGAATCGCCCGCGCCACGACCTCTTTACCGGTGCCGGTCTCGCCACGCAACAGCACCGTATAAGGGGTCTGCAGGACTTTGCCGATCAGGTGGCAAGTTTCTTCCATCGCGGTGCTGTTGCCGATCAAGCCATAGGCCCCCGCGGTCGACACACCGCGCGATGAACGGCTAATGACTGACGCAGGTTGCATGCGACGCAACATAAGCAGTTGGTTCACGGCGAAACCGCCAAGTTGCCCCAGCGAGGGCGCGTAACCCATTAGTGGCGTCGCCCGCCAGCTCGCGCACAGGAGTACACCTGTGACCGCATTGGTGCGGTTGAACAGCGGAACACACAACAGTGCCCGCCAAGGTGCCTGCGTCGCTGGCAAAAAGCCGCTGTCATAGAGGCTGCTTCCCACGTCATCGAGGCCCAGGCAACAACGCTTTCTCAGGACGTAGTGCAACAGCTGCTGGTTTTGCACCACCGGACGTGAAGTCGGTTCGCCGCCCGGCAGCGCCTCAGACAAATGTTGAGCAATAAGCTCGAATTGGTCGGTCACTTCATCAACCAGATACAGCTGAGCGAGCTCACACTGGCTCAGGTGCGCAGCGCTCACAGCACATAGGCCTGGCAACGTCGTCGGGTCATTTTCCTGGCTTACGCGCATGAAGCCGTCCAGCAAGGCTGCGGCATACACCAGCGGTTCGGCCACTTGGGTGAACAGATCGTTCGTCATTGGCCGAACTCACAGCTTGGCAGGCCATTGGCATCCAACCCTGCATGCACCCACGACAATGCTTCATCCGTGGCCATGGCACTCAGAACGCGATCAACCATTTGCGGCAGCAAGTAGCGCTCGATCCATTGATCGATGTACCGCGCACCACTGTCACGGTTGGCGCAGCGCTCGGCCATGTGCGTGATCAACTCAGCTGAACACGTCAGGGCCAACTTGCGCCGATGCAACCGCTCACCGAGGCGCGCCAGTTTGAGCCTTACCACCTCATGCAGGACTGGACCGGCAATCGGGTAATACGGCACGACACGCATCCGGGCCAACAGCGCCGGTTTGAAGTGGCTACGTAACACGGGCTGTATAGCATCCTGCAACACCTGGGCCTCAGGCCGCCGACCGGTTTCACAGAGCGCGTTGATGCAGTCGCTGCCAAGGTTGGAAGTCATCAGGATCAGCGTGTTGCGAAAATCTATTTCTCTGCCTTCGCCGTCGTTGGCGCGGCCCTTGTCAAAGACCTGGTAAAACAGGTTCAACACCTCGGGGTCGGCTTTCTCGACCTCGTCGAGCAGTACCACTGAATAAGGCCGTTGGCGCACAGCCTCGGTCAGAACTCCACCTTCGCCATAACCGACGTAGCCCGGCGGCGCGCCGATCAAACGGGACAGTGCGTGCTTCTCCTGGTATTCCGACATATTGATGGTGGTTACGAATCGCTCACCGCCATACAAAAGCTGCGCCAATGCCAATGCTGTTTCGGTTTTGCCGACGCCACTGGGGCCCACCAGCAGAAACACACCCACCGGCGCATCCGCGTTGTTCAGGCCCGCAGCAACCGCTCGCAAGGCACGATCAAGCACCTGCACGGCATGCTCCTGCCCCAGGATGCGCGTACGCAGGGCAGCGGCAAGACTCAATACCTTTGCGTTGGGCTCAAGCGCCAACTGCTCAACCGGAATTCCGGTCCAGGCACTGACGACCTCGGCGATCAAACGCGGGCACACCTCAAGTTTGTCCGATGACTGGCCAGCCTGTTGAATCCGCTGCTGCTCCAATACCTGACATTCCTGCTCGATGGCGTCCAAGCGTCGGCCCAGCGCTTGCAATGCTTGAGCATCCACCGGCAGCCCCGCCTCGGCGTCCCGGCTTAACGCCTCATGTTGCCGCCTGCCTTCAGCCCGTTCCGTGTGCAGGTTCTGCAGCGCCTCCGGGGGCATTGCCTGACGCGTGCGCACTCGTGCGCAGGCGGTGTCCAGCACATCCACGGCCTTGTCCGGCAGCTGGCGGCCCGCCAGATAACGAGCGCTCAGGTGTGCCGCCGCTACGACGGCATCATCGCGGACGTAGACACCATGGCTTGCCTCATAAACCGGAACCAGGCCGCGCAGGATCGACACGGCTTCCTCGACGCTCGGCTCACCGACCAGCACTGGCTGGAAACGCCGCGCCAACGCCGGGTCTTTCTCGATGTATTGCTTGTATTCCGACCAGGTGGTGGCCGCAATGGTGCGCAGAGCGCCTCGAGCCAACGCAGGCTTAAGCAGATTGGCCGCGTCAGTACCGCCTGCCGGGCCTCCCGCGCCGACCAGCGTATGGGCTTCGTCGATAAACAGGATCACGGCCTGCGGCGAGGCGTTGACTTCATCAATCACGCCTTTAAGCCGTCGCTCGAACTCGCCCTTGAGGCTGGCACCCGCTTGCAGGAGCCCCATGTCCAGGGTCAGTACGCGAACCGCCTTGAGGGCATCGGGCACCTGCGCAGCGACAATTTTCAGCGCAAGGCCTTCGACAATCGCGGTTTTTCCTACCCCGGCCTCCCCGACCAGGATCGGGTTGTTCTTGCGGCGTCGCACAAGAATGTCAATCAGTTGCCGAATTTCCCCGTCGCGACACAGCACCGGATCAATCAGGCCTTCACGTGCCTGGCCTGTGAGGTCATGGGTAAAACGCTGCAACAACGATTCTGTCGCCAACGGCTCGGTCTCAGGTGCCTGGCTCGCGAGAAAATCCCGTACACGCTCTGCATCCAGACGGGCCAACACGGCCTGATAGCCAGCACCGGCGTACTCCAGCGGATGACGCAACAGCGCCAGCAGCAGGGCGCCCTCATCCACAGAGCGTTGCCCCAGCTCGAGATGGGCAACCATCAACGCTTGTTGCAACCAATGCACCAGCGCCTGAGAGAAGACCGGATTGCGGGTTGCGCTTTGCTCACTTCTTGGCTGCAACGTTGCTTGCAGCGCGCTCATCGGCACGTCAGCGTCGGCCAAGGCCTTGGCCAGCAGCCCGCCGGGCTGCTCAAGCAAGGCAAGCAGCAAGTCTTCGACGAGCACTTCACGGCCACCGCGGGTTACACAGCGTTCCGAAGAGCGCTCCAGGTCGCGACGTACCGGGGGTGTCAGCGTGCGTATAAGCTGTTGCAGGTCCACATTGATCATAATCATCCGTCCCTAATGAAAGTTGCCAGCAAACGTGACCACGCCATCGGCTTGCTCATGGTCCAACCAGCTGGTCCAGCCCAGGCGACAGACATTGCGCGCACCGATATGCAGGGCTCTGATTTCACCGGCGGCAAGCACCAGGCGCAGGTCGTACTCCAACGGGTCTCGCATGGTTAAACGCACCAGTGAACACAGGGGCTGGTAGCCCTTCCCCGTGGGCAGGAACGCGTGAAACTGCTGCCAGCTCAGCGCCAGGACATGCACCCTGAACTTTGCGCTGCGGTCGCTGACCTGATGCCCCAGCACCAGGTTTTCACCGAGATCGCAGCGGGTGATACCGAGGCAATTACGCTGAAAATCGGCAACCTCCACGCGGCGCTCAACCCATTGTTCGATGAACACCGAGGCATGCTTGAAGTAGTAGCGCAGTACGGCTTCGATCAAGGCGGCAGAATGCACGCGCATACTCAACAGCCCCAGGTAAGGCAACAGGCGTTTGCAGTCCAATTGCGCGCTACCTCGTATCGCGTTGCCGCCCAAGCCGATCAGCGCAAACATCTGCTCCGAAAACGCATCGCTCGCGCCAGTCTGGAAACACGCTCGATAGCGATATTTACGCCAGATCGGCCACATCAGCCGATGCAGTCGGTGGTGGAATATGTCGAGGAAGTCGCGAGTGGGGTTGCCACCGGACAGCTCGGCAAACGCCTGCTCTGCATAAAACGCTGGCAGCGGTGACCCGGCTCCGACCAAACCCAATATGTTGAGCCGCAGGCGAGCCCGTAATTGCCCGTGCTCCATAAAGAACGCCACGCGATCGATATCGTGGCCCGCAAACCCCAGACCTGGATTGGCCTGAAATTCCAACAGGTCGTACAGCGCGTCTTCGTCCATCAGCGGATGGGCTTCGCGCAATCGCTCAATCACCTGCTCAATTGCCTGGAACAGTGTGTATTCACGAATGCCGCAACAGAGCGCATTCAAAGCAGGGGCTGTTGCCCCATGCGTGATGGCCATAGGTACACGTCTCCTTGTGTGCTGATGACTCGTAACTCGTGATAAGAGTTGAGGCTGGCGTAGAGCGCAAAGAACTCATTGAGGACCGAGGCGAACACAAACAGATCGCCCTGACCGAGAAACCCCTGGAGGTCGACTGTCAATTCCACACGTAGGCCGCGAATGGGTAACCCACGGTGCAGTCGGTCAACCGGCTCATGGCGAATGGACTGCAGCGCACCGAGTCTTGTCTGACTGACCTTTTGCGCCTGCCGATCGTGATAGCGCGGCAGGTCATAGGTTTCGAGAATCACCTTCAAGGCGTTGATATCGGTCAACGACAGATAGTTGAGCGACATATTGCTGATCAGCTTCCACAGGAAATCCTGGTCCAGCGGCGGCGCGAAGCTCGCCGTCGGCGCCGTGATGTTGCGAAACGTCAGTGATTCCGGTGCCTGCTCGCAGGGTTGGTTGATGTCGCCTGGTTGCAATTGCCGAGGCAGGTTGCAGTTGGTGCACGTCATTTCGATCGACAACGTTTCCTGGCCTTTACCTTCGCGACTGCCAAACCCCATCCAGGTGTCGAGCCCCCCATGCTGCGGCGAAGAGCGCTGGCGAATGCTGTAGCTGGCCGGCGCTGTAGACCGATCAACGTCCCAGTCATGCTCAAAGGATTCGAACGGCACATAGGCCTGGTAACCCAACCCGCCAGGGCGCCAGCCAGTGACACTGTCGACGGAAAACACAGCGGCATTGCCCGGGGTATATTCCCCCGGCACCAGAAGGTACTCGTCCTCTTTTCCATTCAGGCGAATGGGGACGGCATCATGTTTGAACAAGTTGGCAATGGGCGTGCAATACAACTTCACGTTGTCCAGCGTGGGCTGTTGCAGTTCGTGTCCGTGTGTGCGCAGTTCAAAGCGCAGCACCATGCCGCGGACCTGGCCGAGGCGCTCAGGCGCAAGTGTATGCAGGACACTCAGCCCCTCGATATCGACAAACAGGTACTTCTCGGGAAAGGCGAAATACTCCTGCAGATGGCGATAACCGCGAAACGTATTTTCTGGATACGGTATCAACGCCTCGTCTTGCGAAAACCCCACCGGCTTGACCTGGTTGGCGCCCAGCCGCAGCGTCATGGGTTGCCCATCGTTACCCGTGACCGGCAACCCCTCGCCATCCAACAACAGCAAATGGATGCCATCCAGACGTCGCAGCAAACTGAGATAGAGCCCCTGGCTTATATAGCGGTCACCCGACAGGTGCAGTCGCAGTGAGTCAAAGGTTAACTGGCTGAAATTGCCCTCGACACACATGTCCACATGCAAATCCAACCATGCCCCGTCACCCTGGCACTTGTAGTCCAGACTTGTGAGTTGCAGTGGCATGACATCCGTGGTGTAGCACGTCCTGAAGCGACACCGCTCGCCTTGGATCAGAACACTTTCTACCGCCGTATCACGGGCAACCCGAACGGCGGGGCCAGCACGTCTCAACGGGTCAAATTGCAGGATGCTGAAGGCGGGTATTGGCCGCATGTAATTGGGCCACAGCAAATGCATCAAGGAATGCGTCAGCTCCGGCAGCTCGTCGTCGAGCTTCTGGCGCAGGCGACCGGTCAGGAACGCAAACCCCTCCAGCAATCGCTCAACATCCGGGTCCTGGCCGCTTTCAGCCAGAAACGGCGCCAATGCGGGATTACGCTCGGCGAAACGCCGCCCGAGTTGCCGCAGCGCGCTGAGCTCGCTTTGGAAGTAACGGTTAAAGCCCATCGGCGCAGACCTCAACCCGCCCGCCATCCACCAGGCGCGCATGGAACACAACGGGCTGTGTAATACCGTTAACGATCAGCGCAGCTTCGATCGCGAACGCCAGGGCCAGAGGATCAGTAGCACGCGGCAGCACTTTGACTTGTACATTTGCCAGTCGCGGTTCGTAGGCACGGATGAATCGCTCGACCAAGGCGCGTGAGCGGATCAAGGACTCGTGCAGGCTAAGCCGCATGTCATTGAGATCGGGCAAACCATAGTCGGGCAGTGTCTGAACACTGCCTGCCCGGGTGCTGAGCATTTTCCCCAGGTGTGCGGCGACGGACGCCACACTGCACCGCTGGGTTGATGCATCGCCTTCGAGGCGTTCGAAAAGGCTTACGTTAGGGGGCATCCGCCGGCTTCTGCTCATTCTTTATCGAGCTTGCCGACCAGGGACAACGTGAAGTCAGCCCCCATGTACTTGAAATGAGGGCGCACGCTCAGGTTGACCCGATACCAGCCTGGCTCCCCGTCGACATCACTGACAACAATGCGGGCTGCCCGCAATGGCCGGCGACCGCGCACTTCGGCACTGGGGTTTTCCTGATCGGCCACGTATTGGCGAATCCACTTGTTGAGTTCCAGCTCCAGGTCCGTGCGTTCTTTCCAGGAGCCCAGTTGCTCGCGCTGCAAGACCTTGAGGTAGTGCGCCAGACGGTTGACCACCATCATGTAGGGCAACTGGGTGCCGAGCCGGTAATTAAGTTCGGCTGCCTTGCCCTCTTCACTGATGCCGAAGGTTTTGGGTTTCTGGACGGAGCTGGCCGAAAAGAACGCCGCGTTGTCACTGCCCTTGCGCATGGTCAAGGCAATAAACCCTTCTTGCGCCAGTTCGTATTCGCGCCGGTCCGAAACCAGTACCTCCGTAGGAATCTTGGTTTCGATCTCGCCCATGCTCTGAAAATGATGCAATGGCAGGTCCTCTACCGCGCCGCCACTTTGCGGGCCGATAATGTTCGGGCACCAGCGAAAGCGCGCAAAACTTTCAGTCAGGCGCGTGGCAAAGGCATAGGCAGTGTTGCCCCAGAGGTAGTGCTCGTGGCTGTTCACCACGTTCTCTTGATAGGCAAAGGTTTTAACAGGGCAATCAATCGGATCGTAAGGGGTTCGCAGTAGAAAGCGCGGCACGGTGAGGCCGATATAGCGGGCGTCTTCGCTCTGACGAAAACTTTGCCATTTGGCAAACTGCGGGCCTTCGAAATGGTCCCTGAGATCCTTGAGGTCAGGTAATCCAGTAAAGCTTTCCAACCCGAAAAAGGCCGGCCCCGCAGCAGCGATAAAGGGTGCGTGGGCCATGCAGGCAACGCTTGAAGCGTATTGCATCAACTTCACATCAGGCGCACTGGGTGAAAGGAAGTAATTGGCGATGATCGCGCCCACCGGCTGGCCACCAAATTGTCCGTACTCGGCGCTGTAGATATGCTTGTACAGCCCGGACTGGGTAATTTCCGGCGAGTCTTCAAAGTCATCCAGCAGGTCCTGACGCGAGACATTCAGCAGCTCGATCTTGATGTTTTCTCGAAAATTGGTGCGGTCGATCAGCAACTGCAGGCCCCTCCAGGAAGCCTCCAGCGCCTGGAAATCCGGATGATGAAGAATCTCGTCCATTTGCTGGCTGAGCTTGGTATCAATCTCGGCGATCATCCGGTCGACCAGGCGTTTCTTCACTGGCTCAGCGCTGTTATGGGGTTTGAGCAACTCTTCGATGAAGGCCGACACGCCGCGCTTGGCAATGCCGTAGGCCTCGTCGTCGGCGCTCAATAGTGTCTGGGCGATGATAGTGTCGAGGATGCTGTACTCGCCGGTAGCTTGGGCAGGCTGCAGGTGTTGTTGGGTGGTCGTCATGGTGTCAGTGTCCTTTTACTGAAAAGTTCAGGTGGTCGGGCCGCTCAGCCCCAGCTCGGCGAGTACGCGCGCACGAGACTCGTCGTCGGCCAGCGCCTGCTCAATGGCTTTGCGAAAGCTTGGTGTGTTACCCAGCGGGCCCTTGAGTGCCATCAACGCTTCACGCAATGCCATCAACTTTTGCAATTCGGGTATTTGCTCAACCAGGTTTGCGGGGTTGAAGTCCTTCATCGCGTTAATCCGAACCTCGACGGACAGTTCCTCGATGCCACCCTCCTCCTGCAATCGATTCGGGACGCTCAATGTCAAGCTCAGCGCTTGTTTGGCCAACACCTCGTCAAGGGTGTTTTTGTCGATACCAATGGGCTTTCGATCCTCAAGCTTGCGCGGATCTTCGCGCTGGCTGAAATCCCCCAGCACCAGCAACTTCAGTGGCAGTTCGACTTCCTCCTGCACACCGCCAATGGCAGGTTTGAAGGTGATATTGATACGTTCCTTGGGTGCTACCGAACCGTCTTTGAGCATGGTGTTTCTCCTTTTTCGGTGGGCTCGCGAGCCTAATCAAGTACCGCTTCAAGATCGAAGTGGCACAACCTGCGATGGGTGACTTCCTTGCGTTCGCGCACGGCATGGTCTTGTGGCAAAAGGTCATAACAGCGATACAGGAGCCGGGAGACGTGAAAGGCCAGTTCTGGCTCCCAGCGCTCCAGGCCGGCCTGTTGTAATTCAAGGTCCAGCTGTTCGAGCTGGATCCTGCCCAGTTCGTGTTTGCCCGCTCGTATGCATAATCGGGCCAGCGCCAATCGCCAATGGAAGCGGGTCCGGTCACCGCGGGCGGCGTGAAGTCCTTCTTTGAGCGTGGCAATTGCCGCCTTCAGACCCTCCTTGCGCAGCCTGGACATAACGGCCTGCAAGGCCACCTCCCAGGGCTCGTTTCCGGTATCAACGGCGGCGTTTAAAGGTTCGGCTTTATGGACGTGGCGAAGGACGTGGAGCGTTATCCAATCGCACGTCGCGGGGTCGGCAAATGGGGTGCCGTCATCAAACCTGAACTCCGCCAGGCTCGGCAGGCGCTGCAACAACAACGCAAAATTCATTTCCAGCTCGGTCATGGCCCACTCTGCCTCCAGGGCTTGGAGGCACTCCCAGGCCATACGCAACCCATCAAACCAGAACAAAGCACCGGCCAGACTCGCTTCAAGCTCAAGCAAAAGATCGGCGTGAAGACCTTGGGAGAGACGGCTCTGGTAGCGTTTGAGTTTGTCGTGAGGGAGCCCACGCAAAGCGGTTATCCGCTCACTGTTGGCGTCGGGATAGTTGGTGATCGCAAGCCAGGCCAGGGTGCGGCTCAGGCGCAAGGCACGCAGATCAGTGGCACTCTGGCGCAACCACCAGGCGCACAGTGGCCGAGCCTGCTCCTGCAATGCCCGCAACAGTTTTTGCGCGTCTTTTTCGTTGTTGACCGGCTGTTCAGGCCTCAGCAGCTGCGTCGCCACCTGCTTGACCTGAGCGATGGCACCCGCAACACCACGCGGCTCGGAACCGCCCTGCAGGGCAAGCGCCAAACGCTCTGACAATTGCCTGCGGATCGGTAACAACAAGGGCGCGTCGTCCCCCAGGTGTTCACGCCACAGCTCGTCGAGGCTTTCCAGGTGCTCCAGGAGCGCCTGAAACAATGGCACTTGATCAGTAAGCGAGAGATGCTTGGTGAACAGGGGATCAAGCCGCAACATCAGCCAACCCAACGCGGCAATACGCGTACGTGATTTAGCAGGGTAGACAATTGCCCAGTGGTGCTTGCACAGATGAAGCAGTACACCGAGGCCCGCCAGAAGCCCGGGGAATGAATCGCGCTGGTGCAACGCCCAGGTCAACCAGACGGCGACGCGCAGATCCTTGGAGTGCTCACGCAAAACCCGCTCGCCGAGCTCGCTGACGCGCTGCCAGTCCGGCAAGCCAGCACCGTGTATCGAATGTGCTTTGCCGAGTTCGGACTCCAGAGCTTCATACTCACTCGAAAAGCGCATATCACAGCCGGCAAAACCCTCTGACGAGCAGGGTAAGCGTGCAAGTTCAAGGTGATAAGCGTAGAGCGTGTCTGAATAAACCATTTCGGGCCGCACATAACTATTCAAGGCAGGAGCGACAAACTAATCGCAATCAATATACGCATTAGAAGGCCAATTAATCTTCGTTCAGCACGTGACGAAGTAGGCGAACCTTAGCCATACACGAATCAATCCTCAAGCGGTCAGCCCGCACTTAAGCAATTTCCTACAAAGCCAATAAAAACAGGCCTGCGCAGCTATTTGCACACTTCACGCACTTTAATAAAGCCAAATTCCCTGCGCATCCGTGCATTCATTTAATAAAACAGCATGAGCAACTAACTGCGCACACTCGCGCAAACATCCACACTAAAATCGGCACCAACCGACGACAACTTTTATATATTTAACCAACAACACTCCGCGCCCCTTTATTTCATTGACTCTCGTCATTTCAGGCACGCTTTTTGTTATAGGCAATTGCCCGCCGGCAAACACGCCGTCGGGACTACCTACTCAATCAGGCAAGGAAACCAGTCATGCCAACACCCGCGTACCTCACTATCACCGGTGTCAAGCAAGGCTTGATCACGGCAGGCACATTTACTCAGGACTCGGTAGGCAATATTTATCAGGAAGGTCATGAGGATCAGATCCTCGTGCAGGCGTTTGCCCACCAGGTGATCATTCCCCGCGACCCGCAATCGGGCCAGCCGACCGGCCAACGGGTTCACAAGCCGCTGATGGTCAGCAAGGTCTTCGACAAGTCCTCACCGTTGCTATTCAGCGCACTGACCACGGGTGAAGAAGTGTCATGTCGCCTGGAATGGTTCCGTACCTCCTCGGCTGGTACCCAGGAGCATTACTTCACCACCGAACTGGATGGCGCAACCATCGTGGACATTCAATCGCGGATGCCCAACTGCCAGGACCCGGACAATGCTCATTTCACCCATTTGGAGGATGTGTATTTCACTTACCGCAAGATCGTCTGGACCCATGAAGTCGCCGGCACGTCAGGCTCGGACGACTGGCGTAGCCCAGTAGCCGGCTAACATCGGCTCAGGCAGAAGCGGCCACCAGGGACGGCGCCGCTCCTGCTTGGTCGGCTAGACCATTGCCAGCGGATGCTTGCGCTTGGGTGCGCCGAACACACGGTCGATCGCGTCCAGATCGTGCTCATCGAGCTTGAGATTCGCAGCACCGGCATTCAGCCGCACATGTTCGGGCGTCACAGCCTTGGGGATTGCAATCACGCCGTCCTGACGCAACACCCAGGCAAGGGATACCTGGGCGGGCGTAACCTCATGGCGACGGGCGATCTGCTTGAGCGTCGGACTGGACAACAGCTCACCCCCCTGGGCGATCGGGCAGTAAGCCATCAACGGCAAATGGTGCTGTTGCCACCATGGCAGCAAGTCGAATTCGATACCGCGCTCTTCGATGTTGTAGAGCACCTGGTTGGTTGCACACGCCGGGGACGCAAGTTCCTGCAGGTCTGCCACGTCAAAATTGGAGACGCCCCAACGGCCGATCTTGCCGGCCTGACGTAATGATTCGAAGGCTTCGACGGTTTCTTCGAGAGGATACTGGCCCCGCCAGTGCAACAGATACAGGTCGATGTAATCAGTACCCAGGCGCTGCAGGCTGGCTTCGCAGGCACGGGGCACGCCCTTGTGACTGGCATTGTGCGGATAGACCTTGCTGACGAGGAAGACCTGATCACGTTTACCGCGAATGGCTTCGCCGACCACTTCCTCGGCTCCGCCTTCGCCATACATTTCGGCGGTATCGATCAGGGTCATGCCCTCGTCGATACCCAACTGCAACGCGGCGACTTCGGCGCTGCGCCGGTCCGGGTTTTCGCCCATGCGCCAGGTCCCTTGGCCGATGACAGGGACGGGAACGCCGGCCAGATCGATGGTGCGCATGACAACCTCCTGATGAGTTCGCGGATTAACAATGTGGCATTGGGCGGACAAAAGGGTTCAATCGAAGTATGGTTGCCCTCTGAAAAGTCGCCAGGAAGGACCTGCAATGCTGTTTGTCGTGATGCTCGGGGGCAAGCACCCGCGGGCCAGAATTGAAGTTCACGATGTGGTGTTCGCTGTAGCGGACACACTGCAAGACACCTACCCGCAATTGCGCGATGGTTGGTTCGGCAGCCCCAAGGGTGTGCACATCGACTCCTGGATGGCGGTGGATGGCGTCGATGGCTGGAAAGTTGAACTCAGCCACTTGGCCCCTGCTGCCGACGCGCACCATCTGTACTTCATCAACCTGGGCGGCTACGAAGCCAACGCTTTTGGCGAAGCCCATCACTATTTGTTGGTGGTCGCCCGCGACAAAAAGGATGCGATGAGCAAGGGAAAACAGCAGATGCTGCGCCATTGGTCCCAGGCACATACCGACGGCGTGATGGATATTGACGACTGCCTGCCCATTGACCTGGTCGACGGTCGCTACCTGCACCTGGTGCAAGGTTCGCACAGGCCGATCGTGCAACAGAACGACTACATCGTCCTGCCCTGAGTTATCCCTACCCGAACGGGGTATGGCGCCCACCCTCGACCTGCCTGACAGTGCAATCAGTCCCCGAACCTGATAACACGCACAACTCAAGGTGGGTCCGCCATGCATAGAGCCTTTATCGCCCTGTTCAGCGCCGTATTGCTTGCCTCGATGCCCGTGAGCCAGGCCGCCGACGACCCGGCCAATACCGTGCGCATCTACAACTGGGCGGACTATATCGGCGACACCACCTTGGCCGACTTTGAAAAGGCGACGGGCATCAAGGTGATCTACGACACCTACGATTCCTACGAAACCGTGCAGGGCAAATTTCTGTCGGGCGCTCCGGTTACGACCTGGCGTTGCTCAAGGCTTCGCTGGTGCCGCTGCTGATCAAGGGACACGTCTTTCAGCCGCTGGACACATCCCATTTGCCCGGTGGGGTAACGTGTTCGCTGACCTTGCATTTCATCCCGGCCGAGCAGCGCCTGCAAACGCTCAAGGCGCTGTGGCAACGTTTGTTGCCGGGCGCGCCACTGGTCGTGGCCCACCACAGTTTCCCGCAGGCAGCGCAGGAAAAGGCCCGCTGGTTGCAACGCTACGCCGCGTTTGCCGTGGACTCCGGCGTGCCCGCGGCAGATGCCGAGCGGGCGATAACGGCGATCAGCGCACAATTGCCGGTGCTGTCTCCCGAGGAGGACACTGCCTTGATCAGCCAAGCCGGCTTCGAAGGCGCGGAGCTGTTCTATGCCGGCTTCAGCTTCAAGGGCTGGGTGGGCTACACGCCGCGCTAACGGCTTACCAACTGCCCGACGCACCGCCGCCGCCACTGGAACCACCGCCACCGGACGAGCTGCTGCTGGAGCTGGAACCGGAGCTGCCGGAACTCGAGCCGGACCCTCCTCCCGACCCCGAGCCGCCATCGGAAATGCTCTGGATAAAGACAATGAACGCCACGACCGAGGCCGCCGGTATCGCCAGGATCCAGCCCTGGTAGCCGTGCCCAAGCATAAAACCGACCGCCACATAAACCGCCGCGACGGCCAGCGCACGCACGAGAAAAAAGCGTGGTTTGGTCTTCCAGGACTCGCGAATGACGAAGAACAACCCCACGTACAGCGCCAGCACCAACGCGCCGCCAAACGGCAACGCCAGCCAGTGTACGAAGTTGACCGCCACAAAGTGGTCCACCACCAGCAACCCGACGATATACGCCAGCGCGCCCACCACGCAGTAAAACACCGCGCGCGCCAGCCACAGGGCACCGAACGTGGCGCCGCCGATCAGCAGGGTCAGCGGAAGTACCAGCAGGTACAGCGGCCACTCATGGCCGCCGGCGTAAATCGTCAGTAGCACCGTGACCGCGACGGTGGCGATCAGCGCCCGGCGCCAGTGCAGCTTGCCGGCAGCGATGAACACACCGCCGATGGCGCCAGCGATAAACGCCAGCAGAACCGCGATGATCTGCGGGTTAACCTGCGGCGCGGCCTGCTCTGGCAGGTCGCCGCCGTCCACCAGCACAGTCAAGTCATTCACCGCTTGTTGCACGCCGCCCGCGTAGTCGCCCTGGCGAAACGCCGGCGTGATGTGTTCTTCGATGATGCGATGGGCCAACAGATCGGTGACCGTGCCTTCCAGGCCATAGCCCACCTCGATGCGTACCTGGCGGTCGTCTTTGGCCACCACCAGCAAGATGCCGTCGTTGACGTCCTTGCGCCCCAGTTTCCAGGCGCGGAACAGTTGATTGGCGTAATCCTCGATACTCGCGCCGCCGGTAGTGGGCACCAGCAGTACCGCGACTTGCGCGCCTTTGCGCTGTTCAAGGGCGGCGAGTTGGTCTTTGAGGCGCGTGGTGAAGCTGGCGTCGAGGGTATTGGTGAGGTCGATCACGCGCTGGTCGAGGGCGACGCCGATGGGCGAGGTCTGTGCCTGGGCAGCGCTCAGCAGGCCGATGAACATCAGCGCCAGTAGACTCAACACGGATTGCCGAAGAATCGCCATCATGTTTGATACCTGAGTTTCGTCCTGAAGGCGCCGACTTTACCTTATTGACACGCTCACACGTAGGCCGTGCCCTGCATGATCGGCTGCACGCTGCCGGTCAAAACCACACCGCCCTGCCCGTCCCACTGCACCGTGACCGTGCCGCCGTCGCACTGCACCTGCACCGTGTCATCCAGCAGGCCGCGCCGGATCCCGTTGACCACCGCGCCGCAGCAACACGAGCCGGAACCCAGCGGCACGCCGCCACCGCGCTCCCAGATACGCAGACGAATATGCGCGCGGTCCAGCACCTGCACGAAATGCACATTGGTCCTGGCCGGGAACAGCGCATGGGTTTCCAGCGCCGGACCTGCGGCTGCCACGTCGATGGCGGCGAGGTCATCGACAAAAAACGTACAGTGCGGGTTGCCCATGCTGCACGCCGCCGGATCGCCCTTGATCGGCAAGACAAGGGTCTGCATGGCGACGGCCAGCGGCACTGACGACCACTCCAGCGACGGCGCACCCATGTCCACCGCCACCTGCTGGCCCGCTGCGCGTACGCATGTCAGTAGGCCACGGTCGGTGCGCAGCACGATCGAATCGGTGCCGGCTTCGTGCATCAAGCGGTCGGCGACACCTCGCGTGGCACTGCCGCAGGTTTGCAGCGGCGTACCGTTGGGGTTCCATAATTTGATACGCGCGGCAGCGTCGACGCCGTCGAGGATCACCGCCAGTTGATTGAAACCGATGCCGGTGTGGCGATCGCCCAGACGGCGGGCGACTTGCGCGGTGATCGGGTCTTCCTGGCCACGGCGGTCGATGATGATGAAATCGTCGCCATGGGCATGCATCTTCACAAAGGGCAAGGTCATGGGCTGTCCGGTGGGTGAGCGCGATTGGAGGGTGAGCATACGGGAGTTTCATCCAGACCGATTCTTCCGCATGTTAGCGTGTGGGCGTTCTGATCCGGCAGAGCCCGCCATGAAAAAAACCCGCTTCGCTTTGACCGCACTGCTACTCGCGTTTTCCCACGCGACCCTGGCGGCCGCTCAACCTCCCAGCCTGTGCCAGCCGAGCGCCTCGAAGCCGACGGCCACGGCGCTGCTCGCTGCCGCAGAACGGCACCTGGCTGACCGCCCCAACCCCCTGGCCCATGTGCACACTGAAGGCACACTGCCCCACCACGGCATTCGCGAGCAAAGCATTGCCGCCGAAAAAGACTGGCCGGTGATGCGCCAGGCCGCGCTGGCGTGGCGGTTGAGCGGCGACCCGCGTTACCTCAGGCAAGTCGACGACTACCTTGGCGCGTGGGCCGATGTGTATCAACCGGACTTCAACCCGATCGACGAAACCAACCTCGAGATGCTGATCAGTGCCTATGCGCTGACTGCCGATAACCTGCGCCTGGAAACCCGCGCAGCCAGCCGTCGCTTGATCAGTGATCTGGGTAACGGCTACCTCGCGCGTATCCAGCAGTTCCACGGCCAGAACAAAGGCACCCAGACCAACAACTGGCAAAGCCATCGCGTCAAATTGATCACGGTGGCCGCCGCTGCACTGGGCGACCGGACGATGCTCGAGCAGGCCCACCAGGTCTTCAAGCAGCAGATCGCCGACAATGTGTTGCCCGATGGCTCGGTCACCGATTTTCACGACCGCGATGCCCTGCACTACGTGGTCTACGACCTTGAGCCTCTGGTGCAAGCTGCCCTAACGGCCAAACCCTACGGCGGCGACTGGCTGAACCTCAAGGCCAACGGCGCGTCCCTGGGTGCCGCCCTGGATTGGCTGGTGCCGTATGCCAATGGCCAACGCAGCCACCAGGAGTTCGTGCACACCCATGTGCAATTCGACAGGGACCGCGCCGGGGTGGGCGAAGCCGGCTACAGCGGCACCTGGGACCCCAAAAGCAGCGCCACGCTGTTCTGGCTGGCGGCGCAACTGGACAAGCGCTACCTGCCTGTGGCAACGCAATTGGCCGCCCACCCGGCCGATTGGATCAGTGCCTGCTATTTGCCGTAAGCGCGGCTAGACTGGCCGGGTTGCTCTTTCAAGGGATTGACCATGCTTGTTGTATTCAGCGGCCTGCCCGGCACCGGCAAGACTACGATTGCCAGCCAGCTGGCGCGCCAGACCGGTGCCGCCTATCTGCGTATTGATGTGATCGAACAGGCGCTTCGGGATGCGGGCGTGTTGGCGCAAGGTGTAGGCGCCAGCGGCTACGGCGTGGCCAATGCGCTGGCGTTGAGCAATTTGCGCTTGGGGCACACCGTCGTCGCAGACGGTGTAAACCCGGTCAGGGAAAGCCGCGAGGCATGGAAAGCGGTGGCGATTCAAGCAGGCGTCGAGTGGGTTGATATCCAGGTGATTTGCTCTGATGAGCGAGAACATCAGCGCCGTGTCGAACTGCGTGCGGGGGATATTCCCGGCCTGACTCCGCCCGACTGGCGGTCCGTATCGGCGCATGAATATGAGGCCTGGGACCCAAGGCCGCTGACGATCGATACCGCCCGCGTGACAGCGGATCAGGCGGTAGCGTTGATCATGGCGCACATCAAACCCGTGGCAAGCGCGCTGGCGCCCGGTGGACGCTGAAGATGTGACGGTGGCGCTGTACCAGCAGAGCAAGCGCCCTTGCCCTGCGTAGGTGGCATTACTACAGCACGGCGCCCATCGCCTTCATCAATACCGGATCACGCCCATAAATATCCGGTGCGTAGACCAGGCCGCCCTGGCGATCGACTTCTACCGTCCAGTACCCCAGCAACACGGGCACCGGTGTGGCGAGCCTGAATTCATGGGTCACGCCGGTAGCCAGCAGTTCATCGGTGCGAGTGCGTTCGGCCGGGCTCACCAGCAAGTCGCGCAGCAGCAACGGCTGTTCCACCCTCACACACCCCGAACTGAACGCCCGCGGGCCTTTGGTGAACAACGGTTGGCTTGGTGTGTCGTGCAGGTATACCGAGTACGGGTTGGGAAAGCGCATCACGATCTTGCCCAACGGGTTACGCGGGCCGGCCTCCTGGCGCAGGAGAATGTTGCCGGGGCGCGACCAATCGACCTGATCGGGCGCCAAGGGGCGACCCTGGGCGTCAAGCACTTGCAGGTTTTGCTGGCGCAAGTACTCGGGGTTCAGACGGATAGCCGGGAGCTTGTCCTCGCGCATGATGGTTGGCGGGATGGTCCAGGTGGGGTTCAGCGTCAGCCGCGTGATGCGCGACTTGAGCAGCGGCGTCTGACGCTCCGCGCGCCCGACTTGCAGGCGGGTTTGCCACACCGGAATACCGCTCTGGTAAACGCTCAATTGCGCGGCGGCGACGTTGACCAGCACGCCTTCAGGCTCAAGGTCCTGGGCGAGCCAGCGAAAGCGCTCCAGGTTGATACGCAGTTGGTCGCGGCGCATCGCCGGGCTGATGTTGAGTTCGGCCACGGTGCCGGCGCCGATCACGCCGTCGGCCTGTAACGAGTGGCTGGCCTGGAAGGCCTTGACTGCCTTGACCAGCTCGTCGCGGTATTGCTTGCCAGTGCCACTGGGCACCTTGGCCAGGTAGCCACCGCTGTGCAGGCGCCGCGCCAGTTCCGGCACGCGCGGGTCTTCCATGCCGGGACGCAAGAGTGGCCCGCTGGCAACCGGGTCCCAATGTGGCAACGGTTGCAGGCGCACGGAGGCATAGGCATTGCGCAGGCTGCGGTACAGATCGGCGCTGGGCCGCGCCTGGTCAAAGGCTTGCGCCATGTCTTGCAGGCCGGCGGCGGCGAAGGCCAGCACTTCGGTATTCGGGTCGCGGGCGGGTGGCTGGGAATGCCACAACGGTTCGAAGCGCGATTGCTGCAGGCGCCCGTAGTGCAAATCCTGCAGGGCTTGCAGGTACTGGCGGCTGGTGTCGATGTCGCTGCACAGCACGTTGGCCGTGGCATCTGCCGGGGGCAGGCTATAGTGGCTGGGGTCCAGGCCGTCGTCGGCCAGCATCAGCAATTGGGTGTGCAAGGCTTGGCGGCGATCTTCGGCGGACCACAGCGGCCCATCACCCTGCTGCTGGTAGAACGCCTGCAGGCGGGCCAGGGCTGCGGCGTCGATCTGCGGGGCGAGGCTGGGGCACACACTGGGCAACTGCGCGAGGGCCTGTTGCACCGGGCTTGCGGAAATAACCGGCACGGCGCCCATCGGCAGCTCATCAGCCGTCGCGACCAGTGGTGCAACGAGCAGGCAAATGCTCAAGTAACATGCGTGTTTTTTGAACAATTGACTTGGCTCCAATCCACAGCGGGGGACGCTTTGTAGATGCTGACTTTTATGTGTCGCTTCGGTTTGATCACCGTCACCCTGGCAACGTTGAGCAATTTTGCGCTCGCCGCCAATGGGAATCCTCCTAACTTGTATAGCAGCCTGGCGCGCTCGGCTCCAGAACTCAATCCCGCCGTGCTCAAAAGCGCCCTGAGCGCGGTGCAGTGCGCCGTCAATAACGGCGAGGAACAGTCAGAGCGCCTAGCGGTTATTGACTACTCCCAACCCTCGACCGCCCGTCGGTTATGGATTTTCGATTTGCGCAAAAAGACCCTCGTGTTGCGCGACCTGGTGGCCCACGGTGCCAAGTCCGGGGAAAACTTCGCCACGCAATTTTCCAATCTCGAAGGCAGTCATCAGTCCAGCCTGGGCTTGTTCCGTACCCAGGAAAGTTACCTGGGCGCCCATGGCTACTCGTTGCGCATGGACGGCCTGGAGCCCGGTTTCAATGACCAGGCCCGTGACCGCGCGCTGGTGATTCATGCCGCCGACTACGTCAACCCGGCGTGGAGCAAGCGCGAAGGCCGCATCGGCCGCAGCCAGGGTTGCCCGGCGGTGCGCCCGCAAGTGGCGCGCCAGGTGGTGGATAAACTCAAGGATGGGCAGTTCATGTTTTCCTGGTACCCGGACCAGCGCTGGTTGAAGTCGTCGACGTATCTGAACTGCAAGCCCCAACAAGTGGCGAGTAGTCGTACAATCCGTGGTGGTTAGCCTGTCCCACAGATAAAGAGAGCGCCGCATGCTTCTACATACATCCACCTGGATCGAGATCGGGCAGTTTCTGGAACGCAGCCGCACGGTGGTGATTCCCATCGGATCCAACGAACAACACGGCCCTACCGGCCTGCTGGGCACCGACTGGATGTGCCCCGAGATCATCGCCCACGAGGCGCAGAAGAACGCCGACATCCTGATCGGCCCGACCTTCAATATCGGCATGGCCCAGCACCACCTGGGTTTTCCCGGCACCATCTCCCTGCGCCCTTCCACCTTTATCGCCGCCATTGGCGACTGGGTGCGCTCGCTGGCCGGGCACGGTTTCGAGAAGATCCTGTTCCTGAATGGCCACGGCGGCAATATCGCCACCATTGAAGCGGCGTTTTCCGAGCTGTACGCCGAAGCCAGTTTTGCCCGCCGCCCCGCCGGTTTCGCGCTCAAGCTGGTGAACTGGTGGGACCTGGAAGGCGTGCACGATTTGGCTCAACGCCAATTCCCGGTGGGCCACGGCAGCCATGCCACGCCGTCAGAAATAGCGGTGACGCAGTGGGCGTACCCGCAATCGATCAAGTCCGCCGAGTATTCTCCGCAAATCGCCAATACCGGGCCGATCCGCGAAGCGCTGGACTTCCGCGCCCGCTTCCCCGACGGGCGCATGGGTTCGGACCCGGCGCTGGCGACGGTGGAAAAAGGCGGTGAGTTGGTGGCGTTGGCGGCCAAGGGGTTGGTCAAGACCGTGAACACCTTCAGCAGCGAAGCAAAACCCTAGCCCAGGCCTATCGCAAATGTGGGAGCGGGCTTGCTCGCGAAGCAGTGCAGCAGTCAATAAATGTACCGACTGATACGCCGCCTTCGCGAGCAAGCCCGCTCCCACACATTCACACCCTCAGGCGTGCATGGATTATTTGCAGTCCTGCGCCGCCAGCTCCAGCCGCGACGGTTTGATCGCCGACGCCAGTGGCTTGCGTTCGTACACGAACACCTTGGTGCCGTCCTGGGACTTGTAGGCCTCCAGCACATCATCGGCTGCAATCTTGCTGGTCAACACCACCTTGGCGTGGCGCGCGTTCTGCGTCACCGTCGAGGTGATGCCGCGCTATTCAGGCTTGGGCACAACGCATTGCACATAGCCTTCAGGGGTTTTATCGGTTTGCAGGGTCAAGCTTGGAGCGTTGGGAGCAGTGATACAACCGGTCAGCAACAACGAAGCAAAAGCCAGGGCCGGGACGAAAAAAGAGCGCATAAACATTCCTGAAAATAACCAATAGGGTTCACAACGATCCGCGCGTCATCCCGCGCGGACCAAGGCCTTTAGCGACGCATCAAACTGCTTCAAGGCATCGAGCTGTACATCACGCTGTTGTTCAATCTGCGCGGCAATTTCCGGGGCCGCCTTGTCATGCACCCATACCGACGGCACCTGTTTGTGCACCGAGCCTTCAGCCTTGGCGATGTATTGCAGGTCGGCGTCATAGAACCGCGCCACAAAACGCGCCTCAACCTGATCGTTACGCTGGGTCAGCAATTGGTTATGGGTATCGAGCATCACCACCACATCCGGGTGAGCCTGCACCAGCTCATCCAGGCTGCTGTAGACCGTGACGATGCGAAACGTGCCCTGCAATGAACTCATCAGCCAATCAATCGCCAGTTCCGGGTCGGAGCTGTTGACGAACGCCTCACGGATGCGCCCGTCAAGGGCGTCCCTGGCGCCGTTCATGGCCATGGCGTGGTAGCGTTCAAGGTAACTGAGGTTGTCGCGGGTGTTTTCGCTGTACAACACACCCACCGACTGCGCGCGCTGCAGGGAGTTTACGCTACCGACGAGTGGCAGCAAATGGCCCGTACGCAGTTCATCAGCAAATGCCGGGCTGGTCAGGACCACACTGCCGAACATCAGCATCATTAAACCCAGTTGGATAATCGTCCTCATCGCGCATTTCCTTGATCAGCGTCTCGATGCGCTGATTCTGCGCTTTTGGCATAAAAACAGAACTTGCGATGCTTGATGGTGACTATCATTTGAACCGATAGTGTCGCGTCTCCCGATCTCTATAAAACTATAAGGACCACGCCATGAAGCCCCACCAGAAAACCTTCGACCGCATCCGCGAAGCCGTACTGCCGGAGTTTCGCGAGCGGGTCGCCGATTACCTGGTCGATTATGAAGACGTGCTGCAGGACGAGGCCGCCGACGCCGACCAGCGTTACGCCAGCGCCCAGCAATTGCGCGGCTACCTGCGGGGCTTGAACACCACCCGAGTGCTGGGTATGGCGGACTGGGAAGACCTCGACCGGCGCGTGGCCCAGGAATGGATGTAAACCCTTAGAGCGGTGGGCGTTGCAGGTTGACCCATGCCTGCACCGACGGCCGCTGCCATTGGCGTTGCGCATAGCCCACCCATTCGGCTGGCACACTGTCACCGTTGAGGATCAGGCGATTGAGCATCACCGCCAGGTCAAGGTCGGCAATCGACCACTGGCCAAACAGATACGGTGGATTGCCGGCCAACAGCGCCTGCGTCGCACTGAACAACTTGCGCACGGCGGCTTCGGCGGCGGGCGACAACGGCGGCATCTTCTGCCCGTAAAACACCACCAGCGTCGAGCGCTCCTGACGGATCGCCAGCAAATCACTGCGCAACCACGCCTGAACCTGCCGCGCCCTCGCCCGCTGCTGTGGGTCAGCCGGGTACACCGGCGTTTCGGGATAGACCTGTTCCAGGTACTCGCTGATCGCGCAAGACTCCGACAGGGCAAACTCGCCTTCCACCAACGTCGGCACACGCTGGGTCAGCGACAGCTGGGTAAAGTCCGCCGTCTGGTTTTGCGCGGTGTCCAGGTCCAGGGTGAGCAGGTCGAACGCCAGGCCTTTTTCGCGCAGGGTGACAAACACCGACATCGCGTAGGGGCTGGTGAACTGGGCATCCACATAGAGGCGTAACGGGCGCAGGTGCATGGCAGGTCTCCTTGAGTGAAGACCCACGCTACGAGATGCGGCGGCATAAAGACAATGGCGGTTTTTTATGGGGGCATTCCTGGCGGGAATAGCCACGATAGTGGCAATATCGTATCGATTCGCTAGTCTGCGAAAACGCCCCGCCATTCGAAGCTTTCAAGGAAAGATCAGCTTATGAAACAAGCAGTTGTCGTCATTCACGGCATCGGCGAGCAGCGCCCGATGGACACCCTGCATGGCTTTGTGGATGCCATGATTCCCGCCGACACGCCCGACGGCACGCCCTTCTACTGGAGCAAGCCGGATCGGCTGTCACGCAATTTCGACCTGCGTGTCTTGAAGTCGTCCGGCCGCACCAGCACGGATTTTTACGAGTATTACTGGGCCCACAAGATGCAAGGCACCAAAGTCGGCCACCTGCTCAGTTGGCTCTGGGACATCTTCAAGCGCCCGCGCCGCGATATTCCCGACGCCATCGTACCGATCTGGCGCACCACGCGCTGGACGGTGATGCTGCTGTTGCTGCTGGTCGCTACCGGCACCCTTGCCACGGCCTGGGGCCAGTTCGATCACAGCGACAACCCGTTCGCGCTGGTGCCGTTGCTGCTCGGCGCTATCGGCCTGGCGCTGCGTTACTCGGCCCTGTCCTACCTGGGCGACGCCGCCCGTTACCTCAGCCCCAACCCGCAGAACGTGGTGGTGCGCGAGCAGATCCGCGCCGACGGCGTGGCATTGCTGCGTGCCCTGCACAATAAAGGCGATTACGACCGCATCATCGTGGTCGGCCACAGTCTGGGCAGCGTGATCGCCTACGACATCGTCGGTTATCTGTGGCACGAACATCACGATCAGCTCACCCAAGTCATCCCCAGCAACCGCGAACTCGCCAACCGTTACGCCAATCACGAAGCGCTGCAACCGGTCATCAAGGACACGCTGCCCAACGCCGGCGCCGCGCTTGACGGCAGCCTGGGCAGCATTTTGAAATTTCGCGAGCAGCAGACCGGAGCCTTTATCGAGCAGCGCGGCCTGGGCAACCCGTGGCGCATTACCGATCTGGTAACCGTCGGCAGCCCGATGGCCCACGCGAGCCTGTTGCTGGGGCGCAGCGTCAGTGATTTCAAAAAACGCATGGAGCGCCGCGAAGCCCCCGCCTGCCCGCCCACCCAGGACGAAAAGGGCTACGGCTACCATGCGCGTCATCCGGTGATGCTCGGCCAGAAACCCTTCACGCCCCAGTATTTGCACCACGCGGCAGCATTCGCAGTGACGCGCTGGACCAACCTCTATTTTCCCGCGCCCTATGGCCTGTTTGGCGACATCGTCGCGGGCCCGGTCAGCCCGGTGATGGGCGCAGGCGTGCTGGATTTGCCGGTGACCGTGGGCTCGCGCAAAGGCTGGCTCGCACGCTCGTGGCTCAGCCACACCCACTACTGGAGCGAGCGCGGCGGTGCCCAAGGTTACCTCGGCGCGCTCACCACGGATGAACACGCGATCACCCAGGGCCCGCGCCCGTCGGCCACTGAAGCATTGCGCTGGGCCGTCGACCTCAAGGGCCTGCGGCGCTTGCGCCCGGCGCGTGCCAAGGAAAACCTGACACAGGCTTAGCCGGCAAAACCGCCGTTATCGAGAAACTCACGCTCTTGCGCCGTGGTGACCCTGGCCAACACCTCGTTACGGTGCGCAAAGCGCCCAAACCGTTCGATGATCGCGGCGTGCTCTTTGGCCCAATGGTAGGTGCTGGCATCCAGCTGCTGGTTCAATACCAGCGAGCGCTGCTGATCGGCCGGGTCTTCCGAATGCTCGAACGGCAAGTAACAAAACGCCCGCAGCTCGGGCTCGATCAACTGGTCCAGGCCAGCGTCGACCATCCGCCGCGCGTACAAGCGCGCCAGCGGGTCGGTGGCGAACATGTGCGCGGTGCCACGAAAGGCATTGCGCGGGTATTGATCCAGCAGGATCAGCAAGGCCAGCGCGCCATGCGCCGAATCCAGCCAGCCTTCCAGTTCGCGCCGGGCCGCTTGCATATGCGTGGCATAAAAGGTGTCGCGAAAGGCCGCGTCAAACGCGTCGTCCTTAGTAAACCAGCGCTTGGGGCCCGCCTGTTTCCAGAACTCGATCACCGCTTCGGCCGGTTGCCCGTTCATGTTCGACATCATTACCTCCCATTGGCCTGCAGATTTCATCATTGACGCCGGCAGAATCCATTAAGTTTCCCCTCTGGAGCCGCTCCTGCTTCGCAGCGGTCGTGCCATCGCATAAAGGGTTTACCGGATGATCCACCGTCTTGCCCAGGTTTTCAGTGATTCCAATAGCCACGTTCGCACCAAGCTGTTTGGCATCTACGGTATTTTGATCGCCATTAACGTCGGCGCCTGGCTCTGGGCGCTGGTGGCGTTTCATCAGCACCCCGTGTTACTGGGCACTGCCCTGCTCGCCTACAGTTTCGGCCTGCGCCACGCGGTGGACGCCGACCATATCGCCGCCATCGACAACGCCACCCGCAAGCTGATGCAAGAGCACAAACGCCCGGTGGCGGTGGGGTTCTTTTTCTCTCTGGGGCATTCGTCGGTGGTGGTGCTGGCCTCGATTGGCGTGGCCCTTACCGCCGCACATGTCGAGGCGTTCAAGGCGGTAGGCGGTGTGATCGGCACGTCCGTGTCAGCGGTCTTTTTGCTGGTGATCGCGCTGATGAACCTGGTGATCCTGCGGTCGATCTACAAGGCCTGGCGCCACGTGCGCGAAGGCGGCGCTTACGTCGAAGAGGATTTTGACCTCCTGCTGGCCGACCGCGGTTTCATGGCGCGAATCTTCCGCCCGCTGTTTCGCCTGATCAGCCGCAGTTGGCACCTGTACCCGCTGGGTTTTCTGTTTGGCCTGGGGTTTGACACCGCCACCGAAATCGCCCTGCTGGGCATCTCCGCCACGCAGGCGGCGCAGGGCTTATCGCCGTGGTCGATCATGGTGTTCCCGCTGCTGTTCAGCGCCGGCATGTCGCTAGTGGACACGCTGGACGGCCATTTGATGCTGGGTGCCTACGGCTGGGCGTACATGAAGCCGCTGCGCAAGCTCTACTACAACATGAGCATTACCTTGGTCTCGGTGGTCGTGGCAGTGATCATCGGCAGCATCGAGGCGCTGGGGCTGATTGCCGACCAGCTGGAGCTCAAGGGTGATTTCTGGGGCTTTATCGGCAACCTCAACGACAGCTTCGGAATGCTCGGCTACATCATCATCGGGATTTTCGTCGCCAGCTGGGCGGCGTCGGTGTTGCTGTACCGCTTGAAGGGCTTTGACCGGCTCGCCTGACGTCGAGAAGCTGTTATGACGAGCAAGCTCGCCATAACAGGCATACGCAGCAGGCCGGGATGCAGGTCAGCCACATTCGGGACTGACACACTGCAATCGCGGGCAAGCCCCTCCCCATTTGTAAATCGCGTTACGCGAGCTCAGCCCGCAGTTGACGCGCCGCGGTGACCATATGAACCAACGCCGCTTCTGTCTCCGGCCAGCCCCGGGTTTTCAAACCGCAATCCGGGTTGACCCATAGGCGCTCGGCCGGAATCCGCTGGGCGGCCTTGCGCAGCAAGTGGGCCATTTGCGACGCATCCGGCACGCGGGGCGAATGGATGTCGTAGACGCCGGGGCCGATGTCATTGGGGTACGCGAACGCTTCGAACGCGTCCAGCAGTTCCATGTCCGAGCGCGACGTCTCAATGGTGATCACGTCGGCGTCCATTGCCGCGATGGACTCGATCACATCGTTGAACTCGCTGTAGCACATGTGCGTGTGGATCTGGGTTTCGTCACGCACGCCGCAGGCACACAGGCGGAACGCTTCGGTGGCCCAATCCAGGTAGTGTTGCCACTGCGCCCGGCGCAACGGCAAGCCTTCACGGAACGCCGCTTCGTCGATCTGCACGATCTTGATGCCGGCCGCCTCCAGGTCAACCACTTCGTCACGAATCGCCAGCGCCAGTTGACGCGCCTGCACTTCGCGGCTCACGTCTTCGCGCGCAAACGACCACATCAGCATGGTCACCGGGCCGGTCAGCATGCCCTTCATCACCTTGCTGGTCAGGCCTTGGGCGTAGCGGATCCACTCCACGGTCATGGCGTTCGGGCGGCTCAGGTCGCCGAAGATCACCGCCGGTTTCACGCAGCGCGAACCGTAGCTCTGTACCCAACCAAAGCGGGTGAACACGTAGCCGTCGAGTTGTTCGGCGAAGTACTCGACCATGTCGTTTCGTTCGGCTTCGCCGTGCACCAGCACGTCCAGGCCGAGGTTTTCCTGCACTTGCACGGCGTGCCTGATCTCGCTGTGCATCGCTTCGACGTACTCGGCTTCGCTCAACTTGCCGGCTTTGTACGACTGGCGCGCCAGGCGGATCGAGGCGGTTTGCGGGAACGAACCGATGGTGGTGGTCGGCAACAGCGGCAGGTTCAGGCCGGCACGTTGCTGCTCGATACGCTGGGCAAACCGCGACTGGCGCTGACTGTCCTTGGCGGTAATCGCCGCCACGCGGGCTTGTACGGCAGGCTTGTGAATTCGCGTTGAAGCCGCGCGGGCCACTTGCACGGCGCGGCTCTGCGCCAACGCGGCACGTACATTCGGCGCCTGCGGTGCGTTGACGGCCTGGGCCAGCACCGTTACTTCCGCGCACTTCTGCACCGCGAAGGCCAGCCAGCTTTTCAACTCGGCATCCAGCGTGTCTTCACGGTCCAGGTCGACCGGGCTGTGCAGCAATGAGCAGGACGGCGCCACCCACAGGCGATCACCCAACTTTTCATGTGCGTGCTGCAAGGTCGCCAGAGCCTTTTCCAGGTCGCAGCGCCAGACGTTGCGGCCATTGACCACGCCCAGGGACAACACTTTGTAAGCCGGCAGGCGATCAAGAATGGTCGGGTACTGGTCCGGTGCACGCACCAGATCGATGTGCAAACCATCGACCGGCAGGTTGGCGGCCAGGCCGAGGTTTTCTTCCAGACCACCGAAGTAGGTGGCCACGAGCTTTTTCAGCGGGTCGCGCTGGATCTGGTTGTAGGCGCGCTCAAAGGCGTTTTTCCAGTCTTGTGGCAAGTCCAGAACCAGGATCGGCTCGTCGATCTGCACCCATTCAACGCCCAGCTCAGCCAGGCGCTGGAAGATCTGGCCGTACAGCGGCAGCAGGCGGTCAAGCAGGTCAAGCTTGTCGAAGTCGACACCCTTGGCCTTGCCCAACCACAAGTAGGTCAGCGGGCCGATGACGACCGGCTTGACGTTGTGGCCCAGGTCACGGGCTTCCTTGACCTCTTCAAACAGCTGCTCCCAACCCAGGTGGAATTGCTGGTCAGCACTGAACTCAGGCACCAGATAGTGGTAGTTGGTATCGAACCACTTGGTCATTTCCTGGGCGTGGGCACCGCCGCAGCAGTTGTCGCTGACGCCACGGGCCATGCCGAACAGCGTGTGCAATGTGGCGTGGCCGTCGGCTGGGCGGAAGCGCTCAGGGATCACGCCGAACATCAATGAATGAGTCAGGACCTGGTCGTACCAGGCGAAATCACCGGCCGGCAACAGCTCGATGCCGGCCTGCTTCTGCAACGCCCAGTGAGCTTTGCGCAAGCCACGGCCAACGGCGCGCAGGCCAGCTTCGTCAAGTTCGCCCTTCCAGAACGCTTCCTGCGCTTTTTTCAGTTCGCGATCGCGTCCAATGCGCGGAAATCCCAGGGAATGAGCGACTGCCATGACTTACAACTCCAATGTCGATATTTGATGGCAGCCATTGTCGACACCCACTCATCGTGAGACAAACTCATTATATTCCAGATGATCACAAGATCCGCTCATGTTGAGATCAGGTGAATATAGAACGCGTGAAACATGAAATACGCACAACCGGCCAACGCCAGGCCCATGCACCGGTTGAATACGGTGAACGCCGACGCGCCGTTGATCCGCCGCCCCAACACCGCGCCCAGCAAGGCGTAAATCCACGGCGCGCCGACCGCGGCCAGCCCCAGCAACGCCGAAACCCCGGCAATGGACGCCCCGGTGATATGCGCCGCCGGCAGCATCACGCTGGTAATCGGCAAGACCGCCACGATGCCCTTGGGGTTGAGCAACTGAATCACCAGGCCATTCCAGAACGTGAGGGCCTTGCCCGGCGTGTTTGAAGATTCTTCAACCACCGTGCGGGCAGTGAACACCTGGTAGGCGAGGTACAGCGTGTACACGCCGCCGACCAGCGAGATATACGGCAGCGCCGCCTGGGAAATGATCGCCTCGCCGGTGTAGCCAAACAGCACGAACATCAACAGCATCGCGCAGCCCACGCCGAGGTAGAACCCGCTGGAGCGACGGAATTTGCCGGTGAGCCCGGCATTCAGCCCCATCAGGTTCACGGGGCCGGGGCTGTACATGACGCTGAAGGCGTAGAGGAAAATGTCCATGGAGAAACCTGCAGTAGAAGAAGTCCGGCGAGTCTACTGAGGCGGTTTGCGCTGAATCTTGTACGTTTGTGGTTCAGCGTTGCGCCTGGTGGGCGAACCACGCCATGACCACGTCGCAGCCTGCGTGGGACGCCGCCTGCGGTTGCACGCACAGCGCATAAACGCCGCCCGTCACCAACGGTTCGCCCAACGGCACAACCAGCACACCGCGCTCGATGGATTCGGCCGCCAGGGTCAAGTCAGTCATTGCCACGCCCAGCCCGCGCGCGGCGGCGTCAAGCGCCAACTCGTCAAGGTTGAAGGGGATGTGCCGGTAGTCGTCCAGCGTGCCGGCACCGTTGGCGGCCAACCATACGCGCCAGTCCTGCCGGTCGACTGAACGGTGCAGCAGCGCCACGTGCCGCAGGTCTGTAAAGGTTGATAACGGGCCAACTTGAGGTGCACACACCGGCACCAGCTGTTCCTGGAACAGCGTCAGGCACGTCGGATCAGTGGGCGGCGTGGGCAGGTACTGAATGTAGGCATCGCTGTCGTCGGCCGGCTCGACCCCTTCGGTGGCAACCGTCTCGATGGCCAGGGAAATGTCCGGGTGCAACCGGTAGAAATCACTCAGCTTTGGCAGCAGCCAGCGCACGGCCAGCGACACGTGCAGGCGGATGCGAAACGGGCGTGTGTGCGGCGAAATGCGGTCTTCGAGCACCTTGAGTTGCGCCAACATACTGCGCGCGTAAATCAGCACCTGCTCGCCTTCGGCTGTCAGCCGCAGGCTGCGGCTGGTGCGTGTGAACAGGGCCACGCCGAAATGGCTCTCCAATTGCTGGATCTGGCGACTGACAGCGCTCTGGGTCAGGCACAGCGTCTGCGCAGCCTGGGTGAAGCTGGCGCTGTCGCTGACTTCCACCAACGCCTGCAGGCCCTGCAGCGACGGCACGTGACGAAGCTTATCCATGCGATTTCCGAATAGCTGGATGATTTTATAACGTTGGTTGTATCACCCAAGCCCCTATAGATTCCAGCCATCGACTTAAATCATTCATGCGAACAACGCATGCAGCCGAGGCACACGTGGACAATATCTGTGGCTGGATAGCCCAAACCGAACCCCTGCCCGCTCGCAGCGCCTTGACCGGCACACAACAGGCCGACTGGCTGGTGATTGGCGCCGGCATCACCGGGCTCTGCGCCGCCCATAGCCTGGCAACCCTGCACCCCGAAGCACGCATCGTGATTGTTGACCGTCAGTGCGCGGCCCAGGGCGCCTCCGCGCGAAACTCGGGGTTTGTGGTGGCGCACGAACACCCGGCCGAAAGCGAGTTGCTGGGCACCGCAGGCTTCGAGGGTTTTGAAGTGGACACCGCGATCTCACGCGCGGCGAGTGACGAGGTGCGCCAACGCATCGCCGGCCATGGCATCGACTGCGATTTTCGCGACGACGGTTACTTCTTCGCCGTGCATGACGCCGACAAGCTCGATCACGTCGACCACACACTCGCCACCTTGCTTGCCCTGGGTGCCTCTGCGCAATGCCTGCAAGGCGAGGCGCTGCGCCAGAAACTCGGCACCGCGCATTACCAGGCCGGCATCTGGTGCGGCAACGGCAACGCCCTGCTGCAACCGGCCAAGTACGTGAAGGGCTTGCTGGCCGCGTTGCCAGCCTCGGTCAGCCTGTTTGAAAACACTGACATCACCGGCCTTGAGCGCACGGGCAACGACGCCCTGCGCGCGACCAGCCGTGCGGGCAGTATTGAAGCGCGACACGTGCTGGTGTGCCTGAATGCGTTTATCCCGCGTGTCGGGCTGGACCAAAGCGCCACGTTCCCCATGGAACTGAGTGCCAGCCTCACCCGCCCACTCACAGAAAAAGAATGCGCCGCCGCGCCCTGGGGCGTGCTGTCGACGCGGCCACTGGGTGCCACCGTGCGGCTCACGCCGGACCGGCGCGTGATGATTCGCAACACCGCCGAGTACCGCACCCGCGACTCGTCCAACGCCGACTTGCTGCAGCGCCGCCAGCGCCATGTGCTGGGTTTGCAACGGCGCTTCCCGTGGCTCACCGAACAGGACATCCATTACACCTGGACCGGCCACCTCAGTGCGTCGCGGTCCGGCCAGCCGTACTTCGCCAAGGTCCAAGACAACCTGTACGCCATCGCTGGCTGCAACGGTTCCGGCGTCGCGCGCGGCACGCTGTGGGGGCGGTTGATGGCGGAGTGGGCCTCGGGGCACCAATCGCCGCTGCTGCAATCGGTGATTCAGCGTGCGCAGCCCGGTTGGTTGCCGCCGCGCCCGCTGTTTGACCTCGGCGCCCTGCTGCGCATGCGCATCGAAGCGGTGCGTGCCCGATCAGAAATCTGACAACAACAAAGGTGAATGCAATGCACATCAAGCAATGGTCCGTGGCGGTAATGCTCAGTGCATTTTCGGCGGCCGGCTATGCCGCTGAAGAGGTGAATATCTCCAACTGGAACGGCTATATCGCCGACGACACCCTCACACGCTTTACTCAGGCCACCGGCATCACGCCCACTTACGACATCCATGACAGCAACGAAGTGCTCGAATCCAGGTTAATGACCGGCAACACCGGCTACGACGTGGTCAGCCCTTCAAACCACTTTCTGTCGCGGCTGATCAAGGCCGGCGCGATCCAGAAGCTCGACCGCAGCCAGTTGCCGAACTGGAAAAACCTCGACCCGCTGCTGATGAAGAAGCTTGAGGTCAACGACCCGGGCAACCAGTACGGCTTTCCCTATATGTGGGGCACGGCGGGCATCGGTTATAACGTCGAGAAGATCAAGGCACTCTTTGGCAGCACCGACGTCACCCGGTCCTGGAAGATGTTCTTTGATGAAGACACGATCAAAAAACTCAGCACCTGCGGCGTGGCGATCATCGACAACCCGACGCAGATCCTGCCCATCACCCTCAATTACCTGGGCCTGCCCCATCACAGCCATGAGCCGGCCGACTATAAACAGGCCGAACAGGCCCTGTTGAAAATCCGCCCTTACATCCAGTACTTCCACGCGTCCAAGTACATCAGTGACTTGGCCAACGGCAATATCTGCGCGGTGATCGGTTTCAATGGCGACGTGGTGCAGGCGGCCGCGAGCGCGAAAGAAGCCAAAAACGGTATCGAGATTGCCTACTCGATCCCGCAGGAAGGCTCGACGCTGTGGCTGGACATGGTGGTGATGCCCAAGGCTGCGCCGCACGAAAAGAACGCCTACGCCTATATGAATTACCTGCTCGAGCCCAAGGTGATCGCCAACATCAGCAACAGCATCCACTACGCCAACCCCAACAGTGCGGCAGATGAGTTCCTCACGCCGGCCGTGAAACAGGACCTGGCGATCTACCCGCCGAAAAGCGTGATGGACAGCCTGTTTATCGTCGAAGACCTGCCCCCGGCGATAGCGCGGCTGGCCACCCGGCTGTGGACCAAATTGAAGACCAACACATAAGCGCGCCTGCTGCTGGCCGTAGCCCATCCATAACGCATACCATGGCTCAAAATAAACACTCAAATGAGCCCCCATGATCAAAGCCAGCCTGCGCAGTCACCTGACCCTATGGTTTGCCGGTTTATCACTGGTCACACTCCTGAGCGTGGGCCTCTACGTTGGCCATATCGCCACCGAGCAGATGAAGCAGGCCAGCGGCAACTCGCTGCTCAGCACGGCGCGCTCGACGGCCGCGCTGTTGGCCGTGCAACTGCGCGAGCGGCAACTGGAAGTGTCGCTGCTGAGCAAGGCACCGATCATGCGCAAGGGCGACCTGACCGCGCCGGATATTCTGACGCTGATGGAACTGCGCACTCAATCGCGCGCGGAGTATGCATGGATGGGCGTGGCCGATGCTGACGGGCGCGTGCGCCAGGCGGTCAACGGCTTGCTGGTCAATCAATCAGTGCAGCAGCGGCCATGGTTTCAGGCCGGCATGCGCGCCGAGTACACCGGTGATCCCCACGAAGCGGTGTTGCTCGCCAAGCTGCTGCCGGGAGCGGCGGACGGTGAGCCACTGCGCTTTATCGATTTCGCCGCACCGATCCGCAATGCCCAGGGTGACACGATTGGCGTGCTGGGCGCCCATGCCCACTGGAGCTGGGTCACCCAGATCGTCGATTCCGCCGTGATGCAAAAGGATGCCATCCCACAGATCGAGGCGTTGATCGTCGACATTGATGGCAAGGTGCTTTACCCGGAATTGCTCGCGGGCGAACAAATGCCGCTGGACCAACTGCACACGCCCGCTGGCTGGTTCACCGGCAACGGCTACGTCACGGCATCGGTGGCGGTGCCGAGCCCGTCGAATGCGAAAATGAACTGGTACATCATGGTGCGACAACCGTTGGACGTCGCACTGCAACCGGCGCACAACCTGCTGTACAAATTACTCATGCTGGGCGTGCTCGCGGCGTTCATCTTTGTGCTGGCCGCTTATTACCTCGCCTCGTCACTCAGCCGCCCCATCGAGCGCCTGGCCAGGTCCGCCAAACAGGTGCAAGACCAGCAGCCCGGCGCCGTCTTCCCCCAGGAGCATCCGGTGCTGGAAATCGCCCAACTGGGCCGTTCCATCAGCAGCATGACCCAATCCTTGCTGACCAAGGAGCGCGAACTGCAGGAAGCCAATGCCTCGCTGGAAGCCACCGTCACCCAGCGCACTGCCGCCCTTACCCAGGCCAATGCCGACCTGCTGAAACTGGCCACGCACGACGCACTGACCGGCGTTTACAACCGCCGCCGTTTCGACGAAAAACTCGCCGAGAGCAGCCTGTTGTTCCAACGCACCGGCCGCACCTTTGCCTTGCTGCTGATCGACGCCGACTATTTCAAGCGCGTCAACGACACCTACGGTCACGCCGTCGGCGATGACGTGCTGTGCCAACTGGCGGCGCTGATCGAGAGCACCACGCGCGCCACCGACTTTGTCGCGCGATACGGCGGTGAAGAATTTGCAGTATTGCTGCCGGAGGTTGAAGAGCCGGACAGCCCCGACGTGGTTGCCGAAAAAATCCGTGCGGCCGTGGCGGCGGCAAACTTCCCGACAGTGGGCCAGGTTACGGTGAGTATTGGTGTGAGCATCGCGCAGCCCTCGGACCGCGATTCCCTGGGGCTGCTCAAGCGGGCGGACATGCAATTGTATGAGGCCAAGGGCGCAGGCCGGAATCGGGTGTCGTGAGCGACACTGATGAACCACTGTGGCTTGCTGTGTTGAGTGGGCTTCCTGTAGCGAGCGGGCTTGCCCCGCGTTGGGCTGCGCAGCAGCCCCACTAAGAGCGCCGCACCCATTCAGGCACATCGCGCCAGCCGGGTTCAGGGCGGCTTCGCCCCCCAACGCGGGGCAAGCCCGCTCGCCACAAGAGGCCTGCTCGCCACTCAATGTCGGTTTGCCAAAAGCGCCCCGTTCGCCCCCAAAACTCATTCACCCTGGGCGTTGCGCGCTGGAATAAACTGTGGCGGTACTTACTGGGAGACACACAACCATGGATGCAGTGACCCAAGGCAGTTGCCTATGCGGCGCTATTAGTTATCAGGTGTCGACCCCTTTGAAAGCGGTCACCCACTGCCACTGCAAAAAATGCCAGAAAGCGCACGGCGCGGCATTCGCCACGTATGCCAGCGCCCCTCGGTCAGCCGTCAATATCAACGCCGCTGAGGATGTGCTTCGAAGCTATGAGTCTTCAGCAGGCGTCACCCGCCAATTCTGCTCGCGGTGTGGATCATCGCTGTTCTGGTCTGACGCTCGTGGACAGTTTCCAGAATGGATGTCCATCGCAGTCGGCACCCTCGATAGCCCTTTTACTGCGCACAAGCAGGCGCACAGCTGCATTGAATCCAAAGCTGCGTGATTGTGCGGGGCGTCTGTGTGACCCACGCCCGCGAAGACGTTGCGATACGCAAACTGGAAGAGCTTCCCGAGCAGATCCACGCGCTGCGGGCGCAGGCTGTCGCCGAAGGGTTCAGGTTCCTGACGCGGCTTATCAGCGAATGGGACAACCGTACGAATCGGTTTGATCAGCCGGGTGAATGCCTTTTCGGCGTGTTTCGTCACGGCCAGTTGATTGGCGTCGGCGGTGTGTCCTGTGACCCCTATGCAGGTCCCGGGGTCGGTCGGCTACGCCGGGTGTACATCGCGCCCAGCCTGCGCGGGCAGGCAATTGGCAAAGCTCTGGTCAAACGGCTATTGGAGCACGCGGCGGCGCACTTTCAGGAAGCCCGGCTCACTACCGATACGCCGCAAGCCGCGCAGTTCTATCTGCGCTGCGGTTTTCAACGCATCGATAACGACCACGCGACGCATGTAACGTCGCTGATCGCGCTGAAAGCGCGGGCCTCAAAATCGCCATGAGGCACCGCGCATCGCGCCCTTACAGCAATGGAATCGAGTAACTCACAAACACCCGATTCTGATCCTGGTCGCGCGCCACTTCACTGCGCGACACGCCGTTGCGCCAGCCAAACCCGACGTTTTTGAACGTGCCGCTTTGCACCACGTAATCCAGGGAGATGTCCCGTTCCCATTCGCTGGCCGTGTTGCCGGCGGTGGTGAGGATATGGTCGCCTTTCAAATACATCACCGACGCCTTCAGGCCAGGCAGGCCCAGCGCGACAAAGTCGTAGGCGTATTGCGCAAAGGCGGTGCGTTCGCCGGCCTGGATGAAGGTTTGCACGGTGCGGTCGGTGTAAAGGTACAGGCTCGAACCGCCCTCGCCTTTGTTGACCAGGCCACCCTGGTTGAGTTGGGCGAAGTTACTGTCATCGGAGACTCGCTGGTAACCCGCGGTGATCGCGTGCGGGCCCAGCGAGTAGATAAACGCGGCGCTCCAGGTGTTGTTGTCGATTTCGCCGTTGCCGTTCTGGGTGTAGCCGCCGAACTTATACCCTTCGGCACGCCCGGCGGCAGTGCTGTTCTTGCCGTCGGAAGTGGTGTTGAAATAACGCAGGTCGGTTTTCAATGAGCCGTAGTCGCCCAACGGCACTACATGGATCAACCCGGCAAAGTGCTGTTGGTAATAGTCTTCGAGGTTGGCGTAGTAATACTGGACCAGCAGGTCCTTGTTCACTTGGTAGTCGAAACCTGCGTAGTTGAATTTATTGCTCTCTTGCGTGCCACCCGCGGCCGCCAGGCCACTGCGGTCGCTGGAGCCACGGCCGGTGGTGTGCTGCAGCTGGCCGCCAATCAGCGTCAGGTTGTCGATGTCTTTGCTGGTGACCTGCGCGCCCTCGAAGGATTGCGGCAACAGGCGGCCATCGTTGCTCACCAGGATCGGCAGGTTCGGGCGCAGGTAGCCGTAGCGCAGCTCGGTCTTGGCGAAACGCGCCTTGGCTGTCGCACCACCGCGCGCCCAGCTGTCGGCTGCCTTGCCGTCATCGGTGGGGATCATCGAGCTGCCCACGTGGCGGCCAGCGCCGCTGTCGAGGGTCACACCGAGCATGCCGACGGCGTCCAGACCAAAACCGACAGTGCCGTCGGTAAAGCCCGACTGGTAGTTGAGGATAAACGCCTGGCCCCATTCTTCGGTCTTTGACGGTGCGGCGGCGCCGTCGCGGTTATCGTTATTGAAGTAGAAGTTGCGCAGGTTCAAGTTGGCTGTGCTGTCACTCAAGAAATCAGCCGAGGCCAAGGGGCTTAGGGCAATGCCCAGGCCGCCGGTTAATACGCTCAGTACATTCAAAGTGGCTTTCATGAGGACGAACTCCGGCGCGGAATCCAGGTTCCGGGCGCGTAAAAAGGGCAGCAGGATGCACGCGGCCAACTTGGGTTGGCCGCCGCGTTAACGAATATTCAAGTGCTTAGTTGAGTGAAGTGAACCTCCGTAAAACCTCAGTCAATCAATCCATGAGCGTCATAAAACGGATACGGCCCCGGGTAGTCCCCGAACACGCCGTTGTGGCTGATCAGCCCGTGCTGTGCATCCCAGCGGTGCAGCACAAAGCCTGCCGGTTCCAGGTTGAAATGCGCAGGCGCGGCGTCTTGCAGGTCGAGCACGATCTGGTGCGACGTGCCAGGGCACACGCAACTCAGGCTGCCGCCAAAACGCCGCTGCATCGGGCGGTGCAAATGCCCGCACAACAGGCGCTCCACTTGTGGGTGACGAGCGACGACGCGCTCCAGGGCGGCGGCGTTGCCAAAGGGCTCGCGGTCCATATGGCCGATGCCGCTGCTGAACGGCGGGTGATGCAGGATCAGTAAGGTCGGCGCCTCGGGGCGCAGTGCCAATTGCGCGTCGAGCCACTGCAATTGGCTGTCGAGCAGTTGGCCGCCGTGACCGTCGGGAATGGTCGAGTCCAGGCCGATCAAGCGCAGCGGATGCTCATCCACAACCCAATCCAGCGGGCCATCTGCCGACGTCGGCAGATAAGCGTGATCGCCGAACGCATCCAGTAACGGCCCGCGCGTGTCGTGGTTGCCGGGCACCAGGTAGCACGGCATGTGCAGGCGTGCCAACTCCGGGTGCAGCACGGCGTATTCATCGGCGCGGCCAAAATCCACCAGGTCGCCGCTGATCACCACGATATCGGGCCGAGGGTGGCGGGCGTTCAGGTGGTCGACGGCGCGGCGCAGTGCGCCCAGGGTATCGACCACGCCATAGGTCAGGCGGTTACCGGCTTTAAGGTGCAGGTCGCTGATCTGCGCAACAAGAAACGGACGGTTCAAAATAAGCTCTCACGCATTCAGGGTGAACACCATGTGCGGCGCAATCGCCAGGGCAATCGGCGCGCCGACGCGGTGCAGTTGGTTGTCGCTGCTGTCCACCAGCAGCGGTTGCGGGCCGCCCACATCCACCAGCAGGCGGCTTTGTGCGCCCTGGAAGAACTGCGCAACCAGATGGCCGTGCAGGTGCCCTTCGTCTTCCATCACGCGCAGGTGTTCGGGCCGGCAGTACACGGTGCTCGGTAAACCGGCGCCGTGCCACGGCAGTTCGCCGCCGCAGACTTTGAGGCCGTGGGCAGTCCGCGCCAGCACAGAGAAGGCATTGAGGTTGCCGACGAAGCCTGCGACAAACGCATTGGCCGGCTGCTGGTAGATCTCCCGTGGGCTGGCCAGTTGCGCGATACGCCCCTGCTCCATCACCAGAATGCGGTCGCCCAGGGCCATGGCTTCGCCCTGGTCATGGGTGACGAATACCGAGGTGATGCCAAGCCCGCGCAGCAGTTGATCCAGCTCGCTGCGCAGGCGCTCGCGCAATTGCGCATCCAGGGCCGCCAGCGGCTCATCCAGCAACAGCACGTTGGGACGCGGCGCCAGGGCGCGGGCCAAGGCCACACGCTGACGCTGGCCGCCCGACAGTTCATGGATGCTGCGTTTGCCGTGGTGCTGCAAGCCCACCAGTTCCAACAGTTCCTCGCAGCGCTTGTTGCGCTCAGGCGCCGACATGCCGCGAATCTTCAAGCCGTAGACGATATTGCCGGCCACATCCAGGTTGGGAAACAGCGCGTAATTCTGAAACACCATGCCCACATCACGGCGCTCGATGGGCAAGCGCGTGACATCCTGATCGCCGAAAAACACCTGGCCGACGTCCGGGCGTTCCAGGCCGGCAATCAGGCGCAGAGTCGTGGTTTTGCCACAGCCGGAGGGGCCGAGAATTGCCAGGGTTTCGCCGCCTTCGACGCTCAGGTTCAGGTCATGCACGGCCACGGTGCCGTCGGCGAATGCCTTGCGACAGCCTTGCAGGCGGATAGTGATAGCGGTCATCGACGCTCTCCACGGGACAAACGAGCACTGATGGCCTGCAACGCAATCAGCAGCGGCACGATCATCAGCAAAAAGATAAGGGTGTAGGCGCTGGCGATTTCCAGACGCGCCGAGGCGTAGCTGTCGGCCAACCCCACCGGCAGTGTCTTGGTCATCGGCGTGTGCAGCATCCAGGTCAGGTTGAACTCACCCAGGCTCAGGGTGACCACCATCAGCACGCCGGCCAGAATGCCCGCCCGACAATTGGGCACGACCACGCTGAAAAAACGCTTGATCGGCCCCGCGCCGAGGCTGGCGGCGGCCTCCTCCAACACCGGCAGTTGCTGACGTTGCATCACCGCCATTACCGGGCGCACCAGGAACGGCAAGGTGAACAACACATGGCCGACCAGGATGAACAGCCAACTGCTGCGAAAGCTGCCGAACTGGCCGTAGGTCAACAGCAACGCCAACGCACTGGCCAAACCCGGCATCGCCACCGGCAGCACCATCAGCTCTTCGAAGGCGCGGCTGAAGCGGTTGTTCATGCGCACCAAGGCATAGGCCGCCGGCACGCCGATCACGCAGACGCACACTGCACAGGCCAGGGCCAGCTGCAGCGACAGCCACACCGTGGGCGAATAGGCCTGCCACACCTGCACCAGCCAGTCGAAGGTCAAGCCGCTGGACAGGCCGACGAAGAAATTACGCGTCAGCCCGGCCAGCAATGACATCAGCACCGGCACCAACATGAAGGCGCACACCAGCAGGGTAAACAGCAGTTGCATCACAAACAGCGATGAGCGCTTCACAGGACCGTCCCCGCGTTTTTCACCAGGCGACGCGTGAGCAGCAACACCGCCCAGGTCACTGCACCGAGCACCACCGACAGCGCGGCGGCGACGGCAAAGTTGGCGTAGTTGGTGAACACGTTGTAGATCGCCACCGGGGTGACGTTCAGCCGCGTGCCCAAGGTAAAGGCGGTACCGAACGCGCCCATGGACGTGGCAAAGCAGATCGCCCCGCAGGAGGCCAGCGCAGGCGCCAGCCCCGGCACGATCACGTCGCACACCACGCGCCAATGCCCGGCGCCCAGTGAGTGCGCGGCTTCTTCCAGGCTGCGGTCGAGGCTTTCGCACGCGGCCATTACCGTGAGGATCACCCGCGGGATCGAGAAGTACAGGTAGCCGACAAACAGCCCCGCCAGCGAGTACGCAAAAATCCAGCGCTCACCGGCCAGTTGCAGGCCCAGGGCCGCAAACAGGCCTTGGCGTCCGGCCAGCAGGATCACCAGAAAGCCCACCACCACGCCGGGAAACGCCAATGGAAAGGTGAGCAATGCCACCAATGCCGAACGCCCGAAGAACTGCTGACGTGCGAGAAACACGCCGCTGATGCCGCCGATCAGTAACGCCGTGAGCGTCACAATCACGGCCAGCACACAGGTCTGCGCCAGGCTGCCCAGGTACTGCGTGCTGCTGAGCACCTGCCAATAACCGCTGCCGTTGCTGTCGCGGCTCTCGGTGCCGAGCACCATCAGGTGCGCCAGCGGCAACAGCCAGAACGCGAACAGCACCGCCAAGGCTGGGGCCAGTGCCCAGGCTGCATGTTTTGCCGATGCGACCACTTACTTGACCTCGTTCAGGTAACGGGCGGCGAAGGCTTCCTGCACAGCGGCCATTTTTTCGTAGTCCACCACGCCAGCGCGGGCGTAGTCGCTGTCGGGCAGGAACTGCGCGGCGACGTCGGCCGGCATTTTCATTGGGCGCACCGGACGCAGGTAGGCCTTGGCCCAGAGTGCCTGGCCTGCATCGGAGAGCACGAAATCGAGGACCTTTTCAGCGTTGGCGCGGTGCGGCGCATTGGCCACCAGGCTCATCACGTACGGCACGCTGATGCTGCCTTCTTTGGGGATCACGAAGGCAACGTTGGCGTTGTCCTTGTAACGCGCGCGGTAGGCGTTGAAGTCGTAGTCCACCAGAATCGGCAGCTCACCGGACAGCACCCGCGCATAGGCGGTTTGCTTGGGCACGATGGGTGCGTTTTTGGCGAGTTTCTGAAAGTAGTCGATGGCCGGGGCAAAGTTATCCAGATCGCCGCCCAAAGCGCGGTTGATCGCCACCGCCGAGACGTAGCCGACAAACGCGCTGGACGGGTCGAGGTAACCGACCATGCCTTTGTACTCAGGCTTGAGCAGGTCGGCCCAGCTTTGCGGCACGGGCAAGCCGCCCAGTGCATCGACGTTGACCATGATGCCCAAAGTGCCGGAGTGAATCGCATACCAGTGGCCGGTCGGGTCTTTCAGGCCGGCCGGAATCTGCTCCCAGCCTTTGGGCTTGTAGGTGCCGACCACGTCGGCTTTTTGCGCCTGCAAGCCGAAGGTCACGCCGTAATACACCACGTCGGCCACCGGCGCGGCTTTCTCCGCCACCAACTGCGCCAGCGACTGGCCGGAGTTCTTGTTGTCCAGCGGCACCTGCACGCCGGTAGTGGCGGCGATGGCCTGGAGTTGGCTGCCCCAATCGGCCCAGTCGGGTGGGCAGTTGTAGCAAATCGCGGTGTCGGCCGCCTGGGCAAGGCTGGCCATGCCGCACAGCAGCACGGTTGCCAGGGTTTTACTGAACGCGCGCATCGGGTGTCTCCTCAAGGGGTTGAGTGCTGTCGCCAGGCCGGATATGGCACGGCAGGCAATGGGAAATCGGAGCGTTGCCGGCGATCTGCGCCAGCAATTGGTCAATCACCGTGCTGGCCAGCAGGCCGATGGGCTGCACCACGCTGCACAGCGTCGGGTGCATCTGGGTGCCGAGGGCGATGCCGTCAAAGCCCATCACCGAGAGTTGCTCGGGCACATTCCAGGCGTTGCGGCGCAGCTCGGCGATCAGGCTGATCGCGAGGAAATCGTTGGAACACACCAGCGCAGTCGGCGCCTGGGGGCCTTGGAGGAACGGCTCGATCGCCGCGAAGGCGGCCTGGGTGTGGGCCGGCATTTCAATGACTGCGCGGCTTTCAAGCCCGTACTCGCGCATCGCGTCGCAATAGCCGGCGTAGCGCAGGCGCGCGCGGTCGGACTGCAACGCGGGGCCGGCGACCATGCTGATGCGCCGGTGCCCCGCTTCGAGCAAATAACGCGTGGCCAGGGCCATGCCCGCGCGGTTGTCGACCGACACGGCGCTGTAGCTGGGGTTGCTGGGTTGGTGATAAGCCAGCACGAACGGCGTTTGTTCGCTGGCGAGGCTGTTGAGCACGCTATTGCTTTCGGCGTCGGTGACCGTCAGCACCAGCCCGTCGACGCGTTGGCGTAGCAACTCCTCCACAACGATGCTTTCGCGTTCGCTGCTGTAGTCGGTGGTCGCCAGCAACAGGCTGTAGCCGCGCAGCCGCGCGGCACGCTCCATGGCCTGGAGCTGTTCGGCAAACACCGGGTTGAGCAGGTTGGGCACCACCACGCCAATCAGCTGGGTGGTTTGCAGGCGCAGTTGACGGCCGAGCAGGTTCGGTCGAAAGCCCAGCTCGCGGGCGGCGGCGAACACCTGCTCACGGGTGGCCGGGCGCACTTGGTCGGGGGAAGCAAAGGTGCGGGCGGCAGTGGCGCGGGATACCCCGGCCAGCTGCGCAACGTCTTTCAGGTCAGTCATGCTCACTCGCTTGAGATCGATCTCATTGGCGAGGACAGTAACGAGGGAATATGGCAGTAGCGTGGTGCCAAGATGACGGTTTGATGGCAGCGCCCCGTGCTCAATGTGGGAAGGGGCTCGCCTCCGACAGCGGTGGGTCAACAAAGAAAAGGCTGGCTGACACACCGCAATCGGGGGCAAGCCCCCTCCCACATTAGATCGGTGTATAGCCACAGATAGTCATACTGCGCGGGTATGCTTGAAAAATCGGCGCAGCAAAATCCGCCCGCTAACCTTTCGATCTGATCCAAGTGCGGGCACAATGCGTGTCCTTTTTTGGCAGGCACCGCCGCAGGCTCTCAAAAATGATCAAAACGCCGTACTACCTCATCGATAAACACAAACTTCTGGTGAACATGCAGAAGATTGCTTACGTGCGCGAGCAGTCCGGCGCCAAGGCTCTGCTGGCGCTCAAGTGCTTTGCCACCTGGTCGGTGTTCGACCTGATGCAGCAATACATGGACGGCACCACCTCGTCATCGCTGTATGAGCTCAAGCTCGGCCGCCATAAGTTCGAAGGCGAGGCGCACGCCTACAGCTTGGCCTGGGCC
>Ga0153931_100024_pt1 | contig 102313 bp, 93 predicted proteins | sample TSNJ015MetaG_FD_104730 | JGI IMG/M metagenome (GOLD analysis project Ga0153931, IMG submission 104730) | Attine ant fungus gardens microbial communities from New Jersey, USA - TSNJ015 MetaG | ecosystem: Host-associated > Fungi > Mycelium > Unclassified | place: USA: New Jersey, Wharton State... | reverse complement strand
GCAGTGAAACGATGCATCGCCGATGGTAGTGTGGGGTTTCCCCATGTGAGAGTAGGTCATCGTCAAGATTAAATTCCAAAGCCCCTGTTTGCTAACGCAAACAGGGGCTTTGTTTTGGGCGGTTGAAAAGAACAAGTGCAAGCGTGCTGCCAATGGGCGTCGACCATAACGCGTGCTAGCTGATACAGAACTTGTGTATCAGAACCCTCGCTCCTTGATCAGCTCAATCAGCGCCCTCAAGCCGGCCGGTACATGCCGCCTTCCAGGGTAGTAGAGACGCAACGAGTCAAACGTTGGTGTCCACTCTTCAAGCACGCGTATCAGCGCCCCCGCAGCCAGGTCTGCAGCAGCATTCCACTCTGTCAAATAGGTCAATCCCATCCCCGCTCTGGCTGCTTGAAGCATTAATGTCGGATTGTCCAGCGTCAACGCACCGTTTACATCTACGGCAATGGACTCGCCGTGACGCTCAAACTCCCAGCGATAGATCGAGCCGCTCGGCATGCGGCTGCGAATGCATTCATGGGCGCTCAAGTCCAGCGGGCTTAAAGGGGTAGGGTGGCTGGCAAAATAGGCTGGGCTGCCCAGTACGGCAAATCGCTGAGGTGGGCTGATATCGACGGCGATCATGTCTTGTGGGACGCTGTCGCCAAGACGGATACCTGCATCGAACCCTTGAGCCACAATGTCGACCAGTCGACCTTCAGTGACGATATCCAGCTTCATCTGCGGATAGCGCCGCATGTACTCCAGCAATAACGGCATCACTTGCTTGGCGGCGCCTGCTGAGGTATTAAGCCGCAAGGTGCCACTCGGTGCCGACTGGCTATTTCCCGCTTGTTCAAGCGCCACGCGAATAGTCGAAAGGGCTGGCGTAATGGTGCTGACAAACTCCGCACCGATTTCCGACAGTGACACGCTGCGTGTCGTACGGTTGAACAAGCGAACGCCCATCCGTGCCTCAAGTGCAGCGATTAAATGGCTCAGCGCTGATGTCGAGACATTCAGTTCCGTCGCCGCTGCGCGAAAGCTGCGATGCCGGGCGACTGCCAGCACCGCCTCCAATTCGTTCAATCCTGAGGTGTTCATTGTCCTGAGTTGCTCATCAAGTCATGCCGATTTATACGGATTATCAGGTCAATGATAGTGGCTTACCGTGAGGCATACCAATTCGGTGACTTCGGAGATTCCCATGCATCAGATCCACCAGATCTATATCAATGGCCAATTTGTAACGCCTCACGGTGAAGAGCTTTTTGACCTGTTCAACCCCGCCAACGCCCAATGTATTGGTCAGGTTCGCCTGGCAGACGAACGCGACGCTATGAATGCCGTCAGCGCGGCAAAGCAGGCGTTCACCGAGTTTTCGCGCACCACAAAAGCCGTGCGTGTCGACTATCTCAAGCGTATGCACGCCGCCATTGTTTGCGTAGAAGCAGAGCTGACCGAGGCAATCATCGAAGAATATGGCGCCCCGGTATCCCGTGCATCGTGGATGGCCAAGCATGCCGCCAGCGTCTTGCTTGACGCGGCGACCGTGCTGGAGGACTACGATTTCACCCAGCATCTGGGTATCGCAGAGGTGACGATGCAGCCCATCGGTGTGGCCGCACTGATAACGCCCTGGAACAGCAACGCCGGCTTCATCTGCGGCAAACTCGCTGCTGCATTGGCCGCTGGCTGCACTGCCGTGATCAAACCGAGTGAAATGAGCGCCACCCAGACCTCAATCGTTACACGCGCCCTTCATGAGGTGGGCCTGCCGCCTGGAGTGTTCAACATTGTTACCGGCCGTGGTGAAACCGTCGGTGCTGTATTGAGTACACATCCGGATATAGCCAAAGTCTCGTTCACCGGCTCTACCGCTGTAGGCAAACAGATCCTGCGCGCAGGCGCTGAAACGCTCAAGCGCATCACGCTGGAATTAGGCGGGAAGTCGCCGGTATTGATTCTCGAAGATGCGGACTTGAAAACGGCTATACCGATGGCGCTTCAGGCCGGGTTCATGAACAGCGGCCAGGCGTGCATTGCCGGCACCCGCATGCTTGTGCCCGCCCAGCGCTTGGCTGAAGTAGAAGCGCTGGTAACCGAGCAAGTCGCCGGTATCCGGGCCGGCGACCCTAATGATCCTGCCACCAGCATCGGTCCTATGGTCAGCTTCAAGCAGTGGCAGCGGGTGCAGCGATACATTCAGATCGGCATCGAGGAGGGCGCTTACCTATTGGCGGGTGGCCCCGGCTTGCCTGATGGCATCGACGCCGGCTGGTTCATCAGGCCCACCGTCTTCAGTCGCGTTACCAACCAGATGACCATCGCTCGTGAGGAGATCTTCGGGCCTGTTCTGTCGATCATCCCCTACGATGACGAGGAGCAAGCGCTGACAATCGCCAACGATACGCCCTACGGCCTCCAGGCTTACATTCTGTCCTCAGACCTGCAAAGGGCGCACGCACTGGCCTCCCGTATCGACGCCGGTCGCGTGTTGATCAATATCCTGGCCCACGAGCCGCGTGCACCCTTTGGCGGCTTCAAACAATCAGGCATAGGTCGCGAGTACGGCACCTTCGGATTGGAGGCCTTTCTGGAGCCTAAATCTGTGCTCTCCTGACAAAACAGCATGCCGTTGGGGAAATCGATGCAAAGTGTTTCTGCATTTTTGGTATGGTGCAGCACATTTTCACAAGGATTGATTTTTCATCCGCAGGACGCGGCGTCGACCTTCTTCAACGAGATGCTGTAGAAATGCCTGAACCGATACCGATCAAGGATCACGAAAAAGAAAACCGTCTGGTCAACAAGCGCCTGCTTGCCTGTGCGTTATTGGTCATCGGCATCACCTGCGCCCTGGTGGGCCGCATGTATTTCCTGCAAGTGGTGCAGTACGACTACCACTCCACTATTTCCGAAAACAACCGGGTCCATGTGCTGCCGATTACGCCCACGCGCGGGTTGATCTATGACCGCAACGGCGTGGTTTTGGCCGACAACCGTCCCAGCTACAACCTGACGATTACCCGTGAACGCACAACCGACCTCAAGGGTGAGCTGGATGCCATCGTCAACCTGCTGCACCTGCCCGCCGAAGACCGTGCGGTGTTCGACAAGGCGCTGAAGCAGGCTCGTCATCCTTTTGTGCCCGTGACGCTGTTTTATGAATTGACTGAAGAACAGATCGCCGTACTGGCCGTTAACGAGTTCCGTTTGCCTGGCGTGGATGTCGAGCCGCAATTTGTCCGTCATTACCCGCTGGGCGCGCATTTTGCCCACTCGATTGGTTACGTTGGCCGAATCAATGAAAAAGAATCCAAGGCCCTTGATTCGGTGGAGTACCGAGGTACGCAGTCCATCGGCAAGACCGGTATCGAGCGGTTCTACGAGTCCGAATTGCACGGCCATGTCGGCTATGAAGAGGTCGAAACCAATGCGCAGGGCCGCGTACTGCGCGTGCTCAAGCACACCGACCCGATCCCCGGCAAAAACATCGTTCTGAGCCTCGACGTCAAACTTCAGGAAGCGGCGGAAGAAGCCTTGGGCGATCGCCGTGGTTCGGTTGTCGCCCTCGATCCGCAAACGGGCGAAGTACTGGCGATGGTCAGCAAGCCGAGCTTTGACCCTAATCTGTTCGTGACCGGCATCAGCTTCAAGGAATATGCGGCGCTGCACGACTCCATTGATCGGCCGCTGTTCAACCGTGTGCTGCGCGGGCTTTATGCGCCCGGTTCGACCATCAAACCGGAAGTGGCCATCGCCGGTCTCGACAGTGGCGTGGTTACCGCACAAACCCGCGTGTTCGACCCTGGTTACTACCAGTTGCCCGACTTTGACCACAAATACCGCAACTGGAACCACAGCGGCGACGGCTGGGTGGACATGGACGCGGCGATCATGCGCTCTAACGACACCTACTTTTACGACCTTGCCCACAAGCTGGGCATCGACCGTCTGCACGATTATTTGGCCGAATTCGGGCTGGGACAGAAAGTCTCTCTCGACATGTTCGAAGAGTCAGCCGGCCTGATGCCTTCCCAGGCCTGGAAACGTGCGACACGACGCCAGCCGTGGTTCCCGGGTGAAACGGTGATTCTCGGCATCGGCCAGGGCTATATGCAAGTCACGCCATTGCAGCTGGCCCAGGCCACTGCCTTGATTGCCAACAAGGGTGTATGGAACCGGCCGCATCTGGCCAAGACCATCAATGGCGTGCCGCCGGTGGATGAGAATCCGATGCCCAACGTGGTCCTCAAGGACCCGCGTGATTGGGAACAGGTCAACCATGGCATGCAACTGGTGATGCACGACCCGCGCGGTATCGCCCGGGCTGCGGCAGTCGGCGCCCAGTATCGCATTGCCGGCAAGAGTGGTACCGCGCAAGTGGTCGCGATTAAACAGGGCGAGCGTTACAACCGCAACAAGACCCTGGAACGCCATCGCGATAACGCTTTGTTTGTCGGCTTCGCGCCGGCCGAACACCCGAAAATCGTGATCTCGGTAATGATCGAAAACGGTGAAGCCGGCGGCCGTGTGGCGGGCCCTGTGGTGCGTCAAATCATGGATGCCTGGCTGCTCGATCAGGAAGGCCACCTCAAGCCGCAATACGCAACGCCGGCCAAATCCCCGGGTGACCCGCACGTCTGACTCAGACCTTCCACTCGTCCCAGTGCTCTACACCTTGATAGGCGAGCCAGGGCACATCATGGGCCGTCCAGATGTGCGAGGTGGGCCGCACGCCCGGATCATCATCCAGCGTCGCCACTCGCACAATCACGTGGGGCTGATGCTTACGCTCCGCCATCAGATGTGAGCCACATCGCGAGCAGAAATGCCTGAATTTGCCCGGCGACGATTCAAGCGATGACAGCAGCGCTTCGCCCTGCGTCCAACGGAAATGTTCGCGCATCACCCCGGCCGTGGCCACGAACGCTGCTGCATGCACCTTGCGGCAGCTGTCGCAGTGGCAGTGGCTGATGGGCATGTCCAGGCTGTCCACTTGGTAGCACACGGCTTTGCAGAAGCAACTTCCATTCAACGGGTCAGTCATAACGTATTACCTGATCAAGGATGGGGTCATCGTCATCGCGCGCGCACGCCAAGGTTGCGCATTGGTCGATGTCGCCTACTGTCAATGGAGGAGGTGACTTATGCACGTATTAGATCGCATCGAACGAAAAGTCCTGCTCAACGCTCCACGTAAACAGGTGTGGGAAGCCCTCACAGATGCCGAGCAATTCGGCAACTGGTTCGGTATTGCCCTGAAGGGCAAAACCTTTGCTGCCGGGGAAACCCTCGAAGCCCCCATTACCTACCCAGGCTATGAGCATGTGGTGTGGAAGGCCAAAATCGAAAGGGTCTTGCCACAAACCCTGTTTTCCTTCTGGTGGCATCCTTATGCGGTCGAGGAGGGTGTCGACTACGACAGTGAAACGCCTACTCTGGTGGAGTTCACCATCGAAGATCGTGCGCCAGGCATTTTACTGAGGGTGGTTGAATCCGGGTTTGATGCGGTGCCCGAGGCCCGACGCCAGAAGGCCTTCAAGATGAATTCCCGTGGCTGGGATGAGCAAATGAACAACATCGAAACCTATCTGGCTCAGGCGCGTCGCGCCTGACTTAACCGGGCATCTTGATGATGCCCGTGTTCATCGCTGTCAGACTTCGTGAGTTGTGGTGATTTCCAGGGTGTCGGTGAAGGTCACCAGCACACGTTGCCCGACCTTGAGGTCCTTGAGGCCGGCGCGGATCTCCGGTTTTTCAACGTTCAGCACTTTCGTCGCACCGGTGGGGTTTTCCAGGGTCACTTGGTTTTTGTTCAGGTCGATATGGGTAATCTTCAGCTGTACCTGGATCTGACGGAAAGCCGCACCGCCAGGGTGCGGGTTACTGGCCGTGGCACGCACCACGCCGGTACTTTCGCTTGAGTCCGGGGCACTTTTATCTACGTCGGTGTCGAGTACCGCAGCCACCGAATGGGTGGTCAGCACTTTTACTTGATCGCCAACCTTGAGATTGGCCAAGTCTTTGGCGTCATCACTGAGTTGCACATGCACCGGGTTACCCTCGGCACCTTCCAACACCACCTGCTGGGTGGCGGCATCGACCGACAGCACCTTGGTGGTCACTTCATCGGCTTCAAGGGATTTGGACAGCGGGATGTCGGCGGCGTAAGCGGCAAGGTTGCCGGCGCACACCAGGGTGACCAGAGCAAGGGCCCGGCGCACGGAGCGAGGTACATTCATTGAAGGGACTTCCATGTGTGAGAAACCCTTGAGTCTAGTGACGAGTCAGCGATGCGCAAATTCGCTGACCCGCCACGTTGTAACTTTAGAAATCCACCGTCGCCGACAGCTTCGCCACCCGCGGATCGCCCTGGGTCAAATAGCCACCCAGCGCAGATTCCCAATACTTGGTATTGGCCACGTTCTCCACGGTCGCGCCCAACGTCACATCGCGCTGAGCCACTTTGAAGTTGTAGCGCGCACCCACATCGAAGCGATTCCAGGCCGGCAGGCTCAGGTTGTTTGCTGCATCGGCGTACTGGCCGCCGGTGCGCAGCATCCGGCCGTTGACGCTTACGCCTTGCAGGCCCGGCACATCCCACTCCACCCCGGCGTTGAGCTGGAACGACGGCACGCCAATCGCGCGGTTGCCGTCGTTGGCGCCGTTTGCCGTGCCGTTGACCTCGGTGTGAATAATCGTCGCGCCGCCCAGCAGGCGCAGGCCGCTGACCGGTTCACCGAAGACGTTCAGCTCAACGCCCTTGTTGACTTGCTCGCCCTGGAAGACATAGGTGGCGGTGCCGTCCGCATTCAGCTGGGAGTAACCTTGAGTCGGCTGTTCAATGCGGTACACGCCCAGTGTCGCTCCGTAGGTGCCCATATCAACCTTGACGCCCGCTTCGGTCTGTTTCGAGCGGGCCGGTGCGAAGGTCTGGTTGGCGTTGGTCACGCTGGTGGCGCTGCCAAACGTGCTCGGAGCGGTCGGCCCCGACGCCAGGCCTTCAATGTGGTTGGCATACAGCGACACATGGTCCCAAGGCTTGAACACCAAGCCATACACCGGCGTGGTGATGCCCTTGGCGTAATTGGCAGTGCGCGTGCCGGTGCCGTACGCATAGCCTTGAACCACCAGCTCCTGGCGGCGCAGACCAGCCGTGAACAGCAGGCGGTCATCCATAAAGCCGAAGGTGTCCGACACCGCTGCGCTGCGGGCGAAGGTCTTGGCGGTGATGCCTGGGTCGTTCAGGTCGCTGCCGGAAGTGAAACCGCCTTTGGCCGGTGCAGACACGTCGGCCGGATTGTAGATATTGGTTGGCTGGCTGCCGGCGGCAAAGTCGAAGGCGTTGCGGGTCTGGGTCCAGATGCCGGTCAGGCCCAGGTTCAACTTGTGGCTGACAGCGCCGGTCTGGAACTTGCCGTTCAGGCCGGCCATCAGGCTGGTGTTGTCTTCCTGGTGCGCGATGTTCGAGCCGCTGACCGTGGCATTCCCCAACGCGTCGTTCAGGGTGACCGACGAGTAGCGCCCCAGTTCGTTGGTGTGCTTGGCACCGCCGGCAATGTAGGCGGTCCAGTTGTCGTTGAGGTCGTACTCGCCCCGCAACATGCCGAACGTGTCTTCGAGGCTGGTGGTGCCCCAGTTCGGCGCGTAGTTGGTGTCGGCAGACGGGGCGTTGGGGATGTGGGTCAGGCCACTGCCGAGCAACACCGTATTGCGCCCGCCGTTCACTTGCTGCTTCTGATAAACAAAGTCACCCGACAGGCGCAACGCATCACCGCGGTAATCCAGGCCGACCGAGAACAGTTTCGAGCGCTGGTTCTCGTCGTCAACGGCCGTATCGCCTTCACGCTGGGACAGGTTTACCCGCGCACCAAAGCGGTTGTCCTCGCCAAAGCGCTGGCCGATGTCGAGGTGTTCACCCACTCGGCCATCACTGCTGATGTCGGTGCTGAAACGGCGCAACGGTACATCTTCGGCGCGCTTGGGCTGCAGGTTCACGCCACCGCCAATGCCGGAGCCGCCGGGCGTTACACCGTTGATGAACGCGTTGGGCCCCTTGAACACTTCAACCCGTTCCAGGGCGTCGGTGGACATGATCTGGCGCGGCAGGATGCCGTACAAACCGTTGAAGGAAATGTCGTCGCCATTGAGCGGCAGGCCGCGAATCACAAAGGCCTGGGCCTGGTTCGCGTAGCCCGATGCCTGACGCACCGACGAGTCGTTGAGCAGCACATCGCCGACGGTTTGCGCCTGCTGGTCGCGAATCAATTTCTCGGTGTAGGAGGACATGCTGAATGGCACGTCCATGATGTCCTGGTTGCCCAGCACACCCAGTTGCCCGCCGCGTGCAACCTGGCCACCGGTGTAAACCGGCGGTAACGCGTTTGGCGCGGGCGCGTCGGCGTTGATGTTGGTGGCACCCAGTTCCAGTGTGTTGCCGTCCTGATGGTTATTCGCATCCTGCGGGGTGACTGGGGTTGCAGCATGAGCAGCAAGGCTCGCGGAGCAGCAAAGGGCGAGCAGGGTAGGGCGAAACGGCACACGAAGTCGGGTACGGGAGGGCATGGTCGATCCTGACGGCGAACCGTCAATGTGAGGAAAAGGGCAACAACGTTGCGCGTCCTCGCTGCGCGGATACGACTCCGGTGCGAATGATAGTGATTGTTATTAATGTTCTGCAACAAATTTATGAGATTGCGGTCTGCGTGCGCGTTAACGTGCCGCGTTTACGCGGATGCCGAGTAGAATCACGCCCTGAAAGCGATTCCTGAGGTGCGGCACGGTGGATTTACAGCAGGGTTTTGTCCTGACCCGGCATTGGCGCGACACGGCGGCGGGTACGGAGGTCAGTTTCTGGCTGGCCACCGACCAAGGCCCTCGGTGCGTGCGCCTACCCGTGCAAACCTCGGTGATGTTTATCCCCGAGGCCTATCGCAAACAGCTCGATTGGTTGCTCAAGGGCGAGCGCGATATCGAACTGCGCCCGCTGCAGCTGTGTGATTTCCATCACCGCCCGGTGTTGGGCCTCTACACGCGCCAACACCGCCAGCTGATGGACCTGGAAAAACGCCTGCGCGCCGCCGGTGTCGATGTCTACGAAGGCGACGTTCGCCCGCCCGAGCGCTACATGATGGAGCGCTTCATCACCGCTCCCGTGTGGTTCGGCGGCACACCAGACGCCAACGACGTGCTGATCGACGCGCAGATGAAACCCGACCCCGACTACCGCCCGCCGCTGAAACTGGTGTCCCTGGACATCGAGACCACTGCCCAGGGCGATCTTTATTCCATCGCCCTAGAAGGCTGCGGCGAGCGCCAGGTGTACATGCTCGGCCCGCCGAATAAAACCGACGCGGTGGACTTCAAGCTCGACTATTGCGACACCCGCGCGCAACTGCTCGAGCGCCTCAACCAATGGCTCGCCACCCACGACCCCGATGCGATCATCGGCTGGAACGTGGTGCAGTTCGACCTGCGCGTGCTCCACGAACATGCCCAGCGCCTCAATGTGCCGCTGCTGCTTGGCCGTGGCGGTGAAGCCATGGCCTGGCGCGAACACGGCAGCCGCAATCACTACTTCGCGGCGGCAGCGGGGCGGTTGATTATCGACGGCATTGAAGCCCTGCGTTCGGCCACCTGGAGCTTTGAATCCTTCAGCCTGGAAAACGTCGCGCAAACCCTGCTCGGCGAAGGCAAGGACATCTCCACGCCGTACCAGCGCATGGACGAAATCAACCGCATGTTTGCCGAAGACAAGCCTGCGCTTGCGCGCTACAACCTCAAGGACTGCGAGCTGGTCACGCGCATTTTCGAGAAGACCGAGTTGCTCAAGTTCCTGCTGGAGCGGGCCAGCGTCACCGGACTGCCGGCCGACCGCAACGGCGGCTCGGTCGCCGCGTTTACCCACCTGTACATGCCGCTGATGCACCGCCAGGGCTTCGTCGCGCCGAACCTGGGCGACAAGCCACCACAGGCCAGCCCCGGCGGTTTTGTCATGGACTCGCGTCCCGGCCTGTATGAATCGGTGTTGGTGCTCGACTACAAAAGCCTTTACCCGTCGATCATCCGCAGCTTTCTCATTGACCCGGTGGGCCTGATCGAAGGCCTCAAGCACCCCGAAGCGAGCGAGTCGGTGGAAGGCTTTCGCGGCGCGCGGTTCTCGCGAACCCGGCACTGCCTGCCCGCCATCGTCACGCGTGTCTCCGAAGGCCGTGAAGCGGCCAAACGCGAGCACAACGCGCCGCTGTCCCAGGCGCTGAAAATCATCATGAACGCCTTCTACGGTGTGCTCGGCTCCAGCGGTTGCCGCTTCTTCGACACGCGCCTGGCGTCCTCGATCACGATGCGCGGGCACCAGATCATGCGCCAGACCCGCGAACTGGTTGAGGCCAAGGGCTATGAAGTGATCTACGGCGACACCGACTCCACCTTCGTCTGGCTCGGCAGCGCGCATTCTGCGGACGACGCCAGCCGCATCGGTCGGCAATTGGTGCAGCACGTCAACGACTGGTGGCGTGCGCATTTGCACAGCGAATACGGCCTGCAAAGCGTCTTGGAACTGCAATACGAAACCCACTTCAGCCGCTTCCTCATGCCGACCATCCGCGGCGCGGAGGAGGGCAGCAAAAAGCGTTACGCCGGCCTGGTCGTGCACGCCGATGGCCGCGAAGACATGGTCTACAAAGGCCTCGAAACCGTGCGCAGCGACTGGTCACCGCTGGCCCGGCAATTTCAGCAGGAGCTTTACCAGCGCATCTTCCACCGCCAGCCCCATCAGGACTACGTGCGTGAGTACGTGCGCCGTACCCTGAGCGGCGAACTCGACGACCTGCTGATCTACCGCAAACGGCTGCGCCGCCAGTTGGACGACTACGAGCGCAACGTCCCCCCGCATGTGCGCGCCGCCCGCCTGGCAGATGAATACAACGACCGCCTGGGCCGCCCGCGCCAGTACCAGCGCGGCGGTTGGATCAGCTACGTGATCAGCGTCAACGGTCCGGAACCGCTCGAAGTGCGGCAGGCGCCAATCGACTACGACCACTACGTCACGCGGCAATTGCAGCCGGTGGCCGACGCGATTCTGCCGTTCGTGAACGATGATTTTGGCACCCTGGTCGGCGGGCAGATGGGCCTGTTCTAAAACGCTTGCCTGGATGGGATCAGAGCCTGCACTCTTGGCCTCTGACGACCACCCGCAGACGGCGCAGCTTTTCATGACCCAGATCACCTTGACCGGCACTCACGTCGAACTCCAACCCTTGCAGCGAGAGCACGCGAGTGCCTTGCTCGACGCCGCCGCCGACGGCGAGCTGTGGAACCTGAAAGTCACTAACGTGCCCGGCCCGGACACCGTCGAGACGTACATCGACACCGCCTTGGCCGGGCGCAATGCGGGCAGTGTGATTCCTTTCACCATCGTGCGCAAAAGCACGGGTGAAGTGGTCGGCAGCACACGATTCTGGAAGGTCGACCGGGCCAATCGCAAACTGGAAATCGGCCACACCTGGTTGGCGCAATCGACGCAAAAATCTGCGATCAACACCGAAGCCAAACTGTTGCTGCTGACCTACGCCTTCGAAGTCCTCGACTGCGTGCGTGTGCAATTCACCACCGACGAACTCAACGAAAAATCCCGTGCCGCGATCCTGCGCCTCGGCGCCGTACAAGAAGGCATCGTGCGCCACGAACGCATCATGCCCGACGGGCGCAAGCGCAACTCAGTGCGCTTTAGCATCATCGATTCGGAATGGCCGCAGGTGAAGGCCAACTTGCAGGCCAAATTGCTGCGCTAAGGAGGAAACGCCCATGTACACGCTTTACGGCATTGATGAATCCGGCTCCTGCATGATCGAAATTGCCCTGCAACGTTGCGCGGTGCCGTGGCGTCGCATCGACGCCAGTTCCTGGGCAGATGGCGAGGGCAGTGAAGCCCTCGCGCGCATCAACCCGCTCAAACAAATCCCCACGCTGGTCACGCCTGATGGCCAGGTGCTGACCGAAAGCGCCGCCATCCTGATCCACCTGGGCCTGGAATTTCCCGCCTCGGACCTGCTTGCCGGCAACCGCGCACAGATCCTGCGCGGCCTGGTGTACATCGCTGCCAATTGCTACTCGGCCATCGGCATCATTGACTACCCGCAACGCTGGCTGGGCAACGCGGATGAAGCGGCGCAGACGCAATTGACCACCGGCACGCGGCGCTATCTGCACCATGCGTGGGTGGTGTTCGCCCAGCAGTTCGCCGACCAGCTGTTCGCCCCCAATCAGGTGCCGAATGCACTGGGCATCATGGCCGCAGCCGTGTCGCGTTGGGACGCGGCGCGCGAGGTGTTGAGCAACCTGGCGCCCAGCTTTGCGCAGGCGTTGGCGCAGGTGGATGCCGACCCTGTCGTGGCGCCCGTGTTTGCGAGGCATTGGCCGGAATGGGGCGTCTCTTGATGTTTCCGCAATCAGAAGAAACAATCACCGTGGCGCGCGCCCAACCCCTTGCGTAGCAGGCTTCCTGACCTACGCTTCTTAACGAGGTGTAGGAATCATCCTTGAAATTGACTGTCGCAGACATGAAACTCAAGAACCCTGCATGGAATTCAAAGGAGGTGCGCATGCTCATCCGGTCGCTGACCCTGGCTACCTTGATGGCTTTTACGGGGCCGCTGTTGGCCGCGGATGATATCAACCCGCTCAAGCAGGACTTGGGCAAGTCGCGTCCGCTGGTGGTGGTGGAACTTGACTCCGGTAACGAAGCATTGGCGAACCTGAAAAAACAGCTGGATGAGCCAGCCAACAAGCAGTCCTTTGAAGAGCGCAGCATGGTGTTCTACACCGTGAAGTTCGGCAGCATCGGTGCCGAAGGCGAGAAATTTGCCAAGGACGCCAAGGACAACAAAAAGCTCACGCCGCCTGAAACCAACGCGCTGATCCGTGCCCTCAAGCTAGGCGCCGGCAGTGGCACCAAAGTGATTTTGGTCGGCAAGGACGGCGAGAAGAAACTCGAAAAAACCGTGCCACCGGATACCCTCGACCTGAAGGAATTCTTCAGCGCCATCGACCAGATGCCCATGGCTGAAAAAGAACTCGCCGCGCCTGCCGAGCCAGAACCCGCCGCGCCCGCCAAAGGCGCCAAAGCGGCCAAGCCCGCAAAAGCCGGCAGCAAGGCCGCCGCGCCACAGCTTGATGATTGAACCTACATAACCCCTGTGGGAGCGGGCTTGCCCGCGATGACGGAATGTCAGTCAAAACACTTTTGAATGACCCACCGCTATCGCGAGCAAACCCCCTCCCACAGGGGTTTAATGGTTTTCTGAAGGTTTGACGGCTTTGCGCACCGGAAACGGAAAGTAGAAAAACCGCAGGAACGCCACCCGCTTGATCACTTCCCCGATCATCAACGGCGCGACCACCGCCACCACCAGGCCCACACACGCCGCCAGAAACGAATGCAGGCCCAGGCGTTCGAGCAGGTCGACAGTCTTGTGCTGGATTTCGCCATGGAAGATCAACAGGATCAGGGTCGACTGACCGATATAGGTCATCGCCCGTGTCAGCGGTGCCGACACCATCATTACCCGCGCCAGTGCCCAGCATGCGTACACGCCGATCACCGCCAGCACGCTGGTCCACAGCCAGCTGTCGTAGCGACGTTGCGCCAGGTCCATGGTGTCCCAGGTAGCAATGAACACCGCGGCAAATAACAGGATTGAGACCAGGCATGTCAGCCACGATCCCGAATGTGTACGCAACCAATCGCGTGCCAGGTAGCCGGCGATGAAGTAGGTGCTGCTGATCAAGGTGATATCCAGGCTGAACGGCAGGCCCGGCAACACCCAGTTGTGGCCGCCGAGCGTCACCGGCAATTGCCAGAACACTGGCAGCAGCCAAATTCCGAGAAGCAGCTGCGCCGTGATCAGCACGAAGGTCACCCACAACGACAGCTTCAAGCGCTGGATCAACCGCAGCATCACCCAACTGAACAGAATTGCCACCCAAAAGTGCGGCAGGAACCACATGGCCTGCCACGGAATGGTGTCCACCGAGGCATACAGCACGCCGCCAATATCCGGCAGCAGCGGCTGGCCGCGCAGCAGGGCGCGCACGATGACGTACACCAGCATGGTGAAGAAAAACGGCTTGAGCAGCCCGTCAGCCTTGCGCACCGCCATCTCCACGAACGGTTGCTCGGGTTTGAAGAACACGCCGGACAGGAAAAAGAACAACGGCAGGATGAACGAAGCGAGGATCGGATACAGCAGGTCCGGCGAGGTGGCGACGAACCAACTGTGGGCAAACACGATCACCAGGATGCCGATGCCCTTGGCGATATCCATCTGAATCCAACGATGCTTCATCTGACTATTCCCGATCGGTCATTCACGCCTTGCGCCACGGCTTCAGCCACAGCCCCATGCCCAGCAACATCACCATGCCCGCCAGGGTACTGAGCCCCAACTGCAGCCATACGCCTTGAATTGGAAACAACACCCACGCCGCCACGCCCATCACCACCGCACTGAGCAGCCAATGCCGCGCCCACGCCAGGGCGTCGAGCAAACCCTGGCGCTGCATCAGCAGCAAGGCCGTGCAGATCACCCCGGCCAGCGCGGCCAGCGGTATACCCGCCAGGCCGAACACAAAGGGCAGGGCGCCCAGCAGCATCACATTGACCAGGCTGCCGAGCAATTCACAACGCAACGGCTGGCGCGTGTCGCCGGCCGCGTAGGCATAGCGTGCGAGCAGGGCGTTCCAGGCACCGAACACCAGCGGCACGGCGAACCACGCCAGCAGCAACGGCAGTGGCGAATCCGCCGATTGCTTGGGCAGCAGTAACGCCACCAGGCTGGGGGCCGCGGCCACCAGGCCGACGCCTGCCGGCAGTGTCAGCACGCTGGCGGTCTCCAGGCCGCGCTTGAGCAGCGCCAGGCGCTCATCGCCCTGGCGCCGGCTCATCATGCCCAGTAGCACCTGGTTGAGGCTCATCAGCGCTATCAACGGCAGGTTCATCAGCTTGCGGGCGAGGTTGACCCAGGTCAACGCCCCTTCGCCGAGCAGCGACGCCACCAGTCGCTCGATCAGCGCCAAGCCCTGGCTGGCGCCATTGCTCAACAGCAGTGGGCCGATGCGCTGGCCCAGTTCGCGCAGCGGCGTAAAGCTCAGTTGCCAGCGCCACGGCCGCCAGCCCTGGCGCCAGATCGAGGGCAGCAACGCCAACGGCATCAACAGGCTGCCGGCCAGGCAGGCGAGCGCCAGAGAATGGGGTTGGGTGGCCGTGCCCGCCACGGCAAGGTAGGTCACCGGCGGCAGGTTGAACAGCAGCGAACCCAGCCCCGCCAGCACAAAACGTTCGCTGGCCTGTAACGGAATACTGAACAGCGCATGCAACATCAAACCCGGCACGCACCAGGCAACGATCTGCAGGTTGCTGGCCGCCAGTGCCGTGGCGCTGGCCGCCAGCCCCGGGCCGAGCAACTGCACCAGCCACGGCGCCAGCAGCGTCAGCAGCAGGCTGGTGACCAACGCAATCAGCATCAGGACCGGAAACAGCACCGCCAGCCAATCCAGGCGATCGTCGTCCTTGCGTTGCAGGTACAGCGGCAGCGCGGCGGCGCTCAATACGCCACCGGCCAGCGACATGCGCAACGCCTCCGGCAAAAACAGCGCGATCAGGAACGCATCACTGCGCTCGCCCGCGCCCCAGGCGGCCACCAGCAGCCACTCGCGGGCGAACCCCAGGCACAGGCCCAGCAGGGTCGCAAGCGTCAGCCAGACGGCGGAACCGAGCATGATTAAAGCCGCGCGCCGTCAAGGGCCGGCTTGCGGTAAGCCACTGTCTTGACCTGCGGCAGACGCGCCGGGAACAGCCGGCGTGCCTCCAGTACATTGAGGCCAACCATCAGCCAGAACAGCGCCACCATCACCACGGCAAAGCTGAAGTAGTGGTCAAACAACCCGCTGACCAGCGCCGACAGAATCCCGGCAGTGCTGCCCAGCCAGAGCGCGTTGTCTTTGGTCAGACGAATCGGGCCTTTCTGCGGGCGTGCTTCACGCCACCAGCGCACGGTCACGGCGACAAACAACAGCATGCCGACAATGCCGGTCTTGTAGATGAAGTTCAGCCACAGGTTGGAGATGCCCAGCAAATGCGTGCCTGGCACTGGCGGGTCGACCTTGAAGCCGATGCCGAACGGGTACGAAGCCACCGCCTGCGGGAACATGCGGTATTCGTCGAAACGTATTTCGGTACTGGCGTTGTCCGACGAAAAAATCGTCGCCAGGCGGTCCTGCAACGGCGGATAGGCCATCACCAGCGCGACCGTCAGCGCCGCACCGATCATCAATAGCCTGCCGGTGTAGGGCACACGCCGTGTCGCCATCCAGATCAGCACCAGCGCCAGGCTGACCATCGCGCCACGGCTACTGGCCAACAGCAATGCGGCGGCGCCCAGGCACGCCACGCCCAGGCCCAGTCCACGCTTCCAGCCTTGTTCGGTCATGCCGTAGCAGAACGCCAACGGCAGCAGCAACGCCATGATCCCGCCGATGGCATTCGGGTGCATCCACGGCGAGCCCATGCGCGATGACATCGCCTCCAGGCCGAATTTCAACATGTCGAAGTTGCCGTAGTTGAACAGCGCCAGGATCGGCGCAATTCCCGCCCCCGACCGGGTACGCACAAACACCGCAATCGACAACACCAGCATCGCCAGCGTGCCCAGCAGCAAGGCGATCACCAGTGATTCGCGGTGTTTGTAGTCGGTCAGCAACTTGGCGCAGAGGTACACCGCCGACAGGCTCAGCAACCAGCGCAGCCAGTTGGCCACGCCGCTGGTGTCGGCGTGGATCGTGACCTGGCCGACGATAAACGGGAACACACTGAACAGCATCAGCCACAGCAGCATCTGGTCGGTGGGGCGACGTGACAAGCTCGGCGTGTCGGGCACGCGCGACAGAAAGCTGTGCCACAGCACCGCGCCCCAGGTCAGCGCCAGGATCGCCTCGCTCACCGTACTGCGAATGCCCAGGTTGACGGTCGAGTACGGCATGAAGGTCGCGACGCCGGCGAACAGCAGCAAACCCCAGAACGGGAAGCGCAGGATGGTCACCGCCGCGGCCAGGCCGATCACGGCGAGAAACGCCTTGGCCGGTGAGAGCATCAGGGCCAGCGCGCCGAACAACAGGCCGAACAGGATCGCGACGAGGCTTGCCAGGGAGAGTCTCATTTCAATTCCTCGATCAGTTCAGCCAGGCGCCGGCGATAGGCCTGATGGTTGAAGCGTTGCGCCCATTGCCGGCGTTGTTCGGGTGATTCTTCAGCCGGGCGGTCCGCCAGCGCCAGCATCAATTGCACCAGCGCCGGGCCGTCGGTGGGCGAGAAGCGAGGTGCAGACGGCGGGGTGATTTCATCCAGCGAGGTGCCGCTGGCCACGGCCACTGGGGTGCCGACGCTCAGGGCTTCGATGACGGGTAGACCAAAACCTTCCGCATACGACGGCTGCCACAGGCGCGAGGCCTGGCGGTACAGCGCGTGCAGCTCGGCATCCGAGACGCCGCTCAAGGCGCGAATGCCCGGCAGGTTGCGCTGGGTTTCGGGCAAATGCTCAAGGCTGCCCACCAGCACCAACGCCGGCACGGCGGGTGACAGGCTGCGGGCCTGCTGCCAGGCGTCGACCAGAAACGGCACGTTCTTGCGCAACTCACGCGTGCCCACCAGCAGCCAGTAATGCTCGGGCAGGTTACGCGCCGTCAGGTCTGCCGCCAGCTCGACAAAACTGTCGACTTGATTGGGCAGCACCCGAATCTTGCCCGCCGCCTTGGGAAACAGCCGCGCGGTTTCATCGGCGCTGTACTGTGAGGGCGTCCACACGCGGTCGGCGCTGTGCACCGCGTACGCAATCGAAAGCCGATCGCTGGTCTTGTAGATCAGCGCTTTGAGGCGGTTGGCGTGATAGTTGTTCAACGTGATCTGGAACAGGTCATGCAGCAGCACGACGGTGCGCAAACCTTTGGGCTTGGGCGGCAACGGCAGGCCCATATTGAACGTGCTGATGTACAGGTCGATCTGCTGCTCGCGCAAGGCTGCCGGCAAAAAACCGGCCTCAAAGCGCAGACGATTGTGTGGCTGGTGCATCGCGGTTTTCGCGCAGCCCCAGGCCGGGCAGTGCGCCTGCAAGCGGGTTTCATCGCCCAGCGGTGCCACGGTAAACCGCGCCAGTTCCACACCCGGCAGCGTGCGCAGGGCATTTTCCAGGGCGTACACCTGGCGGCTGATCCCCGATTGCGGCGAGGTGCCGACGGTGCGGTAATCCAGGCCTATACGCATGCGGGCTCCTTTTGATTGAGCGGCGCGAGGGTCGCGTACACCTGTTCCAGCTGGCTGGCGGCCACGCTCCAGTCATGCGCGCGGCGTACATAGGCGCGGCCCGCTTCGCCCATGGGCGCGGCGGCGTCGGGAAACTGCAGCAGGCGTACCACAGCGTCCGCCAGGCTGTCGGCGGTTTGCCCACCGAGGTAATCCAGGCCTTCAATCAGGTCCAGGCCCGACACGCCTTGTTCGGTACTCGCCAAGGGCAACCCGGCAGCCAGGGCTTCGAGCACCTTGAGCTTGGAACCGCCGCCGTGGCGCAACGGCGCCAGAAACACCGAACAACTTGATTGCAGGTTCAACAGGTTCGGCACAAACCCTTGCCACTCGATACGCGGGTCCTTCCAACGCTCACGCCAACTGCCGGGCATGCCAAACCCGCACACGCTCATGCGCGCATCCGGGCAGCGCGCCCAGACCTTGGGCAGGATTTCATCCAGGGCCCACTCGATGGCGTCCACGTTGGGCGCGTATTCATAGTTGCCCAGAAACAGCACGCGGCGCGTCGAGGGGTCGGGCCGGGCGGCGGCGAAGTGATCGCAGTCCACACCGTTGACCACCACCGGCACCGGTTTGCCGGCGATCCTGGCCAGCACCTGCGCATCGCTGTCGGTCACCGCCACCACCTGCGCGGCCTGGCGCATTACGCGGTGTTCCCACCGGCTGTAGCGCCATTGGTCGTAGCGAATAAATGGCAGCGCCCAGCGCGGCAGGCGGTCGTAGGTGGCCGCACCCAGCGCCGACTCAACGTTATGTTCGGTCAGCACGAACGGCTGCGATTGGCGCGCCAGGGCATCTTCATAAGGTTGGAACGTGTAGGTGTGCTCGATCTGCACCACATCCCAATGCTCTTTGAGCAACTGATTGAATGTGTCCTGCAGCGCGCCCGACAGACCGTTGACGCTGGCCAGCAGCGGGTACGGTGCAAACAGGCCGGCCACCAGGGTTTTGACGCTGCGCAGTGGGCGGCGCGGCAGCACGATCACCTGCTCGAGGAAGGCCTCCAGCACTTGGCGATCGGTCAGCGACACCGGGTTTTTATCGTGCAGCAGCAAGGTGATTCGATGCCCACGCGCGGCCAGGCTGCGCAGCAGATGGAACTGGCGCGTCTTGCCGCCGCTGGTGGCGGGCCAGGGCGAGTAGGGCAGGATCCATAAAATGCGCATGGCGGGCTTCAATCCCATAACAGAATTTGCAGGTTCGACTTGACCGGGACGGTCAGCCCATTGGTGCCGCTCACCGGGGTTTGCGTCCCGCGCAGCGGGTCGTACAGGGTGGCGCTGGTGAGGCCAGGCAAGTGTGCGTTGCCGCCTTCGGCCGACCAGAAGAACCACAGTTTGTGGCCGTCGGCGCGGGTCCAGCCAATGCTGAACAAGCCGTCGGGCAATTGGTCGGCGGCGGGCGGATCGCCGGGCGTGAGCTGCGGCCCGCTCACATCGAGGAAGTTTTTCAAGGCGGTATAGACCGGCTTGGGGTTGGCGTCGATGTCGAGCAGGCCGTAGAACTGGTCACGCACACTGGCACGCTGGTCGAGGTCGCTCAAGGTGAACAGAAAGATCCGGTCGTAATCCATCGCGCTCATCAGTGCTACCCGGCGTACCACATAATCAGCCTGGCCCTGCAAGGTGATCAGGTCCTGGGCGTCTTTTGGCCCGGGGTAGGTTGACCAGCCCCACTCGGTGCTCCACAGCGTTTGCACGCCGCTATTGCGCAGCGCCTGGTTGAGCGCGGTGGTTTTGGCGATGAAGTCCAGGTTGGACGGATCGTTGCCCTCGGGCAATTGCGTATAGGGATGGTAGGAAATCACCGTGTTCAGGCTGGCCACCCCCAGGGCGCCGAGGGCGTCAAGCATGGTCTGGCCGTTGGGCATTTCGCTGAAAAACGCCATGCCGGCAGCCACCACCGGTTTGTTCGCGTCCACCGCGCGCAAAGCGGATGCGGTGGCTGTCAGCAAGGCGGCGTAGCCCGCGGGGTCGGCCACCGGGCGCCAGAAACCGAGCAAATTAGGCTCGTTCCACACCTGCCACGCGTTGACACTGGGGTAGCGTTGCGACAACAGCGCCATGCGGTTGGCGAACACGTTCGGATCTTTGGGCGGGTACTGGTCCTGATAGGGCGCACCGGCTGGCGCGGTGGTCGCGAAGGGCGCCGAACCGACGAGGTAGAACACCGACTTGAGCTGATTGGCCTGCAGGTTGCCGACCAGTTGATCCAGGGTTGCGACCTGATACTGGCCCTCGACCGGCTCCAACTGGTCCCAGTGCAAATCCAGGCGTACCCATTCCAGGCCGAGTGCCTTGAGGCGGTCGATCTGCTGTTGATACAGCGTCGGGCTGAACCACAGGAACTGCGCGTTCACGCCCAGAAAATCCTTCCACACCACCACCTTGTTGCCCTTGAGCACATGGTTTTCGGCGTCGGCCTGGCGGCCCCACAGGAAGGCCGTCAGACCCAGTGCGGCAATGACCGCAAGGGTCGCAAGGTAGGTCCGTTTACGCGGCATAAGGGGCTCCCGCAATCGCCTGCTCGAAGAGGTGCTTGAACTTCTGCGCGGTCAACGGCCACAGGCGTTCGCGGCCAATTTCACCGGCACGTTCGGCCCAGTCGCGGGCCAGCGACGGCGTGCGCGCCAGGCGCAGCAATTGTTGGCTCAACGCCGCCACATCGCCCTGGGGATAGATCGCGCCGTTGCCGCTGGCGACTTCTTCGGCAAACGCGCGCGCATCCGAGGTGATCGCCCCGCGGCCACACGCAGCGGCCCAGGACAGCGCGCCGCTGGTGCCGCGCTGGCGCCCCAGCAAGCCGAGTTTTTTTGATTCGCGATACGGCAGCACCATCACGTGGTGCGCCTGGATCGTCTGTGCAATCTCGCTGGCCGGCAAGTTCAGCCGCCAGTCGATGGCGCCCGCCAGGCCGAGTTCGGCGATCTGGCTGTTGAGCTGCTCAAGGTAGTTGCCGCCCGCACCAAACGCCATTTCGGCGGCAGTGCCACCGGCCAGGGTCAGGCGCACACGGTCACGCAATTCGGGGGCTTGCTTGAAGACGTCCGCCAGCGCTTGCAGCAGGTCTTCAATGCCTTTGCCACGGTAGATAAAACCGAAGTACAGCAGGTGCAGGGTGTCCAGCGCCGGTAACGGCGCGGGAGCGATAGCCAGGTTGGCGTGGTTGATCACCGCCACTTTGCCGGCCGGCAGTTGCATGCGCTGGCTCAGGCAATCGGCGCCCAGGCGCGTGAGGGTAATCAGCCGCGTCAGGCCTTGGGCCACATGGCGTTCTTCACGCAAGGTCAGCGGGTCGGCCAGCACCACCGCCGCTTGCGGCAATGGGCTGGGCAAACGTTCCAGCAGGTTCAGCGGAAAAGGCAGTTGCTCGCGTCGCCAGACGATACGCTCAGGGTCATGCACCGTCGCCGTCAGCGGCAATTCGGGGTAAGCCTTGCGCAGCTCGCGCAGGGCCAGGAACTCCCCCAGCCGGCCGCCGCCCAGTTCGGCGTGCACCAGGTCCACACTGCGCCAGTCGAAGGCGGCGATGGCCTGCCGGATGGCTTCGCTGTTGCCTTCCACGCCGCTCAACGGTGTCGTCACCGTCACGCCCAGCTGCTCCAGGGCCGTCTTGAAGTGGTTCGCGTAGTCGGCGATCCCGTTTTTCTCCGGCGGCAAAGGGGCGAGCAGGGCGATGCGCATCAGAACGCCCCCCGGTATTTGGCGATGGTTTTAAGCACCCTGGCCGGCACTTCGAATTTGCGCCGGTTGATGATGATGCCGTCCACCTTGCCAAACGCGGTGTTGAGGATCGACAGCGCGTGCTCCACCACCGGCACTGTGCTTTTCTGCGCTTCCACCACCAGGGCAATCAGGTCGGCGCGGCGCAGGTTGATAAAGGCATCGCGGTTGTCCAGCAGCGCAGATGCATCCAGCAGCACCACTTCGCCCGGAGCGGCCGGTTCGACGCCGCCAACCCGCACCGAAATGCCGTTCTCCTGCAGCAAGTGGCGCAGTTGCTCCACCACAAAGGTCACCCCTTCGCCGTGGCGCGCCGAGGTCAACCCCAGTGTCAGGCCTTGCTCGGCCACGCGGTCCAATTGCAGCAAGCCGTACAGGCGGTAAATGCTCGCATTGAACGCGTTGGTGCTCTGCGCGGTGCTGGTGTCCAGTTCCGGCAAGGTCGTCCACAGGGGCAGGCCGAACTTGCGTTCCACCAGCCCGCCATCGTGAATGCGCTGGTCCAGCAGGTAGCACAGGTAGATCACCAGCAAACCGACGACGATGGCAAACGGGATCGCCAACATCAGCATCAGCAGGGTTTTCGGGAAGATGCGGCCGGGGTTGAGGGTGGCTTCTTCGATCACCGCGATGTTGCTGATCTGGCTGTTGTCCAGCTCACGGTCGATGCGCGATTTTTCCAGGTTGTCCACATACAGCGCGTAATTGCGCTCGGTGGCGCTCAGCTCGCGCGAAAGACGCGCCAGCTCCGGTTCAATCTCCAGGGCCTGCTTGCGCTGGGCTTCGAGGTTCACCAGTTGTTTCTGCTGTTGCACAAGCTGAGTGCGCAGGGCCAGGTTGTTGCTCGACTCGTCCAGCAGCACGCGCTGCAAGTGAATTTCCAGGGTGTTCGGTGCGCGGTTTTCCGAGGCCTGCACCGTGTTGCTTTCATTCGCAACCTGGGCCTGCATCGCCCGAATCGACGCGTCCAGGGCTTTGACGGGCGGCGCGTTGTCGGTGTAGGTGCGCATCATGTCGGCCTTTTCCAGCAGCTTCTGGTTAAGCAGGCGACGCAAATCCTGCTGCTGCGGGTTCAGTGCGATCTGGCGCACCGTGGTGACTTCCTTGGGCTGCCCCTTGAGCTGGTCGCGGGTGCTCTGGATGGCGCTGTCGGAAGACGCAATCAGGCGCGTGGTGTTGAAGGTCTCGCCGCGCAACACGTTGATGCGCTCCGACAAGTCTTCCAAGCGATCGGTGATGCTTGCCGCGCCGATTTCGTTCAAGTGCTTGAGGATTTGCTCCTTGTAGCTCTTGATCTCGGTGGCGCTGGTGTTCACCTGACCTTCATAGAAGGCGTAGAGGCTCTTGCGCCCCAGCGCCTGGGTGCGTTCGGTGATGTACGTGTCGACCCAATCCTTGACCACTTGCTGGGCGATTTGCGGGTCGCCCCAGGTAAAGCTGATGTCCATCACCGTGGAGCCCACGGCGTGGCTGACCTCGAAGTTTTTCTCCAGGCTCGCTGCCAGGCGTTCCACCGGCGTGGTTTTTTCGAGGATGCCGACAGTTTCCAGCACCACGCGAATACCGTCGAACACCGCGCCCACGCCTTCCTTGACGTAATACTTGCTGCGCTTCCAGAAGCCTTCCGGCGGCGGCGCGTTGGCGATGACTTCCAGGTAGTGCTCGGCCACCGTGCGCACGATCGGGCGACCGGTCAGCAAGCGCTCTTCATCGACAATCGGGTCACGCTGGGTGCTGGGCATGACCAGCGCCTGACGGTTGCTGATCTCGATGGGCAAGGTCGAATCGCGCCCCGGCTTGACCAACAGGCGCGCGGTGGATTCGTACTTGGCCGGCAGCAAAAAGGCCCCCAGCAAGATGATCACCAGCGCCGCGATGGCTGCCAGTTTGAACTCATGCCGGAAGATGAAAAACAGGCGCAGAAGATCACGAAAAGAACGGATCTCGATCATGGGATGTCGCTCCTTCAGTTATTGCCGCCGCTGGTTTTGGTGTAGTTGTAGCCAACCCCAATGGACTTGGTGAACGGGATCAGTTGGTTCAAGTAGGTATCCACCCCTTGGATGCGCTCGCCGACGTTGGATTTGGGCACGAACACCACATCCCCGCGTTGCAGGTGCACCGGTTTACGCCCGTTCGGGCCGGGCTTGAGGTATTGGCTGAAGTCCAGGAAGTAGGCGTGGTAGGCGCCCTGGGCATCTTCGCGCAGCAGCGCGACCATGCTGGCATTGCCCGAAGGGTTCACCCCGCCGGCGCCGACAATCGCTTGCTCCAGGGTGTTGGCCGTGCCGAGTTGCACCGCGGTCGGGTTATTCACCGCGCCGCCGACGATCACCGAATTGCCCGGCGCCTGGTTGATGTTCACTGTCACCCGCGGCTCGCGGTACACCGGTGCGAGCTTGTTGCTCAGCTCCGCAGCCAGTTCCGATGGCTGACGCCCGGCGACCTGAATCGGCCCCAGGAACGGGTAGTTGATCTTGCCGTCGGTCTGCACCGTGTACAGCGTCAGCTCATAGATGGTGCTGACGTTGAACGCCGACAGCGTCGGCATCTCGCCGGCATCGCGCACGATCCGCAACTGATCGCCGATGCGGATGCGTTCCACGGCCGGCGGCAACTGCGCCAGCTGGTCGAGGGCGCGCTTGCCGTCCTCAACGGTCTTGTCATCCGGCGGGACAATGCGTGCCGGCGTATTGCAGGCGGCCAAGGCCATCATGGCCAGGAGGAGCACGGTTTTTTTCATAAGGGCGGACTTCCTGTTAGTCATGCTGCTCACCTCCAATAACCGGGGAACATGCTGATGCGCCGCTTGAGGGCGAGGGGGAGCCGGCGTTCCTGTTGGCCCAGCCGATAGCCGAGCAACTTGAACGCGCTGCGCACCAGTACTTCGGGTACGCGGTGCAATGCACCGGCTGCGCGCAATGCCGCGAGCTCAGCCAGTACATAGCGTTTACCTTCACCGCCGGCATCGCCAAACGCCTGGCGAATCCATGGCTCGCGACCGTAGAACACGCCAATGTCGAAGTAGCGGTGAAACTCATCCATGAGTCGGTAATCGTGGGAGTGGTACACCCGCGCCGTGGCGGCGTAGCGCACTGTGTAGCCTTCAAGCAGCATGCGCGCAGCGACGTAGGCGTCTTCGCTGCCGATCACATCGGCGGGAAAACCGCCGACCGCCTGCAGGGCGCTGCGCCGGTACACGCAAAACGAGTCGGAGCTGAAGCAGGTCTTGATCCCCAACTGCGGCGCATCGGCCAGGCGCTTGCTGCGGCTGTGTTGCGGGTAGTTGAAGTGCCGCGACTGCGCGCCCAGCACGCCGGCGCCGGGGTGCGGCAATTGGCGGCCGTAGGCCACGCCGTTGAGCGGGTCTTGCTGCAGCTCATCGAGCAAGTTGGCGAAGGTCTCCGGGTCTGCGGGAATCGCGTCCTGGGTCATCACGATCAGCGCCTCGCCGCTCACCTGTTCACTGGCCCAGCGCCGTGTGCCGCCGTGGTTGAAGTCGCGGGCGTCGATCACCTCGACCCGGGCACCGAACTCGCGAAAGCGCGCCACGGTGTCATCGCTGGAGGCGCTGTCGACCACCAGCATTTCGTCCGGTTGCAGCGTCTGCATTTTCAGCGCAGGCAGCAGCCGCGCCAGGTGACTGGACGCGTTGCGGGTCGGGATGATCAACGAGGTGCGCATGTCACTTTTTCACTTCTGCGGGGGCACGCCCGTAGATGTCGTCAAAGCGCACGATGTCGTCTTCGCCCAGGTACTCGCCGCTCTGCACCTCGATCATCACCAGGTCGATGATGCCGGGGTTGGTCAGGCGGTGTTTGTGCCCGGCCGGAATGTACGTGGACTCGTTGGCGTTGATCAGGAATTCGCGCTCGCCATTGGTGATCTGCGCCGCGCCGCTGACCACCACCCAGTGTTCGCTGCGGTGGTGGTGCATCTGCAACGACAGTGACGCCTGGGGTTTGACCACGATGCGCTTGATCTTGAAGCGGCTGCTTTCCTCCAGCACCGTGTAGGTGCCCCACGGCCGGGTAACGGTGCGGTGCAGGCTGTACGCCGGATGATTCTGGCGCTTGAGTTCGGCGACGATGTAACGCACATCCTGGCTGCGGTTGGCGTCAGCGATCAGCAGCGCATCCGGGGTGTCGACGATGATCAGGTCGTGTACGCCAACGGCGCCGAGCACGCGCTTGGGCGAGTCGATGTAGCAGTTGTGCACGTCATGCAAAATCGCTTCGCCATTGACCTGGTTGCCGTGGGCGTCGCTGGGCGTGAGCTGGCGCAGCGCTTCCCAGGAACCGATGTCGCTCCAGCCGATGTCGCAGGGCACCACGGCGACCTTCTGGGACTTTTCCATCAGGGCCACGTCGATGGAAATGTCCGGTGCGCTGCCGAAGGCGTCCGAGTCCAGTTCGCGCTGGCGCGAGGTTTTGTTTTGCAGGCTCTGGCTGTGTTCCAGTGCGGCTTTGGCCGCCGTCAGCACGTCGGGGGCATGGGCGGCGAGTTCCTCCACCAGGGTGCTGGCCTTGAAGCAGAACATGCCGGCGTTCCACAGGTGTTTGCCGCCGTCTAGGTAGGCTTGGGCGGTGGCCAGGTCGGGTTTTTCGACAAAGCGTTTGACCCGGTTGCCGGTGCCCAGCGCGTCGCCTTTTTCGATGTAGCCAAAGCCGGTTTCCGGATGATCGGGCTGGATGCCGAACGTCACCAGATAACCGGCTTCGGCCAGGTCGCGGGCCTGGGTGACGGCCTCGGCAAACGCGACTTCATTGAGGATCAAATGGTCGGCGGGCATCACCAACAGTTGCGCCTCATCACCGAAATGTTCCTGCACATGCAGCGCCGCCACCGCAATGGCCGCCGCTGTATTGCGCCCGAACGGCTCCAGCAGAAGGTCCAGAGGCAAATGGGCCTTGTTGACCACGCGGTAGTCATCCAGGGTGCGAAACAGCAGGTCGCGGTTGGTCACCGTCAGCACGCTTTCCACGCCGGGCAGTTTGGCGGCGCGCTGAAAGGTTTTTTGCAGCAGGCTCTGACCGTCACGCATGCGCATGAAAGGTTTGGGCATGTTCTGGCGCGACACCGGCCACAGCCGCGTGCCCGAACCACCGGAAATAATGCAGGGGATTAATCCGTTGAGGGTATTCATCAATAGACTTCCTTGGTGGAGAGGACGGCTGGGACCGTCATGAAGACGATGTACAAGTCAAACCACACCGACCACTTGGAGATGTACTCCAGGTCGTACTCGACACGTTTCTGGATCTTGTACAGGGTGTCGGTTTCACCCCGGTAGCCGTTGATCTGCGCCCACCCGGTGATGCCCGGCTTGACCCGATGCCGCGAACTGTACTCGCTCACCGCCACCTCGAACGGAATGCCGGCAGCCTTGGTCGCGGTGGCGTGTGGGCGCGGGCCCACCATCGACATGTTGCCCAGCAGCACGTTGAACAACTGCGGCAGTTCGTCGATGCTGGTCTTGCGAATGATGCGGCCCACGCGCGTGATGCGCGGGTCCTTGCGGGTGGTCTGTTGTTCGGCGGTGAAGTCGCTCTGGTCGGTGAACATCGAGCGGAACTTGAACACGCGAATCTCGTTGTCGTTGTAGCCATAACGGTTCTGGCGAAACAGCACCGGCCCTTTGGAGTCGAGCTTGATCGCAATCGCCGTCGCCAGCATCACCGGTGACAGCGCCACCAGGGCCATGCTCGCCAGCAGCAAATCTTCACAGCGCTTGATCACCGGCGACCAACCGCGCAATGGCAACTGCGAAGTGTTGAACATCAGGATGCCGCCCACGTCCGTGATGCGGCTGTGGCCGTAGCGCAGCGCGGCCATGTCCGGCACCAGCATGACGTTCACCGACATCTGGCGCAGGCGATTGACCAGCCCGTGGATACGCTGCTCGGCAGCCCAGGGCAGGCAGATCATCACTTGGTTGACCTGCTCGGCGCGGATCAGTTTTTCCAGGTCGCGGGTGTTGCCCAGCAAGGGCAGGCTGCTCAATTCCTTGGGGATGCGCTCGGTGCGGTCGTCGATAAAACCGATCAGGCCGGAACGGATATCGCCATTGCGTTGCAGGTGATCGGCGACGTGCACGGCGGTGTCGGTGAAGCCCAGGATCACTGTGCGCTGCAGGTATTTGCCCTTGCGCATCAGGTTGCGGTAAAGGCGCAGCATCACCAGGCGCTCAATGCAGAACAGCCCCAGGCTGGCGAAGTACCACGCCACCAGGTTGCGTGGCGTCAATTGCGGGAAGAACTGCAGGATCTGGTACATGAACAGCAAGATGCAGAACGCCGCCGACCAGGCGACTATCTTGGCTCTCAGGCGCAGGCGATTGCTGAACAGCTCTTCGGAATAGATACCCAAAGCCTGGAACAGAATGATGGTCATGATCGCAAAAAACAGCAGCAGACCGAGGAAGTGGGAACGCAGCTCGGGAGCCAGTGGGTCGAGGAACAACACCAACACCAATGGCGGCAAGATGGCAGTCAGGCCATGGATCAACTTGACGAAAACAACAAAGAATTCAACAAAACCAGCGCGGGTCAGAAACAGGCTATCGACTGACGACTTTTCTCGCATAAAAACATCCCTCATTGCACTCCAGACTTACTGTTCGGCTGTTGGTCCGTCCGCAGCAGGCTGCGCGAAGGAGGCAAGTCGAACGACGGCTACTCTGGGTAAAACGCAACTATTTCTTCATCCAAGTGAAGCCATCCAAATGAAGGAAACTTGCGGGGTAGTGGCTTAAGGAGTGTTCCTTTTCAGTTGCTTAGTCAATTTGTTGACTGTGGTGCGGAGGTTGCGTGCTAGACGCTTTAAGCTGGAAATTTCGTGGCATTTTATTGACTTTCCTTGTTCGAACACGCGGTGAAGGGGTGTGATTTTGAGTGTAGGAACAAATGTGAGAATTTTCCTGCCAGATGGGCAAACCTTTTTCGAATAGAGGTAGGAAAAGGGGACAAGGAGGCGGTGGCAGGGCGCACCAAATGCCCTGCCACCGGGGACATCGCGGGATTAGAAGTTGCCTTTCACACTCACGGTAAAATTGCGTGGTTCGCCATAAAAGTTGCCCCAGGCGGCGGTGCCCACGGTTTGATAATAGTGTTTGTCGAAAACATTGTTGCCGTTGAGCGCCACGGTCCAGGTGTCGTCCAAGCGATACGCCAGTCGCGCATTCCACACCGCGTAACCGGCCTGTTCGAGCTTGATGCCCTGCACGCGATAGTTGCTGCTCTGGGCGTTGACGCCGGTGCCCACGCTCCATTTCGACAGCGCGCCATCCAGTTGGTAGTCACCCCACATGCGCAGCATATGCCGCGGCACGTAGCTGTTGGACACGCCACCTTCCACGGCGCTGTCGATATTCTTCAGGGTTTTGGTCTGGGTATAGGTGTAGCCGCCAAACACCTGCAAGCGCTCGAGCAATTCGCCGCTGACTTCGGCTTCTACACCCTGGGCGCGGGTCTTGCCGGTGTCGCTGTAGCAATAGCCGTCGGAGGACGTCGGGCAGACGCTGAGGTAATCGGTTTCAGCCGTGTTTTTCTGCACCGCGCGAAACAGCGCAAGGGAGCTGTTGAGGCGCCCCTCGAACCATTCGCCCTTGATCCCCAGCTCGTAGTTGTCACCGATCTGCGGCTTGAGTGCGGCGCCGTCGACCGTGGCGTAGGAGCTTTGTGGCTGGAAGATATCGGCGTAGCTGGCGTACACCGAGAGGTTTTCGTCGAGGTCATAAATCAGTGCGGCAAACGGTGTGACTTCGCCGGTTTCCCGGGTGCGCGCATCCTGCACGGCCCATTCGCCCCAGGCCAGGTTGTTGGACTGGCGGCGGTTCTCATACCAGCTTACGCGGCTGCCGACGATAAACAGCAACGGTTCGGCCAGGCGCAGGCGCAACGTGGCGTAGGTGCCGTATTGGGTGGCGGTTTCCTTGACTGTGCCGCCACGGTACATGTTGGGCCAGAAGGTATCGTTGGCGGGTTCCGGCAGGTGGTGATCAGGCTGGTAGATGTTCACGCGCGTCGGCAGGTTCTGGATTGCATACACATCATCCTGGGTGCCCCGGCTACCGTTGGCGCCGATGATCAGTTCGTGTTCGAGGCCGAAGGCTTCGAACTTGCCGTCCAGGTAGGCGTCGACGCCGAAGTCCCGGTGGTCGTAATCCATCAAGGCCGCGTAGGAGTTGGCCGTCGGTGCCGGGTTGCCATAGGCGATGGTGCCTTCGCTGGCGGCGTATTTGATGTCTTGCAGGTTGCGGCTGTGCACGGCCGCCACGTTGAGTTTCCAGTCATCGCTGAAGTGGTGGGTGAGGTCGGCGAAGAACGTGGCGCGCTGGCTTTGCCAGTCGTTCCAGGATTGGCCCAGGCAGGTGGAGCGGCTGAGCTTGGCGCTTTTGCCGTCGCTGTAGCGCGGCAAGCCGCCCCAGCAGGGCGAGGCATCAACGTCTTCATAGCTGGCGCCGACGCCCAGGGTGGTGTCGGCGTCGAGGTCGAAATCCAGTGCCGCATAGGCCGCCTGGTCCTGGCGCTTGGCGATATCCATATACGACCCGCGCGTTTGCTGGCTGACGGCCGCGCGGCCGCGCACGGTGCCGCTGTCATTCAGCGCGCCGCCGGTGTCGAGGTCGGCGCGGTAGTTGTCCCAGGTGCCGGCAGACAGCGACAGGCTGGTGGTGGGTTTGGCTTGGGGCCGCTTGCGTACAAAATTCACTGCGCCGCTGGCGGTGCCGGCGCCCTTGAGCATGCCGGCTGCACCCTTGAGCACTTCCACCCGATCATAAATCGCCATGTTGGCGGTAAAACTGTCGGCCTGTACGTAGTCCTTGCCCATGTCCAGAGGCACGCCGTCGTACTGGTACTGGCCGAGCATCTTGAAACCCCGGGAGTAGAAATACTTGCCGCCCATGGGTGACTCATAGGTGGTGATGCCCGGCGTGCGCTCCATGACGTCATCGATGGTGGTGACGTTCTGATCGTCCATCAATTGTCGGGTCATCACGCTGACCGATTGCGGGGTTTCCCGCAGGCTGTGTTCACCTTTGCCGATCGTCACCGCGCCGGTGGTGTAGGCGCCGGTGCCGTCGGTGGTGGCCCCTGCACGGGCGCCGGTGACGGTGGTGGCGCTCAAATTGAGCGCGCCGGATTCGGCCATTTGCGGCAGCAACAGCCAGGTGCTTGCACCCTGACGCTGGGCTTGCAGGCGTTGCCCGCGCAGCAGCTGGTTCAACGCTTGCTCGCGGTCAAGGCTGCCGGTCAGGCCCTGGCTGGACTTGCCGGCGACACTGGTGGCGTCGTACGACAGGCTGATGCCGGCCAGGCGGGCGAACTGGTCCAACGCGTTGGCCAGGGCGCCCGGCGCGATGTGCCAATCGCGCACCTGATTATCGACGGCAGCTGTGTCGGCCAGCACGGCCGAGGGCAGGCCGCCGCCGCTGAGGCAGGCGCCGAGCGCGGCGGCCTGCACCGCGCGCTTGAGGGAAGAACGTTGGGAAGGAAACGCTTGCATGACCGCGAAATGCTCCTGAAGGAAGTGGACAGAACCGGCCTGTTGATCGGCCTTTCCTTACAGGTCGAGCGGCAATGAGCATTCACCTCATTTATTTTTCAGCACTTACACGCGAGGGGTAACGGTGACCCAGTAGCGGCTGCGGTAATGAATGCTCACCGGCAATGATTGCGCCACCAGGCTCAACACCTGATCGGTGTCGTCCAGTTGGTACGTGCCCGACACGCGCAGGCTGGCCACCGCTTCGCTGCAACGCACCAGCCCGTTGCGGTAGCGGTTCAGTTCGGTGAGGAAGTCGTCCAGGCGCATGTTGTGGGCGCTGATCACACCTTCGCTCCAGGCCCAGGGATCCAGGCCGTTGGCAATCGATGGGCGAATGCCGTGGCGGTCGAACAGTATGTGTTCACCTGCCTTGACGATGTGTCGGGCGTTGAATGAATGCTTGTCGACATACACCGCCACGGCGCCTTGCTGCACATCGAGCAAAGTGCCTTGAGAGGCTTCGCGCAGCAGAAACCGCGTGTCGAGGGCGCGCAAAAAACCATCGCGAGTCTGCACCCACAACGGCCGGCTGTCGGCACTGCTATTGACCCGGATCTCGCCCTGAAGCAGCTGCACCTGGCGCCGCTCGGTAGTGAAGGCGGTGTCGATCGCGCTGGCGCTGTTGAGCTGCACCTGGCTGCCGTCGCTCAACGTTACCCAGCGCCGTTCGCCAGTGGCCGTGCGGTAGTCGGCCAGCAAGGCGGGCAGGGGCGTGTAGTCGCGACCGAGCCAGGTCAGCCCGGCGGCGCCAGCCAGCAGCCCCAACACCTTCAAACCTTCACGCCGGCTGATGCGGCGGCGCGCGCCATCCAGGGCATGGTGGCCGATGCGAGCGGGAACCTGGGCAAACTCATCATGCATGCTCGCTACGCGTTGCCACACCCGCTGATGCTCGGCGCTGGTCTGCAACCACTGCTCGAACGCGGCGGTGCTGGCGTCATCGGCGACGTTGAAACGCAGCTGTATCATCCACTGGATAGCCTGGTCGAGCAGGCGCGGGTCAACGTTCGGCATACCGCAACCGGTAGCAGGCGTGCAGCGCTTTGGACAGGTCACGCTCGACGGTGGCTTTGGACACGCCCAGGCGCAAGGCGATTTGCGCACACGTCAGGCCATCCAGTTGCGCGAGCAAAAAGGCTTCGCGTACGCGTGGTTTGAGCTGGTCGAGCAAGCGATCGATGCGCTCCAGGCTGTCGAGGATCAGCAGCCGGGTCTCCTCCGACGGCACTTGCAGTTGCGGGAAGTGCGCGAGGCTTTCAAGGTAGGCGCGTTCCAGTTCGCGGCGCCGATACTGGTCGATCATCAGACTGCGCGCGATGCTGCTCAGGTAAGCGCGCGGCTGCTGCAAGGTTTGCTGTTTGCGCGCGATGAGCAGGCGCATGAAAGTTTCCTGTGCCAGGTCGGCAGCGTGTTCAAGGCAGCCGGTGCGCCGGCTTAACCAGCCGCGCAGCCACGAGTGATGAGCCTGGTAGAGCTGGCCGAGGGTGGCAGGGTCCAGAGGTGGGTCGCTCGACATGGGCATCCTGCGCAGCGGTCTTAATTGATAATGTTTCGCATTCTAGACGCTGGTTGTGGTCACGAGCAATCGCCCGGTGCCGTCATGCGCAAAGAATGTATCCAGCACAATTCTTTGTGCGCACACGGCCGGCCGATTAGCCTGCAGGCTTTTACGGCGCAGGGCTTGAGCATGATCGATCTTTCAACCTTGTTGGTTTTTTCAGGGGCGGTGGTGTTGCTGCTGCTATCGCCAGGGCCGAACATGGCCTTTGTTATCAGCCATGGCGTGAGTTATGGCTGGCGCGGTGGCGTGGCCTCCAGCCTGGGGATCTGCGTCGCGGACCTGCTGCTGACCGCGTTGACCGCCACCGGTGTCACGGCACTGGTCGCCAGTTGGCCGCCGTCGTTTGATGTGATTCGTTATGCCGGCGTCATTTACCTGCTGTGGCTGGTGTTCAAGACCTTGCAGAAAAGCCCGCGCCTGGAGGCTGCCCAGGTGAAGCGCGTGCGCCTGGGCCGTGTGTTTGCGCAGGCGATGCTCAATAGCCTGCTCAACCCTAAGGCACTGTTGTTTTTCATGGTGTTTTTGCCTCAGTTCGTCAATCCGCAGGCCGGTTCCATCACGCTGCAATTGCTGATGCTGGGCGGCGTTCTGACCCTGACTGCCGGTGTATTTCACGCGTTGCTGGGAATGTTTGGCGGCGCGCTCAGCCGTTTTTTTGCCGGCCGCGCACAAAGCGCCAGGCTCCAGAAATGGGGCCTGGCGACGGTGCTCATGCTGCTGGCCGCGCGGCTGGCGCTGATGTCTCGGCCAGCGTGACAGGGCAGCTCAACCCAACCGGGCTGCTGCCCGGGCCACGATCTCGCCGCGCACGCGCCGCGATTCGGCCGTACGCTTTCTGGCTTCTTCCAGTACGTGCGCGGGCGCGGTCTGCGGGCTGCCCGAATCGAACGGCGGGGCGGGCGCGTATTCGATCTGCAACTGCACCAGTTGCGCCGCGGCCTCGCTGTAGAGCTCGGCGGCCAGGGTCAGGGCAAAGTCGATTCCTGCCGTAATCCCGCCGCCGGTCAGCAGGTTGCCATCACGCACCACGCGCGCTTGCACCGCAATGGCGCCGAGTGGGGCGAGCAGGTCGTGATAGGCCCAGTGCGTGGTGGCCCTGCGGCCGCGCAGTAAACCCGCAGCGCCGAGAACCAGCGAACCGGTGCACACCGAGGTCACGTAGCGTGCGGTCTGTGCCTGGGCCTTGAGAAACTCCAGGGTTTGCGGGTCTTCCATCAAGGCGCCCACGCCGGCACCGCCGGGCACGCAAATCACGTCCAGGGGCGGGCAGTCGGCGTACGTCATGGTTGGCGTAAACACCATGCCGGTGCTGGAGGTGACCGGTGCCAGGTCTTTCCACACCAGATGCAGTTGCACATCCGGCAGTGAACCCAGCACGTCGTAGGGGCCGGTGAGGTCCAATTGCTGGATACCGGGGAACAACACAAAGCCAATCTGCAAGGTCATCGATGAAGCTCCGATAAAGGGGTAGACGGCCTCACTCTAGAGGCCTAGGCTTTGGCGCATACGCCATTGAGCCCACACATTACGCCAAACATGACCCGGACCATTCACGTACTCGCCTTCAATAACGCCCAAGTGCTCGACGTGACCGGGCCGTTACAGGTGTTCGCCACCACCAATGACCTGGCGCGCCAGCGCGGCCAGCCGTTGCCTTACGCGGTGTCGGTGATTGCCGCCCAGGCGGCACCGGTGATGACCTCCGCGGGGCTGGCCTTAGTGGCCGAGCCGTTGCCTGCGGCCGATGCGCCGTGCGACACGCTGGTGATCGCTGGCGGCTGGGGCGTGTATGGCGCCGCCGAAGATGCCGCGCTGGTCGATTGGGTCACGCAAAAAGCCCGGCACACTCGACGCATGACCTCGGTGTGCACCGGCGCGTTTCTGCTCGCCGCCAGCGGTTTGCTCGATGGTTGCCGCGTGGCCACCCACTGGACACGCTGCGAGGAACTGGCGCGCAAATTTCCGTCGCTGACGGTTGAGTCCAATCCAATTTTCATCCAGCAAGGCTCGGTATGGACGTCCGCTGGCGTGACGGCGGGCATCGATCTGTGCCTGGCGCTGGTGGAAGAAGACCTGGGCCGCGCCGTGGCCCTGGAAGCGGCGCGGCACTTGGTAGTGTTTCTTAAACGCCCCGGTGGGCAAGCGCAATACAGCGTGGCGTTGTCCCTGCAAAAGGGCGACGGGCGCTTTGCCGATTTGCATGCCTGGGTGGCCGAAAACCTCACCCTCGATCTGAATATTCCTACCTTGGCCGCCCAGGCCGGCATGAGCGAACGCAGCTTCGTGCGGCACTACCGCGCCGAAACCGGCCAGACCCCGGCGCGCGCAGTCGAGCTGATCCGCGTTGAAACCGCGCGTCGGCAGTTGGCCGACAGCACGGCGTCGATCAAACGTATCGCCGTGCAGTGCGGTTTTGGCTGCGAGGAAACCCTGCGGCGCAGTTTCCTGCGGGCGCTGGAGGTCACGCCCCAGGCTTACCGCGAGCGCTTCTGCGCACCGACTTGAACGAAAACGTACACATTTGTATCAAGGTGCTATGTTGACGCGATTACCTTCCGCAGTAGGCGCCTGCCTCTGCGCCGTTACTCCCTCCGCCCCCCGGCGTGACGTCTCTCATGAAACCAGTGTCTGCGATCAGCGCCAGTCCCTCGCCGGATGATTGCGCGAGCGAGCCGATTCATATTCCCGGGACAATCCAGCCCCACGGCGTGCTGTTGACCTTGAGCGAGCCGACGCTGGTGGTGCTGCAAGCCAGCGCCAACCTGAATGCCGAGCTGGGCCTGGGGCCGGGCCCGTTGTCCGGGCAGGCCTTGGGCAGCCTGATCGGCGATGACGCGCTGGCCCGGGTTCATCATGCGCTCGCCGACCTGGACGCCGATGAGGACGAGCTGCATCAGGTCACGCTCAATGGCAGCCTGTTTGACGCGTTGCTGCACCGCCACCAGGGCTTGTTGTTTCTGGAGCTGGAGCGCTCCGTAATGCCCGGACATTCCGCCGCGCTGCACGTGGCTCGCACCCTGCGGCGCCTGCAGTCGGCAAAGACCCTCGAGGGGCTGTACCAAACCTGCGTCACCGAGATTCGTGCCTTGACCGGCTACGACCGCGTCACCCTGTACCGCTTCGAGCAGGAAGGCCACGGCAAAGTCATCGGCGAATCCCTAAGCGACGGCATGCAACCTTATCTGGGGCTGTGCTTTCCGGCTTCGGATATCCCGCCGCAAGCCCGCGAACTCTACCGCCTGAACTGGATCCGGGTGATCCCCGACGCGACGTACACGCCGGTGCCGATCCTGCCGGCCCTGCGTCCCGACACGGGTCAAGCGCTGGACCTGAGTTTTGCGGTGTTGCGCAGCGTCTCGCCGGTGCACTGCCATTATCTGAAAAACATGGGCGTGCGCTCGTCGATGAGCATCTCTTTGCTCAAGGATGATCAGCTCTGGGGGCTGATCACCTGCGGCCATCGCGAACCCCTGCGCGTGCCCCATGAGTTGCGCACCGCGTGTACCAGCATCGGTCAGTTATTGTCGATGCAGATCAACGCATTGCAAGACCAGGACGCGCGCCGCCAACAACAGGAAAAAGCCAGCATGATCGACGCGCTGGTCACCGCCATGGCGGCGGACACGGGCGACGTCATGGAGAGCCTGTTGCCCTATGCGCAAACCCTGTTGAACCTGACTGCCGCCGATGGCTTGGCGATTCTAGTGGAGAAGCGCCTGCATCGCTTTGGCGTTTGCCCCAATGAAGCCCAGATACGCGCGTTGTACCCCTGGATCGAGCAGCAGGGCAAAGGCGTGGTGGCCACTCACCAGGTGTCTGCGCAGTTTGCGCCAGCGGCTGCCTATCAAACCTATGCCAGCGGCCTGTTGGCCTTTCGCCTGCCCAAGCCGGTGGACAACGCGGTGATATGGTTTCGTCCCGAGGTCCAGGCGTCGGTGCACTGGAGCGGCGAACCGGTCAAACACCGCGACGCGCAATCGGCCGGGTTGAGCCCGAGGCTGTCATTCGAGCGCTGGAAACAGCAGGTCGACGGCAAGGCGCTGCAGTGGTCTGCCTCGGAGCTGCAAGCCGTAGAGGCCTTGCGCCGTCACGCTCTTGAGCATGACCTGGGCCGGCAGGTGCAGCGCGAGCATGCCGCCGTGCGTGCGCGGGACGAACTGGTCGCAGTGGTCTCCCACGACTTGCGCAGCCCGCTGACCATCCTGCTGATGCAATGCGGCATGATGCGCAAAATGGTGCCGGTCGACGACACCCGCGCAACCCTGCGGCTGAACACGGCCATTCAAACCATGCAAACCGCGACGGCGCGCATGAACACCTTGCTGGAAGACTTGATCGACATTTCACGCATAGAAGCCGGGCGTTACCGGGTAACCCTGCAACCGCTGGAGGTGAGTGCGAGCCTGGAACAGCTGGGGTTGATGTGGCATCCGCTGGCGGCGGCCAAAGGCGTCAACCTGACGTGGCATGCTCAGCCTGGGTTGTTGATCCAGGCCGACTCGGAGCGTCTGTTCCAGGTGTTTTCCAACCTGCTTGGCAATGCCTTGAAGTTCACCGACGTCGGCGGGACGATCGAGGTGATTGCCCAGGCGGCCGGCGATGAAGTGCTGTTTCGCGTGTGCGACAACGGCGCAGGGATCGGCGCGGCGCAATTGCCCTTCATCTTTGAGCGCTACTGGACGTCGCGCGAGGGTAACCCCACAGGCAGCGGACTGGGCCTGTACATTTCCCACGGCATCATCGAAGCCCACGGCGGCACGATCTGGGCAGAAAGCGTGGAGGGGCAGGGCAGCGTGTTCAGTTTCAGGATCAAAGCTGCCCGGTAACGTTCAGGCCCGATCCAGCAATTCGCAGATCGCCCTGAGCGTGGACTGTGGCGCTTCCTGAGGAATGTTGTGACCCACACCGGGCAAGACTTCGCGTCGGTAAAAACCGCTGAAATGTTCCTCGTCGTCATCCACCGCCGGGGCCGGGCCTACGCCGTCATCAGCGCCGCACAGCGAAATTGTCGGCACCGGAATCGGCGGCTGCGCGGCCAGTGCCTGCTCGATCGCCTCCAGCGCCGGGTCGCCCGGCGCGTACATGAACCGGTGGCGATAGGAGTGAATCACCACGTCGACAAAGTCCGGGTTATCAAATGACGGCGCGGTGCGGCCATACAGCCCCGGTCCCTCAGCCCAGGTCGGCGACCATAGCCGCCACAACAACTGGCAGAACTCACGGCGATTGGCGCTCAGACCGTCGACGCCACGCTGGGTGTGAAAGTAAAACTGATACCACAACCGATGCTCCTTTTCCGGCGCGCGTGGCTCAAGCGACTTGGCAATGTCCTGGATGTTGTAGCCATCCCCGGTCACCAACCCGCGTACCCGTTGCGGCCATAGAGCGGCGACGATACACGCGGCGCGTCCGCCCCAGTCGTAACCGGCGAGCGTGGCCTGCGCGATGCCAAGGGCATCCATGAAATCCAGCAGGTCCTTGGCCAACGCCGCCTGTTGGCCGGAGCGCATCACTTGCGCGTTGATAAACCGTGTTGGGCCATAGCCACGCAGGTAGGGCACCAACACCCGGCAACCGCGATCGGCCAGGGCCGGCGCGATCTCATCGTAGCCACGCGGGTCGTAGGGGAAACCATGCAGCAGGATCACCGGTTCGCCGTCTTCGGGGCCGTGGGCTTCGTAGGCGATTTCCAGCATCGGCGTACGGACGTATAGCAGCGGGGCGAGCGTAGTCATGAGGGGCGCTTATCGACTGGCCAAAGTAGCTGCAACTCTAGCTCAAACCCGTGACGGCACGGAGTGTAAATCAAGTCAGTCGTTTGACTTGTCTAGCCCGACCTGACGCAACCCGATGCAATTGCCCCACGGATCGCGCACCTGAGCCATCCACTGCCCGCCCTCAATCGCCAAAGGCCCGCGATACAGTCTTGCGCCCGATGCCTCCAGCAGGCGCATGAGGCGCAGACGATGGGGTTCAAATGAGCCACGCCTTTTGCGCGAGGGTTTCACGGATGATTGCCTTGAGGTTTGGGCTGTTTAGCAAGTCAGCGGTTTTTCAGTGAATGCTCGGGCCAAGCCTGCGTCAATAACCCCAACACCATCAGATCATGCCGTTGGCCATTCCAGAACCCGGCTTCTCGCAACGTTCCTTCGGCGATGAAGCCCAGGCGTTCCAACAATGCCAGTGACGCGGTGTTTTGCGGATGCACCATGGCTTCAACCCGATGCAAGTGCATGTGCGCGATGCCCCAATCGAGCATCGCCCGCAACGCTTCGCTCATCAAGCCTTGGCCACGGGCGGCGGGCGCCAGTTCACAGGACAGGGCGCAGCTGTGCCAGGCGCGATTCCATTTGAACAGGCCGCAGCCGCCGATCAGTTCGCCGTCCCGTTCAATCCCCCAGCGTGTGCCGGGGTTGGGCTGGGTGCGCCATTGGGCGAAGGTGTCGATCAGCGCGTGGGCCTGGGCGAGGTCGGTCATCGGGTCGGCGCCAAACCAGCGCATGTTGGCAGCGTCGCGGTGGATGGCGAACAGGGCGGGGGCGTCCGTCGCGCGCAATTCGCGCAGGCGCAGGCGCTGGGTGGCAAGCGTCGGGAATGGGTTCATGAGGCGGTCGTCGCCATCACCTGAGCCCGATCAATCACGCATCCAAAATGGTGCCGCCACAAATCCACGCCCAGTGTTCCCGACCGGTCCAGCGACGAGCCCACGGTCAAATCGCTGATCAGCGTCGGCTGCAGGCCGGCATCAAATAACGCGAACCCGGCCGCCAGCACGCACGTATCGGTTTGAATGCCACACACCAGCACGCGATCCGGCGCCAGGCTTTTCAGGTAGTCCAGGGTTTCGGGTGTCGGCGCATAGCCGTGTTTGATGAAGACGCGCTCGGCTGCGATCAGGCTGTCGTCATCCGGCGCGGGTTGCCAGCCCAGTTGGCGGGTGAAGGGGGTGATGCTTTCGTCATGGCGCTCCACGGTGGCCACCGATGGCAGGCGCCCGAGCAGGGCGTTGATGCCATCGACCAGCCATGCGGGTGGGTTGAAAGAGGGTTGCACGTCGATGATCAACAATACCTGGCGCATGAGGTTCCTGATGGCAGCTCGGGGGCTGCCCATTGTGCACGCTGCGGGGTTCAGCGGGGCGCCTCAGGTCAAAATCAACAGCAGGAAGCTGAACCCGATCACCTGTGGGAGCGGGCTTGCTCGCGAATGCAATGTGTCAGCCTCTGCAGGCAGTCACTGACACTGCCGCTTCGCGAGCAAACCTGCTCCCACAGGCGGCCCTCAGTATTTGAGGTGGAAATGCCGCGGCTGTGCGTCGGGCCTGCTCAAGGTTGCCAGGTGGTCTTTTCGCCGCTGAGCTTGCGGTCCAGAAAGGTCGCCGCGCTGATCAGCGCCAAATGGCTCAACGCCTGCGGCGTATTGCCCAAGTGATGTGCCTGGCTGTCGAACTCTTCGGCATACAAGCCCAACGGGTTGGCGTAGCGCAGCAGTTGTTCGAATTCCAGGTGGGCCTTCTCCACTTGCCCGGCGCGCGCCAGGCATTCGACGTACCAGAACGAACACGCGGCGAATGCGCCTTCGGTGCCTTGCAGCCCGTCGATCTGGCTGTCGTCGTTGCGGTAGCGGTAGACCATGCCGTCACGCACCAGGCTTTTCTGGATTGCTTCGAGCGTCGACAGCCAGCGTGGGTCGGTCGCCGCGACAAAGCGCACCAGCGGCATCAGCAGCATCGAACCATCCAGCGCAGTACTGCCGATGTGCTGCACGAAGTGCCCCCGCTCTTCATTCCAGAAGTTGCTCCAGATATCCGCGTAGATCGCCTGGCGTGTCTGGTCCCAGCGCGCAAACGGGGCGGGCAGCGAGCGCTTGGAGGCCAACCGGATTGCGCGGTCCAGCGCCACCCAGCACATCAGGCGCGAATGCAGGAAGTGATGCTCCTCACCGCGCATTTCCCAGATACCCACGTCTTGCTGGTTCCAGATTTCGCACACCTGATCTGCCACTTCCACGGTGTGTTTCCAGCCTTCATGGGAAATTGCTTCGCCGTATTTGTTGACCAGGTACACCGCGTCCATCAGTTCGCCGTAGATATCCAGCTGGACCTGGTCAAACGCTTCATTGCCGATGCGCACCGGTTTGGCGCCGCCGTGGCCGCTGAGGTGATCAAGCGTGGCTTCCGGCAGTTCCTGGCGCCCATCGATACCGTAAAGAATATTGATTTTGGTCGCCTGACCGCAGCAGTCGCTGACGCGGCCTTTTAGCCAGCGCATGTAAGCGTTGGCCTCTTCGATGAACCCCAGACGCATGAAGGCGTAGACGGTAAACGAGGCGTCGCGGATCCACGTGTAGCGGTAGTCCCAGTTGCGTTCGCCGCCGGGGGTTTCCGGCAGGCCAAATGTCGCGGCGGCGATGATTGCGCCGTGCTTGCGCGACGTCAGCAGCTTCAAGGCGAGTGCCGAGCGGTTGACCATTTCGCGCCAGCGTCCGCGGTAATTCGACTGCGCGATCCAGCCGCGCCAGAATTTCAAGGTGTGCGCCAGCGCCAGGTCGGTGCAGCCGTTGTTGACGCGGGGGTCGTCCTGGCCGCCGAGCACGAACTCAGCGCCTTCTTCCTGGCCCAGGGTGAAGCTGGCCACGGCGGCATCGTCTTCGATCTGCATCGCGTGGCTGCCCGCCAGCCGCAGGCCAGGCAGGCCGTCGGCGGTGAACGACACGATACCGTCGGCGAGGCTGGCGTGGGTCGGTGTGCGCGCATAGTCGTGGCGCACGGCGCAGCGCAGCTGAATTTTTGCGCTGCCGCTGACCACGCGCACGCGACGAATCAGCAGCGGCAGGTCGTCGATTTCTTCACTGATGACCAGCAGGTCGGTGATTTCCACCACGGCTTCATCGCTCAGCCAGCGGGTTTGCAGCACGTTGGTATCGGGCAGGTAGATTTGCTCACGCCGTGCGTTTGTCAGTTCGGGAGAGAGTTGAAAAACACCCGCCTCAGGCGTGTCGAGCAGCGAACAGAAGATCGAGGGGCTGTCGAATTCCGGCCAGCAGAAAAAGTCGATGCTGCCGCGGTCATTCACCAAGGCCGCGCTGCGCATATCGCCAATAATGCCGTGGGCATCGATGGCGCTTTGGGGTTCGTTCTTGAAATCAACCATTGCCACGAAACTCCGGATAAAGGCTCATGCCACCGTCAATGAACAGGGTGCTGCCGACCACGTAGTCGGACGCGTCGCTGGCCAGCCACACCACCGCGTTGGCCACGTCTTCGACGTCGCCGACGCGGCCATAGGGAATCAACTTCAACAGCTCTTTTTCCGCCGCGCCTTCGGTGGCGGCGCGGTTGATCGCCGTACGAATGGCGCCCGGCGCAATGCCATTGATGCGGATGCGTTGTTCGCTGACTTCCTGGGCGAGGGTGCGCATCAGCATCTCCACGCCGCCCTTGGAGGCGGCGTAATTCACATGCCCGGCCCAGGGAATGATCTGGTGCACCGAACTCATGTGGATGATTTTGCCGGCGGCACGCGACACGCCCTCGCGCACGCCCTGGCGATTGAAAATCCGCACGGCGGCGCGGGCACACAGGAACTGGCCGGTAAGGTTGACGCCGATCACGGCGTTCCAGTCCTCGAGGGTCATGTCGACCAGGTTGGCGTCTTTTTGCAGGCCGGAATTGGCCACCAGAATGTCCAGGTGGCCGAAGGCATCGAGGGTCTGGGCGAATAATCGTTCTACGTCGGCTTCTTTGGACACATCGCCACCGATGGCAATCGCCTGGCCGCCGTTGGCGTTGATCTGCGCGGCAAGGGTTTCGGCCGGCGCCGCCTGCGAGTTGTAATTGAGCACCACGGCCGCACCGGCCTCGGCCAATGCCTTGGCGGCGCCTGCACCAATGCCGGAACTGGCGCCGGTGACCAGGGCCACTTGTTGCTGCAACGAGATCTGCATAGCCCACCCACCGTTTTAAGAGAGTCTTTGCAGCTGACTGGCGGCGCGGGGCGGAAGTTCACCGGTTGTCTCAAATGCGACGATGGCTGTCTGTTTCGCTCGTTTTTGCCAGTGCGCTTTTCGCTAGACTCAAGGCCCGTTGATGCGAGCCCCGCCTATGACTGCCCAATCGCCGCCCAGGCCGTGGCTTGAAGCCTATGCCGACAATTACCGTAATGATGAGGTGGTGCTCCCGCATTGCCATGCCCAGGCGCAACTGATTCATGGCGTGGCGGGGGTGATGGTGGTCAGTACTGCGCAGGGCAGTTGGCTGGTGCCGTCCGGGCATGCGCTGTGGGTGCCGGCCGGTACGTCGCATGAAATCCGCATGGCCGGTGACGTGCACATGCGCACGCTGTTCCTGGCGCCGGATGCGGAGCCCGGATTGGGTCGGGTGTGCCAGGTGATTGAAGTGTCTGCGCTGCTGCGCGAATTGATCGTCGCGGCGGCCTTGATTGCAGGGCAGAACACCCCGCGCATGCTCGCGTTGATCGAGCTGATTCGCATGGAGTTGCTCAGCGCGCCCGTGGTGGCCATGCATGTGCCGGTGCCGGCGGAGGCGCGCCTGGCCAGGCTGTGCACGCATTTTATCCGCCACCCAGCCGATGACAGCAGCCTGGAGTCGTGGGCCGACCTGCTGAACATGAGCGCGCGTACCCTGAGTCGGATTTTCCAGCGTGAACTGGGCATGAGCTTTGGCGAGTGGCGCCAGCGTGCGCGGCTCGCCCTGAGCCTCAAACTGTTGGCCCAGGGCGTGCCCATTCTGGAGGTGGCGCTGGAGCACGGTTACCAGAGCCCGAGCGCGTTCAGCGCGATGTTTCGCCGTGCCATGGGTTACCCGCCGAGCCATTTTCGGCCAGGGCCTTGAGCCACGCTGCGCAGTTGTCCGTTCAGCGACGATAGATGGCCTGGGCGCGCGCGAATCCCCAAGGTGAGACCTTTACGCTGCAAGGCCCTTTCCTGAACGAGCCTTGTGATGCCCAGCTCTGTTTTTGACCGCTTCCACCGCTTGGCCATTGTGGGTGTGATCAGCGCGCTGGCCGGGTGCAGCAACGCGCCTACGACGCGGGTTACGGCGCAGCCTGCAGCGATCTTATCCCTGGAAACCGCCGAACCGCTGCCGGCGCGTTGGTGGCAGTTGTACCGTGACCCGCAACTGGATGCCTTGGTGGAACGGGCACTGCGCGAGAACAAACACCTTGAGGCTGCTGGCGCGCATGTCGATGCGATGCTGGCGCTGTTGCAGCAGGTCGAAGGTCAGCGCCGCCCGTCCACTGAGTTGTCTTATGGCCTGGCGTATGGCCGCAGCCGCGATGACCAGACCTTGGCCCAGGCGACGGGCCAGTCGGCGGGCGGGCAGTGGAGCCACACCCCTGAGTTTGCCTTGAGCTATACGCTGGACCTGTGGGGCGCCGTGCGCTACCGCATTGCTGCGGCCCATGCCGATGCGCAAGCCGCACGCGCCGTGGAGGATGAATTGCGAGTGACCGTGGCGGCGCAGACCGCACGGGCCTATGCGCAGGCCTGCGTCTACGCGCATCAGGCCCAGGTGCAGCGTGATGCGGTGCGCCTGTTGGCGCGCAGCCTTGACGTCACTCAGCGTTTGCAAAAGGCCGGCGCCGCCAATGAACTGGAGGTGGCACGCCTGCAAGGCCTGCTGGAGGAAACCCGCGCGCCGTTGGCGCTGTTCGCTGCGCGCCGCCAGAGCGCGCTGTATGAACTGGCGGTGCTCAGTGGTCAGCCGCCGGAACAAGTGAGCGCTCACAGCTGTCAGCAAGGCCCGCGATTGCAGGCGCCATTGCCGGTCGGCGAAGGCTGGGCGCTGGTGCAACGCCGTCCCGATATCCGCCGCGCCCAGGCACAGGTGCGTGCGGCCACCGCGGCCATCGGCTTGGCCCGCGCGCAGGTGTATCCACAGATTACCTTCGGCGCGATGCTCGGCTCGTCGGCCGCCAGCCTGGGCAAACTGGGGGACGCCAACGCCGTGGTGTATGGCATCGGCCCCTTGCTGTCCTGGCAGTTTCCCAACCGGCAGATCGCCCTTGCGCAGGTCACCCAACGGCGGGCCGAAGCGCATCAGGCGCTGGCGCAATTCGACGCCACCGTGCTCGACGCGCTCAAGCAGGTGGAGCAAGCGTTGGTGCTTTACCAAGGCGAACAGCAGCGCCGCCAAGCCTTGGTCGCCGCCCTGGCGCATAGCCGCCGAGCGTTCGACCTGGCCAACCGCAGCTTCCTGGCCGGTGGCCTGGATGCGCTGGCGCTGCTGGACAGCGAGCGCAACCGCGTCAGCCTCGAAACACGCCTGGCTCAGGCCGACCTGCACCTGATCAACCGCCAGATCGACCTGTTCCAGGCGCTGGGCGGCGGTTGGCAGCGCCCTGATCCATCACCTTCCTTACCCGTAGCCACCCTTGGAGCCCGCCGATGAATCAGGCCGTTGAAGTCATTGCACCCACGTTGATGCAACGTCACCGCCGCACGTTGGTGGTGACGGCGTCGGTGGCTGCGTTACTGGGCATCGCCCTGTTTGGCAGCTATTGGTGGAAAACGGGGCAGTTCCTGGAAGAGACCGACGATGCCTATGTGCGTGCCGATTGGGTCGCCGTCAGCCCCCGGGTTGCAGGCTATATAAGCCAGGTGCTGGTGGACGACAACCAGTGGGTCAAGGCCGGAGACGTGTTGGTGCGTATCGATGAGCGCGATTTTATCGAGCGTCTCAACAGTGCCCAGGCGCAGCTGCAGCAAGCTGAAGCGGCGGTCACCGCGCAACAGGCCAACCTGCAGACCCTCGACGCGCAATCCGGCGAGCAACAACAACGTATTGTTCAGGCCCAGGCCGCGCTGGCCAGCGGTGAGGCTGAAGCACAACGCGCTCGCCTTGATTACCAGCGCTATCGCGACCTGGTGGCGCAGCAGGTCGCCAGTGCCCAACACCTGGAAACGGTAAGTGCCAGCCAGGCCCAGGCGCAGGCGGCGCTGGCCCAGGCACGTGCGCAGGTGCTGCGTCAGCAGGCGCAGTTGCAGGTGCTGAAGGCGCGCCGCCAACAGGCCCAGGCCCAACTGCAAGAACGTCAGGCCCATGTCGGCGAAGTTCGCACCGCCGTGGGCTTGGCGCGTAACGCGCTGGAGGACACGGCGATTCGTGCGCCGTTTGACGGCGTGGTGGGCCAGCGCAAAGCGCGCCGCCAGCAATACGCACTGCCTGGTCTGCCGCTGCTGGCCGTGGTGCCGGTCGCGCAGGCGTATGTGAGCGCCAACTTCAAGGAAACCCAGTTGCAGCGCATGGCGCCCGGGCAGTCGGTGGACATTGCGGTGGACAGCTTCGCCGGCCGGCACTGGCGGGGCGAGGTGGAAAGTATCGCCCCAGGCTCCGGCGCAGTGTTTGCGTTATTGCCGCCCGACAATGCCACGGGCAACTTCACCAAGATCGTCCAGCGTTTTCCCGTACGGATCCGCCTGCTGGCGCAGGAAGGTGACGGCCCACGCATCCTGCCGGGCATGTCGGTGATTGCCACGGTCGACACGCGTGGGGCGCCTGCTCATGGCGGTTGATGCGCGCTCACCCCAGGTGTCGTTGCGCGCGTGGGTGGCGGTGATCGGCGGGCTCTTCGGCTGCTTCATGGCCGGGATGAACGTGCACGTCACCAGCGCCGCGCTGCCGGAAATCGAAGGCGCCTTGGGCGCCACGTTCGAGGAGGGTTCCTGGATCTCCACCGCGTACCTGGTGGCGGAAATCATCATGATCCCGCTCACCGCGTGGCTGGTGCAGGTGTTTTCATTGCGCCGCGTGATGCTTTTAGGCTCGGGCGTGTTTTTGCTGGCCTCGGTGGCGTGCTCGCTGGCGCCGAACCTGCAAGCCATGATCATCATTCGGGTGATACAGGGCGCGGCCGGCGCGGTGCTGATCCCATTGTCTTTCCAACTGATCATTACCGAGCTGCCGCCCAGCAAAGTCCCACTGGGCATGGCCCTGTTCAGCCTGGCCAATAGCGTGGCCCAGGCTGCGGGCCCGTCGATGGGCGGCTGGCTGACGGACGTGTACTCGTGGCGCTGGATCTTCTACCTGCAATTGTTCCCCGGCATTGCGTTGCTCGCGGCGGTGGCCTGGTCGATTGATCGCCAGCCCATGCACCTCAAGCTGTTGCGCCAGGGCGACTGGTGGGGCATCGCGTGCATGGTGATGGGCCTGGGTGCGCTGCAAATCGTGCTGGAGGAGGGCGGGCGCAAGGACTGGTTCGGTTCGCCGTTTATTGTGTGGATGAGTGTATTGGCCGTGGTCGGGCTGCTCGGGTTTATCGCGCGCCAACTTTGGGGCGCGCATGCCTTTATCAACCTCCGTCTGTTGGGGCATTACAACTTTGGCGTGGCCAGTGTGGCGATGTGTGTGTTCGGCGCAAGCACATTCGGCCTGGTGTTTCTGGTGCCCAATTACCTGTCGCAATTGCAGGGCTACAACGCACGGGAGATTGGGCTGAGCCTGATCCTCTACGGGCTGGTACAACTGGTGATGGCGCCGTTTTTGCCGCGATTGATGAGGGGGTTGAGCGCCAAGCTGCTGGTAGCGTCGGGCTTCGCGATCATGGCGCTGGGGTGCTGGATGGGCGCGCACTTGTCCGCCGACAGCGCGAGCAATGTGATCGTGCCGTCGATTGTGGTGCGCGGGGTCGGTCAGCCGCTGATCATGGTGGCTTTGTCGGTACTGGCCGTGCAGGGGCTGGCTAAGGCAGAGGCGGGGTCGGCCTCGGCGGTGTTTTCGATGCTGCGCAACCTGGGCGGCGCCGTCGGCACGGCGTTGTTGGCGCAATTGGTGGTGGTGCGCGAGCGTGTGCATTCAGCGCGGATCAATGAGTCGGTGACGCTGTTCGACTCGGCCCTGCAACAACGCCTGCCGGACGCTGGGGTGTTGCAGGCGCAGTTGCCGGACCATCAAGCGACGTTGCAACTGCTCGACCAGAGCATCCATCACCAGGCGTTTCTGATGGCCTACAGCGATGCGTTTTATCTGGCCTGTGTGGCATTGGCGTTGTGTGCGCTTGCGGCGCTGATGCTGCGGCGCGGGTGACGTGCCGAGAACGGCGCGGGACGACGGGAAGCAATTGCTCCACTTAATAGGAAGCATTACTATTCACGCCCCGCCTCCCCAGTGCTCACTCGATGACTCCTCAGCCGCCCCGCAGAACAGGCTTTTTCGAGCACTACGAAGAGTTGATCGGAACCTGGACACGCCGCCTGAGAAACCGTCAGCAGGCCGAGGACCTGGCCCACGACACCTTCGTGCGGGTGCTTGAGTCGCGCGCCAGTGAGGTTGAGCAACCGCGCGCCTATTTGCATCAAACCGCGCGCAACATCGCCGTTGACGCCTATCGCCGCGAAGACCGGCGTGAGGCGCTGGCGCTGGAAGCTTTTGACCAGCGCTCGCCCCACGGCGGCGACCCGGAGCATTTCATGCACGCCATCCAGTTGGCGGACTCCATCGAGCGGGCCTTGGCCGAGTTGCCGCTCAACTGTCGCAAGGTATTTATCTGGCAGAAAATCGAGGGCCTGACCCAGCGGGAAATCGCCGTGCGCCTGGGCCTGTCTAAAAACATGGTGGAAAAGTATATGATCCGCACCTTGCGGCATCTGCGTGACCGCCTGGATGCGATGGCCCCATGACCCGCTTTGAAACAGGACCTTCCATGATGGATAGCCGCGCTCGCGACGAAGCCGCGCAATGGTTTGTACGCCTGCAAGAGGCCGACTTGAGCAGCGCAGAACGCCAGCGCTTCGACGCCTGGCGCAATGAGCGTCCCGAGCACCAATACGAATTCGATGTGCTGCAAGGAATGTGGAGCGCCGCAGACCTGCTGCCCAAGGCGCGTTTGCAGGCGTTGTGTGAGGCGCCGGTCGAGCGCCCTCGACGCCGTGCCGTTGTGCGTTACGCCGTCGCCGCCAGTGTGGTGGCGATTGCCCTGGGCCTTGGGCTGTTCAGCGGGCTGGATCAGCCCAAGCCTTACAGTGCGCAATTCAGTACGCGCGTGGGTGAGCATCGCCAAGTGGCCTTGCCGGACGGCTCGGTCATGGACCTGAACAGCCGCAGCGTGGTCGCGGTGCACTACGAAAAGGGCCGGCGCGGAGTCGAGATCAAGCAAGGCGAAGCGATGTTCAGCGTCGAGCATGACACCAGTCGCCCGTTCATCGTGGTCGCTGGGGCAGGGCAGGTGACGGTCACCGGCACACGGTTCGATGTGCGCCGTGACGACGACCAGACCCGCGTGGTGGTCGAGGCCGGCACCGTCAAGGTACAGGGGCGCTCGACGGATCAGAGGGTCACGCTCACGGCAGGCCGCGGCACGCATGTCGATTCCCAGGGACAGGTCGCAGCGGCTTATGCGGTGAATGCCGATGAACTGACCGCCTGGCGCAGCGGGAAACTGGTGTTCAACAACGCCACCCTCGGCGAAGTGGCCCGTGAAGTATCGCGCTATCGTGAGCAGCCCTTGCGGGTCAGCACGGCGGCGGTGAGCAACCTGCGCTTGACCAGTGTGTTCAACGCCCGCGACACCGACGCCTTGCTCAAAGCCTTGCCGCACATACTGCCGGTCGCCCTGCGCAGCTTGCCTGATGGCAGCCAGGAAATTATTTCTCGCTGAAATTCAGGTTTTTTCCGAGTTCTTCGTCTTCTCCTGCAACTGCAACTGGTTTGCATTAACAGCCGCACACTCTTGCGATCACAGGACTAGGTTCGACGTGAAAAAACTTACCGTCTACAACAATAAAATTTCCCGCTGGGCGCCTCTCGCGCTGGCGCTCGCCGTCAGTGCCGCGCTGCCTGCGGCCTATGCTGGCGACGGCATCCACATCCGCGCTCAGCCTTTGGGCGCAGCGTTGAGCCAGTTGGGCCAGCAGACTTCCCTGCAAGTGTTTTTCAACCCGGACATGGTCGCCGGCAAGCAAGCGCCTGCGGTGGACGGTAACCTCTCGCCCGAACAAGCCCTGCGCCAGCTGCTGCAAGGCAGCGGCCTGGATTATCAGATCGACGCCGGTTCTGTGACCCTGCGCCCGCAAAGCACCGGCACCGGTGAAGCCGGCTCGCCGCTGGAGCTGGGCGTCACCGACATCAAGGTGGTCGGCGACTGGTTGGGTGATGCGAACGCTGCCGTCGTGCAGAACCACCCTGGCGCACGCACGGTGGTGCGCCGTGAAGCCATGGTGGAGCAGGGCGCAATGAACGTCGGTGACGTGCTGCGCCGCATCCCTGGCGTGCAGGTGCAGGAATCCAACGGCACCGGAGGCAGTGATATTTCCCTGAATGTCGGCGTTCGTGGCCTCACATCGCGCCTGTCGCCACGCTCCACCGTGTTGATCGACGGCGTGCCGGCGGCGTTCGCCCCGTATGGCCAGCCTCAACTGTCGATGGCGCCGATTTCCGCCGGCAACCTGGACAGCATCGACGTGGTGCGCGGCGCCGGTTCCGTGCGGTATGGGCCACAGAACGTCGGCGGTGTGATCAACTTCGTGACCCGCGCCATTCCCGAGACATTCTCCGGTGAAGTCGGCACCACCTTGCAGACGGCTGAACACGGTGGCTGGAAACACGTCGACAACGCCTTTGTGGGTGGCACCGCCGACAACGGTATTGGCGTTGCGTTGCTCTATACCGGCGTCAACGGCAATGGTTACCGCGACAGCAACAACTCCAATGACATCGACGACGTAATTCTCAAGACTCACTGGGCGCCGACCGATCAAGACGATTTCTCGCTTAATTTCCACTACTACGACGCCAGCGCCGACATGCCCGGTGGCTTGACCCAGAAGCAATTTGACGCCAATCCGTACCAGTCGGTGCGCGACTACGACAACTTCAGCGGTCGCCGCAAGGACGTGTCGTTCAAGTACATCCGGCAGATCGATGACCGTACCCAGGCCGAAGTGCTGACCTACTACACCGACAGTTTCCGGGGCAGCAACATCGCCAACCGTGACCTGAAGACCATCGGTTCCTACCCGCGCACCTACTACACCTTTGGCATCGAGCCACGTGTGTCGCACGTGTTCGACGTGGGCCCCAGCACTCAGGAAGTCAGTCTCGGTTACCGCTACCTGAAAGAAGGCATGCATGAGCAAGCCAGCAGCCTGAACCTGGTCGACAATGTGCCGACGCCGGGTGGCCAAAACGATGGACATGTTTACCAGGACCGCACCGGCGGCACCGTCGCCAATGCGTTCTATCTCGATAACAAAATCGATATCGGCAAATGGACCGTCACCCCGGGTATCCGCTTCGAAAACATCGAAACCCGCTGGCATGATCGCCCGGTGGTCGCCCTGAACGGCGTGCGCACCGTGGAGAAAAATCGCAAGATCGAGAGCAACGAGCCCTTGCCGGCGTTGAGCGTGATGTACCACATCTCTGATGCCTGGAAGCTGTTCGCCAACTACGAAACTTCGTTCGGCAGCCTGCAGTATGCGCAGATCGGGCAGGGTGGCCGGGTCAACCAGACGGCCGATGGCCTGAACCCGGAAAAAGCCAAGACCTACGAGGTCGGCACGCGCTACAACGACAGCGTATGGGGCGGCGAAGTGACATTGTTCTACATCGACTTTTCGGACGAGTTGCAATACGTCAGCAACGACGTGGGCTGGACCAACCTGGGCGCCACCAAGCACCAGGGCGTCGAAGCCTCGGCCCACTACGACCTGTCGAACCTCGACCCGCGCCTGGACGGCCTGACCGCCAGCGCCGGTTTCACGTACACCAAGGCCACTTCAGAAGGCGATGTACCGTTCAAGGGCCGCGACTTGCCGCTGTATTCGCGTGAAGTGGCAACGGCGGGCCTGCGTTACGACATCAATCACTGGACCCATAACCTGGACGTCTATGCCCAGTCCGGGCAACGCGCGCCGGGCACTGGCACCACTTACATCACCCAGGGCACTGCCGATGGCCAGTACGGCGATATTCCTGGTTATGTCTCGGTCAACGTGCGCAGCGGCTATGACTTTGGTGCGCAACTGTCGAACCTGAAACTGGGCGTGGGCGTGAAAAACGTCTTCGACCAACAACATTACACGCGCTCGAGCGACAACAACGCGGGTTTGTACCTTGGCGAGCCACGTACCTTCTTCGTACAGGCAAGCGTCGGGTTCTGACCTGCCGCTGACACGAAAAATCGCAGCCCTGGGGCTGCGATTTTTTTTGCGCCTTTCCTACAGGTTTTTAAGCGACCTGCTGCCGGGTCAGGAACCTATTCCGACAGATGCGCCACACAGGGGAAACCTGAACGACTTCGACGTCACGCTGGCGTGGCAGGTTGGTAATCGATCCCCTTGCACTGGAGGCACTTATGTCGGTATCGGCTCTCGATACGTCTGTTTCTGTTTCATCAACCGCTGACACGGCGCTGGCTGATTCAAAGCCCGAAGCCAAGGCCAGCCGTGCGTTTTCTGTCGCGCCGTCCTACGACAGCCACAGCGCCGGGAACGTGAGTTATAACCTGTCGGTCAACGTCTCCGGGCCGGTGTTTGGCGCTCATCAGCAAACAGCCCAGGGTCACAGTGATCATCATCATTGGGCGCCGGCGATGAATCACTCGGCCTCGCAACAGGGTTTCATGCAGCAGTTTCAACACGCAATGGGCCATTGGTTTGGTAGTCAGCGACCCCACGCGCATGCTCATCACAACGGTGTACCGCCAACGCCGGTGCCGGTTGGGTCGGGTAAACCAGACCTCGTCTACTCCCACAAAAGTAATGACCAACTGGCGCAGTTGCTGTTGAACAACTTCGCTGCGTTCACCGGATCAAGTCACTCCAAGACCCTGAGTGCTCGCACCCTTAGAGACATGGCGGCAAAACAGCTGGGCAGTGATCCCAACGTGAATGAAAACATTCGCACCGCCCGAGAGGTATTGCGGCGTACCGGCATGATGGACGCCCTTGGCAGTCGAACCGACCTGCACGCCCTGGCTAAACTCATTCGTGACGACAACCCCTTCAAATACAAGGATGACAAACAAATAGCCCAGGAAATGCTCAACCATTTCAATCAATTGAAAGATTACGTTGGGCACGAAATCAACGTCAGAGACCTTCAGGCGCTGGGCAAAACACCCATGACGGGCATTCCGTCGATCGACCATTTAATCCAGCTGAGTAAAGCGTTTACCGGCCGCGGCGATTCGCTGAAGAAAATGGACGCAGACGCGGATGGCCGGATCAACGTGTTTGAAATCCTGGTCGCACTGACCCGCTGATTGAGTATGCGCGATGCAATCGGCGCGGCGAACGCTTCGTGGCGCTTGCTGCGCTGGATGGGCCCAACGGCTTAGCGCACTCGGTAGTCTTTTCAGAACGTGAATCAGGGCCTGGATATGACTTCAACTTCGTTTCAACCCTGCCCAAGGGGTGGCCTCGACACCTTCGCCCATGGCGCCGACGTTGAGCGCTCAACAGCGGTGACAGGGCAAGAGCTGCCGAATGACCTTCTGCCTGCGGCCCCGCCGAATGGGTACGCGGCAGAAGTGCAGCGCATGAAAGCGCTCGCGGGGCAGTGCAAGTTCCGGGCACCGGTCGCCGATGATTTCGCCCGCGGCATGCTTGCGCCTGGGGAGGCGAGCCGCAACGAAAGCAAAGGGTCGGGCGCCTGGGCTGTGTTGATCCATGGCCTGAAAACTGTCTGGCGTGGGAGAAAGTCGGATTGACCCAGGGCCTCATGGTTTTTACATGCTGTTATTGGTATTCAGCCACTGCCCGGAACTATCGTGCCCAACTCGCCACACATCGGTTGCTTGCTCCTACGCAATCAACCCACTGATCCGGAGCACCCCGGTGTTGAATTTCAGGCAAGCACAGATCAGCAAAAGGTCGGGAGATGACGTATGACAATTGAGGGTGCATTACCGCGCATGCTGCCAACGGCCATGGGCGGCCCGCAGGTTCGCTGGCCTTCGCCGCCGCCTGTGGCACAGCCATTTTGCGAGGATCAATCTGTTGCGCAAGACCTGCCGCCGCCGCGGCGGCACGGCTTACGCGCTACCGTGCCGTCGTTGCGGCACCAGGCGCTGCAGAACGCGCCAACGGCTCGCGCAGACACCACGCTTCCGGGCCCGAGCTTCACCGATAGGCAACTGGCGCTCGAGTTGCGAAAGAACTTTGACGTGTTTGAAAACTACAGCGAGGGGGGCTGTGTGACGCCGTCCTCGCTGCGCCAATTTGCAGCCGAAAAGCGTGAGGGTGAATAACGTGCGCGACCGCATGATCCTGGTGGTCAGGGAAATTCTCAAGCGCCCGCTGCTGAGCGACGCAATCATCGATTGCGACGGCTATATCACCCGCGACAGCCTGGAAGCCGCTTGCGCATTGCGCGGCAACAGTTCACCCAACGCCTTCAGCCAGGACCCTTTCCATGGCCAGGGCAATGCCAGCGTCGTGCAGGCGTTGCAAGGTCACTTCAAACAGCTGAGGGACACGCTCAAGGACCGCACCGTGTTCTTTGAAACCTTTGAGTACGTGGATATTTCGCTGCTCAAAGTGGTGATGAATGACCCCGATGACAGCGACTCACTGGGCAGGCCGATTCTTGAACCCACCACCGGATTGCCCAGGAAGAAATACAGCGAGCACTGTGTGTACACGGCAAAGAACATCATCGAGCGCCCAGGATTATTGCGCTCGCTGGAGCGCGCCAATACCCAGCGCTTGTTTGGCCGCTCCAGGCACGAGGGCTGGCTGTGCAACAAAAGCCTGGAGCGCTGGCTGGAACAGCACCAGATGCACAAGGCCCGGTAGCGTCCAGGCCGTGTGCGGCAGGCAATTTACACCTTGAGGATTTTGCCGCTGATGGCCACCCCGGCCAGCAGCATCGCGACCAGCACGAAGGCGATGCTCAAGCTGCTGCCGTGGGCGATAAAGCCGATCATGGCCGGGCCGGCAAGAATGCCGGCATAGCCCAGGGTCGTAATGGCCGGTACCGCAATGTGCTCCGGCATGACTTTTTGCTTGCCGACGGCGGTGTACAGCACCGGCACGATGTTCGAGCAACCAGCGCCCACCAATGCATACCCCAGCAGCGCGGTTTCCCAGGCCGGGAACAGCGTGGCGAGCAGCATGCCGGCGGTGGCCAGCGAGCCGCCGATAACAATCACACGGGTGGCGCCCAGCCGTCGCACAATGGCATCGCCGGTCAGGCGTCCCGCAGTCATGGTCAAGGCAAATGCCGCATAGCCGAGGCCGGCGTAAGCCTCATCCAGGCCACGCTCGGCGCTGAGGAATACGGCACTCCAATCCAGCACCGCGCCCTCAGCCAAAAATACGATGAAACACAGGCAGCCAATAAACAGCACCACACCGTGAGGCACTGCAAACGCCGGGCCCGAGCTTTCACTGCCGTAGGGCAACAGATGTGGCCCGGCCTTGAGCAGCGCGACCGCCACGATCACGATCACCACCAGGGTCGCCTGCAACGGCGACAGGCCCAGGCCGAGCAACCCGGAGACTCCCGCCGCACCGACAATGCCGCCGAGGCTGAACAGGCCGTGAAAGCCCGACATCATGGTTTTACCGCTGGCACGCTCAACGATGACGGCTTGCAGGTTGACCGTCGAATCCACGGTGCCCAGGCCTGCGCCGAACAGAAACAGCCCGGCCATCAGCAGTGGGATCGAGCTGACCGTCGCGAGCATCGGCAGGGCCAGGCAGATCATGATCGTGCCGCCCGTCAGCACGCGTCGGCAGCCGAAACGTGAGGCCAGCGCACCGGCCACCGGCATGGCGATGATCGAACCCACTCCCAGGCACAACAGCAGCAGACCCAGCGTGCCCTCGTTGAGTTGCGCGCGTGCCTTGGCATACGGCACCAGCGGCGCCCAGGCGGCGATGCCGAAGCCGGCGATGAAAAAAGCGATACGGGTCGACATTTGTTCCAGTCGCCCGGGAACCACGGGCGCTGGAGTGGGAATGGCAGTCATGAAAAATCCTTGGTTTTGCGTTCAGCGAACGATGTCCGGCGCGACATCCTTGCATATCAGGCGCTCTCGAGCGAGCCGGGTTCCCTTCGGATGACCCGATCGACAGTTCTGTAATACGCTGCCGTCCCGTGTGCAGGCAATTGGACGGACAAGCCGATGAAGATTTTCAAGCGGGTGGCAATATGACCCAGTTCTATGACGCGCGGGGCAATATCTACGCGGTGGCCAGCCCGGCCTATCTGCGCAGCCGCGGTGTCGATGTGCCCGAGCGCGCTGACTTGGCGGCGCACACTCGCAAGGACTGGGCAGCATCGGCAATCTCCTCCGAGTGCGGCTGGGGCGCGTTGCCTCGACCCGCCAATGCGAAGGCGCACCGTTGCGATGGTTTGCTGGTCGGGCCATTTCAATCCGCGCCGCCGTTCGACCTGCTGATCGTCAATACGGATGGCTCCCTCGCCGAACGCAGCGGCAACGGTCTGACTATCTTTGCGCAGGCGTTGACCGATCAGGGCTTGATGGTTCAGACGTGTGAATTGCGCGTGCACCATGACCAGCCGGCCACGGCGTCGCCTGTTGCCACCCGCGTGGAGCCGGCGTTGTACGAACAGGTGGCAGGTTTCTGGCTGGCATTGGGGCTACCGATGTTCGGCCCCGGCGCAGTGGCTGCTGCGGGTGTTAATGCGGTTGCGGTCAGGGAGCGTGAGTTCAGTCACGTGGCCGCGTTGGCGGCAATCAACCCGCACTGGGCCTGCAGTGAGTTTGTACGCGTGGGCAACCCTCATTGCGTGACGCTCGTCGAGCACGCCAGCGCGTTACCCGACAATCGGTCGATGCAACAGCCTGAACTGTTCGGGTTGTTGCAGGCGATTGCCTTCGCATCGCCGCTCGGGCGTGGTCAACCTTGTAGTGCCGGAATCAATCTGCAATGGGCTGCCCGATCTTCGGACAATCACCTGATCGCGCGGGTGTTTGAGCGGGGAGAGGGTCCCACCGCGTCCTCGGGGACCAGCGCCAGTGCAGTGGCGTGCGCGGCATGGCGAGCAGGTTGGGTCACGGACGGCGTGGTAACCGTGGTCATGCCAGGTGGCACGGCGCCCGTACGGTTGCAAAGCCAGGGTGAAACACTGCTGAACGTCAGCCTGTTCGGGACTGCCAGGGCTCAAGCCTGATCGTGACAGAGCAGCTGATGGCGTGGGTTAGTGTCAGCTGTTTCTTTATTGGTTAGTTAGGTTTGTGAAGTTAGTGTAGGAAATTTCTTGTTGTTCTTAGTTGCTTTATTAACGCGCTGTAATGTTTCGTAAAAGACACTTCCGACCCCAATGTACGAAACTTCTTTTTTGTTTTTGAAGAGCCGAATGTCGCCTGGAATCGCTAAGCTTCACTGCGTTAAGGCGCTTTTTCCCAGCTGTTCGATCAACATCCGACGGGAGAAAGCCTTTCAGTCAACTATTTGATGATGGGTAACTACGGATGGTGAGTGCGTTAATGTCAACACGTTTCAAATTGATACTTCCAGAAGTTGCCAGCGACTTTCAAGTGCTCGCTTTTGAAGGCAATGAAGTCATTGATCAGCCTTATTTCATTCAACTGCAGGTAGTCAGTGAAAACGCCTCGCTGGACCTTGAGGCACTGCTCCATCAGCCTGCCTATCTTGACTTCGGCGCGGCGGACGCAGGGCTGCATGGGCAAATCCACGCCATCGGCCGTGATGATCCGGGCGCGCGGCTGACCCGTTATCACCTCACCCTGGCCCCCCGGCTGGCGTGCTTGGCCCACCGGCGCGACCAGCGGATTTTCCAGCAGCGCAGTGTGCCGCAGATCATCGCTGCGGTGCTTGAGCATCACGGTATCCTTGCCGACGCCTATTGCTTCGAACTCGGCCCGGTGGTCTATCCGCCACGCACGTTCTGCGTGCAGTACGCTGAAACCGACCTGCACTTCATCCAGCGCCTGTGTGAAGAGGAGGGCATTCACTACCATTTCCGCCACAGCACGAACAATCACGTGCTGGTGTTTGGTGACGACCAGACGGTGTTTCGGCGCTTGCCTGCGCAGCGCTACTGTCCGGTGCATGACTATGTCGACGAATCGGGGGTGATCCAGGGTTTCGAGGTGCGCCTGGAAATCCGCACTCGGCATACGGCTCGCCGCGATCATGATTTCGAGCACCCGTTGTTGCGCTTGCACGACACGGCAGGCACTGCCTGGGCGCAACCTTTGGAGGATTATCGCTACCCTGGTGGCTTCTTTGACCCTGCACGGGGCAAACAATTGGCGCGCCGAAGCCTGGAGCGCCATCAGAGCGACCGTCATCACGCGCTGGGCAGCAGTGATCAAGCTGCGTTGAGCAGCGGCCATTTCCTCGAACTGCGCGATCACCCCGATCCGGCCTGCAACGACCTTTGGTTGATCACATCAGTGCGTCATGAGGGTTATCAACCGCAGGTACTTGAGGAAGCGGTGGTTGAGACGGACGTATTCCAGGGCTACCGCAACCGGTTCATCGCCACACCCTGGCGCGCGCCTTATCGGCCTCGTCTGAAGCACCCGAAGCCGACCATCAATGGCAGTCAAACCGCCACGGTGACAGGGCCTGCGGGCGAGGAGGTGTATTGCGATGCTTATGGCCGGGTGAAGGTACGGTTTCATTGGGATCGCCTGGAAAACGCCGATGACAAAAGCAGCTGCTGGGTACGGGTAGCGTCTGGTTGGGCGGGGGATGGCTTTGGCGCAATGATGATTCCGCGCGTGGGCATGGAGGTGCTGGTGACCTTCCTGGAGGGCGACCCCGACCGGCCATTGATCAACGGCTGCCTGCCCAATGCGTTGCACATGCCGACCTATCCTTTGCCGCAGCACGGTACCCGCAGTGTCTTGCGCAGCCGCAGTTCGCCGGGCGGCGGGGGAGCCAACGAACTGCACCTTGAAGATCGCCGTGGCGAGGAACTCATCTACTTGCGCGCTCAGCGTGATCTGGAGCAGAAAGTGGGGCACGACAGTCGCTTAGAGGTCGTCGGAGAGCGCCACGAAATCATCCGGGGACTGAGCACGGCTCACCTGCAAAGCGGCGAGCGTCGTCATATCGGGGGTGATCGCAATGTCGAACTCAAAGCGCATGATCACCTGGACGTGCAGGGCGACAGTCAGACACGGGTAGGGCGTTTGCTGGTCATAGAAGCCGGGCAACAAATCCATCTCAAGGCAGGTGCCAGCCTGGTCATCGATGCGGGCGCGCAACTGAGCCTCAGGGCTGGGGGTGAGTATGTGCTGGTTCAGGCCGGCGGTATTTTTACCAGTAAACCCATTACCGTCGGCGGCTTGCCACCCCCGAATTCATCAACGAGCCCCTTTTCAGCAGCAATCGGTCCGAAAATGGCGGCTGCACAAGGCCTCGTCATGGCGTTGGCCCGGCAATTGGGGGCTGATTTTTGTCCTGTGTGCGAGCAATGCCGCGAAGGCCAGTGCGCTATCAAGCGGAGGGCTGCTTGATGCAGAGCACGCCTGGCCGCTGGATGGCCCAACAGCAACAAGCGGGCCGCCGACTGTGTCTGATCCTTGACGGCAACCATGACGCACGCCAGCCGCTGCTGGCAGCCCGTAATCTGTCGCAATATTGCAGTCTTTACGGTGAGAGCGCTGTGGCCGAACTGGCAGCGGTTGGTCCGGTGATCCTGCTATTGGAGCAGGCAAGTGAGCCTGCGCTGTTCGACCTGCTGCAGCACCCGCAATCTGACTGGGGTTGGTTGGCAAGCCTGCCCGACGACGACCTGGCCGGTGCGGCCCGACATTGGCGCGAGCGCATGCTGGTAGGGCTCGAGGGCAGCCAGGCGTTGTATCGCTTTCATGACAATCGAACCCTGGCTCGCGTGTTGGCTCATCTGCCGAGCGAGCACTGGCCGGTGTTCCTCGGCCCGCTGATCAGCGTGTGCTACTGGCACGAGGGCCATTGGCACCACGGCGATAATCCGGCCCCGGGTGAGTATCCGGTGCCAGTTCCGGCACCCTGGCTCAACACCCCCAACCCCCATACGGCGGCCATCCTGCACGCCAATGTCCTGCGTTACCTGCTGACCGAGCACAGCGAAGACCTCGCCGCACTGGTTGAATTCCAGGACCCTCGAATCTGGTTATCTCAGGTATTGGAACAGGCTCGTGCGTGGCAATGGCGTGCGCCGCAACAGCTTGAGTTCCTGGTGGTGCGCAGGCTGGAAGAGGCAACGCGTACCAGCGTCATTCAGTGGCAGCCAATGCAAGGAGAAACGCCTGGGGACCACTTCGAACGAGTATCGGCGCAGTGGCGCAGGCTGGGAGGCAAGCATGGATAAGCGGCTGCGTGGTGCATTGGTCGCGCTGGGTGCGGGATGGCTTTCGGGATGTGCGGTGGGGCCGGTCAATCACTTCACGTTGGAGGTGGATTTGCCTGCGGAGTTTCGGTTTACAGGGGCGGCTAACTACGGTCCTGCAAGGGACCAGTTGTGTACCTTGCCGCGACGTCGAGGCAAGAGGCCAGAGCGGAAGATCTTTATTGCTGATTACAAACCGGTGGCCGAACGAGTGAGCTATGACCTGCCGCTGACTGAAACCATCGAGGGATGCCCATCGGTGTTGAAGAGCGTGGAGTTCGACATTTATGCGAAATGGGGCGAGCGCGACGCAGACGTCGGTGGAGATTCAGCCGCTATCTATTTCGCAGATCCTGTCGAATCTGAGCGCGTAGCAGGGATGCCCGGCTCAGGTGTGCAGGAGCTGGCCGGTCAATGCAGGTGGTTTTTTCGCACGGTGGGGCCCTTGCATGCAATCAGAAAAATTCTGGAGTGCAGAGCGTTGGACGCAGGAGGGCAGCGGCAGAAAGTTCGAGCGGGCGGTGTCGTGCAGCGAGAGCTGTTACCTGGAAAAAAAGTCAGGCTGGAACTGGCGCTTTCAGATCAGGAAGAACCGGCTTTTGACCGGCGGTGGATAGCTGTACCGGGAGGTTGGAAACGCTGCAGGGGTAAAAGCTTTGAGGATCAGCAGGGAGCTTGCGAGCCCGATAACAAGGACTTCAAACCTATAAAGATGCCGGATGGACGCACTTGTGATGTCTATCCCACCTGTAATTGACAAGGAGTCGAGTCATGAATCAAGAAGCGCGCAAGCAAGCTTTTTTCAGCAGCAACATGCCTGCATGTGCATTGAAAGGGCATTGGGCAAGCTTTTGTCTGGTTGATGAAACGGGCAGTGGGAAGGCCTACGGCGGGCTTGGTTACACTGTCTATGACAGTACGGGCCACTCGTACAATGGCAGGCTGACTGGGGAGGGGTTTGCCAAGCTACAAGGGTTTTACTGCGGTCCTGTCGTGCTTATTCTGGAGGGGCTGTACGCTGGAAATGAGCAGCCGTATTTTGAATTGAGTACGCGCAAGACTTACAAATTGCCCATCACCGAACTCCAGGCCCGGGCCGAACAAACCCGCTTTTGCACTGCTGACGGCCAGCGTATCGAGGGAAATCCTGCACAGCGCAAAGCGGACCGGTTTTATCAGGTAGAAGTGCGCGACCTGGTCCGGCATGTTGCTCACTTACCGCCGTTGGCGCCCCGCACTTACCCACCTCAACGCCATGCGTTAAAAATGATGGCTGAGTTGGGCTTCGGTCCGCCTCAGCCGACTTTGTCAGGTGTGGTGTTGTTCCCCAACCTGCATACCGTGCTGGAGGTACGACCTTTGCGAGCCCTGCGCCCGATGCTATCCACAGAGGATCGTCTCTGCGCCTTGAACCTCTACCAATTGGCGTTGATGGCTACCTTGAGTTACTGCGATTTTGGCCAGCAGCCTCCAACGAATCCGGTGGATCAAGTCAGCTTTCCTCTGGATCCCGGCATAGGGAATCTGTTCGTCGAAAAGCTTTCGGCCTATCAAGAAGCCTGGAATGTTGATCGCGAGCAGGTGCAGCGCTTTTACCCGCTCTATGAGGAGGTCCCATACTCCCAGCGTTTTGAGATCGTGCCCTTCGACCCTGACGTGTACCCACAGAACCGCTCTGAGCTTGGCGCAAAACAGGAGCATCCTGCTCTGGTGCATTTTTTCAACGATGAGCAGTTCGGAACGGACACTCAGGCGTTCATCACTCATCACGCTGAAGTCATCCTGATCGCTGTGCGAGGCACCGCCAGCGGCGCCGATGCACTGCGAGACGCCGACGCCCACCAAGTGCCGTTTTCTGACGGCGTGGGCAAAGCCCATAAGGGCTTCTATCAGGCGTATCTAGCGATGCGCGATTTTATTCTGCGATACCTCGAGCAGTTTCACAGCGGCCAGCGCATTGTAATCTGCGGCCACAGCCTCGGCGGTGCCATCGCCTTGCTCCTGGCAGAAGGATTGCGACGAATCCCCGACACTCAGTACAACATTCTCCTCTACACCTACGGCGCACCCCGCGCCGCCGACGCCGAGTTCACCGAAGGCGCCTCAGCGCTGGTCCACCATCGCATCGTCAACCACAACGACCCGGTGCCCAGCGTTCCGGCCACGTGGATGAACACCACCGCAAAACTCTGGGTTCCGGGTGTAGTGGCGTTGTTCAGCGCACCCGGTCCGGGTGGGCTTCTGTTTGCCGCCGGCCTGGTGCGTGTGGGTGGCAGTCCCTACCAGCATCACGGCGAACAGCAGCACTTCATGCCGATCAAACTGGCCGATGGCACGCATTCCTCGGTGTTATGGACGCCCGGTTGTGAGTCTATTCTGCAGGCCGGTTGTAACCGTGCCTTGCAACTTCAAGGTGACATGCCCAACCGCGCCAACGTGCTGAAACAACTGTTTCAGGCCAGCCAGCACTTCATGACGGCCAGTTACATTCCGGCGGCCTGGGCCACGTTGCGTCGCTGGCAACAAACCGTTGATAGCCAAGGGCCTCTGGTCACGCAGAGAGAATTTGAGCTGCTGGGCCGTGCCCTTGAGAGCATGACTGCGCAGTTGCGCGACAAGAACCGCGAGCTGGACCGTCGCCGCCCCTCAAACCAGCGTGGCTATGGGCACGAACATAGCCAGGCGTTGAACGCAGAAATTGACCGGTTGCGCACCAGTCGCCAACGCTTGGAGTCCCTGCGCTGGCGGCGCCTGGACGCCCGCGACGTGTATGGCAGTCACGCCGATCGCGCGCACCTGCAACCCAGCCTGAAGCGTTGGTTCAGCCACCGTGAAAACCGTGAGTTGGCGCAAGTTGCCAGTATTCCTGCGCCGATTCATGACGGTTCAGGCAAGGTGCATCCGCTCGACCTCGACGCCATTGTGTAGACAGGCCGGTTACAAAAACTCCACCTGCGCCGGTTGCCGTTTCATCAGCACTTTGCCATTGCGGATTGAGTACAGCGGCAGGCCCTGGCTGCGAATAACTTCGTAGTCGCTGTTTGCCGACAAAATCAGCAAGTTGGCCGGGCGCCCCGGCTCCAGGCCATAACGCTCGCCCAGGGCCATGGCCTTGGCGCTGTTGTCGGTGACCAAGTCCAGAGCACTTTGCAGATTGCGATAGCCGAGCATATGGCAAATGTGCAAACCGGCTTCCAGGACCCGCAGGATGTTGCCGTTGCCCAAGGGGTACCAAGGGTCGACGATCGAATCCTGGCCAAAGCATACGTTCATGCCGGCGTCGAGCAGTTCGTTGACGCGGGTCACGCCGCGGCGTTTCGGGAAGCTATCGAAGCGGCCTTGCAGGTGAATGCTTTCGGTGGGGCAGGAGACGAAGCTGATTCCTGAGTGCCCCAGCAGGCGAAACAGTTTGGCGCAATACGCATTGTCGTAGGAGCCCATGGCCGTGGTGTGGCTGGCGGTGACGCGTGCGCCCATGTCGCGGCTGCGGGCTTCTTCGGCCAGCACTTCGAGAAAGCGCGAGTGAGGGTCATCGGTTTCGTCGCAGTGCACGTCCACCAGGCAACCCGTGCGTTCGGCCAGGTCCATGAGGAACTTCACCGAGCTGACGCCTTGGTCACGGGTGTACTCAAAGTGCGGAATGCCGCCGACGACGTCGGCGCCCAGGCGAATGGCCTCGGCCATCAACTCGCGGCCATTGCGGTAGGACTCGATGCCTTCCTGGGGGAAGGCGACGATTTGCAAGTCGATCAGGTGCGAGCTGTCTTCGCGTACCTCAAGCATGGCTTTGAGTGCCGTGAGCTCGGGGTCAGTGACGTCGACGTGGGTGCGGACATGCTGAATGCCGTGGGCTGCCAGGGTCTGGATGGTTTTTTTGGCGCGAGTCTTGGTGTCTTCCTGGGTGATCGTGGCTTTACGCTCGCCCCAGCACTCGATGCCTTCGAACAGCGTGCCGCTCATGTTCCAGCGCGGTTCGCCAGCCGTAAGGGTGGCGTCGAGGTGAATGTGGGGTTCAACAAAAGGCGGTATGACCAGGTTGCCAGCGGCGTCCAAATCACCGGCCCTTAAAGCAGGTACCTCGGTTTGCGAAGTGATGCTGGCGATCCGGCCGTGTTCCAGGTGCAGATCATGCAGGCCTTCACGGTTGCGCAGGCGGGCGTTGATGATATGCATGGGCAAGTTCCTCTTGGCTAAAGACAATCAGGCAGTCAGCCGCCAGATCATCAGGGCTATTCCGATGTCCAGGCGGTCGTATGAGTTGCCCAGCGTCAGCCCGCTCAGGGCTTCGATACGCTGGACGCGGTGCGTCACCGTGTTGCGGTGCAGGGCCAGGCGCTGCGCGGCGGCCACAAGGTTACCATTCTCGTGAAACCAGGCTTCCAGGGTCGGCATCAGGCAAGGGCCATGGTGGCGGTCGTGGCGCAACAACGGGCCCAGGCGCTCATTGAGAAACTGGTCGAGCAGGGCGCGATCACGCACGCCACTGAGCAGTTTCAATACGCCGAGTTCGTCATACACGCAAAGCCCGGCGCGGTCGCTGAAACGTCGCGCCGCCGCCAAGGCCTGGCGTGCCTCATCCTGCGCCTGAGCCAGGCTCGCGGGTGGGTGGGCAGCGGCGCTCAGGCCGATAAACAGTTTCAAAGGGGCCAGCCGCAGGTTCAAGGGGTTAAGCCAGGCAACCCATTGTTGGCGATTGGCCAACGCTTGCACGGCATCGGTGGCCGGCAGCAACAATGTCCAGTGGCCAGCCCTGCCCACAATCGGCAATGCTGCATGATGCCGCGCCGAAAACTGGCGCAATTGACGCGCGATACTGTCGTGCTGCCGGGCCAATTGCGCCTCCGTCCGCGCGGTATCACCCTGGGCAAATAATGCCTCGCCACCCTCCAGTTGCAACTGGACAACCTGCCAATGCCCGGCCAGCGACATGCCCAGCTGCGCTGCCCGATTCAGTAACACCTCAAGGGACTGATAATCACCGGCGAGCAAGCGTTCCAGCACGTCGTGTCGCGAACGGCCCAGTTGCTCGGACTGGATCAGCGCCGAACCAATCGCCTGTGTCACCAGCACCATTTTCAGCGAGTAAGGCTGCTCGATCAGCGGCATGCCGGCCGCTTCGGCGGCGCTCAACAGGCGCTGGGGGATTGTCTGGATATAGGCCGGCCCGGTGAGGATCACCAGACCGGCAACCTGACGCTGGCACGCTTCTTCCAGCAAGCGCAGGAGGTTGGGTTCATCGCGTGGGTGATTGATGCCGGTGACGAACACCAACTCGCCGCCCAGTACCCACTCGGCAATTCCGCTGTTTTCCGCGACATACGGCCAGCGCACGGCGTTATCCAGACCGCTGTCACCTGCGCGCAGGCGCATCGATTCAAGGCCGGGCAGGGCCAGTACATCGGCGACGGTGAGGCTCATGCCGGGGCATCAGCCAGCGGCGCACGCACACGCAGCACGGCGGTCAGCACGACGTAGGTCAGCGACGCGGCAACAATCCCCACCAGTGGCGCCACCCAGGGCGAGTGGAACGCCAGCACCGTGCCCACCGCGTACGCCACCAGCCCAGGCCAATTGAATGCCGGCAGGCGCGTCTCGGCCAGGCGCGGGTACTGGCCGCGATAGCGGTAGAAGAAGTCTGCCATTATCACGCCGCCAATCGGTGGGATCACTGTGCCCAGCAAAATCAGGTAGGGCACCAGCATGTCGTACATGCCGAGCAGCGCCAGCAGGGTGCCGATAACCGCACCGGCCAGGGTCACGGTCTTGCGGCGACGGGTCCGCAGCAAGTTGCAGCCGGCGACGGCAAAGTTATAAATGGTGTTGTCCTGGGTGCTCCAGATATTGAGCAACAACATGGCCATGGCCGCCATCGCGAAGCCTTGCAGCAACAACACTTCCACCACGTCTGGCTGCTGGTAGACGATGGCGCCATAGGCCCCGATCAGTACCATCAAACCATTGCCGATAAAAAATCCGATCAGGCTGGCCAGCACCGCGACCTTGGCCGAACGGGAAAACCGCGTCCAGTTGGTAGCCTGGGTCGCACCGCTGACAAAAGTGCCAAACACCAGTGTGATCGCGGTGGACAAATCCAGCTCGCCTGTCGGCACGACTGCCAGCAGGCCGTCCAGCCCGCCGACTTTTACCGTGGCGACCCACATCGACAGAAACAGCAAGATACCCATGGCCGGCACCGCGATGTAGGACAGCACCTCCAGCCCGCGATACCCCACATACGCCGTGGCGCAGAACACCATGCCGAACAGCACCATCAGGCCCAACACGCTGCCCTGGCTCAGCTCGAAATACTTGCCCAGCACCACGGCGGCGGTGGCCGTGCCCCAGGCGTACCAGCCGATCTGGGTAAAGCCGAGGATCAAGTCGCTGAGCTTGCTGCCGACCTCGCCAAAGCAGAAGCGGCCCATCAACACTGAATTCAAGCCACTCTTGAACGCGATGTAACCCAGGCCCGCGGCGTAAATGCCCAGCAACAGGTTACCCAGGGCCACAACGCCGAGCATGTCGGTAAAACTGAACGCTACGCCCAGCTTGCCGCCGGCAAACATGGTCGCGGTGAAAAACGTGAACCCCAGCAGCACCATGGCGGTGGATGCCAGACCCTTGCGCGCATGCATCGGCACTTCGCTGAGGGGGTAATCGTTGCCCGGTTCTTGCTGAGTCATGGCCCTGCTCCCTGAATGAGTGACGCAGGCCTGTTGCACCGCGCGTGCCAAATCGGCAGAAGTGACAGGCGTACGCAAGATGCTGTGCACCGTGCACAGTATTTATAGCCACATTGGGGAGAGTCGCAGGGAACAGTGGTCTTTGTGCCCAGTCGGGCACGAAAGCGGTGCAGCGGTGATACAAATTGGATCAGCTGCTGCTAAAGGCGCTTGGTCATGTACACACGGCGCAGACCCTGTTCCACGGCGCGATGGGTTTGCACGTAGCCACGGCGTGTATACAACGCGATGTTCTCGGTCATGGTTTCATGGGTGTACAGGTAAATCGCTGCGTAGCCGGCGTCGATGGCGTGTCGTTCGGCAAAATCCATCAGCAGTCGTCCGAATCCCAAGCCCTGGGCGTCAGGCGCTACAGCGAGGTTGTCCAGCAGCAAAGCGCCTTCGCCCTTGAGCAGGATAATGATCCCCTGAACCTTCCCGGCATTGTCCAGCACGTAAACGCCGCCAGCCTCGACCAACAGCTGATAGTCCTCAAGCATCGGCCCGGGCTTGCGGCCGATCCGCTCGATGTAGGGCGAGTAGGCGGCTTCGACAATGGCCTCGATGGCAGCAACGTCATCAGGGGTGGCGGGGCGCATCATTGCAGTGTACTCCTGTAACAAATGACTCAGTCTGCTGGTGCTTCGAAGATCGCTTCGATACTGCGCTCGAACACCTTGGCGATCTTGAACGCCAACGGCAAGCTCGGATCATAGCGGCCGGTTTCGATGGCATTGACGGTCTGGCGCGAAACCTCCAGGCGCTGTGCAAAGTCGGCCTGGGACCAACCCCGTTCGGCCCGCAACTGGCGTAGCTGATTATTCACTGGTAGCGCCTTGTGCCGACGATCGTGGCCACGCACCAGACGCCGCCCATGATCGGCCACACCATGAAAGCCGACAGGCGTGGAAAACCGGCGGTTTCCAGAAAGCCGTAGCTGAACGTCGTGAGTGCGGTGCAGACAAACGCCACAGCGAGAGCATCCAGTTGGATCTTGCGGCCCATTTCATCCATGGCGTTCACGCGGCGGACGATCGAAACCGCCATCGCGATCATGGGAATCACCGGCAGCAACGCCAGGGCGATTTTGGCGACCCCGTCAGGCATGGATCGAACGAGCGAGCTGGAAACCACGACGCACAAAATGTACACCACCATGACGACTGCGAATTCCATCAGAAAGCGTTTGGGCGACATGACTCTCTCCATAAGTAAAGTGTGCTTTACGTTAGGTATGATCAATTACCATGTCAAGGCTGCTTTACACTGAGGTTTTCCAGGCATAAAAAAACCACCCGCAGGTGGTTCTTCAACGTGCCATCGCTTACTCGCCGCGATAGATGCAGCCGCTGGTGCAGGTCTCGTGGATACGAATCGCACTGAGTTCCGGCAGCAGCGGTTTGAGCTCAGTCCAGATCCATTTGGCCAGCACCTCGCTGGTCGGGTTTTCCAGGCCTGGGATGTCATTGAGGTAGTTGTGGTCGAGGCGCTCGTAGAGCGGCTTGAAAATCGCCTTGATCTCCGAGAAGTCGCGAATCCAGCCGGTATGCGGATCGAGGTCGCCGCTCAGGTGGATCGCCACCTTGAACGAATGCCCATGCAGGCGTCCGCATTTATGGCCGTCCGGCACGTGGGGCAGGCGATGGGCGGACTCGAAGGTAAATTCTTTAAAGATTTCCACGGTATTTTCAGCTCGGTCAGGTATCTGGCAGGCGGCGAGTTTAACAGCTTGATCCTTCGCCGCGCATACCGCTTGGTCATAGCGCCAGCAAGTGGTCGCCCAATGTGCCGTTATCTGCCAGTTCCAGGAACTCATCGCCCAACCGTCGGCTCTCGCTCATCGCGGTTTGCCAGTACTTGTTGCGGCTCGGGTCATCGCCCATGAAGCGCTTGAAGTCGCTGCGGTCCGGCAACTTGCCGTGGGGCAGGCGGGCCAAGTAGTCCTTGGATGGGGCCAGCAACAATACGTCCTGCAAGCCCTGTTGATTACTGCGCCGCCACGGCAGGCCCTTGTCGAACCAGCCGGGGATTACCCGGTCGGTGAAGTGCGGGTACAGCACGATGTCATCGCCGTGGTAGGGCAGGTCGAGGTGATAGTCGAGCAGGCCGCCATCGCGGTAAGTGCCGGCGCCCGCGCCGGGCAGGTCGCGTACGCCTTGCATCACCATGGGGATCGAGCCGGACGCCAGCAGTGCCTGGCGCAAGTTGCGCAGGTCCAGGTCGAGGAAGCGCGAAGGGAAGTCCTTCAGCGGATGCACCGGCGGCGCCTGGCGCGGGTCGTGGATGATCAGCCGTTCGAAGTGCCGCGCCAGCCGCGCACGGCCGCGCAGGTTGTCGGCGATGACGGACGACAGGCCCAGACCGAGCCGACCGCGATGGTCATCGGCGAGCAGGCCGTGGCTTTTGACCACCATGATGTTCAGGCGATAGTCGGGGTTGTCCAGCACCCGCGCATCACGGCCTGCGAGCAAGTCGTCGAGCATGCGCTGGCAGCTGCGGCTGACCTCGGCCATGGTCACGCCCTTGGCAAAGCGTTGTTCGTTGTACAGGCGGCCGAGGTCGAGCAGGCCTTGCACCGGGTCGGGCAGGCAGGCGCTGGCAAACCGCCAGGAGCCGATGGAGGCGCCGATCAGCGCACGCTCGCGTGGGGCGCGCGGCAACCAGTCGCCGAACAAGGCCAGGTCCAGCCCCTGGATGCCCAATGCCTTGGGGCCGCCGGCCGCGCCGGGCAGGATACCGACATCCGCAGGTTTGAGGCCCTGTTCGCGAATGCGCGCAAAGGCGCGTTTACCGGCCTTGAGCGTCAACGCGGGAAATTTGATGTGGATGGCTGTCATACCAGTCTCTGTTCAAGCGAGCGGGGCAGTATAGGAAAACTCGCGGGTGATGGGTAAAAGAGGGCGATGGAAAAATGCCATGGTGGCAATTCAGTTTCAGTTAAGTTGCAGCGGGTACGTTGGCCTGCGTAGGAAAAACATCCTGAAACGGAGATTTGCCATGAAGCGCCTCACAGCGCTGGTCGCCGCCGGTATCATCGCCTGCACCTCGGCACAGGCCTGGGCAGTGGACCCTGACAAACCACTGACATTGCCTGGCACTGTTACAATCGTCGCCTTTGATCAGCTGGAAGCCACGGCCCTGGCACTTCACCCAGGTTCGACCCTGCTGGACACCGACCTCGACGAGGCCTACGGCAAGTACTTGTACCAAGTCGAACTGGAAGATGCCGACGGCATCGAGTGGGAAGTCGAATTGGACGCGCTCAGCGGGCACGTGCTCAAGAATCATCAGGAAACGTAATGAAGGTATATCGACGCGCCAGTGGTTTGATGGTGCTGGTGCTCCTGGCTTTTTGTTCCAGCCTGGCGGCCCGCGACCTCAACCAGGATGAAGCTTTGGCACTGCGCCAGCAGGGCGTGATCCTGCCGCTCGAGCAACTGTTGCAACAGGCCATGGCGCGCTACCCCGGCTCTCGGTTGTTGGAAGCCGAGCTTGAAAAAAAACACGGCCAATATGCTTATGAGGTGGAGCTGGTGACCACCGAAGGCGTGGTGCGCGAGATCAAGCTGGATGCGACCACCGGCGTGCTGCTCAAAGATAAGGAAGACGACTGATGCGCCTGCTTCTGGTGGAAGACAACGTTCCCTTGGCCGATGAACTGCTGGCCGGCCTGCAGCGCCAGGGCTATGCCGTCGACTGGCTGGCCGATGGGCGCGATGCCGCCTATCAGGGCCGCAGCGAACCCTATGACTTGATCATTCTCGACCTCGGCTTGCCCGGCCTGCCGGGGTTGGACGTGTTGGCGCAATGGCGCGCAGCCGCCCTGGCCACGCCAGTGCTGGTTCTCACCGCGCGCGACTCCTGGGCCGAGCGCATCGAAGGGCTCAAGGCCGGTGCCGACGATTACCTGAGCAAACCCTTTCACCCCGAAGAACTGCACTTGCGTGTCCAGGCGTTGTTGCGCCGCTCCCATGGCCACGCCAACCAGCCCACCTTGCAAGCTGCCGGGTTGCACCTGGATGAAGGCCGCCAGTGTGTACTGCGCGACGGCGAAGACATCCAGCTGACCGCCGCCGAATTCCGGCTGCTGCGCTACTTCATGCTGCACCCGGAACAGATCCTTTCGAAAAGCCATTTGGCCGAGCATCTTTATGACGGCGAGACCGAGCGCGACTCCAACGTGCTGGAAGTTCACGTCAACCACCTGCGTCGCAAGCTGGGCCGCAGCGTGATTGAGACTCGGCGCGGCCAGGGTTACCGCTTTGGCGCCAGCCCTGCATGAGGTCGATTCAGCGGCGCCTGAGCCTGGGGCTGATCAGCGTGATGGTGATCGTCGGCGTGGTATTGGCGCAGACCAGCCTGTGGTTGTTCGAGGCCGGATTGCAGCGCTACCTGGAAGCGGGTTTGCGCAACGACAGTGAAAACCTGCTGGTGGCGCTGGTGCGCGGCCCGAACGGTGTGCAACTGGATGAACAACGTTTGTCGCCGGCCTATCAGCGGCCGTTTTCCGGGCATTATTTCCGTATTGATTTTGCCGACATCCATTGGCGATCCCGTTCGTTGTGGGACCAGGAATTGCCCCGGCTGCCGGAAGCCGGGCTCAAGGGCAACCTGCAACTGGGCCCGGAAGGCCAGCAACTGCTGGTGTTGCGCTCGGACTACAAGCGTTTTGGCCAATCGATTTCCATCAGCGTGGCCCAGGACTACACGCCGGTGCGGGAAAGTTTCCGTCTGATGCGTCAGATCGGCCTGGTGATGGGCCTTGCGGCATTGCTGCTGGTGCTGATCCTGCAACGGGTCACGGTGCGCCGCGCCTTGCGCCCGCTGGAAACCGCCCGCGAACAGATCGCTCAACTGCAACAAGGCCAGCGCTCACAACTCGACACTCAAGTGCCGCTGGAACTGGAACCCCTGGTGGCGCAGATCAACCACCTGCTGGCTCACACCGAAGACAGCCTCAAGCGCTCGCGCAACGCGTTGGGCAACTTGGGGCATGCGCTGAAAACGCCGTTGGCCGTGCTCTTGAGCGTGGCCTCCAGTGAGCAGCTCAAGGCCCATCCCGAACTGGTCAAGCTTTTGCGCGACCAGCTGGAGCAAGTGCAGCAACGCCTGAATCGCGAACTCAACCGCGCGCGCCTTGCCGGCGAAACCCTGCCAGGTGCCTTGTTTGATTGCGAAAAAGAGCTGCCCGGCCTGCTGGCCACGCTGAACATGATCCACGGTGAACACCTGGATTTGAGTTACCACGTCACGCCCGGCCTGCAATTGCCCTGGGACCGTGAAGACTTGCTGGAGCTGTTGGGCAACCTGCTGGACAACGCCTGCAAATGGGCGGATGCGGAAATACGCTTGAGCATCAGCGAAACGCCGCACAGCTATTTGCTGGCCGTTGAAGATGACGGGCCGGGCATTCCGCAGAGTCAGCGCGACCAGGTGTTCAGCCGGGGTACGCGTCTGGATGAACAGATCGACGGCCATGGTTTGGGGCTGGGGATTGTGCGCGATATCGTCGAGGTGTGGGGCGGAGTGTTGCAGTTGCAGGAGAGTGAGTTGGGTGGCTTGAGGGTGCTAATCGAATTGCCCAAGCGCCAGGCCTGATACACCACAAAATATAAAAATGTGGGAGCGGGCTTGCTCGCGAATACGGAGTGTCAGCCAGCAAATTCGGCAACTGACACACTGCATTCGCGAGCAAGCCCGCTCCCACATTGGACCTGCTCAAGGGTCAGAATCTGTGCAACTCACTCACACGCGAAACTGATCCATCAACCCCTGCTGCTGATTCGCCAGGCTGTTCAGCGCTTGGCTCACCCGCGCCGATTCATTCGCCTGCTCCGACAGCGACTCGGTCACATCGCGGATCGTCGCCACGTTGCTGTTGATCTCTTCGGCCACTGCGCTTTGCTCTTCGGCGGCGCTGGCGATTTGCAGGTTCATGTCGCTGATCACCGTGACCGCCTCGCCAATCTGGCGCAGGGCGGTGACCGCCTGGCCGACCTGCTCGACGCTGCCCTGGGCCTGGCGATAGCTGTTGCCCATGGAGCCGACCACATCGGTGGTGCCGTTTTGCAGCAGTTCGATCACCACGCGGGTTTCTTCCACCGATTCCTGGGTGCGCCGTGCCAGGTTGCGTACTTCGTCGGCGACCACGGCAAATCCACGGCCGGCCTCACCCGCGCGGGCGGCTTCGATGGCGGCGTTGAGTGCCAGTAGGTTGGTTTGCTCGGCAATGCCTCGAATCACTTCCAGCACCGAACCGATTTTCTCGCTATTGGCCGCCAGGCCTTCGACCTGAGCCATGGCGGTGCTCATGTCCGCCGCCAAGTGCCCGATGTTGGTGGTGGTGCGGTCGATCACGGTCAAGCCCTCGCGGGTGGCCTGGTCGGCGTCGCGCGCGGCTTGTGCGGCTTGGGCGGCGCTGCGGGCCACGTCCTGGGCGGTGGCGCTCATTTCGTGGGAGGCGGTGGCCACCTGATCCACCTGGCGATACTGCTGCTCCATGCCGGCGCTGGTCTCAGTGGCAATTGCGGCGGATTGGTCGGCCGTGCCGCGGGCGTCCTGCACTGAGCGTTTGACCTGGGCAATGATCGGTTGCAGTTTGTCGAGGAAGCGGTTGAACCAGCCGGCCAGTTGGCCCAGTTCGTCCTGCTTGTCGTAGGCCAGGCGACGGGTCAGGTCGCCTTCGCCGCTGGCGATGTCTTCCAGCATGCGAGCCACGCCAAGGATGGGTCGGGTCACGCTGCGAGCCATCAGCCACACCAGTACCAGGCCGACCACGGCCGCGAGCAGGCCCAGGCTCAGTTCCAGCAGGGTGCCGCGGGTGTTATCGGCATCCAGTTGCGCCTTGAGTGCCTCGGCGGGGCCCACCAGGACTTTTTCCGGCACATCCAGCAACACACCCCACGGCTTGCCGCCGGGAATCGGTGCGAACGGCGCCAGTACCTTGAGTTGATGGTCGGTGCGCACGCTGCGGATCTGCGTGCTGGCCGCCAGTGCGTTGATCAATTGCGCGCCGCTGGCCGTGTCGACTTTATCCAGGCGCTGGCTGAGTTTGCTCGCATCCGGGCTGTAGCCGGCGAGCAAACCGGTGGGGCTGAGGATGCTGACTTGCGTCTGGCCGTCATACAGCTTCTGGCTGGCCTGTTGGCTCACGGCCTGCAAGCTGTTGAGGTTGATGTCCACCGACAGCGAGGCGATGACTTTGCCGTTGACCATCAGCGGAAACACGATGCTGGTCATCAGCACGTTTTGCCCGTCGATCACATAAAAGTACGGCTCGATCACGCAGGGTTTCAAGGTTGTGCGCGGGCAGGTGAACCAGGCGTTGGCTTTCTCGCCGCTGGGCCCACTGCGGGTATCGGACATGTCGCTTTCGGGCAGTGACATGGAGGTCAATTTGCCGGGCGTCGGTTGCGACCAGTACAGGGCAAAACGGCCTTTGTCGTTGCTGCCCAGTTCCGCCTGATTGGCGAACAGCTCATCCTTGCCGTCCAGCGCATTGGCTTCAAACACCAGCGACAACCCGAGCAGGTCCGGGTTGGCCTGGAGCGCGGCCTTGACCTGGCGGGTCAGGTCTTCGCGGGTGTCGAAGGCGTCGAGGAAGCGTTTTTCCGCCTGTTCGCGCAAAAACAGTACCTGACGGGCAAAACCATGGCCGTACTGGTAGGCGTCCATGAACTGCTGGCGAATGCCCAGCGCCTGCACTTCACCCTGGGCCTCGATGCGTGCCTGGGCGGACTCGTCGAGCATCTGCATGCTCGAGGCTTTGACCTGCTGCGAGCTGTGCTCCATGCGATACAGCGACAGACCCACCAGCAGGGTCACGATCCCCAGCAGGCACAGGCCGGCGAGCAGGGTGATTTTCCATTGAATGGAGAGCTGTCTGAGGAACATCGAGGAGCATCCTTAACCTGAAAACACAGAGAGTCAGGCTATCGGCCGCGTTTTGCCGTTCTTTATTATTTAAACGTTCAATTGAACGCTGAAAACGACGCCGTTTTTTGACATGCGCGCCCGCCTGCTGCAAAGTGCGCGCCCTCTAATAAGACCTCCTAAAGCCTGCACGCCGGCAGCCAACCCCATGGCCGCCCGGGCGCGGGCATGCCTGTTTTTTATGTTTCTGTCTTGAGGTAACCATGATTAACGCAGTCATCGCCGCGGTCGGCACCATGCTGGTGCTCAGCTTGTCCCGCGTGCATGTGGTCATCGCCATCATTGTCGGCGCCCTGGTGGGTGGCTTGACCGGTGGCCTGGGCATCGAGGCCACGCTCAAAGCCTTCAACGGCGGCTTGGGCGGCGGGGCGACCGTGGCGTTGTCCTACGCCTTGCTCGGCGCTTTCGCGGTGGCGATTGCCAAGTCCGGTCTGGCCCATGCCCTGGCAGACAAGGCGCTGATGCTGGTCGATCGCCAGGAAGCCACGGGCGGCAGCCACGTCAAATGGTTGCTGATCGGTCTGCTGTGGGTCGTGGCAATTGCCTCGCAGAACATCCTGCCGATCCACATCGCGTTTATTCCGCTGCTGGTGCCGCCGCTTTTGTATGTGCTGACCAAGCTGCAATTGGACCGTCGCCTGATCGCCTGTGTGATGACCTTCGGCCTGATCACGCCGTACATGTTCCTGCCGGTGGGCTTCGGCAACATCTTCCTCAACCAGATCCTGCTGGCCAACGTGGCCAAGAGCGGCGTCGACATCAGCCAGGTCAACGTCACCCACGCCATGGGCTTGCCGGCGCTGGGCATGGTGGTTGGCCTGCTGGTGGCAGTGTTTGTCAGTTATCGCAAAAAGCGCGTGTACGACCTGGAAAAAATCGAGCGCGTCGAGCAAGTGGCCGTGCAGTACAACCCGCTGACCCTGCTGGTGGCCGGGCTGGCGATTGCCTCGGCGTTCATCATTCAACTGTGGCTGGACTCGATGATCATTGGCGCCCTGGCCGGGTTCCTGATCTTTTCGGTGTCGGGCATCGTGCGCTGGCGCGAAACCGACGACCTGTTCACCGAAGGCATGAAGATGATGGCGATGATCGGCTTCATCATGATCGCCTCCTCGGGGTTTGCCGAAGTGCTCAAGGCCACGGGTGACGTGCGTTCGCTGGTAGAAACCTCGGCGGCATTCATCGGCCATAGCCGTGGCGTGGGCGCGCTGCTGATGTTGCTGGTGGGGCTGCTGGTGACCATGGGCATTGGCTCGTCGTTTTCCACGGTGCCGATCCTCGCCGCGATTTTTGTGCCGCTGTGTGTGCAACTGGGTTTCAGCCCGTTGGCGATTGTGTGCATCGTCGGCACCGCAGGCGCCCTGGGCGACGCCGGCTCACCGGCGTCGGACTCGACCCTCGGCCCGACCTCCGGCCTGAACATCGACGGCCAGCACCACCATATCTGGGACACCGTGGTGCCGACGTTCCTGCACTACAACATCCCGTTGCTGGCATTCGGCTGGCTCGCTGCGATGACCCTTTAATGATGTGAAACACCTCCCGCGCCACGGGTAACGAGTGGCCTACAGATCCGTTGCAGTTGGCCGATAGCCTCTCCAAGTCGCCACTAATAAGAGAGAAAAGCCATGCGTCTGAGTCTGAAGGCCAAAGTCCTGTCCCTCGCCGTAGTGCCGGTATTGCTGTTTGCCGTGGTCATCAGCCTGACCACCGTGTGGATCCTCCAGGGCCAGGCACGCAACGAGGTGGATGAAACCCGCCAGCGCCTGCTCAACGACGCCAAGGCCACCCTGCAAAGTTACGTCGAGGTGGCCATGACCACCATCAAACCGCTCTACGACGCCGCCGCCCCTGGGGACACCGCCGCGCGGGCCGAGGTGGTCAAGTTGCTGTCCAACACCCACTACGGCAAGGACGGCTACTTCTTCGGCTACGACTCCGAGACCATCCGCCTGTTCAAGGGCAACAGCCCCGACGGCGTGGGCAAGAGCTTCAAGGACAACCGCGACCCCAACGGCGTCTACGTCAACCGCGACCTGGTCAAGGTCGGCAAGGACGGCACCCACTACCTGCAATACAGCTCGACCCAACCGGGGCAGACCGAGTTGGTGCCCAAGCTTGGCTACACCGAATACCTGCCCAAGTGGGACATGGTGATTGGCACCTCGGTCAACCTCGACGGCATCGAAGCCCAGGTGGCGGTGGTTGAGGCCAAGGTCGAGAAACGCATGGAAGGCGTGCTGCTGAGCATCCTCGGTGTGGCCGTGGTGGTGTTGCTGGTGATTGCCGCCGTGGGCATGGTGACCGCCAATACCATCCTGCGGCCGTTGAACTTGATGAAAGCCAATCTCGACGATATCGCGGCGGGCGAGGGCGACTTGACCCGCCGCCTGGCCATCACCAGCCAGGATGAACTCGGCGATCTGGCGGGTGCGTTCAACCGCTTTGTCGACAAGATCCACGGCCTGGTGCGGCAGATCACCGAGATGACCTCGCAACTCACCGGGTTGGTCGGGCAGGTGTCCGAGCAAGCCCAGCGCTCGGAAACCGCGATGGAGCGCCAACGTCACGAAACGGACCAAGTGGCTACCGCCATTAATCAGATGTCCTCCGCCGCCCATGAAGTCGCGCGCAGCGCCCAGGGCGCCGCCGTCGCCGCGCAACAAACCGACGCCGAGGGCCAGGCCGCCAAGCGCGTGGTGGACGGCAGCATCGCGCAGATTCACGCGCTGGTGAATGACATCCGCAGCAGTGGCGTGTCCCTCGACAGCCTGCAACAGGACGTGTCGTCGATTGTCAGCGTGCTGGGGGTGATCCGTTCGATCGCCGAACAGACCAACCTGCTGGCGCTCAACGCCGCCATCGAAGCCGCGCGAGCAGGCGAGGCCGGCCGTGGTTTTGCGGTGGTGGCCGATGAAGTGCGAGCGTTGGCCAGCCGCACTCAAACCAGCACCCAGGAAATCCAGGGCATGATCGACCGCCTGCAAAAAGGCACCGAAGCCGCCGTGGACGCGATGCGCCGTTCCAGCGATGCCGGCGACGGCACCTCGGCCCAGGCCAACCAGGCCGGCGCCTCACTGGACACCATGGCGCAACTGATCGGCACCATCAACTCGATGAACGCGCAGATTGCCAGCGCCGCCGAAGAGCAAACTGCCGTGGCCGAAGAGATCAACCGCAGCGTGCATCAGATCGCCGTGGCGGTGGACAGTGTGGCCGATGAAACCCAGCTGGGCGCCCAGACCTCTCGCAGCCTGGCGGATTTGGGCCAGCGCCTGGGGCAGTTGGTGGGTCAGTTCAGGATCTGATCTTTCATAGGTTTAACCTATGTTCAACTAACGTACATACGAATATACCGCTCACCGCCCCTCGGTAAGACTTGAGCCCCAACCACAACAGGGGCTCACCTCAATGCCGCATCCCGACCCGCTTCAGCGCTTGGCTGAACTCGACACCAACACGGTTTCGAACGCACTGGATGTCCTGCAACTGCCCGGCGCCGTGGTGGGCATCCGGCCGTTGTGGGACTGCCCCACGGTGGTCGGCCGCGCCAGCACGGTCAAGCTGGCGCCCAAGACCGACGCCGCTCCCGGCGTGCACCTGATTTCCCCGGTGATCGACGCCATTACCGGCGATGACCGCGTGCTGGTCATCGCCGGAGGCATCGACGGCGTTTCGTGCTGGGGCGACATCATTGCCAATGCCGCCGTGGCCAAGAGTATTCGCGGTGCGGTGATCGACGGGTTCAGCCGGGATATCGACGGCAGCGCGTCCATTGGATTCCCGGTGTACGGCCGTGGCGTGACCATGGTCAGTGCGCGACACCGCGTGGTGCAGGTGGGCGCTGGCGTGACGATCAGCGTCGGTGGCGTGGATGTGTCGGAAAACGACTTCGTCATCGCCGACCGCTGCGGCAGCGTTTTCATCCCCGTCGCAGTGATTGAACAGGTACTGGACTTGGGCGAGCGCATCGCCGCCCGTGAAGCCGGCATGGTCGAAGCAGTACGCAGCGGCCGTTCGGTGGCCGATGTGATGCACGACAGCCAATTCGACGCCATCCGTGTGGAGCCCGCCCAATGAATGACCAACAGCTGGTCGCGCTTTTTGAAGGGCTCGACACGCCCGGCGTCTCGGATGCCATGGATAAACTCGGCATTTGCGGCCAATGCCTGGGCATCGCACCGCTGGATAACTACCGTGGCACTGTCGTCGGCCCAGCCTTTACCGTGCAGTACGTGCCAGCCGCCACACCGCCGGGTTCGGTGGGCGACTTTATCGAAGACGTGCTGCCAGGAGACGTGGTGGTGCTGGCCAATGCCGGTCGCACCGACTGCACCGTGTGGGGCGACATCATGACCCAATATGCCGGCAGTCGCGGGGTTGCCGCCACGGTGATCGATGGCGTGTGCAGGGACGTCAGCAAAGCGTTGGGCGATGGTTATCCGATGTTCACCAGAGGCCGCTACATGCGTACCGGCAAGGACCGAGTGCAAGTGGCGTCGGTAAACCAGCCGGTGGCCATCGGCGGTGCCCGTGTGTGTGCCCGGGACGTCGTGGTGGCCGATGCGAATGGCGTGCTGGTGGTGCCCCGCGACCGTGCCGAAGCCGTGGCGCGCACCGCGCGGCAGATTGAACACGCGGAGTCGCAGATTCGGGCGCAGCTCGAGGCCGGCAAGACCCTCAAGCAAGCGCGCGAAGCCCTGGGGTATCACCAGTTGCAGAGGAAAGACTCGTGACCCTCGAACGTCTGAACACGCGCCTGGCTCACGCCCAGCCGTCTGCCACCTACCGCATCATCGACCGCGTCGCCGCCCGCCGCGCCGAAGGGGCGCAGATCATTTCGCTGTGCGCCGGCGAGCCGGATTTCGACACCCCGGAACACATCCGCCAGGCCGGTATCGACGCGATCCGCAATGGCCACACGCGCTACACCCAAGTGGCCGGTGTGCGTGCCTTGCGTGAAGCGGTCGCGCAAAAATTCCGCCGTGAAAATGGCCTGGCTGTCACCTGGCAGGACACGATCGTCAGCAGTGGCGGCAAGCACGTGATCTACAACGCTCTCGCCGCCACGTTGAACGACGGGGATGAAGTGATCGTGCCCGCGCCTTACTGGGTCAGCTACCCGGAAATGGTCGAGCTATGCGGCGGCACTGCCAGGATTGTGCCGTGCAGCGGCGAGGACGGGTTCAAGTTGACGCCAGCGACGCTGGACGCGGCGATCAACCCCGCGACGCGCTGGCTGATCCTCAACTCGCCCTCCAACCCCACCGGCGCGGTGTACAGCCAGCAGGAGCTGCGCGCCCTGGCCGACGTGCTGTTGGCGCATCCGCATGTGCTGGTGCTGGCGGACGATATCTACGAACACTTGCTGTTCGACGGGCAAACCTTCCACACCCTGGCTGAGGTTGAACCCGAGTTGGCGCCGCGGGTTTTGACCATGAACGGCGTGTCCAAGGCATACGCCATGACCGGTTGGCGCATTGGTTTCGCCACTGGGCCGCGTTGGTTGTTGGCGGCGATGGAAAAGCTTCAGGGCCAACAGACCTCAGGCGCCAGCGCGATTTCACAGCACGCGGCGATTGCTGCCTTGAACGGGCCGCAGGCGTTTATCCAGCAGTCGCGGGCCGTGTTTGAGCGTCGGCGTGACCTGGTTGTGTCCTTTCTAAACAACACGCCGGGCCTGGAATGCGCGCGCCCGTGCGGCGCGTTTTACGCGTTTGCCTCCTGCGCCGGTTTGCTGGGGCGCACCACGCCTGCCGGCACGCGGCTGCAAACCGACGAAGACGTGGCGCATGCCTTGCTCGATGAAGCCAACGTGGCCGTCGTGCACGGCAGCGCATTCGGCCTGGCGCCGTACCTGCGCATCGCTTACGCCCTGGACGATGACGCGTTGCTGCAGGCGTGCGAGGCCATCCGCCGGTTCTGCGCGGCGACGCGTTAGAGGTCGCGCATCAGCAGGCCGAAGCGCAGGTCCATTGCGGCCGGGAGCGGCACATACACGGTGTGCCCGTCGCCCGGCGCGACCTCAATGGCGTCACCCTTGGCGTTGTGCAGCACGGCCAGGTCGAAGTGAAAATTCCCGGCGGGCGTCATCAATTCCAGATGATTGCCCACGGCAAAGCGGTTCTTCACCTTGACCTCGGCCAGCTCCCCACGGCGCTCGCCGGTCAACTCCCCGACAAACCGCTGACGTTGCGACACCGAGCTGCCGTGCTGGTAATTCTGGTACTCGTCATGCACGTGGCGGCGCAGGAAACCTTCGGTGTAGCCGCGCTGGGCGAGTGATTCCAAATCGCTCATCAGCCTGCGGTCGAAAGCGCGCCCGGCCACCGCATCGTCGATGGCCTGGCGATACACCTGGGTGGTGCGTGCGCAGTAGAAGTGCGATTTGGTGCGGCCTTCAATCTTCAGCGAATGCACGCCCATGTGGGTCAGGCGCTCCACGTGCTGCACCGCGCGCAGGTCTTTGGCGTTCATGATGTACGTGCCGTGTTCATCCTCGAACGCGGGCATTTGCTCATCCGGGCGATTGGCTTCCTGCAGCAGGAACACTTGATCGGTCGGCGCGCCGATGCCCAGGGTTGGCTGACACGTTTGGACGATGTCGCCCGTGGCGTTTTCCACCGCCGGCGTGGCCTGATACTTCCAGCGACACGCGTTGGTGCAGGTGCCTTGGTTGGCATCGCGCTTGTTCAGGTAGCCCGACAGCAGGCAGCGTCCGGAATAGGCCATGCACAGGGCGCCGTGCACGAACACTTCCAGTTCCATGGTCGGCACGTGTTGGCGGATTTCCTCGATCTCTTCCAGTGACAGCTCGCGCGACAGAATCACCCGGTTGATGCCTTGTTGCTGCCAGAACTCGACGCTGGCCCAGTTCACCGTGTTGGCCTGCACCGACAGATGGATGGGCATCTGCGGAAAATGGCGGCGCACCAGCATGATCAGCCCCGGATCGGACATGATCAGCGCATCCGGGCCCATGTCGATCACTGGCGCCAGGTCCTTGAGGAAGGTTTTCAGCTTGGCGTTGTGCGGCGCGATGTTCACCACCACGTAGAAACGTTTGCCCTGCGCGTGGGCTTCCTGGATGCCGAGCGCCAGGTTGGCGTGGTCAAATTCATTGTTGCGTACACGCAGGCTGTAACGCGGCTGGCCGGCGTAGACCGCATCGGCGCCGTAGGCGAAGGCGTAGCGCATGTTTTTCAGGGTGCCGGCGGGGGCGAGCAGTTCGGGGGCGATGACAGATGGCATGGGTTTGCGTCGCAAAAGGTCGCGAGGGTAGTGGAGCTTGATCTCGGATTTATTGATCCAGATCGCCCTTTGTTGATTTTGTATCGTGGTGTATCGGCAGGCAGGTTTCGACATAGGCGCGATACGTCGGCGGTTTCCAATGGGGCATCCCCCTCGCCACAAGGTAATTGCCATGCGACTTATCTCGGTGCTGTTCGCCGGCCTGCTGTTAGCCTTTGCCCTGGTGTCCAACCAGGTGGCCAGCCAAGAGACCCAAACCACCCAGGGTGCGATGCCCTCACTGGCGGGCGCGGTCGAGTGGCTCAACTCGCCACCGCTGAGCACCGACGCGCTCAAAGGCAAAGTGGTGCTGGTTGATTTCTGGACCTACGATTGCGTCAATTGCCGCCGCGCACTTCCCTATGTGCAAGCCTGGGCCAGGCGGTACGAACAAGACGGGCTGGTGGTTATCGGCGTGCACACCCCGGAATACGCCTACGAGCACATCATCGGCAATGTCAGGGACCAGGTGCGCAAACTCGGTATCACTTACCCGGTGGCCGTCGACAACAACTACGCGATCTGGCGCAGTTTCGATAACCAGTACTGGCCCGCCCATTACCTGATCGACGCCAAGGGGCAGGTGCGTTACAGCCACTTCGGCGAAGGCCGCTATGACGCTCAGGAGCAGATGATTCAGACGCTGTTGAGCGAGGCAAAGGCGCAGGCTTCCGGGCAATAAGTGATGCGGTCTATGCTTGTGCGATAAACGATGGCACTCCCAGCATTCGCAGCGGACTAAGCATCAGGGCCTGCACAGGGCCTTGGCTTTTCTGACATGGACCGGACATGAATCAAACCAACCTGCAATTCAAAACCCTGCTGTTGCTGCTGGCCCTGGTGACCATCGCCTTTATCTGGATATTGCTGCCGTTTTACGGCGCGGTGTTCTGGGCGGTGATCCTCGGCATTATCTTTGCCCCGATGCAGCGGCGCCTGCAACAGCGGTTCGGCTGGAACCGCAACCTCACGTCCCTGGCGACGCTGACGGTGTGCCTGATCATTGCGATTTTGCCGGTGATCATTACCAGTGTGCTGCTGGTGCAAGAGGGCGCGACCCTGTACAAAAATATTGAAAGCGGCAAGTTGGACGTGGCGGGGTATATCGAGCAATTCAAGAATGTCCTGCCGCCATACTTCCAGCACCTGCTGGACCGCTTTGGCATGGGCAACCTGGAAGGCCTGCGGGAAAAGATCGTCAAGAGTGCAATGCAGGGCAGCCAGTTCTTTGCGACTCAGGCGTTCAGCTTTGGCCAGGGCACGTTTGATTTCCTGGTGAGCTTTTTCATCATGCTGTATCTGCTGTTTTTTCTGCTGCGCGACGGTCCGGAACTGGTGCGCAAAGTGCGCACGGCGGTGCCGTTGGCCGAGCCGCAAAAGCGCCGTTTGCAGCTCAAGTTCAATCGCGTGGTGCGGGCCACGGTCAAAGGCAACGTGCTGGTGGCCGTCACTCAAGGCGCGCTGGGCGGTTTGATTTTCTGGTTTCTGGATATCCCCAGCGCGTTGCTCTGGGCGGTGTTGATGGCGTTTCTGTCGCTGCTGCCAGCCGTGGGCGCGGGGATTGTGTGGGGCCCGGTGGCCATCTACTTCCTGTTGAGCGGTTCGATCTGGCAGGGCGTGGTGCTGGCGGTGTTCGGCGTATTCGTGATCGGCTTGGTGGACAACGTACTGCGCCCGATCCTGGTGGGCAAGGACACCAAGATGCCGGATTACCTGATCCTGATCTCGACCCTGGGCGGGCTGTCGGTGTTTGGCCTGAACGGGTTTGTGATCGGGCCGCTGGTGGCGGCGTTGTTTATGTCGAGCTGGGCGCTGTTTGTCGAAAGCAAACCGCGGGTCAAGCTGCCGCTGCCTTAGCGGTTACAGAAGGCGAGCTTCAGGCGTGCAGTCTGAAGCTCGACGCTTGTTGAAGCTGCTTTTCGGCCGCTGATAACGAGGTGAGTGGGCCGCTGATGGGCTCGCCATCGCGCACCAGGTACCAGCAAGCCAGCAGCCCCAGCTTGCGAAGAGGGGCGGGAACGGCGCTGCCGATAACGGACATGATCTGAACAGTGGGCATAGAGGCCTCCAGTTGCTATGGAGGCCACCTTACGGCGCTGCGTGCCGAAGGAAAAATCAACCGGCTCGATAGTCGTCATCAACACAAGACGTCAATCCACCACTTGATCAAGCATGATCACCACTTCCTGCTCACTGAGCAGCCCCTTGTGCACCAGGTTTTGCGCCAATAACGCCAGGAACTTCGCGCTGCGATGGCCTTCAAGGTGCTTGAGCTCTGTGAGTGCACTGTAGACCTTACTGGACGTGCACAGGCCGGCGGTGCGGTGCGGGTTTTGCGTGGGCATGGTCAGTCGTCCTTAATTGTTATTGGCTGGACAGAATCAATAGTGAGAGGGTTTCGTGACACAAACATGACAGCGCAAGCCTCGTTCGAGCAAGTAGACATTAGCCATAATCATGTGCGATTACGCCTCGAGCATTGTCCTCACAGCGACCTTTGCAGGGTAAATCCGGACCTTTAAGGCAAAAAAAAGGCCCCGCGTGTAAGCGGGGCCTGATCCTGTGATGTCAATTGCGTGTTACCAGCCGCGGCCGTAATAGCCATGGGGAGGGCCGTAGTAACCACGTGGTGGGCCGTAATAAACCGGCGCCGGGCGATAATAAACCTGCTGTTGCACATACACCGGTGGTGGCGCGTAGTAGACCGGAGGAGGCGCGGCATATACCGGTTGCGGCTGAACGTAGACCGGTTGCTGCACGTAGACCGGCTGGGATTGGCTGGCAACCACCGAGCCGACAACGGCTGCGCCGACTAAAGCACCCAACACGGCCGGGCCACCCCAACCACCACCGTGGGCGGAGGCTTGGCCTGCCATAGCGAGTGCGCCGATAAGCAAGGCGATTTTGGGGATTTTACGAATCATGGTCATTCCTCGGTTAGCCCCTGCGCTTGTGGTCTGCAATCAATAGACTCAAGGATTGTCGCGGGGATACTTTTAAGACAACGTATTTCTGAAAAACAGCACAGCCGATAGGTAAAGGTTGTGTAAGGTCTGTACCCAATTGCTTACTCAAAGGAGTTTTCCATGCAGATGCACCCCAACAAGGACACCCAGCTGTGTATGTCATTGTCGGCGCGCCCCGGGAATTTTGGCTTGCGTTTCCATAACCATCTGTATGAACAGTTGGGTCTGAACTTCTACTATAAAGCCTTCAGCAGCCAGGATTTACCCGGCGCGATCGGCGGTATACGCGCACTGGGCGTTCGCGGTTGCGGCGTTTCCATGCCATTCAAGGAAGCCAGCATTGCGTTGGTCGATGAGCTGGACGACTCGGTCAAGGCCATTGCTTCCCTCAACACCATCGTCAACACCAACGGCCATCTCAAGGCCTACAACACCGACTACATCGCCGTCGAGCAACTGCTGAAAAAGCACGCGGTACCGAAGCAATCCACCTTTGCCCTGCGTGGCAGCGGCGGAATGGCCAAGGCCGTGGCCAGTGCCTTGCGCGACGGTGGTTACGCCCATGGCGTGATTGTGGCGCGTAACGAAGTGGCCGGTCGGGCCTTGGCGCACAGCCTGGGCTACGAATGGCAGGCAGAGCTGGGGGACTTGCGCCCGCAGATGTTGGTCAACGTGACACCGATCGGCATGACCGGTGGGGCAGAGGCGGATCAACTGGCGTTTGAAGCAGAAGCTGTGGATGCCGCCGATACCGTCTTCGATGTCGTGGCGATTCCTGCCGAAACGCCGCTGATCGTGCGCGGGCGGGCCAAAGGCAAGCGAGTAATTACCGGGCTTGAAGTGATCGCGATCCAGGCGTTGGAGCAATTTGTGCTGTACACCGGCGTGCGGCCAACGGATGAACAGTTTCAGGCCGCAGTGGCCTTCGCCCGAAATTAACGCCTGCGCAGATCCAAATGTGGGAGCGGGCTTGCTCGCGAATACGGTGTGTCAGTCGACGAATGTGCCCACTGAACTACCGCCTTCGCGAGCAAGCCCGCTCCCACATTGTTGATCGAGTTATGCCTGTTCCAGGTGTGCCAGGCGTTCTTCAAGCGCTGCGATTCGGGATTCAAGCTCTTCGATACGATCCAGAGAAACCGCCCCCGTTGACCGCTCCACCGGATTCCCCCGTGCCGCCAGAATCACCTCGATATCCGCCGGGTCCCCCAGCGCATGGGTATAACGGTCTTCGCGCTGCCCGGCCTGACGCGGCACCAGCACCGCCAGCCCGCGCGCAATCAATCGCTCCAACTGGTGTACGACTTGCTCGGCGTCTTCAAAATCATGCATGCGCCCGCTGCGAGTCAGCAGTTCATTGACCGTCTGTGGCCCGCGCAGAAACAGCAGCCCGATCAGGATCACCTGGGCCGGCACCAGCTCCAGCGCCTTGTCCACGCGATGTTCCCAGCGGTCGGCGCGGCTCCCCATCACCAGGCGGGTAAAACCCTGGCCTTCCAGCGCGCGCAGGCTTTGGCCGACCTGGCCCTGGCTGAGGTTCGTCACCGGTTCGCGGCTGGTCTTCTGGTTGCACGCCAGCACCAGGGCGTTAAGGGTCAGCGGGTAGGTTTCCGGGTTGGTCGCCTGTTTCTCGACCAGGCAGCCCAGGATGCGGATTTCCGTGCTGTTCAGGCGCGGCTCAGGGGTCTCGGTGTCGTGCTCGGCGGTCATCGCGCTTTCCCTATGCAGTGAACCCACTAGCCTAATCCTGAAAAAATAAAAGACAAGCGGCACGCGCGGCTGGCATGTCTATAATCGCCGCTGGTTCCAAACCCTGCCATTACCGTGAGACTCTCATGACTATTTCCCTGTACGCCGCCTCCATCCCGGTCTTCAAGCAAATGCTCAACGCCCTGAGCGATGTGCTGAACAAAGCCGAAGCCCACGCCACCGCCAAGAACATCGAGCCAAACGCCTTGCTGCAGGCGCGTCTGTTTCCGGACATGTTCCAGCTGGTGCGCCAGGTCCAGATCGCTGTCGACTTCGCCAAAGGCGTTTCCGCGCGTCTGGCCGAGATCGAAGTGCCGAAGTACGAAGACAGCGAAGTGACCTTCGCCGACCTGCAAGCACTGATCGCCAAGGTGCTGGCATTTGTCGACACCATCAAGCCTGAGCAAATCGACGGCAAGGAAGGCATCGAGATCATCACCCGCCCAGGCACGCCGAAAGAAAAGCGCTTCAGCGGCCAGTCCTACCTGCTGACCTACGGCCTGCCGCAGTTCTTCTTCCACGTCACTACCGCCTACGCTCTGCTGCGTCACAACGGTGTGGAAGTGGGCAAGCGTGATTACATGGGCGCTTTCTAAGCCCATAAAAAAAGCCCGGGGTTGTTCTTGATCGAACGCCCCGGGCTTTTTCATGCCTGACGGTTAAGCCAATTGCTCATCCTTGCCCAGGCACGCCGCAGCAGTAAACAGCACATCGGTGGACGAGTTGAGCGCGGTTTCCGCCGAATCCTGCAGCACGCCGATGATGAAACCGACGGCCACCACCTGCATGGCGACTTCGCTGGGAATACCAAACAGGCTGCACGCCAGTGGAATCAACAGCAGCGAGCCACCGGCCACACCCGACGCACCACACGCACAGATCGCCGCGACTACGCTGAGCAGCACGGCGGTCGGCAGGTCGACGGCAATGCCGAGGGTGTGAACCGCTGCGAGTGTCAGCACGGTGATGGTGATGGCCGCACCGGCCATATTGATGGTGGCGCCCAGCGGAATCGACACCGAGTAGGTGTCTTCATGCAGGCCCAGGCGTTTACTCAGCGCCAGGTTTACCGGAATATTCGCCGCCGAACTGCGGGTGAAGAAAGCAGTAATGCCGCTCTCACGCAGGCACATCAGCACCAGCGGGTACGGGTTGCGGCGCAGTTTCCAGAACACGATGGCCGGGTTGACTACCAGCGCCACGAACAGCATGCAGCCGATCAGCACCATCAGCAGGTGAACGTAGCCGAGCAGGGCGCCGAAGCCGGAAGTGGCCAGGGTTGAGGCCACGAGGCCGAAGATGCCAAGCGGTGCGAAGCGAATCACCATGCGCACGATCAGTGTCACGCCGTTGGACAAATCCTCCAGCACGGTGCGGGTGGTTTCACCCGCGTGACGAATCGCGATGCCCATGCCGATGGCCCAGGCCAAAATGCCGATGAAGTTGGCGTTCATCAGTGCGCTGACCGGGTTATCCACCACACTGAGCAGCAGGCTTTGCAGCACCTCGCCGATGCCGCCGGGCGCACTGACGCTGGCATCGTGGGTGGCGAGCACCAGCATCGAGGGGAACAACGTGCTGGCAATCACTGCGACCACGGCGGCAGCGAATGTGCCCAGCAGGTACAGAAACAGGATCGGCTTGATATGGGTTTCCTGGCCGTGTTTATGACTGGCAATCGATGCCATCACCAACACGAAGACCAGAATCGGCGCCACGGCCTTGAGCGCGGCGACAAACACCTTGCCGATAAAACCGGTGGCCTTGGCCGCCTCTGGCGCGAACAACGCGAGAAGGATGCCGGCGACCAGGCCGAGGATGATTTGCGTGACCAGGCTGACGCGAGCCAGTCGTTGCAGGAGGGAAGGGGCAGCAGTCATAAACACATGTCTCTATTTTTTTGAAGGCACAGCGGCGCACGCATAACGGGCTGTAGGACGCGGGGCGCGGAGTCTAGCACGCTGTACAAAGTGTTCCGTGCGATGCGGCATTCGGTCACCCGCGCCTGCGGGCCTTGGCCAAATCCCGACATACTCTGTTAACATTCTCGCCTCTCACCTTTCCTATCCGTCAGCGAGCCCCTCGGGCTGTCGTTGATGTCGTCGTTTCTGGAGTTTTCATGCTGTTTCCCATCCTGCTGCTGTCGGCCGCCGGCTTCACCGTGCTGACCACAGAATTCATCATCGTCGGCCTGTTGCCGTCCATTGCCCGGGACTTGGATGTCACCGTGTCCCAGGCCGGGCTGCTGGTGACCTTGTTTGCCTTTACCGTGGCGGCGTTTGGCCCGTTTCTCACGGCGTACTTCGCGCGCTTCGGGCGCAAGCGTTTGTTCATCAGCATTCTGATCATGTTTGGCGTGGCCAATACGGTGGCCGCGCTGGCGCCGAATATTTGGGTGATGGCAGTGGCACGGTTGATCCCCGCGTTGGGGCTGCCGGTGTTCTGGGCCTTGGCCAGTGAAACCGCAGTGGATATCGTCGGCCCTGAATACGCCGGGCGCGCCATCGAAAAAATTGGCTTTGGCATCGTCTGCGCCACCGTGTTCGGCATTCCAGTGGGCACATTGATTTCGGACATGTTCGGCTGGCGCACCGCGTTCGCGATCCTCGCCGTGGTGGCGTTGGCCAAGGCGTTGCTGCTGTTTATCTACCTGCCGGTGACTAAGCCGAAGAACGATCAAGTCACCCTGCGCTCGCAGTTCAAGATCCTGCGCAACCCGGTGATGCAAGGCCATATTCTGCTGTCGATCCTGGTGTTCAGCGGCATGTTCACCGCTTACACCTACCTGGCCGACATCCTCGAGCGCCTGGCCGGGTTCGACGGCACCCTGGTGGGCTGGTGCCTGATGGGCTTTGGCGCGGTCGGCCTACTCGGCAACTCCCTGGGCGGGCGCGCAGTGGATCGCCACCCCTTGATCGCCTCCATGGTGTTCTGCGGGTTCATGATCGCAGGCATGGTGGCCTTGGTTCCGGCAATTCACTCAACGATTGGCCTGGCGGCGGCGATGGCCGTGTGGGGCGTGACCCAGGCGGCGATGTTCCTGGTCAGCCATGTGCGGTTGATGAAGGCCGCGCCCCATGCCCCGGCGTTTGCCGCGTCGTTGAATATTGCTGGCGCCAACCTTGGGATCGGCTTGGGCGCAATGGTCGGCGGGCATGTGATCGACACCCTCGGCCTTGGCAGCCTGGGTTTTGCGGCGTCCGGTTTTATCCTGGTGTCGATCTTGCTGGCGCTGTGGCTGATGACCGCCAGGCAACCGGTCGCATCCCACGCCTGAACCCTCAGGGCAGGGCGGTAAACAGCTCGCGCCTTGCCCCTTCGGTAATCGCCACAATGCCGGGGTGCTTGATTTTGCGTTCCACCGAGATCGCGTAAAACGACTCGGTGACCGCATCGGTCTGGCCCATCAGTGCCACGCCATACTGGCGCACCACCTCATCGGCAATCACGCTGGGGGCAATAAAAATGCCGCTGCCGGATTGCCCGAATGCCTGCATCAAGGCGCTGTCGTCGAACTCGCCGATGATCTTCGGTTGGATCTTCTGCTCGGCAAACCAGCGCTGCAAGCGGCTGCGCACCACCGTCTCGGCTCCCGGAATCAACAGCGGTGCGCCCTGCAAGCATTGTGGGAAATCGCCGCCATACCTGTCAGCCAATGCCTGGGTGGCGAAAAAACTGATACCGCATTCGCCCAGCTTCTGGCTGTAGCCCTTGATGTCCAGATGTGTGGGCATGGGGCTGTCGGAAATCACCAAGTCCAGGCGCTGGATCGCCAGGTCGGCCAGCAGGCGGTCGAGTTTATCTTCGCGGCAGGTGATGCGGATCGGTTCGCTCAGCTCCATGGTCGGCGCGATCAGCCGGTACACGATGGATTTAGGCACCACGTCCGCGACGCCGACCCGGAACAGGATCTGCTGTTCGTTTGGCTCTGCGCGCAGCAACGCCTCCAGCTCATTACCGGTCTGGAACATCTGCTCGGCGTAGGGCAGGGCGCGGCGCCCGGCCTCAGTCAGTTCCAACTGGCGCCCGACGCGTTGAAACAGCGCGATACCAAAGGTTTGCTCAAGCAGACTGATCTGACCGCTGATGGTCTGCGGCGTGAGGTTCAATTGCTCACAGGCGCGCACGATGCTGCCGGTCTTGGCCACTACCCAGAAGTAATGCAGTTGTCGGTAATTGAGCATCACGGTCTACACTTCGTAAAAAACGAAGTATACGTCAGAAAAATACGAATTTTCCTGAACTGTTCGCCTGCATAGAATGCCTCGCTATCGAGGGGCCACTATTTGGACCCGCTGGTTCTAACGAGGAATACATCATGAAACTCAATTCCCTGGGCGCCGCGTCTTTGCTTGCGCTTTCATTGATAGTGGTCAGCGGCTGTGATCAGGTGGAAAAAAGCGCCCAGCAAGTGCTCGGCAAGGCCACTGATTCCGCCAAGCAAGCCATCGATGACACCCATAAGGCCGCCGAGCAGGCATTGAGTGAAGCGACACAAGGCTTGATCAGCCCGCAAAAAAAGGATGATCAGGAAGAAAAAGAACCCGAATCGAACAGCAAAGAAGCCTAACTTCCCAGCACAACGTCAGGACTGACCTATGGATTACCTTTTACAACTGGCCGCCAGCCCCACCGCCTGGGTCGCACTGGCCACCTTGATCGTGATGGAAATCGTGCTGGGCATCGACAACCTGATCTTTATCTCGATTCTCACCAACAAATTACCCGAGAAGCATCGGGCCAAGGCACGCCGCATTGGTATCAGCATGGCGTTGGTATTGCGCCTGGGCCTGTTGAGTACCATCGCGTTTATCGTGCAGTTGACGGCACCGGTGTTCGAAATCTTCGGCCAGGCGTTTTCGTGGAAGGACATGATCCTGATCGCCGGTGGCCTGTTCCTGGTGTGGAAGGCGACCACCGAAATCCATCACAGCATGGACCCCGAGCCGGAGGCGAAAGAAACCGTCAGCAATGCCGTGACCATTGGCTTCGCCGCGGCCATCGGCCAGATCCTGCTGCTCGACCTGGTGTTCTCCATCGACAGCATCATCACCGCCGTGGGCATGACCGAGCACTTGCCGATCATGATCATTGCTGTGGTGGTTTCGGTGATCGTGATGCTGGTGGCGGCTGAACCGCTGGCCAAGTTCATCAACGACAACCCGACCGTGGTCATGCTGGCCCTGGGCTTTTTGATCATGATCGGCATGACGCTGATCGCCGAAGGCTTCGGCGCCCATGTGCCAAAAGGCTACGTGTATGCGGCCATGGCGTTCTCGGCAGCGATTGAGTGCTTGAACATCGCACGACGTAATCGCCACCAGCGTTTGCTCGCCGCGAGGCAGTAACGCCAGAAACACAAAAAGCCGGCTGAGCTCACAAGCGCCCAGCCGGCTTTTTGCTGTCTGATAGAATCTGCGCACTTGTTACCTTGAGGTCCACCATGAACGAGCCGATTCGCCTCACCCAGTACAGCCACGGCGCGGGTTGCGGCTGCAAGATTTCACCGCAAGTGCTGGAAGTGATTCTTGCCGGCAGCGGCGCACAGAACCTCGACCCCAACCTGTGGGTCGGCAACGCCTCACGCGACGACGCGGCGGTGTACGCCATCGATGACGAGCGCGGCGTGGTCTCCACCACCGATTTTTTCATGCCGATTGTCGATGATCCCTTCGACTTCGGCCGTATTGCCGCCACCAACGCAATCAGCGACATCTACGCCATGGGCGGCGACCCGTTGATGGCCATCGCCATTCTGGGCTGGCCAGTGAATGTACTGGCGCCGGAAGTTGCCCGCGAAGTCATCCGTGGCGGCCGTTCGGTGTGCGACGCCGCCGGCATTCCGTTGGCCGGTGGGCACTCCATTGATGCGCCAGAGCCGATCTTTGGTCTGGCCGTCACCGGCATCGTGCAAAAACGCCACATGAAGCGTAACGACACCGCCACTGCCGGCTGCAAACTGTACCTGACCAAGCCTCTGGGCATCGGTATCCTCACCACTGCCGAGAAGAAGGGCAAACTGCGCGAAGCGGATATCGGCCTGGCCCGTGACTGGATGTGCACGCTCAACAAACCTGGTAGTCGTTTCGGCAAGTTGGCCGGCGTAACCGCCATGACCGATGTCACTGGTTTCGGTCTGTTGGGGCACCTGGTGGAAATGGCTGACGGCAGTGGTCTCACGGCGCGCATCGAATACCAAAAGGTCCCACGCCTGGCCGGGATCGAGGACTACCTCGATCAAGGCTGTATGCCCGGTGGCACCTTGCGTAACTTCGACAGTTATTCGAGCAAGCTCGGGCGCCTGCAAGAACTGCACAAGCGCGTGCTCTGTGACCCGCAAACCAGCGGCGGCCTGCTGATCGCCGTTACCCCCGAAGGCGACGCCGAATTCCACACCGTGGCCGCCGAACTGGGCCTGAGCCTTGAGCCCATCGGCGAACTGGTTGAGCGACAGACCCACGCGGTAGAGGTGTTTTGATGGCAACTGACATCACCGACTACCGCGACATCTTCCTCAACGACCGGCCGATGATGGATACCCGCGCGCCGATCGAGTTCACCAAAGGCGCATTCCCCGGTGTGGTCAACCTGCCGCTGATGACCGACGACGAGCGCCAGCGGGTCGGTACCTGTTACAAACAGCAAGGCCAGCAAGCCGCTATCGTGCTGGGGCATGAACTGGTGTCCGGCGCGATCAAGGCCGAGCGTATTGAACAGTGGGCGCAGTTTGCCGAGGCCCACCCTGAGGGCTACTTGTACTGCTTCCGCGGTGGGCTGCGTTCGCAGATCGTGCAGCAATGGTTGAAGACCGAAGCCGGTATCGAGTACCCGCGAGTCGGCGGTGGCTACAAGGCCATGCGTACTTTCCTGCTGGAAACGCTGGAGCAGGCGACTGCGCAGTGTGAGTTTGTGCTGCTTGGCGGCATGACCGGCACCGGCAAGACCGAAGTGCTCGGCCAATTGCGCAACGCATTGGACCTGGAAGGCCACGCCAACCATCGCGGCTCCAGCTTTGGCAAGCGCGCCACCGCGCAGCCGTCCAACATCGACTTCGAAAACCGTTTGGCTGTGGACCTGCTGAAAAAACGCGCGGGTGGTATCGAGCAATTCGTGGTCGAGGACGAAAGCCGCATGATCGGCAGCTGTGCGCTGCCGTTACCCTTGCACCAGAGCATGCAGACGTTTTCGATGGTGTGGTTGGAAGACAGCGTTGAAGGCCGCGTAGAACGAATCCTGCGGGATTACGTGGTCGACCTCTGCGCCGAGTTCATTCAGGTGTTTGGCGAAAACGGCCAGGCACTGTTCGCCGAGCGCTTGACCCAGAGCCTGGCCAATATCCATAAACGCCTGGGTGGCGAGCGCTTCCAGCGGCTGCAGGCGATCTTGCAAGATGCCCTGGCGGAACAGGCCCGCAGTGGTGCCGTGGACCTGCACCGGGTGTGGATCGAAGGTTTGCTGCGTGAGTATTACGACCCGATGTATGCCTTTCAGCGAGAACGCAAAGGTGCGCGGATCGAGTTTGCGGGCGAGCAGGGCGCCGTGGTGGAGTACTTGCGCGAGCGCAGTGGCAAGGCAGAATAATCAGCGGTGGTTAAGGGCCTCTTTTGCGAGCAAGCCCGCCCCGGCATTTCGACCATGTTCCTATTGGATAAACGCGGTCAAATGTGGGAGCGGGCTTGCTCGCGAAAGCGCCTTTAACCTCACCCGAAATCTACAGGATGACCGCCCCGATCAACCCGCACACCACGCCCACTACCATGGTCAGCACGGCCACCGTCACCAGCACTCGCGCATCGAAATCCTTGCGCAGCATCAACAGTGACGGCAGGCTCACGCTCGGTAGGGTCATCAGTAAGGCCACGGCCGGACCGGTGCCCATGCCCAGGGTCATCATGGTTTGTACGATAGGGATTTCGGCGGCTGTAGGAATCACGAACAGCGTACCGACGATTGCCAGTGGCACCAGCCACATCAGGCTGTTGGCCATGGCCCCATCGACATGGGGAAACAGCCAGACCCGCGCGGCGCCCAGTACCAGCACGGCAATGATGTAGATCGGGATCGTGCTCCAGAACAGCTGCCACAAGGTGCGCAACCAGCGGCTCAGGAACGGTTGCGATTCGCTCAGGCTGGCGTCGGCGACCGCGTTCAATGCGGCTTCGGGCACCTGATCGGGCCGGGCAATGCGCTGTGCCACCAACGACACCCCGACCACCAGCACAATCCCCGCCACCAGCCGCAATGCGGTAAAGCCCCAGCCCAATACAAAGCCCATGAACACCAGCGTTGCCGGATTCAACACCGGGTTAGCGATCCAGAACGCCAACGCCGCACCCACCGACACGTTTTGACGGCGCATGCCCGCCGCCACAGGTGCGGCGCAGCAGCTGCACATCATCCCCGGCAGGGCGAACAGCCCACCGCGCAGGGTCGAACCCAGCCCGGCACGGCCAAACAGGCGCAGCAGCCAGTCGCGGGGAATCAACACTTGCAGCAGCGAACCCAGAATCACCGCCAGAACCGCAGCTTTCCAGATCGCCAGGAAATACACCTGGGCGTAGGCCAGCGCGGCGGTCAGGGGCGCGGTTTGCTGGTCATTGAGAATCGAGGCGCCGATGCTGTGGTTATCCGCCGCGACGAATGCCTTGAGGTAGTAGGGCGACCATTTAACGTAGTAGAGGCCGATGCAGGCCACCAGCAGGAACAGCGCTGGTTTCCACCAGAACGACCAGCCCCGGTTGGGCTGGGTGGAGAGGAGGTTGGGCATGGTGCTGATCCGCAGATGATTCAATAGCGACGCATCATACGCTTGTGCCGCGCCGGCTTCAGATATCTGCGCTGACCTGAGTTGCATCCGGGCATGTCTGCTGGCCGTTATCCAGGCCTTGCTTGTAGTTGCGGCTCAGCAGCGACGCCTTGCCGTTGTGCCAGGTCAGCGTCAGCACATACAGCGTGTCGAAGTCACTGCCCGACCAATCGTCGGTGATGGTGTGTTTTTCACCCGAAGCCTCACTGGCGACTTTGTTTATCAGCTCCGGCAGGTAGCCGTGCGACCAGGCGGTATAGATGATCGCGTTGTGATACTTGTCTTCCACCAGTTCGTCGGCGAGAGCGCTGGTGTCGTTGGCCGAGAATTTGATGTTTACCGGCAGACCCAGCTTGATCGCGCTGGGGCTGATGGTCATCAGCGGTCGAATGTAGCTGTAGGAATTATCGTGCTCGCCTTCTTCGACATTACGCGTCGGGTTGGGCGCAAACACGAAATTGGCTTTGCCGAATTTCTCCGGCAGCACGGTGGCCAGGTTCATTGCGCGGTTCAGACCCTGGCAATTGAGCTGGCCGAGGCCGCCGACGGGTTTTTCGCCGTGGCGCAGGAATACCAGGGTTTGCACGCCATCCACCGGGCCCGCGCTGCTGATGCGCGACTCCAGGCTCAGGCCGATGGCGCCGCCTGCCAAAAGCAGCGGCAACATGATGTATGAATAACGTTTGAGGCGTTGCGCAAGGCACAGAGGCTTGATTGTCATTAGGTTCGAGTCTTCAGTGCATCGGATTAAGGCGGACAAGCCGGGACCCAGCGACGCATCCGGCGTCCTGCGGTTTTTCCGTGTCGATGTAACAGGGTGTCTCCTTTCACCGTAATGGCGCACTTAAGAGTGCATATCGGCATTTTGGTTCGCCTGCGCGCACGATAGCGTGGTTATGTTGCGCAATGATGACCCATGCAGGACGGCGGTGGGGTGGCTATCATGGGGACTTTCCGCCTGGGGATTTCCCGATGAATGCACTCGCCGCTTTCCCGATCAACAGCAAATGGCCCGCTCAGCATCCGGAGCGTTTGCAGCTCTATTCGCTGCCCACGCCCAACGGCGTCAAAGTGTCGATCATGCTTGAAGAACTGGGCCTGCCCTACGAAGCGCACAAGGTCAGTTTCGAGACCCAGGACCAGTTGTCCCCGGAATTTCTGTCGCTGAACCCCAATAACAAGATTCCCGCGATCATCGACCCCAACGGCCCGAGCGGTCAGCCGCTGGCGTTGTTCGAATCCGGTGCGATCCTGATTTACCTGGCGGAAAAAACCAGCCAGCTGCTTTCCGAAGACCCGGCCACCCGCTATGAAACCCTTCAATGGCTGATGTTCCAGATGGCCGGTATCGGCCCGATGTTCGGCCAGGTCGGGTTCTTCAACAAATTTGCCGGCAAGGCGTACGAAGATAAACGACCGCGTGATCGCTACGTCGCCGAGTCCCGGCGATTACTGGAAGTGCTGGAAAAACGCCTGCTGGGCCGCACCTGGATCATGGGTGACGAGTACAGCATCGCCGACATCGCCACCTTTCCGTGGATTCGCAACCTGATCGGCTTTTATGAGTCCGGCGATCTGGTTGGCATCGCCGACTTTCCTAATGTGCTGCGCGCGCTGGACGGCTTTGTCGCACGTCCGGCGGTAATTCGTGGCTTGAACATACCTGCGTGACCCGAGAGCGTTGAAGCATGCCGACTTTTGATTTCAAGCAACTGGATGTATTCAGCAGCGTTTCGCTCAAGGGCAACCCACTGGCAGTGGTGCTGGGCGCTGACAGCCTTACTGACCAGCAGATGGCCGATTTTGCTAACTGGACCAACCTGAGCGAGACCACGTTTTTGCTGACGCCGCGTGATCCTCGGGCTGACTATCGGGTAAGAATTTTCACCACGCTCACAGAGCTGCCGTTCGCCGGGCACCCGACGCTGGGCAGTTGCCATGCCTGGTTGCAGGCGGGCGGCGTGCCCAAGGGCGATGAGATTATCCAGGAGTGCGAAATCGGCCTGGTGCGTGTCCGTCGTGAAGGCGGCGAGTTGGCGTTCATTGCGCCGCCGTTGTTGCGCACCGGCCCGCTGGATGCACCGCTGCTTGAGCGCGTGCGCCTGGGTTTGGGCCTGGCGCCCGAAGCCATCGTGAGCAGTCGATGGGTCGACAACGGCGCGGGCTGGCTGGCGGTGATGTTGGCCGATCGTGACCAAGTGCTTGCTTTGCGCCCGGACTACTCGCAACTGCACGGTCTGGCGATTGGCGTCATTGCAGCTTGTGACCCGGCGCGGGACGCCGTGGACACGCACTTCGAAGTCCGCGGCTTTATCGCCGGCGACGGCGCTCAGGAAGACCCCGCCACTGGCAGCCTGAATGCCGGTATTGCCCAATGGCTGTTGAGCGAGGGGCTGGCGCCCGACTGTTACGTGGTCAGCCAAGGCACGGCCATGGGGCGCGCCGGGCGTATACGCGTGGAGCGCCATGGCGATGACGTCTGGGTCGGTGGTGCGGTTGCGGTGTGCATCGAAGGGCGAGTACAGCTCTAGATCAATGAATTGTTACGAGCTGCGCAATACACTGTTGACCCCTTGGCGTTTGTGCTGCCGGGGCCAAGGGGCATAAGCTTTCGCCCCAACTATTTCTGCCGCTATTCAGGACAGCCATGACCAGCCAGTTCCCCCAAGCCCGTCCACGCCGCCTGCGCCGCTCTCCGGAGCTGCGTGGCTTGTTCCAGGAAACCGAATTCACCCTCAACGATTTGGTACTGCCGATTTTCGTCGAAGAAGAAATCGACGACTTTGTGCCGATCACCAGCATGCCGGGTGTGCAGCGTATTCCTGAAAAGAAATTGGCCGCTGAGATCGAGCGCTATGCCCGCGCCGGGATCAAGTCAGTAATGACGTTCGGCGTGTCCCACCATTTGGACGCCAACGGCAGCGACACCTGGAAAGAACGCGGCCTGGTCTCGCGCATGTCCTCGATCATCAAGGATGCCGTGCCGGAAATGATCGTGATGTCCGACACCTGCTTCTGCGAATACACCGACCACGGCCATTGCGGCGTGATGCACGGCGCCCACGTCGACAACGACGCGACCTTGGTCAACCTCGGCAAGCAAGCCGTGGCCGCCGCCCGCGCCGGTGCTGATGTGATCGCACCGTCCGCCGCCATGGACGGTCAAGTCCAAGCGATCCGCCGCGCCCTGGACGATGCCGGCTTCACGCATATTCCGATCATGGCCTACTCCACCAAATTCGCTTCGGCCCTCTACGGCCCGTTCCGCGAAGCCGGCGGCAGCGCGCTCAAAGGCGACCGCAAAAGCTACCAGATGAACCCCATGAACCGCCGCGAAGCCGTGCGCGAATCGCTGCTCGATGAGCAGGAAGGCGCAGACGCGCTGATGGTCAAGCCAGCCGGTGCCTACCTCGACATCATCCGCGACATCCGCGAAGCCTCGCGTTTGCCGGTGGCGGCGTATCAGGTGAGTGGTGAGTACGCGATGATCAAGTTTGGTGCCCAGGCGGGGGCGATTGATGAGGCGCGGGTGGTGCGCGAAACGTTGGGGTCGATCAAGCGTGCGGGTGCGGATTTGATTTTTACTTACTTTGCGATGGATTTGGCGTTGGCGGGGATTTGATTTGGGCGTGTGATCCTGTGGCGAGAGAGGTTGCTCGCCGCAGGCGCTTCTAACTGCACCTATACCGAGTCAGCCTAGTTTTAGCAAAAGTCGTGTTGCTCCCGTATGTCGTTGGTGAGATCGCTCTCTTCATAAGAGAAAATAGGCACAAGCTCACCGTCCGGAACTCCCATAGTCATCTCGTAGGCGACAAGTCCGGTAGACATATGCGAAGACATCCCTCATGGGTGGACATTGATTTTTGCGCCCTTGCATAAAAACTTAATATGTTTAAAGTCTGCCCTCATTAAACCGAAGCAGTCGTAGAGGTCCAGTGCGGTGTAGGCGCTTCGTGTTTCATCGCTCATCAGTAGGTAAAGGATGGGTTTGCACCCTTCGTATTCGATGATTGCGTTTTCACGTGTTCCGTTTTTAATGATTTACTGTATTAGTTGAATTTCTCATAACCGCTTGCATCTAATGATTTTATCCAGCTTTTGAAAAAATCCACTTGTTCTTGTGGGTTGTTCGTTAGGTTATTTTCTTCATAATCAAATATATGAACAATATCAGCCCGTGATGCTTGTTTGCCTAATGTCATTTCATATGCAACAAGCCCATTGCTCATTTGAGAGGCCATTCTCGACGGCATGACATTTATTTTTGCTCCCTTACAAAGAAATGTAATATGAGGGAAGTCTGCCCTGACCTTTGCTAAGCACACAAAAATATCCTTTCCCGTGTAGATTTTTTTGAAATTTTCAGCCTCGGAAAATGTCATTGAGAGATTCTCAACACTATATTTAACGGTAACTTCCAATCTCTGATTGCCGATAGCTACTTTTATTTTTTGCGTATTCATACTATTTCTTGTTCCGGTTGGGAATTGAGTACCCTACATAGCTTCCGTCACTTTTTACAGGTGTCATGCCCAAAATGTCCTCTGGGTCTATTTTGTGATGGATTGCAAATTCTTTCTCATTAGAGAATGGTGTCATTTTGCCGAGTTCTAAATTTACATCATGGCCCGGTATGCTTTTTATAACGTATAAATATCCGTCCCTCGTGCCGAACCCGGTTGAAAAATCTATAGCGGTGAGTCTTGATGGAGAGGTGCTTATAAAGTTACTAGGCGGATCGTTACTGTTTAGAGCGTGAAGGTAAAGGTCGTTGCTTTCTCCCTTACTCTTGAACCCCGTTCTAAAAACTTCATCCGGATGTTTCCTATCTCCCCGAAATAAGTAGTCCTCGTCATCACTTGATTGTGGTGGTTCAGGTTCGTTTTTGTAAACGTTCGCTTTTGTCGAAGGCTCATCAGCAGATGTTACTTTAAGCTTGCACCCACCTTCACCAGGGCATGTGTTCAATCCCAGCGGGTCAACCCACCCTGTAGGATTGGGCGCGTACCGGTACGCGTTGATCCCACCCGCCAGCTTCACCGGGTCCGGCGTCAGGTAACGACCAATATCTGGATTGTAGTAGCGATGGCGGTTGTAGTGCAGGCCGCTTTCCTCGTCGAAGTATTGGCCTTGGAAGCGCAGCGGGTTGTCGACTTTGTTTATGCCGAGGCGGCTGATCTGGCCATAGGCACGGTAGTGCGCGGACCAGACGATTTCGCCGTCGGGGGCGGTGAGTTCCTGCGGGGTGCCTAGGTGGTCGAGCTGGTAGTGGAAGGGCTGGGTGTCTTTCGGGCCAAAGCCTTCCAGCAGTGCTAAGGGCCGAAAGCTGTCCGGTTCGTAGATATAACTGCGATGCCTGTCCGCGCGATGCTCCGCAACCAGCTTGTCGCCTTGCCAGAAAAACTCCGTGGTTAGGTCGTCGACGGTTTTGCTGATACGCCGACCGAACGGGTCATAGCGATAGCTGGCCGTTTGCCCGTTCGGCTGGGTAATGCCGATCAGCCGATGCTGGCAGTCGTAGCGGTACTCGGTAACGAGTTGATGACCCTTACCGCGTCTTTGGCGGATCAGATTGCCGAACGCGTCATAGTCGTAATGATGATCGCCCTGAATCACCAACCGATTCCCCGCCACGATGTCCGGACCGGGTCGGTCCTGCATCAGCAGGTTGCCGGCCGGGTCGTGGCCGAAGCGCTCTTGCACGTCTTGCGAATGGTCCGCGCGGGTCAGGCGGGCGAGGGGATCGTAGTGGTAGTGGTGTTCGCCTTTGCGGGTGTCGAGCAGGCGGGTGAGGTTGCCGGATTTGTCGTAGTCGTAGTGGCGGCGGTAGAGCTTGTGCTCCTGTTGAGTGACTGCGTGGGCGTGCAGGCGGTTTTGGTCGTCGTAGTCGTAGTGGCTGAGGAGCTGGCCTTGTTGGCGTTGGCGTTCTTTTCCGGTTTTGAACAGGTGAGAGGTGAGGGTTTTGCCGTTCAGCTCGACGGTGGCGAGGTGGCCGCTTTTGTCGTGGTTGAAGGTGAGGCGGTTGTTATCCGGCAGGCGCAGGTTTTTCAGCTGGCCGCAGGCGTCGTAGCCGTAGCGCAGGGTGCCCCAGCCTTGGTGGTCGGCGATGAGGCGGTTTTGGCTGTCGTATTCGTAGGCGAGCGCCCAGTGGCCGTCGTCGACGCTGAGAAGGTTGCCCTGGCGGTCGTAGGCGTAATCGATCACTCCACCGTCGGGCAGGGTTTTTCGTACAAGGCGGCCGGAAGGGTCTCGCTCGTAGCGGGTAATGAACTGACTGCCATCGTCGCCGTGTTCGGTCTTTACCAGCAGGTTGCCGTTGAGGTCGTAGACGTACGCCGTACGCTGGCCGTCAAAGCCGATTTCCTGCTGGATCAAACCGTTTGGGTGGTAATC
>Ga0153931_100023_pt1 | contig 113590 bp, 114 predicted proteins | sample TSNJ015MetaG_FD_104730 | JGI IMG/M metagenome (GOLD analysis project Ga0153931, IMG submission 104730) | Attine ant fungus gardens microbial communities from New Jersey, USA - TSNJ015 MetaG | ecosystem: Host-associated > Fungi > Mycelium > Unclassified | place: USA: New Jersey, Wharton State... | reverse complement strand
GAGCCTTTGCAGCCTATGCGTTACCGGCGTGCGACCAAGCGGTTCATGCAGGCGTAGGGGTCTGCCGCGAAGCAGGCCGTACTGGACCACTACCAGGCCAAGGCCAACGCCGCGCTGGACCAGGCCATCGGCTGGCCGAAGCTGAAACCGGACATGGTCAAGCTTTACACCACCAACTTCAGCGAATCCGAACTCAAGGACCTGGTTGCCTTCTACCAGTCGCCACTGGGCAAGAAAGTCCTGGAAAAAATGCCGCAGCTGACCCAGCAGTCGGCCCAGATGACCCAGGCCAAGCTGGAAAGCGCTGTGCCGGTAGTCAACAAGCTGTTGGAAGACATGACCAACGAGCTGACGCCGAAAGCCGCCGCACCGGCCAAGAAGAAGTAAGCAGGAATGAACATGCAACAGCGTATCGAAACGGCGCTCGCCGCCCTGAGCCCGCAACACGTGAGCGTGCTGGACGAAAGCCATATGCACAGCCGTGGGTTGCAGACCCACTTCAAGGCCGTGCTGGTCAGCCAGCAGTTCGAGGGGCTTAACCGCGTCAAGCGCCATCAGACGGTCTACGCCACGCTGGGTGACCTGATGAGCGAGTTTCATGCGTTGGCGCTGCATACCTACACGCCTGAAGAATGGGCGAAAATCGACGCAGCCCCGGCCTCGCCGACCTGCGCCGGAGGGCATTGAAGCAGCCACACGTTGTCAGCTGTCAGCGACAAGATTAGAGCCCTCGCAGCTGCCTTCTTGCTACAATCCCCAACGCGCCGCCCAGTCGGCGCGTTTTTTTTGCTTTTACTTGCAGCTTGCGGCTAAAAACTCGCAGCTGCCGTTATCCGGTTCACCCCTTACGAGGGTAGCCACCTGGAGAGAACACCCATGACTCAACCGATTGTCGTGGCGGCACTGTATAAGTTCGTCACCCTCGAAGATTACGTCGCCCTGCGCGAGCCACTGCTGCAGGCGATGGTTGATAACGGCATCAAAGGCACGTTGCTGATCGCCGAAGAAGGCATCAACGGCACCGTTTCCGGCAGCCGCGAAGGCATTGATGGCCTGATGGCCTGGCTGAAGAACGACCCACGCATGGACGACATCGACCACAAAGAGTCGTACTGCGATGACCAGCCGTTCTACCGCACCAAGGTCAAGCTCAAGAAAGAGATCGTGACCCTGGGCGTCGAAGGCGTCGACCCGAACAAAAAAGTTGGCACCTACGTCGACCCCAAAGACTGGAACGCGCTGATCAGCGACCCGCAAGTGCTGTTGATCGACACCCGTAACGATTACGAAGTGTCCATTGGCACCTTTGAAGGCGCGATTGACCCGAAAACCACCAGTTTTCGCGAATTTCCCGACTACATCAAAGCCAACTTCGACCCGGCCAAGCACAAGAAAGTCGCCATGTTCTGCACCGGCGGCATTCGTTGCGAAAAGGCGTCGAGCTACATGCTCAGCGAAGGCTTTGACGAGGTCTACCACCTCAAGGGCGGCATTCTGAAGTACCTCGAAGAGGTGCCGCAGGAAGAGACCAAATGGCAGGGCGACTGCTTTGTGTTCGACAACCGCGTGACTGTGCGCCACGACTTGAGCGAAGGCGACTACGATCAATGTCATGCCTGCCGTACACCGGTCAGCGTCGAAGACCGCGCGTCCGAGCACTATGTGGCTGGCATCAGCTGCCCGCATTGCTGGGATAAGCTGCCGGAGAAGACCCGTCGCAGCGCGATTGATCGGCAAAAGCAGATTGAGCTGGCCAAGGCCCGCAATATGCCGCACCCGATTGGCTTCAACTATAAGCAAACCCCTTCCGAGGCCTGACCCATGCCCGCGCGCCTGCTCTATGTGATGGACCCGATGTGTTCCTGGTGCTGGGGCTTTGCCCCGGTGGCCGAGGCGTTGGTCGAGCAGGCCCAGGCTGCGGGCGTGGAGCTGCACCTGGTGGTGGGCGGTTTGCGCACCGGCAGTGGCGCGGCGTTGGAGCCGACCACCCGGCGCTACATCCTTGAGCACTGGCAGGCGGTCACCGAGGCTACCGGTCAGCCGTTCACGCGTGAAGGCGCGCTGCCCGATGGTTTTGTCTATGACACCGAGCCCGCGTGCCGCGCCATCGTCACGGCGCGCAGCCTGGCGCCGGATTGCGCGTGGAAGCTGCTGGGGCTGATCCAGCGCGCGTTTTACGTCGAGGGCCGCGATGTGACCCTGGCCAGCGTGCTGGTAGAACTGGCCGAGGAGGCGGGCATCCCGCGTATCGAGTTTGCCGGCGCGTTCGACCGCGCCGAGCAGCACGCCGCGACGGCCGCTGATTTCACCTGGGTGCAGGATCTGGGCATTGCCGGTTTCCCGACCCTGCTGGCTGAGCGGAACGGTCAGTTGGCCTTGTTGACCAACGGCTACCAGCCGCTGTCCGAGCTGTCGCCATTGCTCGCCCGCTGGTTGGAGCGAGCCACCTGTGCATGACCAGCCCGACCGTACCGACCGACTGACCTGGGCGGAGATTCGCCGCCTGGCCCTGCGCCACAAAAAATCGCTGTGGATTGCCAACGGCGTCGCTGTGCTGGCGACGTTGTGCAGCGTGCCGATTCCATTGCTGTTGCCTCTGCTGGTAGACGAAGTGTTGCTGGGCCGTGGCGATGCCGCGCTCAAGGTGATGAACAACGTGTTGCCCCTGGGCTGGCAGAAGGCTGCCGGTTATATCGGCCTGATGCTGTTGCTGACGCTGTGCCTGCGTTGCGGCGCACTGGTGTTCAATGTGGTGCAGGCGCGGCTGTTTGCGCGGCTGGCGAAGGACATTGTCTACCGCATTCGCGTGCGCCTGATCGAGCGGCTCAAGCGCATTTCCCTTGGCGAATACGAAAGCCTGGGCAGCGGCACGGTTACCACGCACCTGGTCACCGACCTGGATACGCTGGACAAGTTTGTCGGCGAGACCCTCAGCCGCTTCCTGGTGGCCATGCTCACGCTGGTCGGCACTTCGGCGATTCTGGTGTGGATGCACTGGCAGCTGGCGCTGCTGATCCTGCTATTCAACCCGCTGGTGATCTACGCCACGGTACAGCTGGGCAAACGCGTCAAACACTTGAAGAAGCTTGAAAACGACAGCACGTCGCGCTTTACCCAGGCATTGACCGAAACCCTCGACGCGATCCAGGAAGTGCGTGCGGGCAACCGCCAGGGCTTTTTCCTCGGACGCCTCGGCCAGCGCGCCCAGGAAGTGCGCGACTATGCGATCCACTCCCAATGGAAAACCGACGCCTCCAGCCGTGCCAGTGGCCTGTTGTTTCAGTTTGGCATCGACATCTTCCGCGCTGCGGCGATGCTCACGGTGCTGTTTTCCGACTTGTCCATCGGCCAGATGCTCGCGGTGTTCAGCTACCTGTGGTTCATGATCGGGCCGGTGGAGCAGCTGTTGAACCTGCAATACGCTTACTACGCGGCGGGTGGGGCGCTGACGCGGATCAACGAGCTGCTGGCGCGCGCCGACGAGCCGCAGTATGCCGGCGGCGCAGACCCGTTCACCGGGCGTGAGACCGTCGGCATCGAGGTACGCGGCCTGAATTTCGGCTACGGCGACGAGCTGGTGCTCGATCAGTTGAACCTGGCCATTGCGCCGGGTGAGAAGGTCGCGATTGTCGGCGCCAGCGGCGGCGGCAAAAGTACCCTGGTGCAACTGCTGCTGGGGCTGTATACGCCGCAAGCCGGCAGCATTCGCTTCGGCGGCGCCACCCAGCAGGAAATCGGGCTTGCGACTATCCGCGAAAACGTCGCCGTGGTGCTGCAACACCCGGCGTTATTCAACGACACCGTGCGCGCCAACCTGACCATGGGTCGCACCCGCAGCGACCAGGCCTGTTGGCAGGCACTGGAAATCGCCCAGCTGGATGCTACCGTCAAGGCACTGCCGCTGGGGCTGGACAGCGTAGTGGGGCGCTCCGGCGTACGGTTTTCCGGCGGCCAGCGTCAGCGCCTGGCCATCGCGCGAATGGTGTTGGCCGAGCCCAAAGTGGTGATTCTGGATGAGGCCACGTCCGCCCTGGACGCCGCCACCGAATACAACCTGCACCAGGCGCTGGCGCGGTTTCTCAGTGGGCGTACTACACTGATCATCGCGCACCGGCTTTCAGCGGTGAAACAGGCTGACCGGGTACTGGTGTTTGATGGCGGGCACATCGCCGAGGATGGCGATCATCAGCAGCTGATCGCCGACGGTGGCCTGTACGCCAAGCTCTACGGGCATTTGCAGCAAGTTCGGTAACGTTGGGTTTGCAATGATTGACTCTGGCAGGTACGAGAGTCTCCCCAGGAAATAGCGGCTTTCCTGCGCCGTTCAAGGTTCAGGCGCTGAATCGACCCGACGCCCTTGAGCGGATCGAGCGAATTTAGCCAAGATTGTGCTGTCAGGAGCGTTAATCACTCGCCTGTTTTTGGTGGTGCTTGTGCAAGGGACCTCATGAAGCAAAAGCGCACTCTCGGAACGACGCTAAGTACGCCTCGGTTGTTGGGCATCGTCTGGCCGTTTATCGCGGTAGTCCTGTTCCAGGCATTGCTGGGTTGCGTCAGCCTGTACATGCTCTCGGCAGTACGCGGTTATGTGGCCGGTGAAAGCCTGTGGTCCAAGGGTCAGAAAGATGCGATCTACTACCTGACCCTATATGCCGACAACCGCGATCCGGCCACTTACCTCAAATACCAGCAAGCCATCGCCGTGCCCCAGGGTGGGCATGAATTGCGCATTGCCCTTGACCGACCCACGCCCGACCTGACTGCCGCGCGCCTGGGTATCCTCAAGGGCGGCAACCACCCTGATGACGTTTCCAGCCTGATCTGGTTGTACCTCAACTTCCGCCATTTCAGTTATCTGGAAAAAGCCATCGAGCTGTGGACCGTGGGCGATGGTTACCTGGTGCAACTGGATGACCTGGCGCGCACGATGCATCGGGCGATCAGCGCTGACCAGGCCAGCAGCACCGACGTGAAGGCCTGGAAAACGCGCATCAACGCCATCAACGACGGCGTCACGCCGGCTGCCAAAGCCTTCAGTGATGCCCTGGGCGAGGGCTCGCGGGTCATCCTGCGCCTGCTGTTGATCACTAACCTGGCCACCGCACTGGGCCTGATCGCGTTGGCCCTGCTGCGCACCCACAAGTTGCTGACCCAGCGCCATGCCTTCGCCGACGCCTTGCAGGTGGAGAAGGAGCGAGCGCAGATCACCCTCGAGTCGATCGGCGACGGCGTGATCACCACCGACGTCGATGGCGCCATTGCCTACATGAACCCCGCGGCGGAGGCACTGACCCACTGGCGCTCGTCGCAGGCCCAAGGGCTGCCCCTGGCGGCGCTGTTCAAGCTGCTGGACGAAAACGCCGAGCCGGACGGCTTTACGCTGCTGGAACACATCATCAAGGGCCGGCTCAGTGGCGGCAGCGAACATTCGAAGCTGATCCAGCGCCTGGACGGCAGTACCGTGTCGGTGACGCTGGTGGGCGCGCCGATCCGCAGTGCAGGCAAGGTCAGCGGTGCGGTGCTGGTGCTGCACGACATGACTCAGGAGCGTCAATACATTGCCAACCTCTCCTGGCAGGCGACCCACGATGCGTTGACCGGCCTGGCCAACCGCCGCGAATTCGAGTATCGCCTTGAGCAAGTGCTGCACCCGGCAGGGCGCCAGCAAAGCGGGCGGCATGCGTTGATGTTCCTCGACCTTGACCAGTTCAAGCTGGTCAATGACACCTGCGGTCATGCGGCGGGCGACGAATTGCTGCGCCACATCTGCGCACTGCTGCAATCGGACCTGCGTGAGGGCGACACGCTGGCGCGGCTGGGCGGGGACGAGTTCGGCATTCTGCTGGAGAACTGCCCGGCACCTGTGGCGGAAAAGATCGCCGAAAGCCTGCGCCACACCGTGCAAAGCCTGCATTTTGTGTGGAAGGGGCGGCCCTTCATGACCACCGTCAGTATTGGTCTGGTGCACATTTCGCAAACCCCGACCACACTGGAAGCCTCGTTGCGAGCCGCCGACATGGCGTGCTACATGGCCAAGGAAAAGGGCCGCAACCGCGTGCAGGTCTACCACGCGGATGACTCGGAGTTGTCCCTGCGTTTTGGCGAGATGGCTTGGGTGCAGCGCCTGCACATGGCGTTGGAGGAGAATCGCTTTTGCCTCTACGCCCAGGAAATCTCCCCGCTGGGCCAAACCGATGGCGGCAATGGCCATATTGAAATCCTGCTGCGCCTGCACGACGAGGCCGGCCGGATCATCCTTCCCGACAGCTTTATCCCGGCCGCCGAACGTTACGGTTTAATGACTTCACTGGACCGCTGGGTGGTAGAAAACGTATTCAAGATCATCGCCCGTTGCATGCACGAGCGTGCAGGCCGACCTATGGCCATGTGTGCGATAAATCTGTCAGGGATAACTATTGGAGATGACGATTTTCTTGGGTTTTTACGTGAAAAATTCGAGGCTTACAGCATTCCGCCTGAAATGATTTGTTTTGAAATAACCGAAACCAGCGCTATAGCGAATTTGGGCAGTGCAATTCGCTTTATTAATGAACTCAAAGCCTTAGGTTGCCATTTTTCGCTCGACGATTTTTGTGCCGGAATGTCCTCATTCGCCTATCTGAAACATTTACCTGTAGACTTCCTGAAGATCGATGGAAGTTTCGTAAAGGATATGCTGGACGACCCGATTAACCGCGCTATGGTCGAAGTGATCAACCACATCGGCCATGTCATGGGTAAGCGCACAATTGCCGAGTTTGTTGAAACACCGCAAATCGAACAGGCGTTACTGGAGATAGGTGTGGATTACGCTCAGGGCTACCTGATTGAACGCCCGCAATTGTTTACCTTTGATAGCTTGCAGTGTCGACCTGTGCGGCCGCAGCCTCTGTTGTTCAAGGCGCCCGGCACATTCCGCTGAAACTTTGCTGGTCTGTACAATCACACTTAAAAAGGAGCCTTACAGTGATCGACACATTCAACAGAACCGGCCCGCTTATGGAAGCCTCGAGTTACCCCGCCTGGGCGCAGCAATTGATCCAGGACTGTAGCGAGAGCAAGCGCCGAGTTGTCGAACACGAACTGTATCAGCGCATGCGTGACAACACGCTCAGCGCCAAGACCATGCGCCATTACCTGATCGGTGGCTGGCCAGTGGTGGAACAGTTTGCCTTGTACATGGCACAAAACCTGACCAAGACCAAGTTTGCCCGTCATCCTGGGGAGGATATGGCGCGCCGGTGGTTGATGCGCAATATTCGCGTGGAGCTCAACCATGCCGACTATTGGGTGCATTGGGCCCGCGCCCACGGCGTCAGCCTCGAAGAGCTGCAAGCGCAGAACGTACCGCCTGAACTGCACGCACTGAGCCATTGGTGCTGGCATACCAGCTCGGCCGATTCGTTGATTGTCGCGATTGCCGCAACCAACTACGCGATCGAAGGTGCAACCGGGGAGTGGTCAGCGGTGGTGTGCTCGACCGGTGTGTACGCGGCAGCCTTCCCTGAGGAAGACCGCAAGCGCGCCATGAAGTGGTTGAAGATGCACGCGCAGTATGACGACGCCCACCCATGGGAAGCGCTGGAAATCATCTGCACCCTGGCCGGGATGAACCCCAGCAAAGCCCTGCAGGTAGAGCTGCGCCAGGCGGTATGCAAGAGCTACGACTACATGTATCTGTTCTTGGAAAGCTGCATGCGGTTGGAGAACGAAAAAGCAAAGGCGCCTGCGGCCGCTCGCGAGCGTCAGGTTCGCGTCGCCAGCGAGGCGTGATGTAAGCGTGATGGCGGGGTGTTTACCCCGCCATTGCCAAGCGGTTGCGGCCTTCGCGCTTGGCCACGTACAAAGCGTTGTCGGCACGGCGCAACAGGCTTTCGGCAGACTCTGCGGCCAACAGCGTCGAGCACCCCAGGCTCACGGTCAGCTCGACCCGTGTGGTATCCGCCCAATAGTCCTGAGCTTGTGCCGCCTTGCGCAGACGCTCTCCGACCATACCTGCCGCGTCCCGGCCGGTGTTGGAGAGCAGGATCAAAAACTCTTCCCCGCCAAATCGAAACACCATGTCGACATTGCGCAGCTGGCTTTTGATCGCCCCGGCCACAGCGCGCAGTACGGTGTCGCCGGTTGCATGGCCGTGAGTGTCGTTGATCTTCTTGAAGTGATCGATATCCAGCATCAGTAGAGACAACGGGTTCATGTGCCGCCGGGCCATGTCGATCTCGCGTTGCAGGGTCTGGTCCATGGCGACGCGATTACCGGTTTCGGTCAACGGGTCACGCAGAGCGCTGCGAGTGGCGGCGCGGTAGAGCAGGGCGTTGCGCATCGGATAAAGCAACGTCGCCAGCAGCGCTTCAAGCTGGACCAGTTCGTCTTCCAGCAGGCGTTGATTGCGTCGAAATATCAGCTCGCCCAAGTGCTCACCTTCATGGCTCAAGGCATAGCTCACCGAGTGGTGGCCGCGATGGCCAAATTCCAGGCGCAGGTCGCTGGCTTCGTGGCGATACTGCAACGCATCCAAAGGCACCAGGCGCTGAATCTCGCGAAAGAACAGCCCAAGGATCCGCTGGGGCTCCAGGCTGACTTGCAATTGTTGGCTCAATTGCTGACGAAGTTGGGCGAACGACGCTGGTCGACGGGGTGGCAGGAGGGACGGCTGACCAAAGCCCAGGCGTTGCAATTTGGCACTGTCGAAGTCAATTGCGTGAGTCTGGGTCGGTGTTTTCATAAGCTATCTGCCTCTAAGCACTTAACTGTCTTACAGGCTGCGTGAGAGTGGCGAGTGCCAAGCGTCTTACTGTTCCTTCAGTTCCGTAAAACATTGGTAACAGTTTAAACCGCTTTACCAGGGGTTATAACCCCTGGGTACTGCCGCACGTCTTGTCATCGCTTAACCTGCTTGAAAGGAATTAGAGCGAGATTCATGCCATTTCGTTTAACTTAATAAAACTCCTTATAAATCAACGACCGTTTTACAGAGTAAAAACAGTCGTTGGCTACTGACGTCAGTTATTTGGCTGATTGAACCAGCGTAGTGCTGTCAATCTGATCAATCGACGTCACGCCGGTCAGTGTCATGGCCACGCGCATCTCCTTGGCGAAGATGTCCAGCAGGTTTTCAACGCCGTGCTGGCCATCGGCAGCCAATGCATAGGCCGTCGCGCGTCCCAGCAGGCAGGCCTTGGCACCCAGTGCGAGCATGCGCACCACATCCAGCCCGGAACGGATGCCCGAGTCGACCAGTACCGTCAGGTCATCGCCAACCCCATCGGCGATCGGCGGCAAGGCTCTGGCGGTAGAGAGCACGCCATCAAGCTGACGGCCGCCGTGGTTGGAGACCACGATACCGTCGGCGCCGAAACTCACCGCATCCTTGGCGTCCTGTGGGTCGAGAATGCCTTTGATGATCATCGGGCCTTTCCAGAATTCACGGATCCACTCCAGGTCTTTCCAGCTGATCGACGGGTCGAAGTTGTTGGCCAGCCAGCCGATGTAATCTTCCAGATGAGTCGGCTTGCCGAGGTATTTTGAGATGTTGCCCAGGTCGTGCGGGCGGCCCATCAGGCCTACGTCGAAGGCCCATTGCGGTTTGGTGACCGCCTGCAGCATGCGTCGCGACGCCGCGAACGGCCCGGACATGCCGGAGTGGGCATCGCGGTAACGCGCGCCAGGCGTCGGCATGTCCACGGTGAATACCAGTGTGGTGACCCCGGCAGCCTGCGCGCGCTCCAGCGCATTGCGCATAAATCCACGGTCCTTCAGCACATAGAGCTGGAACCAGATCGACTGCGGGCTCTGCGATGCCACTTCTTCAATCGAGCACACCGACACCGTCGACAAGCAAAACGGAATGCCCTGGTTCGCCGCTGCCTTTGCCGCTTGCACCTCACCACGCCGCGCGTACATCCCGGTAAGCCCCACCGGGCTCAGAATCACGGGCATGGCCAGTTCCTGGCCGAACAGGTGGGTCTTGAGGCTCAGGTTGTCGACGTTGCGCAGGATACGCTGGCGCAGGCTGATCTCGGCCAGGTCCGAACTGTTGGCGCGCATCGTGTGCTCGGCGTAGGCGCCGCCGTCGATGTAGTCGAACAGAAAGCGCGGCAGCTTGCGCTTGGCGGCGGCGCGGTAATCGGAAGCGGACGAGATGATCATCAACAGTGTCTCCACAAGGCAAGGTGGGTTCAGCATAAGGAAATATCTGGCATGATAAAAACAACTTTTATCGCTAGTAGCCAGTCGCTAAAGGAATACCGATGAACCTCAGAACGCTGCGCGCCTTTGTCGAAGTGGTGCGCCAGGGCGGTTTCTCCCAGGCGGCCCAAGTGGTGTCCCTGACACAGTCCACCGTGAGCAAGGCGGTCAAGACGCTGGAAGATGAATTGGGTACGCCGTTGCTCAATCGCCTGGGCCACAGGAACGAACTGACCGCCGCTGGCGAAATTGCCTACCGCCGCGCGCTGGTGTTGCTCGCTGAACGCAACGATTTGGTGGCCGAGATCAACGACCTGCGCGGGCTCAAGCGCGGCGTATTGCGCATTGGCTTGCCGCCCGTGGGCTGCGGCGTGTTGTTTGCCGCGATGTTCGCCGCTTACCGCAGGCTGTACCCGGATATCGATATCGAGCTTACCGAGTATGGCAGCAAGAAATTGCGTGAATGCCTGGAAGCTGGCGAGGTCGACCTGGCGGCGCTGCTGTTACCCATGGATGAAGATTTCGACTATCAGTCAGTGCGCAACGAACCCTTGATGGCCGTGCTGCCCATGAGCCATCCACTCGCCCAACGCACACGTATTGATTTCAACGACTTGGCGGATTCGCCGTTTATCCTGTTCGAAGCGGGTTTTGCCCTGAATGCCAAGATTCTTGCCGCCTGTGAACGCAAAGGCGTGACGCCGAGGGTGACGGCCCGCAGCGGCCAGATCGACTTTATCGTCGACTTGGTGGCGGCGGGGCTAGGCGTCGCTTTCCTGCCGCGCATGCTTGCGCACAAACATCAACAACCCGGCATCGCCTTGATTGCCCTGGACGAGGCGCACACTGATTGGCACATCGCCCTGGCGTGGCGCGCCAGTGCGCACCTGCCGCCCGCCGCCCGCGCCTGGCTGGACCTGGCCAAGGAAATGGCCAGCCCGGTATAGACGTTCACAGCGGTTGACCGAAGTAATTCTGGAAAATATGCCTCAGTGCTTGACTTCTTCTTTTTAATCAGTAACATACGGCGCATTCCGCGATAGCTCAGTTGGTAGAGCAAATGACTGTTAATCATTGGGTCCCTGGTTCGAGTCCAGGTCGTGGAGCCAGATAGAGAAAAGCCTGCAGAGATGCAGGCTTTTTTTTTGCCTTGGATTTGACTAATGGCAGCCACCCCAACCCCTATACAACGCCCTCCCCAAAGCCATAAGATGAGAAGCATTATCATTTAATGCGGATCTGACATGCACGACGACAGCATCGCTTCGCCGGTCGCCAAGCTGTATGCGAATCACCATGGCTGGCTTCGGGGTTGGTTGCATCGGCGGCTGGGGCACAGTGCCGATGCCGAAGACTTGGCACACGACACGTTTATCCGCGTGTTGCGCTCCAAGGAGGATGTGCGCGAGTTGCGCCAACCCATGGCGTTTTTGGCCACCATCGCCAATGGCTTGCTGATCAATCGCTGGCGTCGCCAAGCGATCGAGCGGGCCTACTTGGAAGCACTGGCGGCGCGGCCGCTGGCTGAGGAGCCTTCGCCGGAGGAGCGCCACCTGATGATCGAGACCTTGTTGCAGTTGGATTCGCTGCTGGTCGGGTTGTCGGCGCGGGTTCGGCAGATTTTCTTTTTGTCCCAGCTCGATGGCCTGACCTATCCGCAAATCGCCGCGCAATTGAGCCTGACGGTGGCCCAGGTGCAGCGGGCCATGAGCAAGGCGTTCAGTGTGTGCTACGCGAGTCGCTTTGAATGAGGGGCGCTGCAGTTGACCCGCGCGTGCGCGACCGTGCAATCGATTGGCTGGTGCGGATGCAGTCCGGGTTGATGAGCGCCGGTGATCATCAAGCGCTGCAGCAGTGGCGTCAGGTGAGTGCCGAGCATGAGCATGCGTGGCAGCGGGTAAGCAGCTTGCCGTTGATGCTTCAGCCGGGCGCCAATCTATTAGCCGATGCCACGGCGCGCCGGGCGTTGCAGTCGGCCGGGGCTGATCCGCAGCGTCGTCGCCAGGTGCTCAAGTGTTTGCTGGCGTTGGGGCTGCTGGGTGGGATCTCCTGGCAAACGGCGGATTCCACGTTGGTGCGTTCGGCATTGGCGAGCTATCGCACGCGCGTTGGCGAGCGGCGGCACTGGGCCCTGGCGGATGGCTATTCGCTGTGGCTAAACACCGCCAGTGCGGTAAACCTGGACTTGGGCGCAGGGCAACGCAGCGTGGAGCTGGTCGAGGGCGAGCTGGCCCTGGATACCCCGGCCGGGTCTGCGTCGCTGGAACTGCTGACCCCCAACGCGGTGCTCTACAGCCATGGCGCCCACCTACTGGTGCGTCATGATCGCCAAGGCACCCAGGTGACGGTGTTGCGCGGGCTGGCGCAAGTGAGCACGCGGCATCAGCCGACGCCGGTGCCGTTGCAGGCAGGCTGGCAGATGCAGGTGGACGAGCGTGGGGCAGGGCGCCCGAGCCCCGTCGATCGGGTGCTGGCCCAGGCCTGGATGCGCGGCATCCTGCCTGCCGAGCGCATGCGCCTGGACCACCTGTTGGCTGAGTTGTCGCGCTATCGCCCAGGCTTATTGCGTTGCAGCGAGGCGGTGGCAAGCCTGCGCATCACTGGCAGTTTCCAGCTGGACGATACCGATGCAGCGCTCGCGTTGGTCGCCAACACGTTGCCGGTGCGTATCGAGCGAAGAACGCGTTACTGGGTGACGGTGGTGCCTGCGTGAAGTTTTTTTTTCGCGGCGCGATAGTTTTTTCGATCTGGCTTGGCCTTTAGGTATTACCCACCGGCACAGGTGGGTTTCAACCCCTAGGAGCCTTGCATGATTTCCCCCGCTCGTGTCTTGCGTACCCATACATTCAGCTTGCTGTTTTTGAGTTTACAGCCGCTCTACGGCGAGCTGGTTTTTGCCGCCGGCGAACGCCCTTACCGAATTAGCGCCGGCCCGCTGGATCAAGTGCTGTCGCGCTTCGGTGCCGAGGCGGGCATCAGCATGGCGGGCAGTGCGCTGCTTACGGCCGACAAGACCAGCCACGGGCTGCAGGGGGAGTACAACATTGAGTCGGGCCTGACCCAACTGCTCTCAGGCACTGGCCTGGGCTATCAGCGCCAGGCCGACGGCGGCTATGTCTTGCGTGCGCATCAAGGTGCAGTCCTGCTGCCGACGCAAAAGGTCACGGGCGAAAATCTCGACGAGGAAGACGTCTACCGCGCGCCGCGCTCATCGGTCTACATCTCCGGCGAAGACATGCAGCGCTTTGGCGTGGTCTCTGTGGGCGACGTGCTCAAGGGCCAGCCGGGCGTGCAGGTCGGCGACAGCCGCAATGGTGGCGGGCTGGATGTGAATATCCGCGGCATCCAGGGCCAGAGCCGGGTGGCGGTCACGGTGGATGGGTCGCAGCAGGCGCTGGATGTCTATCGCGGTTATGCCGGTACCCAGCAGCGCAGTTACATCGACCCGGACATGATCAGCGACATCACGGTCGACAAGGGCCCCAGCCTGACCTCCAGTGCCATCGGCGGCACGGTAAAAATGCGCACCCTCACGGTCGACGACATCCTCAAGGACGGCCAGACCCTCGGCCTGCGCCTCAAGGGCGACCTGTGGAACAACGGCGTCGCTCCAGCCTCCCGAGACCCGCATTCCAAGACCGAAGACCTGTACTCGGAACCGCACCAGAGTCGCGGTGGGCTGTTCGGCTCAGAGGCGCAGGCCGGCAGCGCGGCATTTGCCTATACCCATGATTTTTTCGACGTCGTGGCGGCCTATGCCAAGCGCAACCAGGGCAATTATTTCGCCGGCAAAAAGGGCCAGGACCGCTACCGCACCTACGACCGTTGGGGCGATGAAGAAACCAGCGTGGCAACCACCTACAACGCTGGCGAAGAAGTGCTGAACTCCTCGTCGAGGACCGAATCCTTGCTGCTCAAGACCACCCTGCGTCCGGCGGACGGCCATACTTTCGACCTGGGTTACCGCCGCTATGACGGGCGCATCGGCGAGATCATGCCTTCGGATATCTTCCGCTTCGGCACCGGCGGCATCTATCAGTACCCCTTGGGCCACACCACAATCGACACCTACACCGCGCGTTACAACTACTTGCCTGCGGGTAACCCGTTGGTGGACCTGACTGCCGACCTGTGGCTCACCGATGCGCAAACCAGCCAGCTCACCTCGGTACGCGCGCCGGCGTCCCAGGCGTATCGCTCGGACCGCGCCTGGAGTCGTCAGGCTAACCAGCGTATTGGCGGCGGCCTGGCCAACACCTCGAACTGGGCGACCGACTACGGCGACTTGAAACTGGACCTGGGCGGCTCGTTCCAGCTCGAAGAGCTGCGCCCGCAAAAAGGCGTGGTCACCAACCAGGACGATATCAACGCCAACCGCATGCTGCGCGAAGGCTCGCGGCAAGAGTTCAGCTTCAATGGCAAGCTGGAGTACAAACCGGTGGACCGCCTCACGTTATGGGGCGGCGGGCGTTACACCCACTATCGCAGCAAAGACCACATCGCCAATGCCACGGCGCGCGAGGAGGAGCGTAACTTGCGCTACCTGCGGGTCTACAACGGCGGCGACTCCGGCAACATGATGTGGTTCCCGGACCAGAACGGCCAGTACACCGACGCCACCGATCCGCGGCTGACCAATGGGATTGTCTTCCAGAACACCAACTACCCCTTTGAGGGCGTTCGCTACAACGACTTTGGCGCGGTCGATTCGACGGTCTATCCGTCCCAGGTCGGCAGCGTGGTTACCGGCTATGAGTATTCGGGCAAGGCGAGCAACAGCGGAGGCGCTTTCGCTCCGGCCGTGGGCATCAATATCGAAGTGCTGCCGGACACCTTCGTCTACGCCTCCTACACCCGGGGTTTTCGTATGCCTTCGCTGTTCGAAACCAGCCAGGGCGTGTTGCAGACCATGCCCGGCAAGGGCCTGAAGCCTGAGCGTTCAAGTAACTGGGAGGTCGGCGCGAGCACGCTGCAAAAGGGGTTGTTGTTCGATGACGACTCGGCGGCGATCAAGCTGGCCTATTTCAACAACACCATCAAACACTACATCACCCGCTACTACGACCCAAGCCCGGGCTTGTGGGGCTTGATGCGCTTCAGCAACACCGACAGCTACAAGACCAGCGGCCTGGAATTGCAAACCCGCTACGATGCCGGGCGTGTATTTGCCGCCCTGTCGTCCACCTACTACCTGAAGACCGAAACCTGCGATGCGGCGTTCGCGGCCACACTGCGCGCTACCAGTGACAGCTACCAGAAAACCAGTAATACGCCGAACTGCACGCCGGGCAGCTTCATGGGTTCTTACACCAACACCCAGAACCCGCCACGGTTCGCAGGCAACCTCACCACAGGCCTGCGCTTCTTCGACCAGAGCCTTACGCTCGGTACGCGCATCACCTACACCTCAGGCCCCACCGTCACCGCCGACAAACCCTGGCAGACCGGCGCCACCACGCCGCAATTGAATTACCGCGAAGTGGCCTTGGTCGATCTGTTCCTTAACTACAAGTTGCAGGAAGACGCCAGCCTCAACGTGTCGCTGCAAAACCTGACCGATCGCTACTACCTGGATCCACTGGCGCAGAGTTTCATGCCGGCGCCGGGGCGTACGCTGCGGGTGGGAGTGCAGGCGAAGTTCTAGAGGCAACGGTTGTGATCCTCGCGCGGCGGTGCAACAGCCCATCACGCGAGGTTCGGCAAGGCGGGGTTACAACGTCTGCACGATAATCTGGCTTTTCAGGTCGTTGACCATGCCTTCAATCGCCGGCTTCATGGCGACAAACTCCTGCGGGCTGCACAGCGCGTCGGGGTGGCTGAACGCATAGCTGCGGGTGATGAGTACGCTGTTGCCTTCCTTGACGTAAGTGGTCTGGTAGTTGAATCCACCGGTGTTGAGCGTTACAGCCTTGGGCACCGCGAGGATATTCAATTGTTTGGGGAAGTCGAAGCGCGCTTTTTCTTCAATCGTGCCAGAGGTACAGATGAAGGCCTGCGTGCGGCCTTGTTCCGCCATGAGGCTGAACACGTTCTGGCCGATGCCGCCCGCGAGGCTGCTGAGCGTCGGTACGCCCGTGGGGCCGGGCAGGTTGACCAGGTTCTCGGTACGCCCTTTGACCGTGGACGTGAAGGTGGCGGCATTGCCTTCCAAGGGGTCGGTTTCGATCTTGCCGCTGCCGGTTTGCCCATACATGCTGAGGACTTTCTGGGTCAGTTGATCACGGTCGGCAGGCATGATGGATTTGAACAGGAAACGATTGAGTTCCGTGGCCCAGCCTTCCACCGTGGTGCCGTTGGTGAAGTCCGCCGCGCCGCTCGGGTCGATCTTGAAGTGCAGCGTGCCGTCCACCTTGCCCAATTGGTGTGAAGGTGTACGCGCCAGTTCGCCGCTCTGGGTCAGTAACACGGGTTTACCCAGTTCCGGAATCATCAAGTAGCTGGCGGCGATGGGGGTTGCGGTGGAGTCCAGATAAAGGTCGAGGGTCGGGACGTAAGTGATCGCATGGTTAAGCAAACCCAGGGTCGGCACCTTCGGCAGTAGGTAGGCGTCGCCGAGGTTGATCAGCGCGGGCGAGCTTTCGATGGCCACCGCCTTGAGCAGCGCTTCGAGCAAGGCAACATGGTCCTTGCAGTCGCCATAACGGTTATCCAGCACCGCCTGCGCCGCGTGCGGCACCACGCCGCCATTGCCGACGTAAACCGCGACGTAGCGAATGTTCTTGCGCACCCAGTCACTCAGCACCAGTGCTTTGCTGCGTGGGGAGTCCAGGTTGGCGGTGAGTTCCCTGGCCAGTTGGGTAATGGCGGGCGTCACCTCAACCTGCGCCCTGACGGCATATGCCTGGGCAAGCTGTTTGTAATCGGTGAAGGTCGACACGGCGAGGCGTTGCCCGTAATCGGTGTAGGCGACGGAGCCGACTTCAACGCGGTTTTTCTCCGTGGGTTGCAGGTCCCAGCGATAGATTTTTCGCCCGTTGGCGGTGGTGGGCTCGGCGGCTTTGAAACCCCTTACGTCAGCGAACAAGGGCATGTCGGCTGGCATGTCGTAGGTGAAGTGGATCTGTTGGTTCTCGTAGAAGTCCGGCGCGTAGAGGTCTTCAAACTGTCCGGGGAACATCGCGGTGGTGCGATGGCGCTGGTAGCGCAAGACCATGCGGTCACCGACGGCTACGTCAGGGAAGATCACCACTTTGACGCGTGAGTCCTGGAACATCGGCGCTTCGGCTGAGGCCTGCTCCTGCTGTTCCTTGATCTGGTCGGCAGCCACCGGCACTTTGCGTCCGTCGGCTTTCTGGGTGTAGGCCTCCACGATGTCCACGGTTTCCAGCGAGCGGTTGAAGCTCACCGAGCGTTGCGCGTTGGGCTTGATCGCGCGTTCCTCATTGATGCGCGAGACCAGCTCGAGGTCGAGCACAAAACTGCCGTCGGCATTGACTACGTAGGCCTGGCTATTTTTGTTGCTTAGCGTCGTGTGGGAAGCGTCTGGGTATCGCTCGACAGCCGTGAAGACCTGATGGGCGAAGAGATTTATTGGCGAACGATGGGACTGGTCGGCCTGGGGGAAATCGGTCAGCGTGTGGCGCGGATTGCCCAAGGTTTTGGCCTGGATGTTTTGGCCTACGACCCGCATCTGAGCAACCAACAGATACTTGCTCACGGCGCCACACCCGTGACCTTGCCGGAACTGCTGAGGCGCCGTGATTTCGTGTCGTTGCACTGCCCGTTGGACGCCAGCACCCGGCACCTGATGGGCGCGCACGAGTTCGCGGCAATGAGGCCCGGCGCGGTGTTCTTATCCACCGCCCGCGGCGGCATTCATGATGAAGCGGCGTTGTACGAAGCCTTGCAAAAAGGTCACCTCAGCGGCGCCGGGCTCGGGTATGGACGTGCGAGCCGCCTGCGCAGAACGCGCCGCTGATGAGCTTGCCCAATGTGGTTGCGACCTTTCACACGGCGGGCGTCACCCACGGCGGGCGGCGCAATGTGGCACGCTCTTCGGCGGCGCAAATTGCCGCGATCCTGCGCGGCGAACGGCCGCCGCACTTGCTCAATCCTGAAGCCTGGGAGGTGGTCTGCGAGCGCGTGCGCCTCAGCCGTTGAGCCAGGCGTTAATGCTTGCTCGGGGAACAGAGGCGCGTGAACAGTCTTTGAGGATTTGCACCCGCGTGTTGGCGGCACGTGCGTGGCGATGGCAAAGTCGGGCAGACACGAATCACAGCGTCGTAGCCTTCTTAACCCGCGTGGCGCGGTCAAAAACCTCGCGCTGTGCGTGCGTGATGCGACCTATCGGTCTTCTTTCAGCCGCGATGCGGACGAGGTGCGGGTGCTGATCACCTACACGCGGCAGGTGTAGCTGTATTTATGCGGCGCAGCCTGATAAACAGCTCGGTAACCGTTCTAGCTGGTACCGGGTGTCATTGAGCATGAAACGCCATTTCGAAGATGTGCAGCTGGGCAGCATCGAGCTGTTTTGCCTGGCCGCCGAAGCCAATAGCTTCACCGCTGCCGCACAGATTGCCGGGGTCACCCCGGCCGCTGTGAGCCGCAGCATTTCGCGTCTGGAAGAACGCCTGGGTACGCAGTTGTTTGTGCGCACCACGCGCAGCATTCGCCTGACCGACAGCGGCCGTACATTCTTCGAGCAATGCCGCCAGGCGCTGACGCAATTGGTGGAGGCGCAGCAGGAAGTCATGGGCGCGCAGTCGGTGCCGTCCGGCCAGTTGCGCATCAGCGTGCCGACCACTTACGCCCATCATCGGCTGTTGCCGTTGCTGCCCGCGTTTCGCGCGCTGTACCCGCAAGTGACCGTGGACATCCATATCAGCAACCGCAATATCGACTTCGTTGCCGAAGGCTATGACCTGGCGATTCGCGTGCGCGCCCAGCCCGATTCATCGCTGATCGCACGGCTGCTGGAAGACGCTGAATTGGTGGTGGTGGCAGCGCCGGCCTACCTGCAGCGCGCCGGCACGCCGCAGACGTTGGAGGATCTGCCGTCGCACGAGTGCATTCAGTTTGAATTGCCCAGCAATGGCCGACGCATTCCCTGGTTGTTCCAGGTGCAAGGCCAGGAACAGGCGTTTGCCGGGGAGGCGGGTTACAGCGTTTCTCATGACGTGCTGGGCGGCGTGACCTTGGCCAAGCATGGCGCGGGGCTGTTTCAGACCTACAAGTTCATCGTCGAACACGAACTGGCTGACGGCACGCTCGTGGAGGTGATGAAGCCGTTTGGCGGGCGCACGCGACCGTTTACGTTGCTGTACCCCCACGGGCGCTATGTGCCGCATCGGGTGCGGGCGTTTGTGGATTTTTTGCTGGCGTATCGGGACGTGTGGGCGGCGCCGTAGACGCGGCGATGTCCCATGTCAGCAGGAGTTGGCTGATCGCTGCATTGAGGGTTTCAAACGACGCATTGTCACGCGCCAGAATGGAAACACCCTGCAGAAAGCTGTCATACACCGTCGCCATTGCCGCCACATTGATCGTGTCCGGCAACTGCCCGGCACTCACACCTCGCGCCACGCACGCCACAATCCCTGCCCGGGTCCTTGCGCGTGAGTGGGTCAATGCGTCGGTGACCCGTGCATTTTCCGGGCTCGGCGCACTCATCACCCCCAGCGTGACCATGCAGCCCTTGGGGTGGGCGTTGTCACACTGCATGCGCGCCGATTGGCGCAGCGCCGTTTCGAGGGCTTGGCGCGGCGGCAGGGTTTCATCCCACAGGCATTCGGTGACCTGGGCGTAGGTCGTCAGGTAGCGTTGCACGCACTCATCGAACAGCGCCTCTTTGGAGCCGAACGCCGCATAAAAACTCGGCGCGGAGATGCCGCCACCCAGGCCGGCCTTGAGCTGGGCGAGGGAAGTGGCGTCGTAGCCGTGCTGCCAGAACAGATGCATGGCCTGTTCCACGGCCTGTTCACGGTCGAAGTTACGCGGGCGGCCCATTTGTGCCATTTCGTTTCTCCTGTGCAGATCGATATAAATACTAGTCGATACATAAGTCATTGACAACGCGCTCACGCTGCACGCAACATCTGTATCGATCAGTATTTAAATCGCCTCAGCTTCAAGGAGTTGCCTGTGACACCCTCACTCAGCGTATCCGCCTCGTCCGAACGCCTGCCCATCGGCGCATTGCTCGCGCTGGCCATGACCGGCTTCATCTGCATCGTCACCGAAACCCTGCCCGCCGGCCTGCTGCCGTTGATCAGCGAGGGCCTGGCAATTTCGCCGTCGCTGGCCGGGCAGATGGTCACCGCCTACGCGCTGGGTTCGGTGCTGGCGGTGATCCCCATGACCATTGCCACCCGCGGCTGGCGCCGGCGCAATGTGCTGTTGCTGACCATCGTCGGGTTTCTGCTGTTCAATTCCATCACTGCGCTGTCGTCGCACTATGGCGTGACCCTGGTGGCGCGCTTCTTCGCCGGCGTGGCGGCAGGGTTGGCCTGGAGCCTGCTGGCCGGTTACGCCCGCCGCATGGTCGCGCCGCATCGACAGGGCAGGGCGCTGGCCTTGGCGATGGTCGGCACGCCGATTGCGCTGTCGTTGGGCGTACCGCTGGGCACGTGGCTGGGCGGGCTGGTGGGCTGGCGTACCACGTTCGGCCTCATGTCGGCGTTGACGCTGATGTTGATTGTGTGGGTGCTGGTAAAAGTCCCGGACTATCCGCCCCAGGCCGCGCACCAGCGTGTGTCGCTGGCCAAGGTGCTGACCACGCCCGGTGTACGGCCCGTGCTGGCGGTGGTGATCAGTTGGATGCTGGCGCACAACATTCTGTACACCTATATCGCCCCGTTCGTGGCGCCGGCCGGCTTGGGCGACCGCGTGGATGTGGTGCTGCTGGTGTTCGGAAGTGCTGCATTGGCGGGGATCTGGCTGACGGCCAAGTTGGTCGAGCCGCTGTTGCGCCGTACCGTGCTGGTCAGCCTGGCGACGTTTGCGGCCGTGAGCGTGGTGTTCGGTTTTGTGGGCAATATGCCGCAGGTGATTTACCTCGGCGTGGCGGTGTGGGGTTTGAGTTTTGGCGGCGCGGCGACCTTGCTGCAAACGGCCCTCGCGGACGCGGCGGGTGACGGCGCAGACGTGGCGCTGTCGCTGAACGTGGTGGCATGGAACAGCGCGATTGCCGGCAGTGGCGTGGTGGGCGGCGTACTGCTCGATACCTGGGGCGTTGCCTCATTTCCCTGGGCAATGGCGCTGTTGATAGCGCTGTCGTTTGCGATTGCCTGGCGCGCACGCACCCATGCGTTCAAGCCTGGCGCGCGCGGGGCGGGCAAGCCCGCCGTGGCGGGGCATTGACGTGGTTGCTGAGTGACGCTCATTAATCTTGCTGAGTAACGGGGTAAACTCGGGCAAGTCGTCACTACCGCCCAGGACCTCGCCATGCAGATCAGCCGCGCCAACCTTGCCGACTTCGTGCTCTTCCTGGCCATTGCCCGGCACCAGAGCTTCAGCCGCGCGGGCCTGGAGGTGGGCATCAGTGCGTCGGCGCTGAGCCATGCCATCAAAGGTCTGGAAACCCGCCTCGGCGTGCGCCTGTTGAACCGCACCACCCGCAGCGTCACGTTGACCGCTGCGGGCGAGGAGTTGCACAGCGTCATCAGTCAGCCCATGGATGACATCAGCCAGGCGGTCGAAGCGCTCAATCGTTTTCGTGACGAGCCCACCGGGCGCATCCGCCTGAACCTGCTCAGTGATGCCGCCGACCTGCTGCTGGGCCCGGTGTTGCCATTGTTTAACGCGCGCTATCCGGACATCCAGATCGACCTGACCGTGACCAACCAACTCGTCGACGTCATTGGCGCAGGGCATGATGCCGGCATCCGCTACGGCGGGACGGTGCCGGAAGACATGATCGCTCAGCGGTTGTCCGCGGATATCCGTTGGGTGGTGGCCGGTTCGGCGAGTTATCTGCAGCAGTTTGGCGTGCCTCGCCATCCCCAGGACTTGCTCGACCATCGCTGCCTGCGCATCCGTCTGGGCAACGGTTGCCTGTACGACTGGGAATTCGAAAAAGGCGGCGAGCACCTGGCGATTGCAGTGCCAGGCGCCATCACCCTGGATGAAACGCGCGTCGGCCTGTCGCTGATGCGCCAGGGCGCTGGCCTGATGTATGCGCCGGAACCGGCCATGGCCCCTTTGGTGGCGCGCGGGGAGGCGGTGCGCGTGCTCGACGATTGGGCCAGCATGGGCCCCGGGTTTCATATGTATTACGCCAGCCATCGGCAATTGCCGATGGGGCTGAGGCTTTTGATCGACCTGATCCGGGAAGTGCAGCCGCTCGGTGATTGCTGAGCAGCGCTCATCAGTACATCCCGATTTCACCCGGTATTCATCCTCTGCTGCGTCACTTAGCGTGACGCTACGTTTGAGCGAGGAGATACCCATGAGTTTTTCATTCCAGCATCAGGTTGCGCTGGTCACCGGCGCGGCGTCCGGCATTGGTCTGGCGACCGCCAACGCATTCGCGCACGCCGGTGCAGCCGTGGCGATTGTCGACGTCAACGCGCAGGCTGCACGCGCGGCCGCCGAGGCGTTGGTGGCCGCCGGTTATCAAGCGATTGGTCTTGGCTGCGACGTCTGCGACATTGACCAGGTACAGGCCATGGTCAAGGAAACCGTCGCGACGTTTGGCCGACTTGATGCGGCATTCAATAACGCCGGCATCCAGAACGTACTGGCAGAAACCGCCGATGCGAGCGTTGAGGATTACGACCGGGTCATGTCGGTCAACCTGCGAGGCGTCTGGAGCTGCATGAAGTTCGAGCTTGAGCACATGCGTCGCCAGGGCAGCGGCACCATCGTCAACTGTTCCTCTTTGGGCGGTCTGGTCGGCGGGGCGCAGCGCGCCAATTACCACGCGGCCAAGCATGGCGTGATCGGGCTGACCAAAAGCGCGGCGCTTGAATACGCCACCCGAAACATCCGCATCAACGCGGTATGCCCCGGATTGATCTGGACGCCAATGGCTGACCAGATGGTTGCCGCCGGCCAGGGCGACGCGCTGGCGGGCATGGTCAAAAGCATACCGATGGGGCGTCACGGTCGCCCGGAAGAAATCGCCGACGCCGTGCTCTGGCTCAGCAGCTCGACCTCCAGCTATGTCACAGGCCAGTCCATTTCGGTGGACGGGGGTTTTGTCATGCGCTAGCACCGGCGTTACGCCACGCAAGCCGCGCCCGACATTACCCACAAGGAGTACCGAGCCGATGCCGCCATCAGCCTCTTCCAAAACAGCCGCGCTCGTGCTCATCGGGCTCGGCCTTATGCTCGCGCTGGCAGGTGCGTGCCTGTTGGGCGGTGGCGGCTATCTGATCGCCCTCGGGGGTTCCTGGTACTTCGCGCTCGCGGGCCTTGGCCTGTCTGCCAGCGGGGTGTTGTTGATGCGCCGCCGCCTGCAAGGTGTGGTGATTTACCTGGGCGTATCAGCCGCCACCGTCGCGTGGTCATTGTGGGAGGTCGGCCTGGATTTCTGGCCGCTGTTTTCCCGCTTGATGGCGTTTGGGGCGCTGGCGGTGCCAGTGCTGCTTGCCACTGCGCAGCTGCGCGCCAAGGCTCGACCGGCCACTTACGCAGGGGCTGCGCTCGTGAGCCTCTGCCTGGCCGCCACGCTCTACCTGGCCCTGCAGCCACAGCCTATTCAAACGGCTACGGGCGCGCCGGCGCCGGTAGCCGGTAAGGCCGTCGGCAACGTGGAGCCGGCGACCGACTGGCGCTACTTCGGCCAAAGCCCCTCGGGAACCCGACATGCGCGGCTCGAAGCAATCACCCCGCAAAATGTTGCCGGGCTGCAAGTGGCCTGGACCTACCGCACCGGCGAAATTCCCCGCGGCAGCCAGGGGCATGTGGTCACGCCGCTGCATGTGGACGGCGTGCTGTATGGCTGCACACAGTCCAGCCAATTGTTCGCGCTGGATGCCGACACCGGTCAGGAAATCTGGCACCACGACCCACACGTGCAGGCGAACAATGTCTACCCGCGCTGCCGAGGCGTGGGGTATTACGCCGCGCCTGAGGCTTCAACCTCAACGGGCCAAGCGTGCACGCGGCGGATCATTGCAACCACCGTGGACGCGCGTTTGATTGCCGTAGACGCGCGCACGGGGCAAGCGTGCGCAGGGTTCGGCGACGCGGGCAGCGTCAGCTTGCGCAGCGGCATGGGCAGCGCCGATCAGGCGCTTTATTTCCCCACCGCCGCGCCCACCGTGGTGCGTGATCTTGTCGTCGTCGGCGGGCTGGTCTGGGACAACCAGAAGACTGGCGAGCCCTCCGGTGTGGTGCGCGCCTTCAATGTGCGTACGGGCGCACTGGTGTGGGCCTGGGACTTGGGCAACCCGGCGATTACCCGTGAGCCACCCGAGGGCCACACCTACACGGCGGGCACGCCGAACGTGTGGTCGACGCCTGCGTTCGATGAGGCACTGGGCTTGATTTATCTTCCCACGGGCAACGCCACGCCAGACTTTTGGGGCGGCCATCGCACCGACGCCGACGACCGCTACTCCTCCTCTATCGTTGCCCTCGACATTGCCACCGGCCGCGAACGCTGGCGTTTCCAGACGGTGCACCACGACGTGTGGGATTACGACGTCCCGTCGCAGCCCGCGCTGTACGACGTGCCGGATGGCAACGGCGGAACGCTCCCGGCGTTGCTCCAGACCACCAAGCGCGGGCAGATCTTCATGCTTGACCGACGCACGGGTCGCCCGATTGCGCAGGTGCAGGAACAACCCGTCCCGCAAGGTGGTGTGGCTGATGACCGGACGTCGCCGACCCAGCCGTACTCGGTCGGCATGCCTTCGATTGGCACGCAGCCGTTGAGCGAAAAACGCATGTGGGGGCTCACGCCGTTGGATCAGTTGATGTGCCGCATTCAATTTCGCCGGGCGCGTTACGAGGGTGAGTTCACACCGCCCAGCGAGCGCCTGACCCTGCAATACCCGAGTTGGCTGGGCGGCATGAACTGGGGCTCTGTGTCGATTGCCGAAAACCTCGGCTACCTGATCGTCAACGACACGCGCGTGGCGACCTGGAGCCGGATGATCCCGCGTGCCGTCTACGATGAAAAAGCGCTCAGCGGCGGCGGGCACGAAGGCAATGCACCCCAGGCGGGTACGCCGTGGGGCATTGAGCAAGGACGCTTTCTGTCACCGCTGGGCATCCCATGCCAGGCGCCGCCTTACGGAACCCTCAGCGCGGTCGACCTGGCCACGCGCAAAGTGCTCTGGTCGATGCCTCTGGGCACCACCGAGCAAACCGGGCCGCTGGGGCTCGCCACCCATCTGCCCATGCCCATCGGCATGCCAACGCGCGGCGGCCCGGTGACGACCGCCACTGGCCTGGTCTTCATGGCCGGCACCCAGGACTTCTACCTGCGCGCCTTTGATGTACGCACCGGCCATGAACTGTGGAAAGGTCGTTTGCCGGTGGGCGCAGAAGCAACACCCATGACGTATAGTTCGCCGAAGACCGGCCGCCAGTTCCTGGTCATCAGCGCCGGTGGCAACTCGGCCACCACGCTCAAAGGCGACTACGTGGTGGCCTTCGCATTACCTGTACCGCTGATTCAACATTGACGCGATAAAGCGTGTGAAGCGGCCGCACTAAAAAGCCTTTCGAGGGTCAATAAACCTCGCAAGATCATCCACTTGGCTCCGCCAGCGGAGCCTGCCGCCTTACTCCCTTTCAAAGAAGTCATGCATGCACCTGCGCAAAATTGCAGTCGGGCTGTCAGCCCTTGTTTTGCTTTCCACCGGGGCAGATGCCCGTGGTTTGCTCGACCTTATCAAGCCACCCGCCCAGGAACACACCTCACGCGCAGGCTCGACCAGCCAGCGCGCGGCCCTCGACCTTTATTCCAGCAAGCAACAGCAGCCCTCGTTCGCCAGCTGCGCCGATCTGTTCCCCGGTGCCACACCGATCAACACCGCCACCGTGCCCAGCACCATGAAACCCATGGCGTTGTGTTCCGATAGCTTTGCGGTGCTCTACTCGCAAACGAGCAAGACGCCGCTGGTGGTGGTCGAGCGCTTGAACGCCGCCCAGCTCAAGGACGCCAAAGGCGAGGAACGCACCAACCAGTTCTACGCAGACCCGCGCATCCCCAAAGGCGCTCGCGCCGAGTTGAGCGACTACCGCAGCCAGCACCCGGCCGTGGACCGTGGTCATCAGTCTCCGGCGGCCGACGCGCCGAGCGCGAATGCCATGGCGCAATCCTTCGCGCTGTCGAACATGGTGCCGCAAGACCCCACCAACAACCGCAAGATCTGGAGCAAGGTCGAGGCGGATGTGCGCAAGTTTGCCGTGCGTGCCGGCGGCGATGTGTTTGTGTTCACCGGCCCGTTGTTCGGCGCGGGCTACAGCACCATCGGCGACAACAAGGTCTGGGTGCCGACGCGCCTGTTCAAGTTGGTGTACGACGCCTCGTCGAAACGCGCCTGGGCCTATGTGCTGCCCAACGCTGAAACGCGCATCCAGAAGCCGATGGACTACGAAACGTTTGTGAAGAGTACCGGGCTGAAGCTGCTGGGCAATCTGCCGGTCACGGGGTCGGTGGGTCGGACTTGATCACCTGCGGCCGGTCCAGCTGGCGCTTGATTGTGTAGAGCGCCACGCCCACCGCCAGGATGCCTGACACCGCGCCGACCACCAGCGCCCAGCGCGGGCCCAAGTGGTCGGCGACCCAACCGACGATGGGCGCGCCAATTGGCGTGCCGCCCAGGGCAACGGCGACGCGCAGGGCGATCACCCGGCCGCGCATCGCGGGTTCGGTGGTGAGTTGCATCAAGCTGTTGGTGGTGTTGCTGAAGGTCATGGCGCCCACGCCGATGACCACCAGTGCAATCGCAAACGTCCAGTAATTGGGCGCCAGGGCTGCCAGCACGCAGCCAAATCCAAACACTGCCGCACCGGTCAGCAAAGACTTGAACCGGGGGCGTTCGCTGCCCGCGGCAATCAGCGCACCGGCGATGGTGCCGATGGCCAGGGTCGAGGTCAGCAGCCCGTAGCCGCGCGCGTCGGCGTGGAACACGGTGACGGCCATGGTCGAGATGAAAATCGGGAAGTTCATGCCGAAGGTGCCGATCAGAAACAGCATCAGCAGGATGGCTTTCAAGTCCGGCCGCGCCCACACGTAACGCATGCCTTCGGTAAGGCTGCCTTTGGTACGCAGCGCGCGCACCTTGGTGTGTTGACTTGAGACGCGCAGGAAAAACAGCGACGCCAGCACCGCAAAAAAGCTCGAGCCATTGAGCAGGAACGCCCAGCCGGTGCCCACCGACGCGATGGTCACGCCGGCCACGGCCGGGCCGATCATGCGCGCCATGTTGAACGAGGTGGAGTTGAGCGCGATGGCATTCGACAAGTCCTTCTCGCCCACCAGTTCTGCGACGAAAATCTGCCGCACCGGCGCATCGAATGCCGAGGCGCAACCGGATAAAAACGCGAACACGTACACATGCCACAGCTGCACGAAGCCTGTGATGGTGAACACGCCCAGCGTCAGCGCCAGCAAGCCCATCACCGCCTGAGTGAAGATCAACAGCTTGCGCTGGTCGTAGTGATCGGCAGCAAACCCGGTCCACGGCAGCAACAACAACTGCGGCCCGAACTGCAGCGCCATCACGATACCCACCGCGGCGGCGTTGTGCGGCGTGAGCTGAGTCAGCACCAGCCAGTCCTGGGCAGTGCGTTGCATCCAGGTGCCGACGTTGGACACCAGCGCGCCGGCGGCCCAGATGCGGTAGTTGGGGCTGCGCAGGGAACGGAACGTGCCGAGGAAACTCATGACGGCTTCAGTTCCCCCGGTTGTCGAGCAACTCGATGATGGCTTGCGCCGTGCCCGATTCGCCCAGCTTGGGGAACACGTGCTGCAGGCTGTAGGCATGGGCCTCGGGGCTGACGTCGGTCATGGCATCGATGGCCAGGGTCACGTTGAAGCCGAATTCGTAGGCCTGCCGCGCGGTGGCTTCGACGCCGGTGCCGGTGACGACACCCGTGATCACCACTTGCGTGACATTGAGCGCCTTCAACTGCGCCTCAAGGTCCGTGTTGGCGAAGGCGCCCCAGCTGCGTTTGGTCACCAGAATGTCGCTGGGCTGGTGGCCGAGTTGCGCAATCAGATCAGCCCAATCGGGTGGCAGGTCAGTGATGCGACGCGGCCGCTCGGTGCGTCCCGGCGCAAAGCCGCTGACATTCACCAGCACCACCGGCAGCCCGCGTTCGCGAAAGGCGTCGAGCAGTGCACGCGACCGCTCTATCACCTCGCCAATGGGATGGATAAAAGGGTAGCCAACGATGCCGTGTTGCAGGTCCACGATGATCAGGGCGGTTGTTGCATCCAGCGAGGTGACAGCCATGCTATTTCCTCAATCGGGTGATTCAAAAGTCGGCGAGGCGCTCCAGCAGTTTCACCGCAGCGGCGAGTTCGTGTTGTTCCTGGGGCGACAGTTGTTCCTGCAGCGCGTGCAGCAGCCAATCGTCTTTGGCGGCGCGGCTTTGGGTCAGGTGTTTGCGCAGGGCGGGCGTCAGTTCGATCAGCGTCTGCCGGCCATCGGATGGGTCCGGCTTGCCGCTGACAGCTTGCATTGCCTCAAGCCCGGCCACGGTGATGCGCATCGACTGCGGCCGCACGCTTTCAGCGCGGGCGAGGGCGGACACGGTCGTCGGGCCATCGCGGTCCAGGCGCAGCAACACCGACTTTTGCGCGGTGGTGAAATCATCGGGGTGAGTCTGTTCGCGCAGGCGGCGGATCAGCTTGCCCAGTGAGATGCGCAGTTCGGCGGCCAGGGTGGCGGCGGATGGAGTGTCGGCAGTCGGGGAGGGCTCGGTCATGCCTTAACCGTAGCGCCCTGCAGTCAAACTGTACAGTTTGGCTGTATTAATTTTTTTTCATAAATCGCGCATGGCATGCCTATGTGCACCCGTGGAGGCGACTGCTAATAACCCCGTGGCGAGCGGGCTTGCCCCGCGTTGGGCCGCGAAGCGGCCGTCAAAACCCGCAGCGCATTTCAACTAATACGTCGCACCCACCGCACTGGCCCACTTCTCAGCCCTACGCGAGGCAGACCCGCTCGCGACAGCAAACCTGCACGACTCAACCCCTCACAGATCATTTACACGACGATCCACCGACCCCCTCGGTTTATACTCACCGCACCTTGCACACCCTCAAACCGAGATACCCCATGAGCACCTCTGTTTCCCTGACGCCTGCGCGCAAGCCTATCGCGCCGCTGGTGGCTTTTATCATCCTGTTGGCGGGCGCCGTGTTTCTGCAAAGCAGTGTCGGCTCACGCCAGGTGCTGTTGCTGGTGGTCGGCGCGGCACTGGGTTTGACCCTGTATCACGCCGCCTTTGGCTTTACCTCCGCCTGGCGCGTGTTCATCAATGATCGGCGTGGCGCCGGCTTGCGAGCGCAGATGGTGATGCTGGCGGTGGCGGTCGTCCTGTTTTTCCCGGCGCTTGGGGCAGGCACGCTGTTGGGTCAGCCGGTGGTCGGGCTGGTGGCGCCGGCCGGCGTGTCGGTGGTGTTTGGCGCGTTCATCTTCGGCATCGGCATGCAGCTGGGCGGCGGTTGTGCCTCGGGCACGTTGTTCACTGTGGGCGGCGGCAATGCGCGCATGTTGGTGACGTTGTTCTTCTTCATTTGCGGTTCGTTGATCGCCACCCACCATGTCGATTGGTGGTTTGCACTGCCGGCATTCCCGGCGGTGTCCATCGTCAAAAGCTTCGGCGTTGTACCGGCGCTGCTCTTGAGCCTGGCGGTGTTCGCGATCATTGCAGCCGTCACCGTGCGCCTGGAGAAGGGCCGTCATGGCCAACTGGAAGAGGGCGTGACCAGCGAACACAGCGGCCTGCCCCGTTTCCTGCGCGGGCCGTGGCCCTTGGTATGGGGCGCGATAGGCCTGGCGCTGCTCAATTACGCCACCCTGGCGCTGGCTGGGCGGCCGTGGGGCATTACCTCGGCGTTCGCGCTGTGGGGCGCCAAGGTCGCCAGCGGTTTGGGTGTGGACGTGGCCGGCTGGGCGTTCTGGCAGGTGCCGGGCAATGCCAAGGCCCTGGCCTCACCGGTGTGGGAAGACATCACCAGCGTCATGGACATCGGTATTGTTCTCGGCGCTTTGTTGGCGGCCGGCCTGGCCGGGCGTTTTGCGCCCAGCCTGAAAATCCCCGCGCGCTCGCTGGTGGCGGCGGTGATCGGTGGCTTGCTGCTGGGTTACGGTTCGCGTCTGGCATACGGTTGCAATATCGGCGCGTACTTCAGCGGCATCGCTTCGGGCAGCCTGCATGGCTGGGTTTGGTTGGTGGCGGCGTTTATCGGTAACAGCGTGGGCGTGCGGTTGCGTCCCTTCTTCTTTGCGGGCGAGCGGCCGCAGGTGGCGTTGAGCGGCTGCTGAACGAACCAGTGAGGTATGCGGCATGATTCGAGAACTGAGGACTTTCGTCAGCGCCGCGCGGCGCGGCACTTTTGCCGCTGCCGGTCAGCAGGTGGGGCTGACGCAATCGGCCGTGAGCGCGCAGATCAAGCACCTTGAAGACGCACTGGGGGTGAAGCTGTTCGACCGCACCGGCCGCTCGGCCACCCTCAACTCGGCCGGCCAGCGCGCGGTGCCGCTGGCGGAGGAAATCCTCGATATTTTCTCGCGCATGGGCACCCCCGACAGGGCCAACAACTTCCACGGTTCGTTGCGCATCGGCGCCATCGGCAGTGTGCAGACCGGCATCCTGCCCAAGGCGCTGGTGGCCCTCAAACAGCGGGCGCCGTTTATTGAAGTCAAACTGGTGCCCGGGGTTTCGCTGAACCTGCTCAGCCAGGTCGATGCCGGTGAACTGGACCTGGCGATCATGATTCACCCGCCGTTCAACCTGCCAAAGGACCTGAATGTCGAGGTCATCGCCCGCGAGCCTTTTGTGCTCATCACCGCCAAGGACGTGCCGGGCGATGACCCGTTGCAGATCCTGCGCGAGCAGCCGTTTGTGCGATACGACCGGGGCTCGTTTGGTGGCCGCCAGGTCACGCAGTTTCTCAAGGAACAAAAGATCCAGACCCAGCAGGCGCTTGAGCTTGATGAGTTGGACGCCATCGTCAAGATGGTCCGCAGCGGCCTCGGCGTGTCCCTGGTGCCACTGGCCGGCTTGTGGCTGGAACACGGCAGCGACGTGCGGGTTTTGCGATTGGACGACTTGACCTTCCATCGCGAAATCGTCCTGCTCACCAAGTACACCCAGCGTCAACTGCCGCTCTTCGCGTTATTCAGGGCGTGCATCATGGAAGTGCTCGGTGCGCCGAAGTAGGGCGCGAGCATCGAAAAAATTGACGCTCAGGACGAAAGATATGCGCTTTATCGCTCGGTCTTTCTGGTGAAGAATCGAGTTCTGAATAACAGAACCCGCAGGTAGCCACCGTGAGCCTTTCGCCCTTTCATCTTGCTATTCCCGTCTACGACCTCGCCGCCGCCCGCCACTTTTACGGCGACGTGTTTGGCCTTCGCGAAGGCCGCTCCAGCGCACAATGGGTCGATTTCGACTTTTACGGGCACCAGTTGGTCATCCACGAACACCCCAAGACGGAATCCCAGGCATCGGTGCACTCCAACCCTGTCGATGGTCACGACGTACCGGTCCCGCATTTCGGCATCATCCTGCACTGGGACCAATGGGAAGCCCTGGCCGATCGGCTCAGAGCGCGTGAAACCCGGTTTGTGATCGAACCCTACATCCGCTTTCAGGGCCAGGTCGGCGAGCAAGCCACCATGTTCCTGTTTGACCCGTGCGGCAACGCGCTGGAGTTCAAGGCGTTCAAGGACATGAGCCAGTTGTTCGCCAAGTAGTTGCCATCCGCGCGACCGTCGCCACCCGAGCGACGGCGTTAATAAGACGTGAAGCTGCATGCCTGCCGCATGAGAGAAGTGACGTGATGTCTGACGTTGACTGTGATTTTCGGCCTGTGCGTGCCGAACAGCGCTGGCAGTTCGAGCCGTGTGGCGACAGCTGCATCGTGGTGGTGTTTGCAACGCTGTTCAGCGCGCAGGCCAACCGCCGTGCCGTGGCGTTCAGTGCCACGCTGCATGACCTGTTGGCGCGTGGGCTGCTTGGCGGCGTGACCGATGTGATCCCGGCGATGGTGTCCGTGGGCGTGCATTATGCCCCGCCTATCATCGCCAGGCTGTACCCCGAATTATTGCCCTACGACGCGATTGCCCAGGTGTTGGAAAACGCCCTGACTCAACAGCACAACCTGGCACGCATCACACCCAAACGCCTGGAAATCCCGGTGTGCTACGAGGGCGACTACGCGCCGGATCTGCTGGACATCGCCAACGCCTGCGCCATCACGCCCAACGAAGTCATCGCCGCACACAGCGGGCAGTGGGTCGACGTATTGATGGTCGGTTTCGCACCGGGCCATCCCTATATCGGCATGCACGAGCCTGCGTTGAAACTGACGCGCCGCGCCGTACCGCGCACGCTGGTCACGCGCGGCAGCGTCGGCCTGGCCAATTGTCAGAGCGTGATTTACCCCACTGATTTGCCAGGTGGCTGGAACATCGTAGGCCGCACACCGTTGTCGATGTTTTCGCCGGCCAATCAGTCGCCGTGCCTGTTGAGCGGTGGCGATCAGGTGCGCTTCGTGCCCATCACCGCCCGTGAATTTGAACAACTGGCCGGAGCGCAGCGATGACCATCAAAGTGATCAGGCCCGGTCTGTTTTCCACCTTTCAAGACATCGGCCGCGTGGGCTTCCAGCATTGGGGCGTGCCGGTCAACGGCGCCATGGACCAGGACGCGCATGCGCTGGCCAACCTGTTGGTGGGCAACCCGACCACCGCTGCGACCCTGGAAATCACCCTTCAAGGCCCGGTCTTGTGCTTTCAGGCACAGGCGCTGATCGCCCTGGCCGGGGCTGACCTGGGCGCGCGCCTGGACGGGGTTGCGCTGCAACCCGGGCACGCCGTGCGCATCAAACCGGGCGCGATGCTTCGCTTCGAGACGCGTGAGTACGGCGCGCGGGCCTATCTGGCCGTGGCCGGCGGTTATCTGCTCACGCCGCTGATGAACAGCGCCAGCACGTATAGCCGGGGAGGGTATGGCGGGCTGTCGGGGCGCGCACTGCAAGCCGGCGATATGATCCCCATTTGCTCATCGTTCGCAAACCCCGTGCGGTTGAATATTCCTGCGGGCTGGCGGCTAGGCGCGCCGACACGTCCAGCGTCCATTCGGGTGCTGCCGGGGCGCGAATGGGCCGACTTCACCGAAACGGCTCGCCATGACTTCCTGCATGAGCCCTATCAGCTGACCGCTGCCTCGGATCGCATGGGGTATCGATTGGACGGCGCCGCACTTGACCTGACGCAGCCCCGCCAACTGCTGTCCGAAAGCGTGGCCTTCGGCACCGTGCAAGTGCCCGCCGGCGGTCAGCCGATTGTGCTGATGGCCGACCGGCAAACCACAGGTGGCTACCCGCGCATCGCCCAGGTGGCCAGTGTGGATTTACCCAGGCTTGCGCAACTGTTGCCCGGCGATGAGATTCGATTTTCGCTGATTGATTTACCCACGGCTCAAGCGTTGTTCGTGGCGCGTGCACACGCGCTGGAACGACTGGAGGCCGCCCACTGAGCAAAAGCCGTCGCTACCGATAATAAAAACAGGAGCGCTAGATGATTAAGCCCACGTTCACATTTCTTACTGTCGAGCATTAAAACCCCTCGAAACCTGACGGGTTTACTTCTGGGTGGAACTGTCCACCTCAATAACTCAAATGACCAACGGTCAGAGTGGAAGGTGTTTATGTCTCGCGTGATCGCTACTCCCATCCCATCGCCGCGTTTGGGCGAGTTCGACAAGACCGCTGACAGCAGCGCCACCAGGATCGCCAAGCGGGCAGCCATCGCTGCCGCGACGGGCACTGCAGTGGAGTATTACGAGTTTGGCGTGTACGGCTTTATGGCGACGATTATCGCGCCGTTGTTTTTTCCCAGTGATAACGCCGCCGCCGCATTGCTGGCCACGTTGGCGGTGTTTGGCAGCGCATTCTTGATCCGGCCGTTGGGCGGCATTCTGCTCGGGCGGCTGGCGGACCGCATCGGTCGGCGCAAAGTATTGCTGAGCACCGTCATCGGAATGGGCACCGCGACCGCGATGATCGGGCTGTTGCCGACGGCCGCCCACGTGGGGATTGCCGCGCCGATCCTGCTGGTGCTGATCCGGCTGGCGCAGGGCTTTTTCGCCGGCGGCGAGGTGATTGGGGCTGCGGCTTTTCTGGCCGAGTCTTCACCCAAGGGCCGCCGTGGCTTCTACGGTGCGTTCACGCCGGTGGGTGTTGCGATTGGCGGGTCGATGGCAGCGATCATCTGCGGCATCACCACTGGCCTTGTCGATGCGCAGCAGCTGCAAGCCTGGGCCTGGCGTATCCCGTTTTTCCTGGCGATTCCGTTGGTGATCTTTTCGTGCATCATGCGCCACAACGTCGAGGAGACGCCTGAGTTCAAAGCCTTTCTTGCCGTGGAAAAGCCGCCCACCGCGCCGGTCAAGGAGGTGCTCACGCAGAACCTGCCGGCGGTGCTGCGCGTGGTGGTGTTCGCCTTTGCACAGAACGCCGGCTACTACATCGGCCTGGTGTTCATGAACATCTACCTGACCACCTACCTGCATTTCGAGAAGTCCAAGATCTACTGGGTCATCGCCGGCGTCAGCCTGTGCATGGCCGCGCTGATGCCGTTCTGGGGCGGGCTGTCGGATCGCATCGGGCGCAAGAAAGCCCTGGCCATCGGCTTTGTCGGTTATGCGGTACTGGTGATTCCGATGATGGTGTTGATGAACAACAGCAGCCTGTTCATCGCGGTCCTGGCGTTTTTTGTGGCGACGCTGCCGATGCCGGTGATCCAGTCGGTGGGCTACCCGACCTATGCCGAGCAGTTTCCCACTCGGGTCCGCTACACCGGCATGGCCATCAGCATCAATCTGGGCGCCATCCTGGGCGGCGGGATCACGCCTTACATCGTCACATCACTGATCGGCTCGACCGGCAATTTGCTGATCCCGGGGTTTTTCATGGCCGGCGCGGCGGTCTGTGCGTTGATTGCCTTGACCACCTTGCGTGAAACCTCCCAAGGCGCTTTGCGCCGCTGAGAATGAATGTCCGAATACGTCCGCGTGTGGTCCGTCATGTGCCTGTCGCTCGCGTGCCGCACTGCCTAGTATGGCTTGCATCACTCACTGAACTGCACGCCAACAGGACACCTCATGAGCCGCAAAGCCCTTATTGTTATCGATGCCCAGCATTCGTTCCGCCATTCAAGCTACTGGTCCGAAAATGACCTGCCGGGTTACCTGAAAAAGCAACAGGCCCTCATTGATGGGTGTGTTCAACAGGGCATCCCGGTGATACAAGTCTTCCATGTGGAAGACCAGGGGCATTTTTCGCTGGCCTCGGGCAATGTTCGGGCATTGAGCGAGTTGTCGATCAACCCTGACCAGGTCATTCACAAGCGCTTTCACAGCGCGTTCGCCGGCACGCCCTTGGCGGCGCGGCTCACGGAAATGGGAGTGACCACAGTGATCATCAGCGGCATCCGCACCGAACAGTGCTGTGAAACCACCACGCGGCAGGCGTCGGACAGTGGCCTCAGTGTGGAGTTTGTCAGCGAAGCGACGTTGACCTTCCCGATGACCCACGCGCGCAGCGGCCGGGTCTATACCGCAGCCGAAATACGCGAGCGTACGGAGCTGGTGCTGGAAGGCCGCTTTGCGCGCATCGTCACGGTCGCCCAGGCATTGGAGGATTGACCCCGTGAGCGTGCCGGTGCTGTTTGTACTGCTGCCCAACGTGCTGATGCTGGACCTGGCCGGTCCCGCCGAAGTGCTGCGCCTGGCCACTCAGGTCGAGGACTCGACGGCCGTTGAGTTCGACTTGCAATACGTCAGCCCGGTTGAAACGCTGCCAACGTCCATCGGCTTGCCCCTGACCGGGTTGGCGCCGCTTCCGCCAAATCTGGCGCCGGGCACGCTCGTGGTATTGGTGGGCTCTACATCGAAGGTCAGCAAGGCGGGGCAGCAGGCATTTGAAGCGGCCAGCAGCGTGCTGACCCAGTGGCTGCAGGCGGTGTTCGCGCCGTCTGGCGAGAAGCTGGTTTGCGTCTGTGCGGGCGCCTTGAGCGCTGCCCGCGCCGGGCTGCTGGACGGACGCCAATGCACCACGCACCACGCGCTGTGCGCCGCTTTGCAAACCCTGGCGCCCAAGGCTCGAGTACTGGAAAACCGCTTGTACGTCACCGATGGCAACATCAGTTGCAGTGCCGGCGTCACTGCCGGCATCGACCTGATGCTGCATTGGGTTGCCGAGCTGGCCGGGCCGCGACTGGCCTGCGCGGTTGCGCGGGACATGGTGGTGTACATGCGCCGCAGCGGCGCCGATCCACAGCTGTCGGCCTGGATCGCCGGGCGCAACCACCTGCATCCCGCCGTGCATCGGGTGCAGGACGCCGTCGCCGCAGACCCGTGTGAGCCGTGGACCGTCGCGCGTATGGCCAGCCTGGCCTGCACCAGCACCCGGCACCTGGCGCGACTGTTTCACGAACACGTCGGCATCAGTCCGCTGGATTATCTGCACACCCTGCGTTTAACCGTGGCGCGTGAATTACTGGTTGAATCGACCCTGGACATTGAAACCGTCGCCGAGCGCGCGGGCTTTGGTTCGGCGCGGCATCTGCGGCGTATCTGGGGCAAATATGAAGCGGGGACGCCGTCAGCTGGGCGTGTCGGTGGTGGTTGACGCTTGATCGTCCTGGGCTTCGAGTTTGGCGCGGTCGGCTTTGCTGATGTATTTATCTTTGCTCTTGGGGGCCAATTTGGCGCTGGCTTTTTTCGCTTTGGCCTTGAAGAGCTGCTGCAGTTTTTTCTGGCGGTTCATGGTGTGCTACTCAGCGGGTAAGTGTTCGCATGATATCAGCTTGAGGCAGTGCGTCAGGCCTCGGCCTTGTGGAGTCAACCTATGCTCAGGTTCATCGTTGGGGTTGCCAGTCTGGTGGTGTTAGCGGTGCTACCGGCTGCGCACGCCGGCGACGCCTTCTACGTCAATCCTGAATCGACCGCTGCCCAGTGGGTAAAACACAACCCGCAGGCGGCCGATGCGGCAATCATCCGTGTGGCCATTGCGCAGGTGCCGAGTGCCCTGTGGCTGACCGGCAGCAGCCAGGGCAGCGATCAGCTTGAGGCGCGTGTGGAGCGCTACGTATCCGCCGCCGCCACGGCCCGCGCCACACCGATTCTGGTCGCCTACAACCTGCCGCACCGTGACTGCAGCGGCGGCGCCTCTGCAGGCGGCGCGGCCGATGCGACAGCGTATCGCGCCTGGATTGGCCAGCTGATCAACGGCGTTGGCCGCAAACCGGCGATCATCATCCTGGAGCCCGATGCCTTGCCGGACATGCAGTGCCTCAGTCAGTCTCAGCGAGACGAGCGCCTGGCGCTGTTCAACTACACAGTCGCAGCTTTCAAGCAACGCGCGCCCCAGGCCGACGTGTACCTGGACGCCGGTAACGCGCACTGGAAGCCCGCCGCGCAGATGGCCGATGCCCTGCATGCGGCCGGGATAAAAAACGCACGCGGTTTTGCGCTGAACGTCTCCAATTTCTACACGCTCGATCAATCCTGTGACTACGCCGACAGGATCAACGCCAGGCTCTTTGCTGATCACGCCTACACAAAGGCGGTGGTCGTCGACACCAGCCGCAACGGCAACGGCGCCGTCCCTGGCGACTGGTGCAACCCGCCTGCACGCAAGCTGGGCATGCTGCCGCACGCCGTCACGCCCAACCTGCTGGCGCTGTGGATCAAGCTGCCGGGCAACTCGGACGGCGCCTCTTCGCCCATCGCCGACTGCCATGGTGGGCCGGCGGCCGGCACGTTCAGCGCGCCGTTGGCGCTGCGGTTGATCGAGGGCAAATAAACCCCTCTGCGTGACCCCGGTGCTGTTGGCGAACGCGCAACGGCCCTCGCCACAACGGAACGTCTTGGCATCTGGGTCGCTTTTCAGCGCCGATCTGTGCATTGAATCACCGGCTGTTTTGCCAATAATCAGGCCGGGTATTCAGCGCAAACGGAAGGCATTTGATGAGCACGCATACCCGCACCCAACGCATCACCGTCCCGCAACTGGTCGCGATGAAAGGCCAGCAGAAAATCGTCTCCCTGACGGCGTATTCCAGCGCCATCGCCACGCTGATCGACCCGTTGGTCGACTTCATTCTGGTGGGCGATTCCACGGCCATGGTCGGCTATGGCCGGCCTTCAACCTTGAGCATGCAGCTCGAAGAAATCATCGGCCACACTCGCGCAGTGGTCGATAGCACGCGCCTGGCTTGTGTCATCGCCGACATGCCGTTTGGCAGCTACCAGGAATCCCACGAGCAGGCGTTTCGCAATTGCGCCCAGGTGTTGGCGCGCACCGGGTGCGACGCCGTCAAGCTGGAAGCCAACCAGGCCTTGGCCAGCACGGTTGAGTTTCTGGTCGCTCGCGGCATTCCGGTGATGGCCCATGTGGGGCTAATGCCGCAGTTTGTGAATGTGATGGGCGGCTTCAAGGCGCAGGGCCTCACGATCCAAACCGCTGCGGTGATCGTTGAAGATGCGCGTGCCAACCTGGAGGCGGGCGCTTTTAGTTTGCTGCTGGAGGGCGTGGCCGAAGGTGTGGCCCGGCAGATCACCCAGGACGCGAAAATGCCGACGATCGGCATCGGCGCCTCGCCCGCCTGCGATGGCCAGGTGTTGGTCACCGAAGACGTGCTGGGCCTGAGCGGTGAGCACCTGCCACGTTTCGTCAAACAGTACGCCGATGTCGGCGCGGTGATTCGCGATGCCTGCGAGCGCTTTGCCGATGACGTACGCCACGGGCGTTTCCCCGAGGCGCGGCATTGCTACGGGCTTTGACGCATCGCCTGGGCCAGCAGGTTTACGGCCTGGGCGATATCCTTGCCCCAGTCGAGGGTGTAGCTCAGGCGTAGGTGATGGCGCCAGGCGCCTTGCTGACTGAACAGCTCGCCGGGCGCAATGACGATGCGCTCGGCCCGCAGACGCTCGAATACCTTGCGCATGTCGACGGCGGGCGAAGCCTCAAGCCAGAAACTCGCGCCGCCGTGGGGGCGGTGTACCTGCCACTGATCGTGTTCGCTCAGCAGCGCGTCGAGTTGGGTCATGCGCTTGTGCAGCAGTGCCCGCAGCGCTTTCAAATGTGGGTCGATACGCTTGGACGTGAACAGTTTGGCGATCGCCTTCTGACGGATAGGCGACAGGCGGAACCCGCGCTTGAGAAACTCTCGCTGCAACTGCGAGCCTTGCCCGCGACTCAGTACGTACCCATAAGGCGCTTCCGCGCCGATGACTTTGTCGAAGGTCGAAAACACCAACAGCTTCTGCGGGTCGGCAAACTCACGATAGCGCGCAGGTGGCGGCTCGAAATACAACTCGCCGTAGGTGTCGTTTTCGAACAGCCAGATATCCCGCTCTGCCAGCCAGCGGCAAATCCGCTGTTTATCCTGCGCGGGCATCACGCCACCCTGGGGGATATTCACCGTCGACGACAGCACCGCCAATCGAATCGGCGCCCGCTTCAGTACTCCTTCCAGCGCGGCCAGGTCGAACCGCCCGTGCGCATTCAGGTGCAACTCGATCACCCGGATATTCGCTGCCTGCAGCTGACGCAGGATCGCCCACGAACACGGCGACTCCACCAACGCCACCGTGCCGGCGAGGTCCAGCGCGTTGAGCGCTGCGTCCAACACCGCGTGCAAGTCCGAGCCGATAAACACATGGTCGGCCTGCCAGTAATGGTCGGTGGATTGGGTGTAGCGCTCGGCCAATGCGGTGCGCAACTCGGGCTCGCCGAACGGCAGGTACAACGGCGCCAGCGAGCGCGGGTGTTGGCGGGTGAGTTCGCGTTCGAGCATCAGCAGCGGGTGTTCCAGCGACAGCAGCATCGCCGGGGCATCGCTGCTCAGCGCCAGCATCCCGGGCTGGCGGGCCGTGGCAAACACCTGGTCGAGCAGGCTTGATGTGCCTTCAGTCAATAACGGCGCCGGTAGCGATCGGGTGAAGTAGCCGAACTTGGCTTTGGCGTAGATCCGCCCTTGATCTTCAAGCAGCGCGTAGGCGTACTTGGTGGTCGACACTGACACACCCAGGCGCTCGGCCAGTTGGCGCAGAGATGGCAATTTGCGTTCGCCGTCTGGCGGGCCGGCGTCGATCAACTCGACCAGGTAGCGGTACACCGCCTGATAGGCGAACGCGCTGTGTTTAGTTCTATCCATGACTATTCGCGCTACTCGACCAGGTTACACAGGGAGTACATCGGAGTTGGGGCCGGGCCAGTATTACTCAAGGCGATGTGATACGGAACTCAACGGCAGCCCTCCATCATCAAGCCGTACACCCTTAACATTCCTGACGAGCGCGCGTGCCGCTGTGCTTATCGGATTGGCAGATTTGAGCCGAAGCAGGAAATCATGGATGCTGCTGTCGATTCGTTCACGGGCCGTACGATGCGTTGGGGCCTGATACTTTCATGTCGAGCAGGAAAACCACACCATGCAAACCTCGCCGCCCGATGGATTACCTGTTTACCGGCTACTGACGGGCAAGGATGACGCCGCGTTTTGTCACCGCGTCTCGGAAGCCCTTGCACTGGGTTATCAGTTATATGGCTCCCCAGCGGCCACCTTCAACGGCGAGTACGTCGTGGTGGCTCAGGCCATTGTTTGGGGGCCTGGTAAGTAGGCCCGTTTGCCTTGTCAGGTCAGCCCCTCGGCGACGTTCTTGGCCAGCGCCAAAAACGCTCGCGCCGCCGCAGGCTGATAACCCCCTTTGCGCTGCATCAACACGGCGGTGCGCTGTAACCGCTGCGGCCCCAGCTCAATGGCCACCAACTCTGGATGCGCCCGCGCAATCGCGGCGGGCAGTAGCGTCGACAGCGTAGTCCGGCGCACCACCTCAATCAGCGCGCCAATCACATTGGCCTCCATCACCACGCGTGGGCGAATGCCGTGCGTGCTGCAATAGCGGTCAATCTGCTCGCGGGTGGCGAATTCCTTGCCCAGCAAAATCAGTGATTCACCGTCCAACGCCTCCAGCCCAATAACCCGCTCCTCAGCCCGCGGGTGCTGCTTGCCGACTACCAGTGCAAGGGTTTCGACCAGCAGGGGCGTGGCATCAATGTCGGGCGCGTGCACCTCATCAAACGCAATCCCCACGTCCAGTTCGTCCGCCAGCAGGAGGTTTTCCATCTGTTCCTGGGCAACCTCACGCACGTTCAGCGTGATGTTTGGATAGCGGCCGTGAAAGGCCTCCACCAGCGGCCCCACCAGGTAGGTGGTGAACGTTGGGGTGACGGCAATCCGCAGCGTGCCCCGGCTCAGGTCGCCCACGTCATGAATCGCGCGCTTGCCTTGCTGCAGCTCCTGCGCCGCCCGCAGCGCATAACGCAGGTACACCTCGCCGGCATCGGTCAGGCGCGTCTGGCGACCGGATCGATCAAACAGTTGGGCACCGAGGCTCTCCTCCAACTGCCGCACTTGCTGGGACAGTGCCGGCTGCGAGACATGCAGGGCCGCCGCCGCTTTGGTAAAGCCTTGGTGTTCTGCAACGGCCAGGAAGTAGTGGATATGGCGTGCCAGCATGTTTGTACTCATAAGATTATCTAATGTGCCGGATCATATATGAGACTTTTACCTTATTGCACGGGCTCCGTAACCTTTGCTCCATCGCATCGCGATTCAAAGGAGTTACCCATGCAAGACATCATCGACGGTTTCCTGAAATTCCAGCGCAGTGCCTTCCCTGAGCGCGCCGGCTTGTTCAAAGACCTGGCCAACCAGCAGAGCCCACGCGCGCTGTTCATCTCCTGCTCCGACAGCCGTCTGGTGCCCGAGCTGGTCACGCAGCGTGAGCCGGGCGACCTGTTCGTCATCCGCAACGCCGGCAATATCGTGCCCTCTTACGGCCCGGAGCCGGGCGGCGTGTCGGCGTCAGTGGAATACGCCGTCGCGGCCTTGCAGGTTCGCGACATCGTGATCTGCGGGCATTCCGACTGCGGCGCCATGACCGCCATCGCCACCTGCAAATGCCTGGACCACATGCCCGCCGTGGCCAGCTGGCTGCGCTACGCCGACTCCGGCCGGGTGGTCAACGAGGCTCGCCAGCATGTCGACCAGCCCGCCAAAGTCGCCTCCATGGTCCGCGAAAATGTGATCGCGCAATTGGCCAATATCCAGACGCACCCCTCGGTACGCCTGGCACTCGAAGAGAAGCGCGTGACCCTGCATGGCTGGGTCTACGACATCGAAAGCGGCTGTATCCAGGCCTTCGATAGCCGCACCGGCACCTTCGTGCCGCTGGCCGATTACCCTGCCTGATGCACCGAGGTGTCTGCATTGCAGCGGTGCGGCGATCCGACAAGCCAGCTCCCACAGTTGATAGTTGGCGCTTTCCCCATCAACCGCTTTACCCATTGTTTTTACTCACGGAGATAACCCCATGATCCAGTCACACATCAGCCAGAACACTCGCCTTGCCCTGACCGACGTCATCCTGCTGGCCAAGGCCCGCAAAGACCTGTCGTTCGCCCAGATCGCCGAGGGCACCGGCCTGCACGAAGCCTTCGTCACCGCTGCGTTGCTCGGCCAACACCCGCTGCCGGCCGACGCCGCCCAAACCGTTGCCGACACCCTGGGCCTCGACGCGGACGCTGTGCTGCTGCTGCAAACCATCCCCGTGCGCGGCAGCATCGGCAACGGCATCCCGACCGACCCGACCATCTACCGTTTCTACGAAATGATTCAGGTCTACGGCACCACGCTCAAGGCACTGGTTCACGAGAAGTTTGGCGACGGCATTATCAGCGCGATCAACTTCAAGCTCGACGTCAAGAAGGTTGAAGACCCGGACGGCGGCTCGCGCGCGGTGATCACCCTGGATGGCAAATACCTGCCGACCAAACCGTTCTGATCACGTCCGCAAAGGGCCCGGCGCCGCCTGGTCGCCGGGCTCCACTCTCCTCACGATGTCGAAGAGGTTATCTGAGCATGAAAGCGTTATTTGCACTGGTGGTTGGGGTTTTTTGCAGCGTGGCGATGGCCGACCAGCTGCTTCCGGTTGAGCAGTACAGCTATGCCCAGCACCTGGACATCGCCCACGTCATTTCCATCAGCGACATTGCAGACGTCTGCGCAGTGGTGCCTGTGCGCATGACTTACGAAGACTCGAAGGGCCAGCAGCACATTCTTGAATACCACGTGATGGGTAACGGCTGTTCCAACGGTTAAGCCACCCATTGTTTGTGTTTTTACCGCTGCGCCCGGTGCGCCTGAGGGCAGCAACTTGAGGGCCATACCCATGGATTTAATCTTTCGCAACGTACGCGTCGACGACGCACAACCGCTGATGGATGTGGCGGTGCACGACGGCAAAATCATTGAAATTGCCCCTCACATTCCAGCGCATGCCCAGCAGGAAATTCAGGGTCACGGCAACGTGCTGATACCCGGTTTTGTCGAAGGCCACCTGCACCTGGAAAAAGCCCATGTCATGCACCGCAAGGCCAATCGCTCCGGCACGTTGAAAGAGGCGATTGCGGTGACCGCCGAACTCAAACCCAGCTTGACCCGCGACGACATTCTGGAGCGCTCCACCCAGGTCTTACGTGCGCTGGTGCAAGCCGGCACTACTCATGTGCGTGCCCACGCCGAGTTCGACCCTGTACAAGGCTTCACCGGGTTTGATGCGGTGCTGGAACTGCGGAAGAAATTTCGCAACGTCATCGATATTCAGGTGGTCGCCTTTCCTCAGGAAGGCATCCTGAAGCTGCCAGGGATGCGGGAAATGATGGTCGAGGCCATGGAAAAGGGCGCCGATGTGGTGGGCGGCATTCCCTACAACGATGACTCGGCGCATGAACATATCGACTTTGTGTTCGCCCTGGCCAAGCGCTACGGCAAGGACATCGATTTGCACCAGGACTTCGCCGACCACGCCGAACACATGACCATTGAGTACCTCGCGCGCAAAACCCTTCAGGAAGGCTACCAAGGCCGCGTGTGTGTCGGCCACCTGACAAGCCTGGGCGCCGTGCCACCGCACAAACAGCACGAGATCATTGCGCTGATCCGCGAGGCTGGCATCAGCGTCATGTGCCTGCCTGCCACCGACCTGCACCTCGGTGCGCGCGGCGACAGTCATAACGTGCGCCGCACGCTGACACCGGTGCGGGCCCTGCGTGATGGCGGCGTGAATGTGTGCCTGGCCACCAACAATATTCGCAACGCCTTTACCCCGTTTGGCACCGGCGACTTGCTCAATATTGCGCAACTGGCAATTCCTGCCTGCCACCTGGGCGGGGCGGACGACCAGGCCACGGTGTTGTCGATGCTCACCACAAGCCCGGCCAAAGCGCTGGGCTTGAAGCACTACGGGTTGGCAGTGGGTAAGGCTGCTGACCTGGTGTTGTTGGATACGCGCGCAGTCAGTGATGTGATTCTCGATTTACCGACGCGGTTGATGGTGCTCAAGCGCGGGAAGATCGTGGCGACATCGGCCTGTCAGCGTTCGGTGGTTTTTTGACCCGGCGTGCTTGCCCTGGCCAGAAACCCGCTGATCAGCGCCACCACCTGCTGCTGAATCACCGCCCGTGGCCGCGCGCCTTCGCCATCCCGGCAAATCATGCCATCGCCCGGCGAGCTTTCTTCAATCAATGCCATGCCACCCGGCTTGCAGATCGGCATAAAGCTGAAGTGCGTGGCGTCGCTGATCTCCACGTACTGCGTGGAGGGTGTTGGCATGCGCTTGACCATGTCGGCGGATTCCAATTCGGGCGACATGTCCTCAGTTGGCACGCCTCCGGCGATCACCAGCGCCGGCACCGGCAGTGCGGCCAGGCTGGCGCTGGTGAAGCCCCGCGACAGGCCCAGGTCCAGTGACACAACTGCGGTGATGCGTTTGTCGCTCAAGTCAGCGGCCAACTGGGCCTTGCCGGCGGGCGTGGCGGCGGGGTTCATCTGCTGGTAGCCGATGCAGCCGCCCAACTTCGGGTGTTCGGCGCAGTCGCGGCTGAACAGGTCGGGGTCGAAGCGTGCACCGGCGATTTCCATCACGGTCCAGCCGCCGAGGGAGTGGCCCACCGCAGCAATCCGGGTAGGCGCAACCGCGCCAAATTGCTGCGGCTGAGCCAGGACCGCGTCGATAGCGCGGCTCAGGTCGGCCGGGCGCAGCCACAGTTGCGCGGCGGCTTGGGGGCTGCGGTCTTTGGTGGTGGTGCCGGGGTGATTGACCGCAGCCACGATATAACCCTTGTGCGCCAAGGCACTGGCCAGCCACACCTGTTTACCCCAATTGCCGCCGTAGCCGTGGGACAGCACCACCAACGGATGCTCGCCGGCAGCCGGTGGCGCGTCGGGCACGGCGAGGGCGCCGATGAACACCGCGTTGTCGGCGATCAGCTTGGGTTGGGCTGTGGAGGTAGCGGGGTACCAGACCACCAGTTCCAGCGGGCGCTGGTGTGTGGCATCGGGCAGCGTGGCGGTCTTGAAACCCACCGGGGTTTCGGCCGCGAAGGCGGGCGTAGACAGGCACAGCAGGAACAGGGCGCGCAGCGCGGTTTTCATTGTTTTTATCGTCCTTAATTTGGGTGGCGCATCATTACCTGAAATGCCCTCGCAATGCATCCCCTGCCGGGTCACCTGCGACGATTGAAACGCGCTTCTACGGCGCTTCGAAACCCTCGTAATCCAGGGAGATCTCATCGTCTTTCGGGTAGCTGACGTACACCACCACCGCGTCGCTGCTGTCGACCAATGCGTAAGGCCATTTACCGTTGGCCTTACGCATGTGCTCATACAACGGCAGGAAAAAATCCTTGGTCTGACCGCGTGGGTCGTAGGGCGCTTGCACCTGGAAAATCGGGTAATGACCGCCGTTGCACAGCTGGATGCGTTCGAGCTGAAAGTTGTTCTTCTCCAGTAACGTGCGGGTGGGATGCTGCCAGGTGGCCAGGTTGACGTCCACGCAGTCGTGGGCGGTGGTGGTGTAGAGCGTGGTGTCTTTCAGGGCGGGGAGGGCGTGGGCCAGGCTGGGTAGAAGCAAGAGCAGAAGGGGGAGAAGGCGCGGCATGGCGAGGTTCCGAGAAAGATGGGGCTTGGTTGGTGTGTTTTTACCAGCTTTATAGGTGTGAAGCGTTTGGTATCTGGTCGAGGTGCTTTGGCTTCACGGGGGGCTGTTGGCTTATGGTGGTATGCGCTGCGAGATAGCCGGCTTTAGACCCAATACGGTCAAATCACGAAACGCATGTTCCACCGACAAAGAATGGGATTCGCTGAATTTTCACCTCGCTCATTGTTCGCCAATCATTCAGCACAACCTCTCGCGCACAGCCCTCAATATCGCTTCTATGTGCCAGGTTTCGACGCCGATGGCGACCGCTTCGCCGGCATCAAGCACTAACTCAATTTGGGTGGCTATGGCTTGTTCGAAAAGCAGTCGCTGCGCGTCTTCAAGCAGCCTGCGTTTACCTGTGAGCCAATAGCGTTGTTTGCCCGTCAGCAACGCAAGGGTTTGCGGGTAAGTGCACTGCAGCTTTCGACGCAAATTGACCAGAGCCGGTTTGTCGCCTCGGTCAATTGCTGGGGTCAGTACATACTTGTTGCCCGACGCTGCCTCCAGATCGTATTTATCTTGCAGATATTCATCGACACTCATGCAACTGACGACCGTCTCACGCTCTCCCGTCATGACGTTGATCAAGTGCGCATTAACGCCGACGTAGCAGAACTCCGTCATGCCGTGGACGACGTAATCCTCACTGTTACTGCGAATAACCCAGTAATCACTGTTGGCGGAAAGCTCACATGACTGAATGACAAAACGCTCAGGTTTGCCATCTCTCATGACGCCGTCAAACAGGCTAAGCACGATTTCGCAGGCCTGCTCTGCGGTTAGCAAGGAGTTGATCCTTGTCACGCTTTGCCAAAGCCAAGCAATGAACGCAGCCAGCCTGCCGACTTTCGTTCATAGAAGGGTGCGGTTTGTGTGAGGAAGTAATCGCTAAGGCCTGATTCCCCCGCGTGAACGCGATAGAGGCCAACGGGTTCGCCATCCGGAGCGCTATCCCCGGCAACGTTACCGGCTTCGCGCATGACCCGTTCAATATCCCCATCCGCTTCAATACCAATGATCAGATGAGGCTTCTGATCAGACGATGCGTCATGCATCAACGCCAGAAATGCACGCTTTACGTTGCGATGTTTGGCGAGTAATTGCGTGAGCGAGTTGACCATCTTCGACGGATGGTGCGACGGCTGTCCGAGCAGCACGTTGGTGTCTTTTTCTACTGTGCGCTGCACGGGCTCCTGGCCGATCCCGTCAGAGAGCAGATGGCGCACTTCCTCCGGGAAAAACTCCTTGCTGTAAGCAGACTTTGGATTGAGGAAAAGAGGGGTGCCTAGTGTGATTTCAAACAGCGATCTGGCCGAGATCTCTATGTAGGATTCTTTGCTATCTATGGATCTTTGGAGTGTTTGCAACGAAGAAAAAAACGGGATGACTGCGCAGCCGTCAGGTTTTTGCCAGTGCGCAATGCTGATGTTGCTACCAGACTCGATGTTGACTTGACCTTCGCCAACGCCGGCAGTGCCGAGGACGTAGACGGAGGAATTCAACAAAGTCTTGAAAAAGTCTGGACGATGGGCCGGTTCATTCGCCGACAGCCGGAGTGATTTTTCGAGGTTGTTTTCTTGCTGGGTATCCATGATGTCCATCAGCAGTTCCATCGAAACAGACAAAAAGGTGAGCGGCAAAGTGCGCGCAGTTTTTCACGCCACTGTGAAAACGGGAAGAACAGGGGGCTAATAAATTTGAAGCATACGCAGAGACACGCTGGACGGTCTTCAAGGATAGCTCCTCGAGAAAATAGGGTCAGACCACTGTTATAAAGGGTGGCCTGACCCGGTTTTTATGGCGTTATGCGCTGCGAGATAGGCTGCTCTCGACCCTAAGCTGCCCTTTACGGAGGGCAGCAATCGGCCAAAAGCGGACGGTCGGTGACCTGCAAGCACGGCTACGAATCCTGTACCGTTTTACGGCGACTCACCACTCTGGCAACTCCGTTGCCGTTCACTGGTTCAGGAACTTGATGACAGCACTGGCGAACAGTTCGGGCTGGTCGAGCATGATGAAGTGAAAACTGCCGTCAATGCGCCTGAAGCTGATGTTTGGGGTAGAAGCATAGGCGTTACGGAACATTGCATCGACGTGGGAGGCTTCTACGCCGAAAAGCGCATCGTAGGCGTAGACGACCTCAACCGGCACCTTAATGTGCCCAAGCTCAGGCCGGAGGTCTGAGACCATCAATTCATACATGGCATCGGCCATGGTCTTTCGGTCCGAGTTTAACCCCGCCGCGACCAGGCCTGGCCTGACCGCTTCAGTTTTGGCGAGGCGGGCGATGGATGCATGCTGCATGGCTTGCGCCTGCTCAGGCGTTGCCGCCAACATTGCATCACGCATTGCAGCCGCATGCGGGGCCGCCGTTTCACTGGTCGCGGAGGGATCAAAGAGCAAAGTGTAAAAGGGCATCGCATCGACAATCATCAGGCGTCCCACTTGATCAGGATGACGAGCACCTAGCATGAGTGCCACCTCGCCACCCAACGAATGCCCGATGATGACCGGCGACTCGATGCGCTGGCTGCGGATGTATTCAGCGATCGCCTCGACCGTAGACGCGACTACTCTCCCGTCCGGATTGGATACAGCAGGCGAGCCGGCAAATCCAGCTACCTGTATAAGATGGAGCCGGTGGCTGAGTCTTAATCTGGAGGCCAAATCTGCCCATACTTCGTAGGACGACGCAAATCCTGGGATCAAGATGATATCTGTGCCCGAGCCTTGTACCTGCACCGAGATACCCCCCTTGTTCACTGTGCCTGGCGGCAGGGGCGCAGACTGGGCTGGCGATGCAGACAGCAGCGCCAACAGCGTGCCGATCCCGGCAAAAATCATTCTTGCACGCATTGAACTGCCCTTTTCGCGCAGTGAGTAGTGACGTTTACACCGACAGGTAGGCCGCTTAACGGGTTCATAGCCACTCCTTTGACTGAATAAGTATTGCCACTATACGGCGCCCAAAGACATCAAAAAACTATCCCCGCCTGCAATTTATGGCGTCCGCTTCGGGTCGATAGCTGCCACTCAGTGAAGGTGGAAAAGCCTCAAGATCAAGCGTGAGGCTTTATCACCGTCGGCCTCATATAGACCGTGTAATCCGGCCTGATCGGTGAGTTTGTGTAGATTGAAGTGGTTGTAAAACGCTTGGCCCAGTCGCTGATGCTCGAAGCTTCCATGATTCCAAAGCCAGACGAACTCCTCATAAGCGGCGCGTTCGATCTGCAACGAGGGATCATGTCCCATGTCAGGTTCCTATCATTAGAGGGACTCAAGCATACTAGTTGCCTATCAGCCCTTCCAGCTCGGCCTTCCCCAAAAAAACAGGGTCAGACCACAGTTAAAGTAATTGTGGTCTGACCCCGTTTTTCTGTTTTTCTCCACAAGCGCCGTTCGGAGCGAATGCCATAGCAATAGCCCACGACTAGCATGCGGATCATCAGTTCAGGATCAATCGAAGGGCGCCCAATCGGGCTATAGAAATCGGCGAGGTAGTGGCGCAGGTCGCTCAGATTGAGACACCGATCAATGCTACGCAGGAGATGATTTTTTGGGATGTGTTCTTCAAGATTGAACGAATAAAACAGCCGATCCTGCTTACTCGATAACTGTCCCATCATGCTGCGTACTCTCCCGCTGGCCGACGGGCAGATTTTGCCTTAGACCAATCAGGAGAGCTACTTTTGCAAAAGGACAGTTCATCATCTGCTGATGTAAAAGGCAGTTCGCCGAGAGAGGTTTCGTGTGCCTTGATTCCCGAATGTAGATGAAGAAGACTCCATCCATTATCTGAGGTCGAACCAACGAGCGTAGTTGTCGAAGTGGGATTACTTTTGGGCATGGGGCCGACGATGCAGGGAAAAACGTTCGAAATAGTGCGAATAGATCAAATCCACGAAATTGTTTCGCCAACCGTAGAATCACTTTTACAGCCGTTAGGGTTCGAAGTTCAGGGCCCGCTGTCCTGGCTTCGTAGCGTCAATGCTCCCATTCGCCAACTCTTTCGCCTTGAGCAGTGCAAAGGCGGCGCGCTAGCGCCGTCATGGGCTCTGTCACTGGACTTCGTTCCCCATCTTTCCGGCAATGAAATCAAATGGCACAGGACGTCAAAATCAGCACGACCTGATCTGACTTTCGATGTGCGAGATCGAGCGTTTGATATCTCATGCAGCTACGGACCTGATGTCATAGCAACCCGCGCACCCAATATTCTCCGGGCTGCAACTCCAAAAGCTGAATCGTTTTGGAACGAGGCTCGTTCGATAGCCGACCTGCCTGATGCTTTCGAGCGGGTCAAGCAGCATTTGTCGACTGGTGGCCTGGGTTTCTACAACTACATACAACATCCTCTTGCATACGCGTTTGTATTGGCCATGAACGGCAAGCCCGACACAGCCGAAGAAGAGTTTGAACGCTATTCACCGCGTCTTTCAGAGGCGGCTCGAAAAAAACTCCGCAAGCTATTCATTGATGCAGGCGGTCACCTTGGCTAAGCGAGTACGACTTTTTCAACAGAATCGGCCAAAAACAGCCCTTCAACGCGGCTACAAAACCAGCTGCGGTTTACTCACAACGCAGACGCGGCCAACCCCAACTTCAACAGTTCCTTGCGTAGCAGCGCGGGCTCCAGCACCGCCATTGCGGCCTGCCATTCGATCGACAGTAAATGGCTCAACTTTTGTTGGCTGACCAAGGGCTCAGCCAGAAAGTAGCTTTTGCACTCGCGGATGCTGATGACGTTCAACAGCCAGTCTTCACCCTGCGCCGCCAGCCAGTGTCCCATCGTTGCACGATGGGTTCGGATGAGCGCACTGGCATCCCATACCGCCAGCTGCGCGAAAACCTGCGGCAGGTTGCTCTCGGCTTTCAGCCGCTTCACATCAACCGCCAACGCGCCAATCAGGTCTGATTCGACAGTGGCCTGACACTCGGAGAAATACCGCTCGGGCCAATCGGCCTCCAGTTTCGCCCGCTCTGCGAGGACTTCATACGCCCGGATATCCGCTTGGGTGGTCAATTGCCCGGTGAAATTCAGGGTATTGTCCAGAATGGCCGTGGCCAGCAACGCGGCACTTGTTTCGCTGATCAGCGGCAACAACTCTGCCGCTTCCCAGCGTAGAAAAATCAGCGTTGCCGCTGCGCCGATCGGCAGGATGTGGGCCGCAGGTCCGAGCTTCTGCGCCCAATGGTTTTCAAAGCCTGGGTGATGGTCAATGACTTCCACCACCTGTTCAAGCACCACCAGCGGGTCGAAATGGTGGTAGTCGGAGACATCCACCAACACGAACTCATCACCCGCTCTCGGCCGATAATCGTCCAGCGATGATTGCCATCCGCGCACGGTCCTGGAGATGCTGACATTGAGCGGGGCGCTACTGACGGCCCGAGCATCAACGCCCTGGTGATTCAACAGCTCGGCGTACGCAATGCAACAGGCATACGCGTCGATGTCCAGGTACGCCGAGCCTGAGGTCACTACCCTCATGACGCATGGGTCACAGCGTGAGCTGCCGGGACAGTCGAAGACAGCTTCAGCGCTTGGGCGATACCCGCCAGAATCCGCTCATACGCCAATTGACACTGTGCTTCGTCGATGGAAATGCGCACCGTGGCCCCGGCGATCCGGTCGGGATATCCCAGTTGTATAACCGTGTTGGACAGGCTCCGTTGCTTGTCCGAGCATGCCGACCCACCGGTGATGTAGATCGACTGCGTGTTCAAGGCCCACTGCAGTTTTTTTGTATTGACCCCTGGCAATGCAACAAAACTCACACAAGGCACACGCGGCGCTTGCTGACCGATCACGACCACTTCGCCCAGCATCGCTTGCAGCGTACGTTCAAACGTTTCCCGGCTCTGTTGTACCGCGCCTTTGCCGATGCCGTAGGTGTGTTGTTTCTCTTGCAACGCGGTTTCAATCGAAAGAATGCCCGGATAGTTCTGAGTACCACCGCGCAACCCACCTTCCTGGCCGCCGCCAACAATCAATGGCGACAACCCGTAGCGGCTCCTGGCGTACAGAAAACCGGCACCGGGCAACGCCCCGAACTTGTGTCCTGACGCAATGGCGAAATCAACGCCGGATGCGTGCAGGTCCACAGGGATTTTGCCGATGGCCTGGGTCATGTCCGAAAACAGCCAACCACCTCCAGCCTTCACGTGTCGGGCGATGTCTTCGATCGGTTGAATCACGCCGGTTTCGTTATGCACGGCCATAACGCAAACCAACGTCGGGCGACCGGCATGGGCGCGCAGCAACTGCTCCAATTGTTCGGTGTCGAGCAGTCCGTTCATTTGATGCCCGATTGCTATGGCCTGCAGGCCTTCCAGGCCGTAGCGGTTTATGTTCTGCAGGGTGCAGGCGTGTTCGATCGCTGAGTACAACACCAAGGGTTGCTCATGTTTGTAACGTTCGAAAAAACCATGAAACACCTGAGCACAGCCCTCACTGGAGCCGCTGTTGAAAATCAGGCAGTCGGCGTCCACGTTCAAAAGGCTGGCGATGCTGCCACGCGCCCGTTCGACGCGTTCGAGCAACTGAACGCCCAGGGCGTGATTGGCATTGGGGTTGGCGCATTGGCGGGTCGAAAACAACGCCTGAAGCATGTTGCTGACACCCATTGAAACCGGAGCCGACCCACAGACGTCGGCATAAACTGCATCCACAGCAATATCCATATCAAACACTTCCAGGTTTTCTTTGTATGTCATTCAGGATGCTGCTCGCAGATGCGAACAGAGACTCACAGGTCAAATAAGCACGCGCAGCATGAGCTGGAGCGAGCACAGCAAAACGAAAGCATTCAGCGCCTGCTTCAAATGCCTCGAATCCAGCCGATGAGAAAGCATGGCGCCGAGCAATCCCCCCACCAATATCCCCAGTACCAACTCACCGGTGTAGCCGAGAAAATCCATGGTTGAGCCCACTCTGCCGAATAACGCTCCACTTGCTCCGATGATGCCGATCAGCGCCGAGGTCGAAATGGCCTGCTTTATCTGCAGACCAAACAGGCTGATCAGTACAGGCAGGTAGATGAACCCGCCGCCCTGTCCAACCAGCCCGCACAGTACGCCAAGCACCAGCCCTATCAGTGGCAACGACAGCGATTGATGGTTGCACAGCAGGGCCACCGGTTTACGGAACAGGTACGTGACCAACAACGACATCAACCCCAGCAGGCCGAAGACGAACAGGATGAAGTTTTCGCTGAAGGCATCAGCATGGAGCGAGGCAAAAAAGTTGGCGACAGCCATCGGAACGGCAAAGCTTCTGATCACTCGCCAATCCGGCTGAAACTTGATGCGGTGCAGCGCGAACGACACGAGGGACGAAAAGAAGCCCTGTGCAGAGGACAACCCCGTCACGACTTCAATTGGCAGTTTCTGACCGGACAATATCGGGTAAATCAGCACCAACAGGGGCGTCACGATGATGCCCCCACCGATACCGAACAGGCCTGACATGAAACCCGCCATCACGCCCACACCGACCATAACCGGGTAGATTGTCACGGCTACCATCTCAGCAGACCTTGATCTTGCCGGTCCCTTGCGTCATCCGACCGATAACAATCAGATCAGGGCAAAGCGCCTGCCACGTCCGACGGTTCGTTTCAAACCCTTCGGCACTCACAGTGAACAGCAACCCGCCATTCGTTTGCGGGTCATGCAACAGAAACTTTCTAGCCAAGGGAATATCAGCCAGGTACTCCACGTGCTGCGCGTACTTTTTAATGTTAGAAAAAATACCGCTGTCGGCCGACGTCACCGCCACTGCCAATGACTCTGTACCGTCATAAAAAACCAGACCGCTCGTATCGAGGTCAACATCCAGTTGCCCCAGCCCGACCATCTCACTGATATGGCCGATCAGGCCGAACCCGGTGATATCAGTCAAACTGCTGACTTCAGGGCTTTCGCTCAGCGTGCGCCCAAACGCGTTGTCGCCGGTGATCTGGGCAAGCGTCGACGCAGTAATGTCCTCTTGTTCAATCACGCCGGTCTTCAGGGCATTGGCGAGGATGCCGACACCAATCGGACGCGTCATGACCAGCCAATCACCGGCCTTGGCCGTGTTGTTTTTCTTCAAGCGGTGCTTTTCCACCTCACCAATGATCGAGAAGCCGTACAAGGGCTGGCTGTTCTTGATCGTGTGGCCACCGACGATGCTGACGTTGAACTTGTTCATCACCGACTGGGCGCCCAGGATCATCTGCGTTACTTGCTCGGCCGACACCAGTTCGGGGTCGAACGCCATGATCGAGTTGGCAATCAGCGGACTTCCGCCTGAAGCAAAGATATCGCTGACAGCATTGCTGGCTGCCAATTGGCCGAAGACATAAGGGTCGTTGACTATCGGGGAGAAAAAATCGGTGGTGAATAAAAGGTATTTTTCACCTGCGTCATAGACGGCGCAATCGTCAGAAGACTCAAAGCCCAATACCACTTTGTCATCCGAGACCGTATTGGCCGCTGCAGTTTGCGACAGAATCTTCGTTAACACGCTGGATGGGATCTTGCACCCGCACCCACCACTCTCAGATTTATCCATAATCTGACAAAACATCGACATCGACTTTCCTTAAAATCCATTTTCCATAATAAAAACAGCGGTTTAGCGTGCTAAAACTGGCTGTTATGTCCTATTTCCGCCGACAAAAATCGCATGGTTTCATTGCAGAAATATGACGCCATGGCGGCATTTTTAAGCCATGCGAATATCAGCGCGCAGCGGTGTATAAACCATTGCCTCACGGCTGCGCAGCGCTGTGCGGCCATTTTGCTGGCCGGGAATTTATCAGTGAGGCGAGCGCAACCCGACGTTCACCCTTGCTATTGCCCAGCACAGCCCCATAACTATCCCAGTACTCATTCAGCACAAGGGCAGACCATGACCAACCAAACCGAAACCGCGATCCTCGCCGGCGGCTGCTTCTGGGGCATGCAGGACCTGTTGCGGCGCTACCCCGGCGTCCTCAGCACGCGAGTCGGCTACACCGGCGGCGATGTGCCGAACGCCACTTATCGCAACCACGGCAATCATGCTGAAGCGATTGAGATCGTGTTTGATCCTGCGGTGATCACGTACCGGCAGATTCTCGAGTTCTTTTTCCAGATCCACGACCCCAGCACGCCTAACCGCCAGGGCAATGACCTTGGGCCAAGCTATCGTTCAGCGATTTACTACCTGAGCGAACAGCAACGCGACATCGCCGAAGACACTGCTGCCGACGTGGATGCCTCCACGTTGTGGCCAGGCCGTGTGGTGACTGAAATAGAGCCCGCAGGGCCGTTTTGGGAAGCGGAGCCGGAGCATCAGGATTATCTGGAGCGCATACCCAATGGCTATACCTGCCACTTCATCCGGCCGAACTGGAAGTTGCCCAAGCGCGCCTGAGCCTGAGTTGCGCTTGAAAAAAACAAGGTAGACCACGCTTCGGGAAACCTGTGAACGTGGTCTTACTCCTGCGCCTAAGTAGAGTGCAACGTCATGCCCATTACACGCGATCAAAACACCCCAGTGAAGTTAGTCCTCGCTCAACCCGGCGACGTGGACGATTTGGTTGCCATTCGAATCGAGGCGATGCGCGACAGTCTGGAGCGTGTCGGGCGATTTGATCCGGTGCGGGCGCTTGAGCGGTTCGTCAGCGGCTTCGAAGCCCACAGCACCCGTTACATTGAGGTCGCTGGAGACCGGGTCGGCTTTGTCGTGGTCAAGCACGAGCCCGATCAACTCGTGCTCGACCACCTGTACGTGAGGCCGAGTGCGCAAGGGGCAGGGGTAGGTGCTGCGGTGCTTGCTCAGGTTTTCAAAGAAGCGGATGCGGCTGCACTGCCGATCAAAGTAGGTGCTCTCAAAGAAAGCGCCTCGAACCGGTTTTATACCCGCCATGGTTTCCAATTCGTCGAAAGCAGTGAGTTCGACAATTATTATGTCCGTCAGCACCTTACGACGCGCGGCGTAACTGGCCCGTCGGGTGAAATGATGTGAGCCCTATGCATTCCTTTTCGCGAATCGCCGTCTTTACGCCTTCTTCCGCTTGCGCAGACAGTCATAAACCAGACTGATCGCGGTGATTTGTGCGGCACTCATGCTGAATCAACCGATCGCCCTGGGCGGATCTCCATATTCAAGTGCTGAGTGGCCCACCAGAGTCAGTCCGCTTTAAATAGAAAAGCGCTACACGACTACTCCTTCATCAGCCATTCTGCCTTGTTCAGGGTTGCTTCATAGGCCTGCTTCTCGAAGGTATAGGGGCCAACGCCATCGATGATGACTGGCTCTTCATACCCGTTCTCGTAAGCAAAGGCGTGCCACGTAAAGCGGTTATCGGTTTGATTGACATGCACTGAATACCCGCCACAACTGATGTCGCCGCACTCGGGGCACGCGTACAGGAGGACACGTCCACTTTCCGTTCCGGCGGGTTCGCGCAACAGCAGGCGAGCGCTGGACCGGCTGTTTGCCTCGCAGAAGCCTTTGACGAAACAGCTCATATAGTCTGCGTGGTCACCGCCCGCGGTGACGAGCGTATCGAGCAACGAACGCTGATTAATCAGAAAATCAATTGAACAACGCTCGGCCACCGTGCAACCTTTTAAGTCGCTTCCAGGGCGAAGCATTTGTTGGAACGTGAGGGAGCTGATGTCCATATTCGCGACCCCGTATGCCGTACAAATACGTGAGGTTACCTAAATAGTCCGGGGATGGAAGACATCAGTGAATAGCCATTCACTTGCGGTCCAACCTCAGTGTCGGCCCGAATGGCTGAATCGCTACGCCAGTAACCGTCGAAGGTGCAGGCGATGACGTTGTCCCTTTATTTCCCCGTACTCATAAAGTGCCTGACACCTCAGACCATGGAAAATTTAACAACATCGCAAAATCGTAATTGAGGCCGGCTTACCCTGACCACTTGATAGCCGAACAAGGAACGCTTCGATGATTCGTCACGCCTCACCCGCAGACGCCAGGGCGATTGCCCAGGTGCACATCAGCAGTTGGCAGGACGCCTATCGCGAGCTGATGTCCGCCGACTACTTGGGTGCGTTGAGTTCGACGTTGGCCAGGCGCGAGTCATTTTGGATGGCCTCGATTGAATCGGGCGAATCAAAAGTCTGGGTGGCGCAGGTGAACAAGCAGGTAGTCGGCTGGGTGTCCGTCGGCGCCAGCCGTGATGAGGATGCTGCTGCGCAGAACGTAGGTGAAGTGATGGCCATCTACGTTGTCGCCGAGCACTGGCACACGGGCGTCGGGCTGGCGTTGTGGAACGCGGGCTTACAGTATTTGGCTGAACAGGGTTTGAACAGTTAACGCTGTGGGTGTTGGCCCGTAATGAACGAGCTATCCGCTTTTATCGCCGGGTAGGCTGTGTTGAGGAGGCGGGCAGTGAGCGCACGCTTGAAAGGGGCGGTGTGCAGCTGGTCGAGGTGAGGTATCGGTTGCCGTGTATTCGGTTGAGTTAGAGAGAGCAGGCGCCAGGCCACGCCTTTAAAGGTGGCCTGTTCCCCACCACCAATCAGTCAAGCGCCGATCCCCCTGTGGGAGCGGGCTTGCCCGCGAAAGCGGTAGATCAGTCGACCTCATAATTGCCGGCCCGACGTCTTCGCGAGTAAACCCGGTTGTTTATTCGGCTCATGCAGTTGAAAGCTCAGCGACCCGCTACAGCAGCCTCCCGCTCCATCAGCCTGTCCATCAACAAAACCCCCAGTTCACTCAACTGGTGAATCGCTAGCGCTACGTCGCGCTGTTTCCCGGTCAGGTCCTCCGACAGGTCAAGCAGCAAGGCGGTTACCGAGGAAAAGGTTTCGTAGCTGTTGGTGATCAGGGTTTCGTTGCTGGCGTCGGCGGCAACGCTGAACAGGCCCGGCGGCGATGGTGAGTCAGCTTCCGGGCTGAGATAGCGATCAATCGCGCGATGCGCCGCCTGGTTCAGCTTCAGGTCCGGCTCGTTCGGAGGGTTGGGTGTGACTTTGAACATGTGTGTTGTACCTGATTAGGGCCAACACCTCTTCGCTACTAAACGATGGGGTGGCAGCTGTGCGCAGGTTAGTAGACCGGGGAAACACACAAAGCCGGCGCGCCCGAGGGCGCCCTGCACACAGCCACCATCAAGCACAGACAAGAACATCTGACAGATGAGGCTCATGCACTTTATGTTATCGCTCGGGCTACTAAACCCGATCACTGAGTATTCAGCGACCGAGCAACCTTAGAGACGCCCACCCAAGCACACAAGCCGGCGGATTCTGACGCAAGCGTAGGCAACGGAGCAAGGCGCCGTCGCCTCGGACTTTGCTGTTTCAGGGCTTGGTGTAGGACATGTACTCATTCTGCAAAACAATATGGTCGGCCACGTACTTCGCGTCGTGCCAAACCCCGTAGATAAACGACGACGCGCGGTTCACCAGATTCGGCAGGCCCAGGAAGTAAATCCCGCTCTGCGCCGAGATGCCGCGCTTGTGAAATGGCTCGCCTTTTTCGTCAAACGCATCGACTTTCAACCAGCTGAAATCGAATTTAAAACCAGTCGCCCAAAGGACAGTGGTCACGCCGGCCTCGGCCAGGTCCAGGCTGAGGGTCGGGTTAACCAGGGATTCCGGGTCGGGCAGCAATTTCCAGGCGTCGGGCTCCAGGGGGAACGGCAACCCGTTGGCCTCGATGTAAGCGTCGGCGTCGCGCAGTACATCAAAGTAGGCACGGTCACCTTCGGCCACGTTGTCGGCCAGGCCCGGTTCGAAAGTCATGACGCCCTCGTTCCAATCGCGGGTGACGCCGACCAGGTGGATGCCCTGGTGCGCCAGGCGGCGGAAGTCCACGGTCTTACCGCCTTCATAGCCGCTGACGGCAAAGGCCACGTGCTTTTTCTTCGGCTGAATTTTGACTTCGTCCCACAGGCCCAGCGCGCCGAGCCACCAGCAGTAGTCGCGGCCGCGGTAGGCGCGGGGCGGGCGGTAGTGTTCGCCCACCGAGAGGTACACGGTTTTGCCGGCCTTTTGCAGTTCTTCGGCGATTTGCGAGCCGGACGCGCCGGCGCCTACCACCAGCACGGCGCCTTCGGGCAATTGCGCGGGGTTCTTGTAGGTGGAGGAGTGCAGTTGGTGCACGGGCGCGGTGGCCGGGACGATGGTGGGGATCGATGGGCGCTGGAACGGGCCGGTGGCCGCCACCACATTCGCGGCTTCGATGATGCCTGCGGAGGTGGTGACTTTGAAGCCGGGGCGGCCCACGTGGCGTTCCACGCGCTGGACTTCCACGCCGGTGCGCACGGGGGCCTGTAACTTCTCGACGTAGGCTTCGAAGTAGTCGGCCATGCGCTCTTTCGGCGGGAAGGCTTCGGGGGAAATGCCCTCGAATTTCAGCCCGGGAAAGCGGTCATGCCAGGCCGGGCCGTTGGCGACCAGCGAGTCCCAGCGCTCCGAGCGCCAGCGTTCGGCGATGCGGCTGCGCTCCAGCACGAGGTGCGGCACACCCATCAGGGAAAGGTGCTCGCTCATGGCGACGCCGGCCTGGCCTGCGCCCACTACCAGGGTGTTGATTGTTTCCACTGACATGTGCGTTTCCTAAAAGTGAACGACCTCGGTCGGTTTGGGCGACGCGCAAGCATCGACAGCCTCAGTGTGATCACGCAGTGGAAGGAGCGAAATTATGCTTTTTGAAGGCAGAGGTTAGGAAAATCCAAACCCCATGGGGCAGTCGCCAGCAGCGTCATTATCGATGCATCACTGATGCACCCTAGATAAGCAAGTGTATGAGCTGACCCTGGATGACTTTCGTCATTTTGGTGCGTGGTTCTTTCCCATGGACGAGTCTGTAGAGGACGAGCTGACGGTGCGTCCCCTGGTAGATAAAGAAGTGTGTTCGGACTACCCGATCATCGTAAGCACTGTTTTTTCAATGATCTTTTCGAGAAATACGCTGCCCGCGCTGGTTCATCAGGTTGAACAGTATCCCTTCGCCGCCTCGCTAAAGCTCGACAGCTCCCACCGTTGATCTGCGGTGAGGCGGCTCATTGGGTTTTCAACAGTGTGGACAACGCCGTAAGCGCCAGCTCATAACCCAGCGCCCCAAGCCCTGCGATGACGCCGGTAGCCGCCTTGGACACGTAGGAGTGATGCCGAAAGCTCTCACGCTTCCAGATGTTGCTCATGTGCGCTTCGATGATCGGGCCGTCGAAGGCCAGCAGCGCGTCGAGGATCGGTACCGAGCTGTAGGTGAGCCCGGCGGCGTTGATCACGATGGCGTCGGCGTTCGACCGCGCCTCTTGAATCCAGTCCACCAACACGCCTTCGTGGTTGCTCTGGCGAAAGTCCAGGCTCAGGCCCAGCTCAGCGGCGTGGCGTTGGCAGCGTGCTTCGATACTGGCGAAACTTTCGCTGCCATAGGTGCCGTTTTTGTCGAGGCCGTACAGGTTGGCGTTAGGGCCATTGAGGAAAAACACGCGGTGGGACATGGCTTGCGCTCCAGTTATTGCGCGACGGTCAGCACGACTTTGCCGACGTTGGCGTTGGCCTCCAGCAGCCGATGGGCCTCGGCGGCTTGAAGCAGGGGCAACTGCGTGTGGATTTGCGGACGCACCAGGCCCGAGGCGAGCCAAGGTAAAAAACGCGAGCGAATACACACCGCCAAACGGGCTTTTTCGGCGTGACTTTTGGGGCGCAAGGTGGAGGAGGTGAGGCTGAGGTTTTTGCGCATCAAGACCTGTAAATCCAGTTCGATTTTTGCGCCTTGCAGGAAGGACAAACTCACATGCCGCCCACCCATCGCCATCGCCGCGAGGTTGCGCGCGACATAAGGGCCGCCGACGTTATCCAGCACCACGTCCACGCCGCGCCCTTCGGTGCAGTCGTTCACCACCTCGACAAAATCTTCAGTGTGTCTATCCACCGCGCGCCACACGCCAAGGGCGTGCAGCATCGCGACTTTCTGCGCGCCGCCGGCGGTGGCGATTACCCGCGCCCCGGCGGCGTGCGCGCACTGCACGGCGAAGCTGCCGACGCCACTGGCGGCGCCGTGGATCAGCACGCTGTCGCCGCTGCGCAGGCGGCCCAGCTCAAACAGGTTGTGCCACACGGTGAACGCCGCTTCCGGCACACCTGCGGCCTCCTGAAGTGATAACCCCGCCGGCACCGGCAAGCAGTGCGCGGCCTGGGCCACGCAGTACTCGGCGTAGCCGCCGCCGTTGAGCAACGCCATCACGCGGTCGCCAGGGGCAAACTCGTCTACGCCAGGGCCTGTGGCGACCACAATGCCCGCCGCTTCCAGGCCGAGTACGTCGGTGACGCCAGGCGCAATCGGTGCGCCGCTGCGTTGCATCAAATCCGGGCGATTGACGCCTGCGGCGGCCACGCGAATCAACACCTCGCCCGCCTCGGGTGTCGGCACCGGGCGCTCCACGCCGTGCAGCACCTCAGGCCCGCCCGGCTCATGGGCAATCACCGCCTTCATACGGTCCAGTCATCCGGCACAACGGCGATCACGTCGATTTCCATCAGCCATTCCGGCTGGCCCAGGCCGGAAATCACCAGCCCGGTGGAGATCGGGAACACGCCTTTGAGCCACTTGCCCACCTCTTGATACACCGGCTCGCGGTAACGCGGGTCGGTCAGGTAAGTGGTGGTTTTCACAATGTGCGACAGGTCGGAGCCGGCCTCTTCAAGCAGTTGTTTGACGTTTTTCATCGCCTGCTCGGCTTGCGCACGCGGGTCGCCGAGGCCGACCAGGTTGCCGTCGAAATCGGTGCCGATCTGGCCGCGCACATAGAGGGTGTTGCCGGCGCGCACGGCCTGGCACAAGTCGTTGTCCAGCGCCTGGTTGGGGTAGGTCTGTTTGGTGTTGAACATGCGGATGCGGGTGTGGGTGGGCATGGCGGGCAACTCATCGGAAGCGGGATACAACAAGCTTCACATCGCCCCCGATCTCGCGAAACCAGCATTTGTGCGCGGTAGTGCTTAGGAAAAACCGAAGCCCGTGCAGGTCATCGGCTCGCGCCTGACCCGGCACGAACCCTGCAACACCTCGCGTACAGTCATTGTTGAGGGGCAGGCGTAATGCTCAGTCGTATTACTCAGCGTCAACTGGAGTATTTCGTGGCGTCGGGAGAGGCGGGCAGCATCAGTGCTGCGGCTGAACGCATTCATGTGTCGTCGCCGTCGATCTCGGCCGCCATCACCCATATGGAAGCCGAGCTGGGCATCCAGCTCTTTATTCGCCATCACGCCCAGGGCATCTCGCTCACGGCAGTGGGGCGCCAGGTGATGCAGGAAGCCAAGCTGATTCTGGAGCAGATGACCAACCTTTACACCATCGCCTCGGAGTCGTTGAACTCTGTGCGCGGGCCGTTGCGAGTGGGTTGCCTGGAGTCGCTGGCGCCGATGATCACCCCCGAACTGGTGTTTGGTTTTGGCCGCGCATTCCCCGGCGTGCGGCTGACCCAGGCCGAAGGCAACCACGAGGAATTGCTGGAAAAACTGCGCAGCGGCGAGCTGGATATCGCCCTGACCTACGACCTGGTGACCAGCCCCGATATCGATTTCCAAGCCCTGGCGCACCTGCCGCCGTATGTGATGGTCGGCGAGTATCACCCGCTGGCGAGCTCTCCAGCGGTGAGCATGCAAGACCTTGAAGCCTACCCGGTGGTGCTGCTCGACACGCCCTGGAGCCGCGACTATTTCCTCAGCCTGTTCATGCAGGCGGGCACCACGCCCAACATCATCATGCGCTCCACCAACCTCGAAACGGTGCGCGCGATGGTCGGCAATGGCATTGGCTATTCCTTCGCGAATGCGCGGCCCAAGTCCAATGTGTCCCAGGATGGCAAACGCGTGATTCGCCTGCGCCTGGCGGGCTCGCACCGGCCGATGCGGCTGGGCTACGCCACGGCGAGCAACACTCAGCTGTCGCGTGTGGTGTCGGCGTTCGCCGAGCGCTGCCGCATGTTTGTGTCCGACCAGTACATCCCCGGCATGGCCCCGCCGAGCTTTTTTGACCCGCATGCGGTGCGGGTCTTGAGTGGTGTGAGCTGAGATTGCACCAAAAGGTGGCGCGGGCTGCGCCACTTGCTCGGCGGTGCACCCTTTTGGCCGGAGCCAACAATCCCGGAAACACCAAAGGCCCCATGTGGGAGCGGGCTTGCTCGCGAAGGCGGTATGTCAGCTAAACATGGGTTGACTGACACACCGCCTTCGCGAGCCAGCCCGCTCCCACATTTGATCTTCATGGTTTCCCCTGGCCGGTTATCACTGCATAGGTTCTGCCTACCCAGTGGGCCGGGTTTTACGAATTGACCCTGAACCCCCGTCCCCACGACTCTCATCCCATCGATGCAGATCAATTTCTTTTCAGCAAGGCACCGCGACGATGACATTCGACTGGCACTACATGTTTGGTTTGCTCGCCGATCCCGAGTTCTGGCGGGCGACGTGGACGGTAATCAAGCTCAGCACCCTGACCTGGGTCCTGAGCATCGCCCTGGGCTTTCTGCTGGCGCTGGCCAAACAATCCAAACATGGGCTGCTCAGCGTCCCGGCCCGTGGCTATATCTGGTTGTTCCGCAGCCTGCCGCTGCTGGTGCTGCTGATCTTTATCTACAACCTGCCCCAGGCGCTGCCCGGTACCTCGGCCGTGCTGGCCGACCCGTTCTGGTCCGGCCTGCTGGCGTTGGTGATCTGCGAGACGGCGTACGTGGCCGAAATCCACCGTGGTGGTTTGCTCTCGATTCCCAAAGGCCAGGGCGAAGCGGCGCGGGCGTTGGGCTTGAGGTTCTTCGGCACCCAGTGGCGCGTGGTGATTCCCCAGGCGTTGCGCGTGGCCCTGCCGTCGCTGGCCAACGAGTACATCTCCATCGTCAAGCTCACCTCGCTGGTGTCGGTGATCTCGCTGACCGAGATTTTGATGGTTGGCCAACGCCTGTATTCGCAGAACTTCCTGGTGATCGAAACCATGGCGGCGGTGGCGTTTTTCTACGTGTTTATCGTCACCGTGTTCGACTTTCTGCTCAAACGCCTGGAGCGCTTTCTCGACGTCAACCAACGCAATGTGTCCCGCGTACCGGACGCGGCGGTGCTGGCCCTGGCCACCCAACAACGCACGGCGCCGGCGCGCCCGGCCAACACCGGCGTCGCCGCGCTGCAAGCTGCCCGGTTGCATAAGGCTTACAACGACATTGAAGTGCTGGGCTCGGTCAACCTGCAGGTGCAGCCAGGTGAAGTGGTGTCGGTGATCGGGCCGTCCGGGTCGGGTAAAACCACGTTGATCCGCCTGCTCAACGGCCTGGAGCAACTGGACAACGGCGAGATTCATATCAACGGCCTGCCGTTCATTCACTTGCATAAGGCCGGCGCGCAGAAACCTCAATTTATTGAGCACGCCGAGCACCGCCTGAACATCGGCATGGTGTTCCAGAGCTTCAACCTGTTCCCGCACTTGAGCGTGCTCGACAACCTGCTGATGGCGCCGAAATACCATCGCCTGGGGCGCACCGATGAACTCAAGCAACAGGCCTACGCGCTGCTGCACAAGGTCGGGATGCTCGACCACGCCTGGAAGTACCCGCACCAGCTGTCCGGCGGCCAGCAGCAACGTGTGGCCATCGCCCGCGCCTTGATGATGCGCCCGCAGATCATGCTGTTCGACGAGCCCACCTCGGCGCTCGACCCCGAGAAAGTCAACGAAGTGCTGCAGGTCATCGAAGCCCTGGCCGGGGAGGGCATCACCATGGTGATCGTCACCCACGAGATGAACTTCGCCTTCAAGGTCTCCGACCGCATCGTGTTCATGGAAAAGGGCCGCGTGGTTTGCGACGACACGCCCCAGGCCCTGCGCAGCGGCCACAACCCACGCGTGGAGGCGTTCCTCAAGGACGTCTCGCTGGCGTGATCTCTTCAATGTTCAGGACTCACTAAAAATGATCGAGCAAGCTCAAATCGAACAATTCCAGCGCGACGGCTTCCTGGTGGTGGAGGGCGTGTTGTCGCTGGACGAAGTGGCCGCGTTGCAACACGACTTCGACCAGTGGGTGGAGGAGAGCCGCAGCCACGACCAGGGCTGGGGTGCCACCGTGGATGGCCGCGCGCGTTTCGACCTGGAAGGCGACCACCGCGCCGATCACCCGTCGTTGCGGCGGGTGAGTTCGCCCACCGAGATTTCCCCGGCGTATGAGCGCGTGGCGCTGCACTCGCGGATGGCGGCGATTTCCGCGCAGTTGGTGGGCGCTGGCGGCGCGCGTTTTCACCACAGCAAGATCAACTCCAAACTGCCGCACACCGCGACGCAGGTGAAGTGGCACCAGGACTTTCTGTTCACGCCGCACAGCAACGACGACATCGTCACTGCCTTGCTGATGGTCAGCGAAGTGACCCCGCAAAACGGCCCACTGAATGTGATCCCCGGCAGCCACAAAGGCCCGTTGTGGTCGCACTGGCAGAACCAGCGTTTTACCGGTTCGGTGGACGATGCCGTGGTTCAAGAACATTGCCGGCAACCGGTCGCCTGCTACGGCCCGGCCGGCTCCGTGTGCTTTATGCACACGCGCCTTTTACATGCGTCCAGCCCTAACGAGACCGAACTGCCGCGCACCCTGTTCATCAGCGTCTACGCCGCTGAAGACGCGCTGCCATTCGGCGAAAATCCGCTGCCCAGTGCACACGCCGGCCTGCTGGTAGCCGGTGAAGAAAGTGGCTTGGTGCGCTCCACCGACAACCACCTGCGCTTGCCGCAGAAACCCCGTGGCGCGTCGTTTTTTGTGCAACAGGCCGGCCAAGACTCCGCGACTGCCTAACCCCCTAAAACCCTTGCAGGTAATGACCATGACAGCGTCTCAAAAAAGTCTTCGCCCTCTTGCCGTGTGCCTGTTGGGCGCCGCGGTTGCACTGACCTCGTTGGCGGCTTCGGCGTTCCAGCAGGAAGGCAAGATCATCGCCGGTTCCGACGTGACCTTCTTCCCGTATGAGTACATGGATAACAACACGCCGGCAGGCTTTGATATCGAGTTCATGGACGGCCTGGGCAAGGTCATGGGGCGCAAGGTCGAAACCCTCGACACGCGCTTTCCCAACCTGATCACCGGCCTGCAGGCCGGGCGGTTCGATGTGACCAACTCGTCGATGTACATCACGGCGGAGCGGGTCAAAGTTATCGACATGATCCCTTACCTGAAAAGCGGCGAGTCGATCCTGACCCTCAAGGACAGTGCGTTCCAACCCAAGAAACCGGAAGAGTTCTGCGGCCACAAGATCGGCTCCATGGGCGCCACGTCCTGGCTGGCACAGATGCACAAACTGTCGGATGAGTACTGCGTGGCCAAGGGCTTGAAAGCGATTGCGATCAGTGAATACAGCACCGACCCGCAAACCACCCAGGCCTTGCTGGCCCACGCCGTTGAAGCGCAGATCACCGATGCCGCCGTGGCGCGGGGTGTGGTCGACAAGCTCGGCAGCCGCGTGGTGATTTCGTCCGACACGCTGATCTACCCGGTCCTCAACGGCTTCGGCGTGAAAAAGGGCAACGACGAGGTGAAAAAAGCCCTGCTCGACGGGTTGGACAAGTACCGCGCGACCCCGGAATACGCGGCCTTGCTCAAGAAATACAACTTTGAAGCGCCGACCGATGCCGACATCGCCGCGCTGATGCCCAAGTAAGCCTATTGCGCGACCGCAGCCTTGCGGTCGCGCCTTGCGGAGACAGATTCATGGCGTTATCCCTTGAAGAACAGGCGCGCATCGACCTGGCGGCAACCTTTCGCATCATTGCCCACTTGGGCATGCACGAGGCGGTGGCCAACCATTTCAGCGCGGCGGTATCGGCCGACGGCAAACAGTTTTTGCTTAACCCGAAGTGGAAGCATTTTTCGCGCATTCGCGCCAGCGACCTGTTGCTGTTGAACGCCGACGACCCGGCCTGCGCCGACCACCCGCATGTGGACGCCACCGCCTGGTCGATCCACGGGCAGATCCACCGACTGCTGCCGCAAACCCGCGCCGTGCTGCACCTGCACCCGGTCTACACCACGGCGGTGGCGTGCCTGGCCACACCGCACATTCCGGCGATTGACCAGAACACCGCGCGCTATTTCAACCGCGTGGCCGTGGACGAACTGTACGGCGGCATGGCTGACACCGAAGCCGAAGGCGCGCGCCTGGCCGCGCTGCTCGACGGCAAGAGTCGCCTGCTGATGGGCAACCATGGCGTGATGGTCACGGCCGCGTCCATTGGTGAGGCCTTTGACGATATCTGGACCCTGGAGCGTGCCTGCCAGATCCTGGTGACGGCGTGGTCCACCGGGCAGCCGCTGCGGGTGTTGTCGGATGACGTGGCGGAGAAAACCGCACGCGGCTGGGAAGGTATCGCGGACTTTTCGCGGCAGCACTTTGAAGAAATGAAGCAGTTGATGATCGACGCCGACCCTTCGGTGCTCGACTGAGGGCTTTTTATGACGTTTTCCGTTGTCGCTCGCTGCGCCGAGACCGGCCAGCTGGGCATTGCAATCAGCTCTTCAAGCATTGCCGTTGGTGCGCGCTGCCCGTGGCTGCGCCCCGGTGTGGGCGCGGTGGCGTCGCAGAACATCACCTTGCCGAGTTTGGGGCCGCATATCCTGGACAGCTTAGGGCAGGGCTTGGCGCCGGATGAGGCGCTGGAAACGGTGCTGGCCGGGCAGGATCACAGCCAGTATCGCCAGGTGACGGTGATCGATAACCAAGGCCGCACGGCGCATTTCAGCGGCGCGCAGACCCTTGGCATTCATGCGGCGTTGAGTGGTGAGCAATGCGTGGCGGCGGGGAATATGCTCGCCCATCCCGGCGTGATCGCGGCCATGGTGCAGGCGTTCGAAAATGCCTCCGGGCACCTGGCCGACCGACTGCTGGCCGCGATGCAGGCGGGCCAGGCTAAAGGCGGTGAAGCCGGCCCGGTGCATTCGGCCGCCCTCGTGGTGGTCGATGACCTGCTGTGGCCCATCGTCAATTTGCGCGTGGACTGGGCCGATGACGACCCGATCGGCGCCCTCGACCAATTGTGGCAGGCCTATCGCAGCCAACTGCAGGACTACATTGACCGCGCCATCAACCCTCAACATGCACCGGGCTATGCGGTACCGGGAGATGACCGATGAGCAACAGCCGCGACCTGCTGGCGCAACTGGTGCGTTTCGACACCACCAGCCGTGAATCCAACCTGGCCTTGATCGACTTTGTGCGCACGTATTTGCAAGGCCACGGCGTGGTCTGCGAGTTGGTGTTCAACGCGCAAAAAAGCAAGGCCAACCTACTGGCAACCCTTGGCCCGGCCGGCGTGCCGGGGATTGTGCTGTCCGGGCACACCGATGTGGTGCCGGTGGACGGTCAGCGCTGGACGGTGGCGCCGTTTGACCTGACAGAAAAGGACGGCAAGTTGTACGGGCGTGGCACGGCGGACATGAAGGCCTACATCGCCTGTGTGTTGGCCTGCGTGCCGGCACTGGTGCAGGCGCCGCTGCGCATGCCGGTGCATATCGCGCTGTCCTATGACGAAGAGGTCGGCTGCCTGGGTGTGCGCTCGCTGATCGAAAGGTTTCACGCGCAACCGGTCAAGCCGCTGCTGTGCGTGATTGGCGAGCCCACCGAGCTCAAGCCGGTGCTGGGCCACAAGGGCAAGCTGGGCATGCGCTGCCAGATCCATGGTGCGGCGTGCCATTCGGCCTATGCGCCGTCGGGCGTAAACGCTATCGAATACGCTGCGCGGTTGATCAGTGAGCTGGTGCGGCTCGGTGAAACGCTCAAGGCTGAGCAGCACCTTGATGCGCAATTTGACCCGCCATTTTCCACCGTACAAACCGGCGTGATAAGCGGCGGGAAGGCCTTGAACATCGTGCCGCAGGATTGCAGTTTTGACTTTGAGGTGCGCGCGTTGCCGAACCAGAACCCCTGGCAGGTTGCGGACCAGTTACGCGGCTACGCCGAACACACGCTGCTGCCTGCAATGCAGGCAGTGAGCGCGCAGTGTGCGATCAGCTTCAGCGAGTTATCCAGCTACCCGGGCCTGGCGACGTCGCTGCAGAGCCAGGCGGCTGAGTGGATTGCGCAATTTTGCGGCTCGCGCGACTACGGCACTGTGGCTTTCGGGACTGAGGGCGGGCTGTTTGACCAGGCAGGGATTCCCACCGTGGTCTGCGGACCGGGGAGCATGGAGCAGGGCCACAAGCCCGACGAGTTCATCAGCCTGGAACAATTGGCGGCGTGTGACCGGATGTTGGCGCGGGTGGTGGCGTTTGTGAGCCAGTAAGGCCACCCCCTATCCAATGTGGGAGCGGGCTTGCCCGCGATGCAGGCGCCCCGGTCTTGCAGTTAAACCGAGGTGATGCCTTCGCAGGCAAGCCAGCTCCCACATAAGCCCGCTCCCACATTTGCTCTGTGTTGTTTGCTCAGGCGTTGGCCACGCCCACCCGCCACTGCGCCGGCGGCAGCGCACCGTTCACCAGGTAGTTGCCCACAATGCGCGACTTGTAGACCCGCGGATTATGATTGGCCAACGTGCGCGCATTGCGCCACAGCCGGTCCAGCGCTTTGTTGCTGGCCGTGGCACTGGCGCCCAGCGCGTCAAACAGTGCGGTGGTCGCCGCGAGTGTCGCGTCCACCACCGGGTTGACTGCCAGGCACACTTCCAGCTCCGCCAATGCCACGTGCGGGTCATCGTCGTGCAGCGCCTGCTTGTGGGCGATCACAGACTGCGCCGTCTGCTCCAGGCGCTGCGCCGCTTGCTGGGTGATGGCGTGCGCGGCGTAGGCCTGGCTGGCAACTTCGCCGATGACTTGCAGCAACTGCACGTCTTGCGCTGCGGTGTCGGCGTTGCCGGTGGTGAAGGTTCTGGCGCGCTGGCTGAGTTCTTGTGCACCGCTCAGCGCCGCGCGGCGAGCAATGCCGGCGAGGGTGCTGAGGTGGTAGATCTGGTAGAACGACTGGCCGTAGCCGAAGCGTTGGTGGGTAGGGCGCAGGTCGTCCTCCACCGGGGCATTGTCGAAAATACAGGTGCCGCTGGCGGTGAGGCGTTGGCCGAAGCCATTCCAGTCATCGACGATGTGCACGCCAGGGGCCTTGAGGTCGACGACGACCGAATACACCGTGCCATCCTCACCCGTGGCGACGGTGTTGATCAGGTCGCTGTAGAGCGCGCCGGTGGTGTAGAACTTTTTGCCGCTGATGCGCAGGGTGCCGTCGGCATCGCGGTGCAGACGGGTTTCGAAGTCGCCGCGGGTCTGGTTGCCCACCTCGGTGCTGCCCGGAGAGAGCAGCGCGCCCTGGCCGAGCCGGTCCAGCCATTTGGCGCGCCAGTCGAGGTCTTTGGCACAGAGGACGTCCTCGCAAAAACCAAAATGCCCGCGCAGGGCCTGGGTGATGTTGGAGTCGGCAGCGGACAGTTCGGTGAGCAGCGCAAGCAGTTCGGCAAAGGTCGCGCCCTGGCCACCGTGGCTCACAGGCAAGCGCCAGCGGGGCAGTCCCAGTTCGTTGAGCTGGCGGATAACAAGTGCCAGGCTGGCGCGTGTCTGATCTGCCTCTGCGGCTTGCGCAAGGATCTGCACAAAGACCGGGCGAAAGGGAGCCGCCAGTTGTTCGTAACGGGAGGAGGGCGCAGCGCCCCAGATATTCAAATCGCAAATCGACATGCATTGGACCTTGCAGAAAGTGGCTCAGGTGCTGGGGTCCAGTGGTCTGGTGCCGCCACCCTAACCCACGGTTCGCAAAGTTTTTAATACGAAAAATAGCTATGGAGCTGCGCGGCGGTTCTATCGATAGTGCGCAACAGTATTAAACCCCGTGCTTTTATTGCGTTAGCTTCTACGGGCGCCGTTCTTGGCGACCTTCCAACCCCTTTTCTCATCACCAGACTGCACGCCCACAGATGGTTGAGTCAGCCCTCACGTGTGTGGAGTGCATTCATGATCAATCGTCGACACTTGCTTGCCCTGCTCGGCCTGGCCGCGCTTACGCTGCACGGTCCTTCGGTCGAGGCGGCAGAGCCGCTGACGCTCACCGTGGGCGATCAGTTTTTCTCCAACCGCATTGTTCTGGAGCTGTCAGGCGAGTTGAAGGACTTGCCCTACAAAATCGACTTCAAGCGCTTTAATACTGGCTCCCCTGTGGCCTCGGCGGTCGCCAGCGGCGCGCTGGACGTGGGGATTGTCGGCGACACGCCGGTGATCAGCCTGGCGGCCAATGGCGCGCCGGTGAAAGTGGTCGCCAGCACCCAGACCAGCCTTGACGGCGTCGGCATCGTGGCGCGCAAAGGCATCCAGTCGGTGGCCGATCTGAAAGGCAAAACCATCGCGATCTGGAATGGTTCGTGGAGCCAGCAACTGGCCTACAAAGCCCTCGACGAAGCCGGCGTGCCGCGCAACAGCGTGACCTTCAAATACCTGCTGCCGGCCGAGGCCAGCCTGGCGCTCACCCAGGGCGACATCGATGCGTTCGGCACCTGGGAACCCTACGTGTCGCTGCAGGAGAAAGAGGGCAGCCGCCTGATCCGCAACGCCAAGGGCTTGATGAGCGCGCCGACCTACATCGTTGCGTATGAGCCGGCGCTGGTGCAGAAAGGCGCGATCATCAAAGACTTTGTCGCGCGCCTTACCCGCGCACGGGTGTGGAGCAACAGCCATATCGATGAGTACGCCGAGGCCTGGTCGAAGGCCAACCAGTCGGCGCCGGAGATTGCCAAAGTGTGGTTCAAGCGTGATGCGATCAAGGTATTGCCGATCTCGCCGACGATTGTCAGCGAAGCCCAGGCCACGGCGGATTTCCTGGTGGATGCGCAGATGCTGAAGCAGCGGTATGACGTGACGCCACTGTTTGATCGGGCGCTTTAAACGTAACGGAAATAAGCGCTAATAGTATCGACAAGTTGATTATGCCTGGGCTGGGCTAGGTTTTTTATTCCGGTGCGCACCGGGACAAAAAATTAACTAGCATCAGCGAGGAGTAGCCAGTAGGCTACATGTGAATCTGTGACCAACTTGATCGGCAGGACGCCGCAGTTCGATACATGGCTCGACGGCATGAAGGATGTCTGGGGAAGAACGGCTGTTCTGACGCGCCTGGACCGCGCCGAAGAACATAATTTTGGCGATTGCGAGCCAGTCGGTGAAGGCCTGAGCGAAATGCGTGTTTTCGTCGGGCCGGGCTACAGAATTTACTTTGTACGGACGGGCATTACCGCTTACCTGATGTTATGGGGCAGCGATAAAACCGACCAGAAGCGGGGAATCACACGGGCAAAAGAGATCCTCGATGCCCTCAGAGGTTAATGAAATGAGCGAATCGAAATTCAAACCCGAGGACATGCCGATCCTCGATCTTGATACGTCCGGCACCCGTGTTTATGAGGCTTCGCGCTTTCTCGACAGCCCGGAAGTTATCAGTGCCTATCTCGCGCAAAGCATGAAGGCGCAAGATCCGCAAATATTCATGAAGGCGCTTGCCGAGGTTGCCAAAGCCCAAGGCGTAAACAAGGTGGCTGAGGCGGCAGGGGTCAACCGGGAGAGTCTGTACAAAACCCTCAAAGGCGGCTCGAAGACTCGCTATGAGACGATCCAGAAGCTGATGCTGGCGTTAGGCGTTGAGCTCACTGTGCAACCGATTGCTGTCAATCAGGCGACAAGGGCTAAGCCGGTGGCAGCCGGTAAGCCCTGATATCGAATCACGACGATCAAATGTGGGAGCGGTCGAGCTTTCGCAGCCTCGCTGAAGCTCGACAGCTCCCACCTCGATCGCCGTTGTCCTTAAGTCTTAACGCACCAGGCAAGGCTGCTTGTTATTAAAGCGCCAGCCCGGAATCAAGAACTGCATCGCCACACTGTCATCCCGCGCTCCAAGGCCCATGCCTTTGTACAGCTCATGGGCCTTGGCCACTGCATCCATGTCGATCTCCACGCCCAGGCCAGGCTGGGTGGGCACTTTTACGTAGCCGCCTTCGATTTTCAGTGGCGCCTTGGTCAGGTGCTGGCCGTCCTGCCAGATCCAGTGGGTGTCGATGGCGGTGATGTCTCCCGGTGCGGCGGCGGCCACCTGGGTAAACATCGCCAGGGAAATATCGAAGTGGTTGTTGGAATGCGAACCCCAGGTCAGGCCCCATTCATTGCACATCTGCGCCACACGCACCGAGCCTTGCATCGTCCAGAAGTGTGGGTCGGCCAGCGGAATGTCGACCGATTGCAGCTGGATCGCGTGGCCCATTTCGCGCCAGTCGGTGGCGATCATGTTGGTCGCGGTTTTCAGCCCGGTGGCACGGCGGAATTCAGCCATGACTTCGCGACCCGAGTAGCCGTTTTCTGCACCGCAGGGGTCCTCGGCGTAGGCGAGCACGTGGTGTTGGTCGCGGCACAGGCGGATGGCTTCTTTGAGTGACCACGCCCCGTTGGGGTCAAGGGTGATGCGTGCATCTGGAAAGCGTTCGGCCAGGGCAGTGACGGCTTCGATTTCTTCATCGCCACTCAGCACGCCGCCTTTGAGCTTGAAGTCGTTGAAGCCGTATTTGGCTTTGGCGGCTTCGGCCAGGCGCACCACGGATTCGGCAGTCATGGCTTGCTCATGACGCAGGCGCAACCAATCATCATCGGCGTCGGCCTCGTTGCGGTAGGCCAGAGAGGTGGCCGTGCGGTCGCCGACATAAAACAGGTAGCCGAGCATTTTTACCGCATCACGTTGCTGTCCTTCACCCAGCAGCGCCGCCACCGGCACTTCCAGGAACTGACCCAGCAGGTCGAGCAGCGCAGCTTCCATGGCGGTGACGGCGTGAATGGTGATGCGCAGGTCAAAGGTCTGCAGGCCGCGACCGGCGGCGTCGCGAGCGGCAAAGGTGCTGCGCATCTGGTTAAGGATGCGTTGGTATTGGCCAATCGGCTGGCCGACCACCAGGCTGCGCGCATCTTCAAGGGTTTCACGGATGCGCTCGCCACCGGGCACCTCGCCCACGCCCGTGTTGCCGGCGCTGTCCTTGAGAATCACGATATTGCGGGTAAAAAATGGCCCGTGGGCGCCGCTCAGATTGAGCAGCATGCTGTCGTGGCCTGCCACCGGGATGACTTGCAAATGGGTGACTACAGGAGTGTTCATGGCAGTGTCCTAAGTAAGCTCAAAGAGGTTTGCTGATGGCGGCGCCCGTTGGCACAGCGCTGGCAGAGGTCAATACGGCCGAGGGTGACGTCTTGGCAAAAAACACCAGGATCGCGGCAAGCACCGACGTGCCGGCCAGGCCGTAGAGGCCGCCCTGGATCGAGCCGGTGGTTTGTTCCAGGAAGCCAAACGTGGTCGGGGCCACGAAGCCGCCCAAGTTGCCGATGGAGTTGATCAACGCGATCACGGCCGCGGCGATGCGCACATCCAGATAACCCTGGGGAATGGGCCAGAACAGCGACGAGGCGGACTTGAACCCGATTGCCGCGAAGCAGATCGCCACGAAGGCGAAGATTGGCCCGCCGGTGGTGGACATGAACATGCCCGCAGCGGCAATCAACAGCGCGGCGGCGACCCAGGCTTGCTGGAACTTGAACTTGCCCGACAGCGAGGCGAAGGCGTACATGGCGATGATCGAGATCAGCCATGGGATCGAGTTGAAGAACCCGACCTGTATGTCGCTCAGGTCACCCATTTTCTTGATGATGCTCGGCAGCCAGAAGGTCGCCGCGTAGATCGTCAGCTGGATGCAGAAGTACAGGGCGCAGAACAGCAGGATCTGGCGGTCCTTGAGCAGTTTGCCGATGGTCGGTTTGACCGTGGTCAGTGCTTCTCGCTCACGTTGTTCCTGGTCGATGGCGCCGACCAGTGTGTCCTGCTCTTCGCGGGTCAGCCATTTGGCGTCGTGGGGTTTGGAGTCCAGCCAGAACCACACGAAGAACCCCAGCGCCACCGAGGCCAGGCCTTCAATGGCGAACATCCATTGCCAACCGTGAAAGCCAAAGCCTTCGATTTGCAACAGTGCGCCCGACAACGGGCCGGAAATCAGCGAGGCGACCGCCGAACCGCTGAGGAAGATTGCAATGGCTTTGCCGCGCTCCACACCCGGCAACCAACGAGTGAAGTAGTAGATCACCCCAGGGAAAAACCCGGCTTCGGCCACGCCCAGCAGAAAGCGCAGGATGTAGAACTGTGTTTCGTTCTGGATGAACGCCATCAGCGTGGCAACGATGCCCCAGGTGAACATGATGCGCGTCAGCCAGATCCGCGCACCGACCTTTTGCAGCAGCATGTTGGAGGGCACTTCAAACAGCGCATAGCCAATAAAGAACAACCCGGCGCCCAGGCCATAGGCGGCCGCGCCGATGCCCAGGTCATGCTCCATGTGCGTGCGCACGAAGCCGATATTGACCCGGTCGATGTAGTTGAGGATGAACATGATCACGAACAGTGGGAGCACATGGCCCTTCACTTTGCTCACGGCGCGCGTGAGTACTGAGTCGCTGGGTGAAGCGGCAGATGCATGGTTTGAATTGGTCACAATTCAAAACTCCCCTGATTTATTTTTATGCGGGTTTGCGTGTTTTGTTGATAGACATCATACAAGTGCCTTTCTTTTTTTCGCAATGCGCCGTGGGGTGTATTTGTTCTTATAAGCGAGAGAATTTAATAGGTGTTTTGGTTATTTGTTCAGCGTTTATTGGGCTATTGCGCCGTTTAGGGTGTGTCGAGACGGCGTGATCGCCACCCGACTAACGACACCGACGCCCTTTAGGCTAAGAGCTAGAGAGCTGAGTTGTCATACAAGTTAGGCATTTCTTGAATCAACTCAGCGTTGCCGCCGAGCGGGGTGTTAAGCTCCCTCCAGCCCAACCCCGTGGACCCTAGCGATGCCCATTGAAAACGCAACCCTGGTCCGTAGACGTTCCAATAACCTGGCCCAGGGCGTGGTTGATGCGCTGACCCAGCGCATCCTGCTCGGCCAGCTCAAGCCCGGTGAAAAACTGCCGTCCGAATCCACCATCGTGCTTGAGCATGGGGTGAGTCGCACGGTGGTGCGCGAAGCGATTTCCAAGTTGCAGGCGTCAGGTCTGGTAGAGACCCGCCACGGCATCGGCACCTTTGTACTGGAGCAACCTGCGCAACAGGGCTTGCGCCTGCATGTGGACACCGTCGCCAGCGTGCGCAATATGCTCGAGCTGCGCCTGGGCCTGGAGGTGCAAGCGGTGGCGCTGGCCGCTGTGCGCAGAAGTGACGAGCAACTCGTGCGCATGCGCGAAGCGCTGGATGACTACCAGGCTTCGCTGGCGAACAACGACAGTTGCGTGGAGGAGGACAAGCGCTTTCACCAACTGATCGCCGAGGCCACCGGCAATACCTTCTTCACTGAAATCATGCTGCACCTGGGCAATGCGATGATCCCGCGCACCCAGGTCAAGGGCGCCGAGCGCGGCGGCGCCGATTTTGCCAAGCTCGGTCAGTTGGCAAACCTGGAGCACGAAGCGATCTTCAATGCCATCAAGCGCCAGGACCCGGACGCCGCGCGCGCGGCCATGGTGCTGCACCTGACCAACAGCCGGGATCGGTTTTCGGGTGTGTAATGTTGTGCTGATAAGGAACAACCGTTGAACGAACACACATTGTCCATGCGCCTGGAGCGCGTGGCGGCAAACGTGCCGGCGGGTGCGCGCCTGGCCGATATCGGCTCGGACCACGGCTACCTGCCGGTAGCCTTGATGCGTCGCGGCGCGATCGCAGCGGCGGTGGCGGGTGAGGTGGCGGCCACGCCCTTTCACGCGGCCGAACGCACGGTACGCGACAACGCTCTGGAGCAGCACATCAGCGTGCGGCTGGCTGATGGCTTGGCGGCCATTGAACCGACGGATGCAATCACCGCGATCAGCCTGTGCGGTATGGGTGGCGAAACCATCCGCGACATCCTCGACAGCGGCAGGGCGCACCTGAGCGGTCAAGAACGGCTGATCCTGCAACCCAATGGCGGCGAACAACCCTTGCGCCAATGGCTGATGGACAACGGCTACCGGATCGTGCGCGAGGAGCTGTTGCAGGAGAACCGGTTTTACTACGAAATCATCGTCGCCGAACGCGCTGAGCCGCTGGTCTACACGGCGCAACAGCTGTACTTCGGCCCGCTGCAGATGCAGGCGCGCAGCCCGCAGTTCCTGGGCAAGTGGCAACGCATGTTGCGTCAGAAGCACAAGACCCTGGCCAGCTTCGAGCAGGCCCGGCAGGCGGTGCCCCAGCACAAGGTGCAGGAGATTGAACAGCAGGCGCGCTGGATCACCCAGCTGCTGGCTTGAACTGGCAACAGTGAACAGGGTCACACATCCCAGACCGGCGCTTTACCCGGTCTCTTGCGCCGCCCATGATGGACGGCTCGCACCCATGGAGGACGCTGCGTATGTTTGGCTCCCTGCTCGACAAACTTTTCAATCGCCCGCTGACTGAAGATGCGTTCGCCGAGAAAGTCATCAAGGCGGCTCGCGAAGCGGGTTTCAGCGAACCTCTTGAGTACGTGCCCAAAGAGTTCCGCCTCAAGCATGGCGACGGTAGCTACTTCAATCTGCATAACGCATTCAATGACTATCAGAGCGCCGAAAAAGCGCACAAATCTGATGTATTGAAAGGGTATGTATCGACCCTGCTCGGCTACAAAAAGCCAGCCCCGCCAACCTTCGAAGGCGTCAGGCCGCTGTTGCGGCCGGTGATTCGTAACCTGGCGATGCTCGAAGAAGTGCGCCTTCATCACGTCCGCAACAAGGGCTGGGATGCGCCTTACACCGCCGTTCATCAGGCGCTGGGCACCGACTGCGTGACCCTGCTGGCGGTGGACTACCCCGAGACCACCTCCACCCTGACCGAGGGGCCTGATCCACAGTGGGGCGTGAGCCTGGACGAGGCATTGGCGGTGGCGGTGAGCAATCTGCGTGAAGCGACCCAGGACGCGTTTGACGAAATCGTGCCCGGCCTCTACCTCGGCCGCTGGAATGACGGCTATGACACCAGCCGCGTGCTGCTGCCGGATGTCCTGCAGCGTGCGGCCATCAAGGGCCGCCCCGTGTTCATGATCCCGACCCGCGACATCCTGATGGTGACCGGTGACAAGGATGAAGCGGGCATTCGGCACATGGTCGAGGTCAGCTTCAAGGCCATGGAAAGCGGGCGCGCGGTGTCCAGCCAGGTCTACACCTATGACGATCAACGGATCGTGCCTTTCATCAGCCAGGATGAAGCGCTCACGGCGCGCATGGCGAGCCTCGAACACATGCTGCTGCAGGGCAACTACCACGCGCAGAAAGAGCAGCTCGACATCCTTCACGATGAGCAGAAGATCGACGTGTTTGTCGCGACCTACACGTTGTTCGAGTTAAAGGACAGTCACGGCAAGACCTTCTCGATCTGTAGCTGGACAGAAACCGTCGACACCTTGCTGCCCAAGACCGACCGCGTCGCGCTGGTGCAGATCCAGCCCGATGGCACCGCCCAGACCCAAGTGGTCGAATGGGCTGAGCTTGAGGCCAAGTTGGGCGACCTGCTGGCGCCGGCGAGCCTGTACCCGGCGCGCTATCGCACGCTGGGTTTTCCAACGCCTGCGCAATTGAGTCAGTTGACGCCGCTGGTTTAACGCCGGCTTGTCACGCGTCGCCCACCTGTGCAAGGATCGCCCATGACCGAATTTTCGCAAAGCAACCGCCATCACCCCCACGGACCTTGCCCAAGGTGCCGCGGTTGCTTGCGCTCACTGATTGACCAGAACCTCTGATCACTCGATGAACCACCACCCAAGGCGCCGATGGCGCCTTTTTTATTGCTTGTACAAAGGGAGAATCAACGGATGACAATGCTACGGGGTACCCGAATAGTGACGGGCAAAGAAGCCGCGACAATGCGAGAGATCGAGGCGCGTTTTCGGAGCTATCTTCATCGACGCGGGCGCTGAAGAAGTCATCGTGCCGGCCCTGTGGGGCCAGGACACGTTTATCGAAAAAGCCGGCGGCAGTGAAATCATCGGGCAGATGTGGGCCTTCGATGACAAGGCCGGACGTCAGTGTTGCCTGATCCCGGAAGCCACCGCGCTGTTCCAGGAGCGCAACACGCAATTGCTTGGCGCGCGCGCGGAGGCGATGTTTTTCTACGTGGCGCGGTGTTACCGGTATGAGCGGCCGCAAGCTGGGCGCTACCGGGAGTTCACTCAGTTGGGGCTGGAAATTCTCAGCCCTGAGCCCGCGCTGGCGTTGCAGCGCAGCCAAGCGCTGTGCACCGGTTTTCTCGACACGCTGGACCTTGACTATGAGCTTAACCTGGCCGTCAAACGCGGGTTGAGTTACTACCTGCAAGGCAATGGCTTCGAGGTGCGTTGCCCCGCGTTGGGTGCTCAGCAGCAAGTGGTGGGCGGCGGTGCATACCGCGAAGGCGCCGGGTTCGGCATCGGGCTTGAGCGTCTGGTGCTTGCGTTGGCGTGATGTGCAAGGACGCCTCCACCCGGAGGCGTCTCCTATCCGGCCGCCGGATATGCTCCAATAGCCGCCATCATTTGCTCACCCGGGACCCCCGCCATGGCCGACACCACCGATCAAGCCTTCTACGACCGTGCAGACGCACACATCGAACTGTCGAACGAACAACTCAAAACCTGTGAAAACCTCGGCGAGGTCAGCGCCTCGATGATGTTCGGCACCACGCGCTTCAACGCCTGGGCCAGTGCACGCAATTTCAAGTCCGGCGCCGAAATGGCCGAGGCGCGGGAAGCGATGCTGAAGTATTTCTGTGACCAGTACCGGATGATGCTTGAGGACAATCTGGATGATCACATCAATAATTTCAGTCAGTACATGTTGGTCAAATAGCTTGTCGGCACCGAATCCACTTGCTCTTGTACGTTGAGTTGCCCTTTCCTCAGCAGCCGTTGGATGTCCAGGGCTGTTTCAGATGCCCTTGCGCGCCAGGTCGGGCAGGTCAGTGCCCAGAGCCCTCCAGGGCAAGCCAACCTGCCTGGAAAGCCGGGTTACCGTTCCACTCTGCACACTGAGTGCTTTTGCCCCATTTTCGCGCATGCCCCAGCGCCGTCACCTCGCCAAGCCGCCTGTTTCGCGACCCGCCACCAACGGCCCGTATCTTGCTAGTACCTTCCCAATCAATGACATGGCATTTTGCTTCTAGTCATATCCAGGTTGTTTGGGGGAGTGGGTCGGCCATGCACAGTCTTTTATCACCGGGTATCCGCCTGCTTGGCCGTTTCGGTTTTGCGCGCAAGTTCCAAATCCTGTTTTTCCTGTTCATGCTGCCCCTGGCCGGAAGCCTGTGGCTGATCGGCCAGGACTATCGCGACAAATTAGCGGTGATTTCCAGCGAGCAGTCCGGCGTGCGCCAACTGCTGGCCCTGGACACCCTGGATGGGCAGTTGACCGCACAACGCAACCTGGCTGCCCGCTGGAAAGCGCTGGATATTCTGCACACCCCAACCCCCGCCGCACAGGCCGCGATGGACAACGTCGATGCCGGCAACCCCGCCATTGTGCAAAGCCTGCAAGCCTTGGGCGATGCGCTCAAGACCCACAACGCCAGCGCCGACACCCTGGCCCGTTTTGAGGCGTTGCAGGCGACGGTCAAGGGCATGGACACCCAATCGCTGCGCACCGTGGGCTGGTGGCCGGACGGCTATGACCGTTTCACCGCCGCCCTGACTGCGATGCAAACCTTGCGCGAGCAGATCACCCTGGACGCCGGCCTGATCCTCGACCCCTGGCTGGAAACCTACTTGCTGATGCAGATTTCCACCCAGCACACGCCGGACTTGATCGAGCGTGTCGGCCGCACCGCGAGCGTCGGGCAGTCCTCGATTGCCTCCGGGCAATTCACCTTGCAAAGCCGCTTGCAGATGCGCGACCTGCGCGGCCGAATCGGCGATGCACGTGACCAGTTGGTCAAGGCCGCCGCGTCGCTCAAAGCCAAGCAATACGCCGGGATGCAACCGTGGACGGCGCAATACGACACCAGCCTGCAATTGCTCGATAACGAACTCAAAGGCCTGGACGACGGCGTGTTTGGCGGCACCATCAAGCTCGACACCGCAGGCTTTGATCGCAGTGTCGACAGCATCCTCGGCGCGTTGGGCGCACTGCGCAGCCAGTCGCTGCACTCGCTGGATGAACGTTTGAGTTATTACCGTGACCGCTCGCTCAGGGAGTTCATTCCGGTGGTGGCCACGTTCAGCCTGCTGGCGTTGGCGGCGTTGTACCTGTTTATTTGCCTGCAGGCTTCGATTCGTCGCAGTGCCAGTGGCATCACCACGCTCGCCGAGTCCCTGCGTGCTGGCAACCTGTGCGTCGAAGTGGCGGTGGAAGGTCGCGATGAACTGGCGGCAATCAGCACCGCGCTCAACGTCGCCGTGGTGCAGCTGCGCACCAGCCTGCTGGGCGTCAACCACGAGACCCAGCAGTTGGGCTCGGCGGTGCTCACCCTCAACGCGCAATCGGGCAGCACCCTGACCGAAGTCGAAGACCAGCAACACCAGATCAGCCAGATCGCCGCCGCCGCCACGCAACTGGCGGCCACCTCGATGGGCGTCGCCAAAAGCTGCGAACAGGCTTCCGGCAGCGCCCAGCAAACCCGGCGTATCGCCGAAGACAGCAGCCGCGACAGCCAGCGCACCACGGCGAGTATCCAGCAACTCAACCAGCGCCTGACCGACACGGCGAATGCGCTGGAACAAGTCAGCCAGCAGGGCCAGCAGATTCAGTCGGTGGTCGACACCATTCGCGGCATTGCCGAACAGACCAACCTGCTCGCGCTCAACGCCGCCATCGAAGCGGCCCGCGCAGGCGAGCAGGGCCGTGGGTTTGCCGTGGTGGCGGATGAGGTGCGCAGCCTGTCGCAACGCACCCAGGCTTCGACGGCGCAGATCGCCGGCACGGTGGACAGCCTGCGCGCGACGGTGAGCCAGGCGGTCACGCTGATGGGCGCCGCGTGTGACCAGGCGCTGACTGACGCCGAGTCCGTCACCGGCCTGGGCACACGCCTGGGCGAAATTGCCGGCGCGGTGCAAAACGTCACCGACACCCTGGCGCAGATTGCGGCGGCGGTGGAAGAACAGGCGACGACGGCGGATGAAGTCAGCGGCAATATCCAGCAGGTCGATCAGGCCGCAGGGCGCTTGCTCGACGGCGCGCGCGCGGTGAACCAGGCGGCCGACACCTTAAGCAAAGGCAGCCGCGCCCTGAGTGAAAACACCGCGCGCTTTCGCCTGGACTGATGATCCCCCCTGTGGCGAGCGGGCTTGCCCCGCGTCGGGCCGCGAAGCGACCCCAAACCCAGACAACGAGGACTATCAGAAAAACCCCATCGCTCTAATTGGGCCTGCTGCCCCCCCCCAACGCGGTGCGCTCTGAATGAAAGCACCGCGCGTTAGATGAACCTTCAGCGCCAACAGGGCTCACTTATCAACACGCCCTGTTCCGTTGCCGAAAGGAATCTGCATGCCTTCAACCCCGCCATCACCCGACCTGACCGCCCCCGTGGAACGCGAACTCAGCCTGCGCGCGGTGATTACCGGGGTCGTGCTGGGCATCCTGCTCACGCCCTCGAATGTGTACGCGGGGCTCAAGATCGGCTGGTCGTTCAACATGTCGATCATCGCCTTGCTGGTCGGCTACGCCATCTGGCAAGGCCTGGCCAGGCGCAGCCCCGGGCAACTGCCGTGGACACTGCACGAAAGCAACATCAACCAGACCGTTGCCTCGGCCGCCGCCTCGATTATCTCCGGCGGGCTGGTGGCGCCGATCCCGGCCTACACCTTGCTGACCGGGCACACGCTGGACGCCTTGCCGATGATCGCCTGGGTGTTCTCGGTGAGTTTTCTAGGGATCTGGATTGCCTGGTACCTGCGGCCCTCGCTGCTCAATGACAACGCGCTGAAATTCCCCGAGGGCATGGCCACCCTGGAAACCCTGCTGCACATCTACAACCACGGCCGTGAAGCCGCCACGCGCTTGAAGGTGCTGCTCGGCGCCGCGTTGCTGTCCGGGCTGGTCAAGTGGGTGGATACGTTTATGTGGGCCTTGCCGCGCTGGTCGCCCAGCGCGGCGTTGGAGCGCCTGACGTTTACCGCCGACCCTTCGCTGCTGTTGCTGGGCTTTGGCGGCATCATCGGGATTCGCGTAGGCCTGACTCTGCTGCTTGGCGCCTTGCTCGCCTGGGGCGGGTTGGGGCCGTGGCTGTTGGCGCAAGGCCTGGTCAGCCTGCCGGCAGACAGCAGCGGCCCCCAATTTGCCGCGTTGGTGGAATGGTTGCTGTGGCCCGGCGTGAGCTTGATGGTGTGTTCGACGCTGGCCTCGCTGGCGATCCGTCTGTGGGCCTTGCACACGTCCACCAAAGCCGGCGGCGGCACGCCCTGGGCGGTGCCCAAGGCTGGGCCTGCCGCCGGTTTTGCACTGGCGATTGTGCTGGTGGTGAGCCTGCAGGCGCTGTTGTTCGGCATCAACCTGTGGATGGCCTTACTGACCATTCCCCTGGCGATTTGCCTAGCCGCCGTGGCGGCGCGCGTGGTGGGTGCCACTGGCATTCCGCCGATTGGCGCCATCGGGCAATTGTCCCAGTTGAGCTTCGGCATCGTTGCGCCGGGGCAAGTGCCGATCAACTTGATGAGTGCCAACACCGCCGGCGGCTCGGCCGGGCAATGCACGGACTTGATGAACGATTTCAAGGTCGGCAAGGCGATTGGCGCCACGCCGCGCAAGCAAGTGATCGCGCAGATTCTGGGGATTTTTGTGGGCAGCATCGTTGGCGTATTTGCCTACCTGGCGTTGATCCCCGACCCGCAAAGCATGCTGCTCACCGAAGAGTGGCCGGCGCCTGCGGTCGCCACCTGGAAAGCCGTGGCGCAAACCCTGACCCATGGCCTGGATTCATTGTCGGTGAGCATTCGTTGGGCGATTGGCCTGGCGGGTGCGGTCGGCGTGTTGCTGGGCGTTCTCGACAGCACTTTGTCGTCCCGACGCGCCCGGTATCTGCCCAGCGCCGCGGCCTTGGGCCTGGCCTTCGTGCTGCCGGCTTCGGTGTCGCTGATGATGGCCCTCGGCGCGGTGCTGACGTGGTTGGCGAGCTGCCGCTGGCCGAGTCTCACCGAACGTTTTGCGATTACCGCGGCGGCCGGATTGATCGCCGGGGAGAGCATCACCGGGGTCGGCGCGTCGTTGTGGGCGATGGTTGCGAATTAATCCATGGCACTCCACCGCGACAGCGTAGTCTCTTACCTGGATACCCACTCTCGTTCAGCGGAGCCCTCATGATCACTGTCCACCACCTTAACAACTCGCGTTCGCAACGCATTCTGTGGCTGCTCGAAGAACTCGGCCTGCCTTACCAGATCAAGCGCTACCAGCGCGACCCGAAAACCAACCTTGCTCCGCCCGAACTCAAGGCGATCAACCCGTTGGGCAAATCCCCGGTGATCGAAGACGGCGACCTTGTGCTGATCGAGTCCGCCGCGATCATCGACTACCTGATCCGCCGTCATGGCCAAGGCCGCCTGCAGCCCGATCCGGCCACAGCCACCTACGACAAGTACGTGCAATGGCTGCACTTCGCCGAAGGCTCGGCAATGCTGCCGCTGATGCTCAACCTCTACGTCGGCCGCCTGGGTGAAGCGGGCGCACCGTTGCATCCGCGCATCGAGTCGGAGTTGGCCAACTACCTGGGCTACCTGAACGACGTGCTGGCGGATACGCCATACCTGTTGGGTGACGAGCTGAGCGGCGCGGATATCCAGATGAGCTTCATCGGCGAAATCGCCAAGGCCCAAGGCAAGTTGCAGGCCTACCCGAACCTGGCCGCGTGGGTGCAACGCTTCCAGGCGCGCCCGGCCTACCGCAAGGCAGTGGAGCAGGGCGGCGAATACGCCTTCGCCAAATAAAAGCGCAGGCGTTATCCCTGTGACGAGCGGGCCTGGTGTGGCAAACGGGCTTGGTGTGACGAGCGGGCCTGGTGTGGCAAACGGGCCTGATGTGACGAGTGGGCTTGATGTGGCGAGCGGGCTTGCCCCGCGTTGGGGCTGCGCAGCAGCCCCAAACCAGCCGCCGAGTACCGCCTGACACACCGCGTTCTGCTCCATTCATTGGGGCCGCTGCGCAGCCCAACGCGGGGCAAGCCCGCTCGCCACACCAGGCCCGCTTGCCACAAGAAGCTCGTTCGCCGCAAGAAGCCCGCGCTTCACAACGCCTTAGCCCCAACAGCCCACCGAGAGCGACCTCTAGCTGTTCGCAAACCGCTTCAACGAAAACGACGACAAATCCAGCTCACTCGACCCCCGCATACACCACTGCGCAAACGCCTCCCCCAACGCCGCCGAATGTTTGAAGCCATGCCCCGAACACGGCGACACCACCAGTGTGTGCTGCAGCGATGGGTGCTCGTCGATGATGAAATGGTGGTCCGGCGTCACCGTGTAGGCACACACCGCTGACTTCACCACCTCGGCCGTCACCCCGGCGATACGGCCCTGCACCTGCTGCTCATACATCTCGCGCGCTTGCGCCGCCGAGACCGTGCGGTCCAGCGTCTCAGGCGTGGCAGCGGTGTGATACTGCGCCGTTGCAAGTTTCAGGCTGCCCTCGCCGGGCAATGCGGGGAAGCCATAGTGGGTCTGATCCTGGCCATGCGTGAGGATATACGTGGGCGATTTGCCGACCAGATCGGCACCCGGTTCAAGCGCGAACCAGAACAGTTGCTGGCGGTAAACGCTGAGCAACCGATCAAACGGCGCCCCGAGCAAACCGCCCGCCCAATTGCCCGCGCTCACCACCAGCTTGTCGGCCTGCAACGTGCGTCGGTCGGTGGTTACCGTCACGCCGTGCGCGTCCGAACTGATCTGGGTGACGGTCTCGCCCTTATACAGCGTGGCGCCGTGCTGCTCGGCCAGCTTGAGCTGCACATCGATACACCGCTCCGGGCGCACAAAGCCGCCACCGGGTTCGTAGTAGCCGATGGCGCTGTCCGCCACCTGGGAAAATTGCGCGAAGCGCTGGCGAATCTGCGTCGCATCCAGCAACTCGTGTTCGATGCCATAGGTTTGCGCCAGGCCAATGGTGCGCAGGGTGAAGTCGGTTTCATCGCTGGGGTCGAAGTCATCGCGGGAGGTCAGCACCAACAGCCCCGACTGCTCGAACAACGCCTCCCCGGACAACGCCTCCAGCTCACGCCAGATACGGTGCGAGTTGCGCACAATGGGCACGTACTGCGCGCCTTCACCCACCGACAGCCGCGTGATACGCGTATCGCCGTGGCTTGAGCCGAACGAGTGGGGCGGGTGATGGCGATCGATACCGGCAACGTTTACACCGGCTTTGGCCAGTTGGTACACCGTGGCGGCACCCATGGCGCCGAGGCCGATGACCAGCGATTCATAGCGTTCCAAGGTTGATACTCGCGTCTGAGGGCAGGGCAGTAGTTGAGGCCAAGACGGCAGAAAAAACAATGGGCATCAGGCACGGGGGCCTCGCTTGGCAGCGTTGGGCCACGCGTTCTGCATATGCCAATTACAAAGCCCTTTGCAATTTTTTATTCTTTCCTAACCTATACCGCCTTCATGCAAAGTCCGCCTTTCCAGCGATGGATCTCCATCGTTCCTCGACAGCAAGGCTGAATGGCCGTTATCCGCACGGAGCATGCAATGGGTGTTAATCAGAACCTGCATTTCGGTCTGATTGGTCAGATGTTCAAGAGCGATTACAGCTGGCTGTGCGCGCGCGTTGGCCGGGCGATGGGATGCCCGCACGGGGCGCAGGATATTGCCTCGGAAACCTTTTTGCGGGTGCTGGCGTTGCCGGACCCGGCGGCCATTCGAGAGCCACGCGCATTGTTGACCACCATTGCGCGGCGCCTGATGTATGAGGGCTGGCGCCGCCAGGACCTGGAACGGGCGTATCTGGAAGCACTGGCCCTGGCGCCGGAGTTGGTGCATCCGTCGCCTGAAGAGCGCTTGTTGCTGATCGAGACATTGCTTGAAGTCGACCGCTTGCTCAACGGCTTGTCGGCCAAGGCCAAGGCAGCGTTTTTGTATCACCAACTGGATGGGCTGACCTACGCGCAAATTGCCGAACGGCTGCAGGTGTCGGTGAGCCGGGTGCAGCAGTACATGGCCGATGCATTCAAGCGTTGCTACCTGGCGATGGAGCAGCCATGAGCACCAACCCGCCCGATGAGGCGATGATCGATGAGGCGGCGCAATGGATGGCGTTGCTGCAATCGGGGCATGCCAGTGCCCAGGAGCACCACGCGTTCCGCCGTTGGCGCGAGGGCGACCCACGGCGGGCCGAGGTCTTCAATATGATGGGCGGTGGCGTGTCGGCGCTGGGCAACGACGACCTGCGGCGCATGCCGCGCGAGAGCCTGTTGCACACCTTGAATGCGCCCTCGGGCCGTCGCCGCTTTTTGCGCAATACCCTGGCGTTGGTGGGCTTCGTTTCCTGTGCGAGCCTGGTCACGCGGCTGTCCGACACCTGGCTGCCATCCGACGGCCTGCGCACCGGCACGGGCGAGCGCTTGAACCTGACGTTGGAAGACGGCAGCGCGTTGAGCCTGGATGCGCGCAGCAAGGTGATCACGCATTTCGACGCTCGGCAACGGCTGCTGGCGTTGCTTGACGGCAAACTGTTGGTGGACGTGGTCAAGGACCCGCTGCGCCCGTTTATTGTCGAGACCGAGCAGGGCCGCATGCGCGCTTTGGGCACGCGTTTTCAGGTGCAGCAGGGCGACGACCAGACACAAATCACAATGCTTCATTCCCAAGTGGAAATCACCACGCGCAGCGGCGCCGTGCAGGTGATCAACGCCGGCCAAAAAGCCACCTTCAACGCGCAGGGCATTTTGAAACTCGAAGCCGCCAGCGGTGGCGAGGCCGCGTGGACGCAAGGCCTGCTGGAAGTGCGTGACCGCTCACTGGGTGAAGTGGTGGACGCATTGCGCGACTACCGGCGCGGCATTATCCGCATCAGCCCCGAGGCAGCCAGCCTGCGCTTGAGCGGGATTTTCCCGCTGGACGACAGCCAGCGTGCCCTGCAATTGCTGGCTCAGTCGTTGCCGGTGCAGGTCGACTACCACAGCCCGTACTGGGTCAGTATCGAGTGCCGATAAATAATTGCACGGCGCCCTATAAAAATCCCATGGCAGTTGCACAACCCAGTGCGGGCAGAGGTTTATCTGCCCGCGTACAGCCGTGTTCGCCGTTATAAACCCATGCCTTTTTAGCCTAACGTCCGTCTATAAAAACCGCTGATTGGTTGTTCAACCCATCAACTGCATAACACTGATGGGGAAGCTCAACCATGCACTTCAAACACCGTAATCGCTCATCGCTGGCGGCGCTGTCCTTGGCCCTTGGCGTGACCCTGGCCGGGCATGGCGCCCTGGCGTTCGGCCAGCCGCCGTCGCCGGCAGCGGCCACGCACGCCCAGACCTATGACTTCGATATCGCCAGCGGTCCCCTCGACCAGGCGTTGCTGAACCTGTCGCGCAACAGCGGGCAGACCATCGCCTTCCAGCAAGACCTGGTGCAAGGCCTTACCAGTGCCGCGGTGCGGGGGCGCCTGACCACCGAGCAAGCGCTGCAACAGGCGCTGCGCGGTTCGGCCCTGGACGCGGTACCAAGCGACGACGGCGGCTGGGTGCTGCGCCGCGCGGCCAAGGCGCCTGCCGCCAGTATCAAGGCGGCACCTGCTGCGGCCGTCGCCCTCGCACCAGTGCCTGGCGACGTGGCCCTGGAAAAAGTCGTGGTCACCGGCTCGCGCATTGCCCGCGCCCAGGTCGAAGGGCCGTCGCCGGTCACGGTAATCAGCGGCGAAGAAATCACCAGCCGTGGCTACAAGAACGTCTACGACGCCATCGCTTCGCAAACCCAGAACACCGGCATGACCCAGGGCGAAGACTACGGCAACACCTTCCAGCCCGCCGCCAGCGCCCTCAACCTGCGAGGGTTGGGGCCCAACCACACACTGGTGCTGATCAACGGCCGGCGCGTGGCCGACTACCCCACGGCGTACGACGGCGCGGTCAACTTCACCAACCTGGCGAATATCCCGGCGGTGATGATCGAGCGCATCGAAATCCTCAGCAGTGGCGCGTCGGCCGTGTACGGCTCCGACGCCATTGCCGGGGTGGTGAACATCATCCTCAAGGACAAAATCAGCGGCGTAGACGTTAACCTGCGCGGCGGTTACGCCGAGCGCGGCGGCGGCGATAACCAGCGCCTGCAGATCAGCGGCGGCGACAGTTGGGGCGATTTCGACGGTGTGTTCGGCCTTGAACTGACCAACCGCCAGCCGATCTGGAGCAACCAGCGCGGCTTCATGACCGACGGCCCGGCGGTCAACGTCGGCTACCGGCGCAACCTCGACAGCGGCGCCTACCTGGGGCCCGGCTGCGCCGCCTATGGCGGTATCTACAACGGCAAGCTGGGCAACACCGGCAATCGCTGCACCACCAACCAGTACTACAACGATTACTCGACCCTCCAGGCCGAGAAGGAGAACTACGACGGCTACACCCGTGGCACCTGGCATTTCAGCGACAGCGGCAAAGTATTTGCCGACCTGATGTTTGGCTTTGATCACACCCAGAACAACACGCGCGGCCCGAGCTTTACCTCGCCGGACTTCATCAACCAGAACACCGGCAACCTGGAGCGCTGGTCGCGTAACTTCGCCAGTGAGGAAATCGGCGGCAAGACCTCCAACAACAGCAAATGGCGCGAGCTGTCCTGGACCGGCACCCTGGGCCTGGAAGACAAGTTCGCCAACAGTGACTGGGGTTACCAGATCGCCGCCAACCGCTCCGAGTACACCAGCGACCGCAACACCCGCTACACACCGTTGAGCGGCATCCGCGATTACTACCTGGGGCCGCAACTGGGCACCCAGGACGGCCACCCGGTATTTGCCCCGGACCCGTCACGGCTGGACCAGCCGCTGACCGAAGCGCAGTGGCGGCAGTTTCGCGGCAACCTGGTGCAGAAGAGCAAGTCGGTGTCCCAAACCTTCAGCGCCAACATCAACGGTGACCTGTTCGAATTGCCGGCCGGGCCGGTCGGCTTTGCCGGCGTGACCGAGGTCGGGCGCCAGTCCTACAGCGTGCATGTCGATGACCAGCTCAATGACGGCACCTTCTACAACACCACGCCGGCGTCCAATTCCGGCGGCTCGCGCGACCGTTATGCTGCTGGCGGCGAGTTCAGCATTCCGCTCGCCGACACGCTGCTGGCCTCGGCGGCCGGGCGCTGGGACCAATACACATTCAGTGGCCGTTCCGAGCAACAGAAAACCTACAACCTGGGCCTTGAGTGGCGGCCGATCACCAGCCTGCTGTTTCGCGGCAGTTACGGCACCAGCTTTCGCGCGCCGGACCTTAATTACCTCTATCAGGCCGAAAGCAAAGGCTACAAACCGGACCAGATCGACTACTACGGTTGCAGCAAAGGCCTTGAAGGCGCCTGTGATCGCGGGCGCGTTGACTACACCCAGAGCGGCACGCCGAACCTTGAGTCGGAGCGCGGTAAATCCTGGACTTATGGGGTTGTCTGGTCGCCCTCGCATCAGTTCGATGTGTCCGCTGACTTCTGGCGCGTGCAGATCAAGGACCTGCTGACCACCGTTGACATCAACCGCCTGCTGCAACAGGAAGACCAGTGCCGTAATGGCCTGCTCGACGCCGCCACCTGCGCCGATGTGCTGGCGCGTGTGCAGCGTAATGCCGGCAACGCGGCGGTCGATCCGAACAAGTTGCAACAGGTGTATGTCAATGCCATCAACGCCGCCAGCGAACGCGCCAGCGGCCTGGACCTCAAGAGCAATATCCGCTGGGGCGCAGGCGAGTACGGCGCGTTCAGCTCGGTGATCGGCTACAGCCTGGTGCTGTCCCACTACCTCAAGGAATCGGATGAGGCGCAAACCCAGAACCTGCGCAGCAGCACCAACAACTACGACTGGCGCAGCAAGGTCAACGCCAGCCTGACCTGGGATTACCAGCGCTTTACCACCACCCTGACCGGCATCCGTTACGGCAGCGTGACCAATGGCGCCGGCGACGGGCGCCTGTCGCCCTGGGCCACCTTCAACGCCAGCGCGCGTTATCAGGTCAATGACCAGGCCAGCGTTGGCCTGACCGTCAACAACCTGCTCAACACCTACAAGCATGATGATTCCGTCTGGCCGTATTACCCGGTGGGCAACTACGACCCCTATGGTCGGCAAGTCTGGCTGGACGTGAGTTACCACTTCGGCAAGTGAGGTGTCGCTAACGCATAAGGACATGCGTTAACGGTCTAAACGGCGCTCTATAAAAAAACCGGCATCGACGCACAACCCTGCATACCCAGACAAAGGACAGGGAGCCCTCGACGCATGCTTACGCCAAACCCCACACGTTTTTTACTCAGCCTCGCCGCCACGCTGGTCGCCGGTAGCGCGACGGCCAGCCCGTTGGACATTCCCGCCGGGTCGCTCGACAAAACGCTGCTGAGTATTTCCCAGCAAAGCGGCAAGCCGATCGCGTTCGAACAACGCCTGGTCAGTGGCCTGAATGCACCGGCGATCAAGGGTGACCTCAGCGCCGGTGAAGCCCTGCAAATCGCCCTGCAGGGCACCGACCTGCAAGACAGCGAAAGCGCCAGCGGCATTGTGCTGAGCGCCGCACCGCGCGAGGCAACGATTGCGCCGGTGACCGCCGGGGTAGAAAGCCCGTCGCTGATCCCGCAATTGCAGCGCATCGAAGTCACCGGCAGCGCGATCCGCCGGGTTGATGCGGAAACCGCCGTGCCGGTGACCATCCTGCGCACCGAAGAGCTGAAAAAACAGGGCGTCACCACCACCGAGCAATTGATCAGCCGTATTTCCGCCAACCAGTCCTCGGTAGGCTCCGGCCGCTCGATCGGTTCCAGCAGCGGGGGTGCGGCCTACGCCGACTTGCGTGGCATCGGCCCGAACAAAACCCTGGTGCTGCTCAACGGCAGGCGCCTGGCCAACAACGCCACCAGTGCAATCAACGGCTCGGGTGTGGACCTTAATACCATCCCGTTTGCCGCCATCGACCGCGTGGAAGTGCTGCGCGACGGCGCGTCGGCGTTGTATGGCACGGACGCCATCGGCGGGGTGATCAACTTCATCACCAAAAAAAGCGTGACCGACGGCCAACTGACCCTGGGCGGCAGCACGCCAACCCGCTCCGGTGGCGGTGAAACCAATAACTTCAGCGGCAGCTGGGGGTTTGGCGACCTGGAAGAAGACCGCTTCAACGTGTTCGGCGTGGTCAGCCACGACAAACAGCAAAGCCTCAAGGCCAAAGACCGCGATTACACCTACAACTACCAGCCGGGCCGCGGCCTGGATTATTCATCGGGCATCGCCTCACCGGCCAACTACAGCCAGGGCGCGAACGCGAGCAACCCGTTGGCGGCGTCCGGCTGTAATGCACCGGGGCTGATTTCCCGCAGCGGCATCTGCCGCCAATCGCTGTGGAGCTACCTGGACCTGGTGCCAGAAACCGAAAAGACTTCGTTCTTCGGCAAAGCCAGCGGCAAGTTGGCGGACGAGCATACCGTCAGCCTCGAGTACTTCTGGGCACGCAACCTCAACCGTACCCAGATCGGCCCTGGCTTGCTGCAAGGGCTGCAAGTGCAACCGGGCACGCCGTTCTACCCAGGCAACGGCATCACACCGGGCCCGACCCAGTTTGCCCTCGACCCGACGCAGCCGGTCGATGTGAACTGGCGCGAAAGTGAAGTGGGCCCACGCAAGCATGAAGACGATAACGTCGGCCAGCGCCTGCTGCTGACCTTCGAAGGCACGCTGGCGGGCTGGGATTACAACGTCGGCGCGGCCTACAACCAGAACAAAGTCACCAACACGATCAAAAGCGGTTATGTGGACGACCGTGTGGTTGCCAGCGGCATCAACACCGGCGTGATCAACCCGTTCGGTCCGCAGACGGCGGCCGGCAGTGCGTTGCTCGGCGCCAGCGGGGTAGACGGCGACTACGGCTCTGCCGTCGGCCGTGTCAAAAGCATCGATGGCCGTATCAGCCGCGACATCGGCGACTGGTTCGGCGCAGGCCCGTCGGCCCTGGCGCTGGGCGGTGAATACCGCAAGGAAGACTTCCACCAGGACTTCGCCGACTTTGCCGCCAACGTGCAAAGCCTGGGCGTCGACCCGGCCGCGACGGTGGCGGGTGATCGCACAGTGTCGGCGCAATACGCCGAGGTCAACGTGCCGGTGATCGACAGCCTCGAGCTGTCGGCAGCGCTGCGTCACGACAAATACAGTGACTTTGGCAACACCACCAACCCCAAATACTCGTTCCGCTTTCAGCCGTTCCGCGAACTGGTGGTGCGTGGCGCCTACAGCGAAGGCTTCCGTGCGCCGTCTCTGTATGAACTCTACAACCCCAACTTCACCAGCTTTACCGTGGCCAACTACAACGACCCGCGCCTGTGCGCTGGCGGCTCGCCGAGCAACGGTGGCCTGGCTAACCGCGATTGTGCGCAGCAGTTTTTCAGCCGCAGTGGCGGTAACACCAGCCTGAGCCCCGAAACCGCGCGCAACGTGACCTTGGGCTTTGTCTATCAGCCGATCACCAACTTGTCGGTGGGCCTGGATTTCTGGTGGATCAAGATCGCCAATCAGATCGCCGAGTTCCCGGAGTCGGCGGTCTTCGAACAGCCTGACCTGTACTCGGACCGCATCGTGCGCAAGGCCGATGGCTCCATCGACCACATCGTCACCGGGCTCGCCAACCTGGGCAAGGTCAAGACCAACGGCGTCGACGTCAGCCTCGACTACCGCTTTCCCGAGTCCCGGCTGGGCCAGTTCGGCACCAACCTGCAAGGCACTTACGTGGATCGCTACGTGTACCAGCAGCAGCTCAAGGGCGATTACATCGACAAGGCCGGCGACTTTCGCGGCGGCGATTTTGCCTCGGCCGGCGCCGTCGCCCGCTGGCGTCACAGCCTGACCGGCACCTGGAACAAAGGCCCGCTCGGCGCCTCGCTGACCAACCGCTACACCAGTGGCTACAACGACTACAACCGCACCTTCCACGACAAGGTCGGCGCCTGGAGCGTGTGGGACCTGGCCGGCACCTACACCTGGCGTGACACCGCGCAGGTCACGGTGGGCGTGCAGAACGTGTTTGACCGCGAACCACCGTTCAGCAACCAGACCTCGACCTTCCAGAGTGGCTACGACCCGCGTTACTCCGACCCGTTTGGCCGCACGTTGTATAGCCGGGTTTCCTACAACTTCTGAGGGTGAGGTACTGCCTCAGGAACAAAGCACGTCAACGGTGGGCGCTGGCTTGCCGGCGATAGCGGTGGATCAGTCGATGAACTACTGGCTGACAGGGCCTCATCGCAGGTAAGCCAGCGCCCACACGTGATCTTCAGTGTTTTCAAAAAAGGAGCCGCGTTTGTGATCCTGTGTCGTTTCATCCTGGCAGCGCTGCTGCTGGGACTTTGGGCGCCGTCACTGCTGGCGCAACCGGTGCATGCATTAACGGTTTACGGCGAAGCCCCCAAGTACCCGGCAAACTTCAAGCACCTGGACTACGTCAACCCGAACGCCCCCAAGGGCGGCAGTTTTCGCCGCTCGTCCATGGAAGGCGGCGCGTTCGATCACCTGATCCCGTATGTCGACAAAGGTACCGGCATCACGCAGATCCAGGGCTGGCTGTACAGTCCGCTGGCGTACCGCTCACAGGATGAGCCCTACACCGTGTATGGATTGGTGGCGCAGACCCTGGAGCTGGCCGACGACCATTCGTGGATACGTTTCTACCTCAACCCCAAGGCGCGTTTTGCCGATGGCACGCCCATCACCGCCCAAGACGTGGCCTACACCTTCAAGCTGTTCACCACCCAGGGCAGCCTCGCGTACCGCCAAACCTTTGCCGACGTGGATGAGGTGCAGGTGGAATCACCGACCCAGGTGCGCTTCACCTTCAAAAGCGCCGACAACCGCACCTTGCCGCTGGACATCGCCTCGTTGCCGGTGCTGCCGGAGCATTGGTGGCGCGGGCGTAACTTTGCCAACGGCGGCGGCTTTGAACCGCCGCTGGGCAGCGGCCCGTACCGCATCAGCGCGGTGGACAACGGCCGCAGCGTCACCTTCGAGCGGGTCAAGGACTGGTGGGGGCAAGACCTGCCGGTGACCCAAGGGCAGTACAACTTCGACAGCCTGCGCCTGGAATTTTTCGCCGACACCGACGTGTCGCGCCAGATCCTGCAAGCCCAGGGCTATGACTTCAACCGCGAGTTTTCTGCCACCAGTTACTCGGTGGGCTACGACGGTGAAGCCCTGCGCGACGGGCGACTGCAACGCGAACAACTGGCCCCGAATGCGGTGCAGGGCACCCAGGGGTTTGTGTTCAACCTGCAAAAACCGCAGTTCCAGGACCGCCGCGTGCGTGAGGCGCTGAGCTTGCTGTGGGATTTCGACTGGAGCAACCGCCAGATCATGCACAGCATGTACCTGCGCCAGCGCAGCTTTTTTTCGCGCAGCCCGCTGGCGGCCAGTGAGCTGCCCGACGCCCAGGAGCGGGCGATCCTCGAACCCTGGCGCGGCCAGGTGCCGGATGCGGTGTTCGATCAGGTGTATCAACCGCCGCACACCGACGGCAGCGGCCGCATTCGGCCCCAGCAGGCGCAAGCCTTGAAGTTGCTTGAAGCGGCTGGCTGGACACCCAAGGGCGACCAACTGGTGAATGCCGAAGGCACGCCGTTGCAATTCACCTTCCTCAACAGCCAGAAAGGTTTCGAGCGTTTGCTGCTGCCGTACAAACGCAACCTGGCGCAGATCGGCATCGGCTTCAACATTCGCATGATCGACTCGGCCCAGTACACCAACCGCGTGCGTGCCCGGGACTACGACATGATTGTTGTGGGCTACCCGGTCAGCCCATCGCCGGGCCGCGAATTGATCAACTATTTTGGCTCAGAAAGCGCCGACGACCCGGGCTCCAACAACTACATGGCGCTGCGCAACCCCGCAGTAGACGCATTGATTGATGGCCTGGTGCGCGCCAACGACCGTCCGAGCATGGTGCGCTACGCCCACGCGCTCGATCGTGTTTTGCAGTGGGGCTTCTATTGGATTCCCAACTATTACCCGCCAGGCTCGTCGTCGCTGTGGTGGAACCGTTTTGGCCGCCCGCGCACGGCGCCGCTCAATGAGGTGGGCATCGACACCTGGTGGGAGCTGAGCCCGACGCCGCTGACCACCGCGCAAATGCGCGAACTGACCGAGGTGAGCCAACATGCTGGCCTATAGCGCGCGCCGTTTGTTGCTGATCGTGCCGACCCTGCTGTGCATTTTGCTGGTGAATTTTTTTATCGTGCAGGCCGCACCCGGTGGCCCGGTGGAACAAGCCATCGCGCGCCTGCAAGGCATCGGCACCCAGGCCTCCGCGGCGGGCACCCGCGTGGAAACGGGCAGCACTGAATCACGCACCACCCGTGGCCTGGACCCGGCGCTGGTGGCCGATATCGAGCGCCAATACGGCTTTGACAAACCCTTGGGCGCACGCCTGTGGCTGATGCTTAGCAGCTACGCGCGACTGGATTTTGGCGACAGCTTCTTTCGCGGCGCCAAGGTCACCGACCTGATCCTGCAAAAACTGCCGGTGACCTTGTCGCTGGGCTTTTGGGCCACGCTGATCAGTTACCTGGTGTCGATCCCGCTGGGCATTCGCAAGGCCGTGCGCCATGGCAGCCGCTTTGATGTGTGGAGCAGCGCGGCGGTGATCATCGGCCATGCCATGCCGGCGTTTCTGTTTGCGTTGCTGCTGATCGTGGTGTTCGGCGGCGGCAGCTTGTTGAACTGGTTTCCAGTGCGCGGGCTGGTCTCGGAAAACTTCGCCGAGCTGTCCTGGGCGGGCAAGGTGGTCGACTACTTCTGGCACCTGGTACTGCCGGTGTCGGCGCTGGTGATCGGCGGCTTTGCCACCCTGACCATCCTCACCAAAAACAGCTTTCTCGATGAAATCAGCCGCCAGTACGTGGTGACCGCACGGGCCAAGGGCTTCAGCGAAAAACAGGTGTTGTACAAGCACGTGTTTCGCAACGCCATGCTGCTGATTGTGGTCGGGCTGCCCCAGGCGCTTACGGCCATGCTGTTTGGCGGCTCGCTGCTGATTGAAGTGATTTTTTCCCTCGACGGCCTCGGCCGCCTGAGCTACGAAGCGGCGGTGGCGCGGGATTATCCCGTGGTGTTCGGCACGCTGTTTATCTTCACCTTGGTGGGGCTGGTGATCAAATTGCTCGGTGATGTGTGTTACCGGCTGCTGGACCCGCGTCTGGATTTTTCTGCGAGGGCGCATTGATGCAGGCTTTTTCCCCGACCACACGCCGCCGCTGGCTGCACTTCAAACGTAATCGCCGGGGCTGGTGGTCGCTGTGGCTGTTTGTGGCGCTGTTTGTTGCCTGCCTGGGCGGTGAGCTGTTGGCCAACGACAAACCCTTGCTGGTGGCCTACCAGGGCGCGTTGTATTTTCCGGCATTGGAGCACTATACCGAGCAGGACTTCGGCGGCACGCTGCCGTTTCAACCGGACTACCGCGACCCTTACGTGCGCGAGCTGATCGAAGGGCAGGGCGGCTGGATGCTGTTCGCGCCGGTGCCGTTCAGCTACGACACGGTCAATTACGACCTCACCGCGCCATCGCCCACGCCGCCCAGCGCGCAGAACTGGCTGGGCACCGACGACCAGGCGCGGGACGTGCTGGCGCGGGTGATTTTCGGCACGCGGGTGTCGCTGTTGTTTGCGTTGGCGTTGACCGTGGTGAGCGCCTTGATCGGTATCGCCGCCGGCGCGCTGCAAGGCTATTACGCCGGCTGGGTCGACCTGTTGGGGCAGCGCTTGATCGAGATTTGGTCCGGGCTGCCGGTGCTGTATCTGCTGATCATCCTGTCCGGGTTTGTCGAGCCGAGCTTCTGGTGGTTGCTGGGGATCATGGCGCTGTTTTCCTGGCTGACCCTGGTAGACGTGGTGCGCGCCGAGTTCCTGCGCGGGCGCAACCTGGAATACGTGAAGGCCGCACGCGCCCTCGGTGTGGGCGATTTTGCGGTGATGCTGCGGCACATCCTGCCCAATGCCGTGACGGCGACTTTGACCTACCTGCCGTTCATCCTCACCGGCGCGATATCCACGCTCACCGCGCTGGATTTTCTCGGCTTCGGCATGCCCACCGGCAGCGCCTCGCTGGGTGAGTTGATCGGGCAGGGCAAAAACAACCTGCAAGCCCCATGGCTGGCGCTGACGGCGTTTTTTGCGCTGGCGCTGATCCTGTCCCTGTTGGTGTTTATCGGCGAAGCCTGCCGCGATGCCTTTGACCCTCGATCCTGATAAGCGAGCCGTGCCGTGACTGATGCGTTGATTGAAATCCGAAACCTGCAGGTGGCGTTCGAGGGGCACAAGGCGGTGCGCGGTATTGACCTGGATATTCGCGCCGGCGAATGCCTGGCGCTGGTGGGCGAGTCGGGCTCCGGCAAGTCGGTGACCGCGCATTCGATCCTGCAATTGCTGCCCGCGCACACCACGCGCACCCAGGGCAGCATTCGCTACCTGGGCGAAGAACTGCTCGGCGCGCCGCCTGCACGCCTGCGCCAGATTCGTGGCGACCGCATCGCCATGATCTTTCAAGAGCCGATGACCTCGCTCAACCCGCTGTACAGCATCGAGCGACAACTGTCCGAAACCCTGCTGCTGCACAAAGGCCTGGGCGGTGCGGCCGCACGCGTGCGCGTCCTGGAATTGCTCGAACTGGTGGGCATCCAGCAGCCGCGCCAGCGCCTGAATGCCTACCCGCATCAACTCTCCGGCGGCCAGCGTCAACGGGTGATGATTGCCATGGCGCTGGCTTGCGAGCCGCTGCTGTTGATTGCCGATGAACCTACTACCGCGCTGGACGTGACCGTGCAGCGGCGCATTCTCACGCTGCTTAAAGACCTGCAACACCGCCTGGGCATGGCGCTGTTGCTGATCAGCCACGACCTCAACGTGGTGCGCAGCATTGCCCAGCGCGTGGCGGTAATGCGCGCGGGGCAGATCGTCGAACAGGCCGAGTGCCAGACCCTGTTTGCTGCGCCGCAGCACCCCTACACTCGCCAGTTGCTGCAAGCCGAGCCGGACGGGCGTGCGCTTGAACGTGCGCCGGCCGGCAACCTGCTGGAAGTGGACGGCCTGAGAGTCTGGTTCGCCCAAGGCGGCCTGCTGCGGCGTAAGCCGCCGATCAAGGCGGTGGACGGCATCGACCTGCGTTTGCAGCGCGGCAAAACCCTGGGCATTGTCGGCGAGTCGGGCTCTGGCAAGTCCACGCTGGGCCAGGCGATCCTGCGCCTGGTGGACGCCCAGGGCAGTATCCGCTTTGAGGGCCAGGCTCTCGACGCCCTTAAAGGCAAGGCGCTGCGCCCATGGCGGCGCAAGCTGCAAGTGGTGTTCCAGGACCCGTTCGGCAGCCTCAGCCCACGCATGAGCGTGCAGCAAATCATTGAAGAAGGCCTGCGCGTGCACACCGACCTCACTGCCGCCCAGCGTGAAGCCGACATCATCAGCGCACTGCGCGACGTCGGCCTCGACCCCGACACCCGCCACCGTTTCCCCCACGAGTTTTCCGGCGGGCAACGCCAACGCATCGCCATCGCTCGCGCGCTGGTGATCAAACCCGACCTGATTCTGCTCGACGAACCCACCTCGGCGCTGGACCGCACCGTGCAAAAACAAGTGGTGAGCCTGCTGCGCCGGTTGCAGGAAGAGCACGGCCTGACCTACCTGTTTATCAGCCATGACCTGGCCGTGGTACGCGCGTTGGCGCACGACTTGATGGTGGTCAAGGATGGCGTGGTGGTGGAGGCGGGGAGTACGCAGCAGCTGTTTGAGGCGCCGCAGCATGCGTATACGCGGGATTTGCTGGTGGCCTCGGCCTTGCGGCCACTGGAATGATCAGCGCCCCCAGCGCTTCGGCGGGCAACAACGATCAACTGTGGGAGCTGGCTTGCCTGCAGCACGAAGTCTGTGGCAGGTGGACTGTTGTGGCGAGCAGGCTTGTCCTGCGTTGGGCTGCGAAGCGGCCCCAGTAAAGGCACTGCAATTTTCCTGAAAGAACTCAGCGTCTGGGTTTGGGGCTGCTTCGCAGCCCAACGCAGGACAAGCCTGCTCGCCACAGGAGAAATTGGCTGCCTTCAAAAGTTGTGTAGATACCCATAGCTATCGCAGGCAAGCCAGCTCCCACAATCACTGTGGGAGCTGGCTTGCCTGCGAAGGCATCAACACGGGCGACCTGCCGAGCCGAAAGACCTGAATCGCCGCAGTATCAGGCCAGTCGCGCGCGCCAATCACCGCCATGCTGGAGGTTGCAGGCTTCTTCGCAATCAAAGCGCACACAGCGCTCGATTTTCACGGGGGCCACCTCGGCGTCGTGCAACGCCGCAGCCGTCAGTTCGCGCATACGTTGGTCCGCGCCGTTTGCCAGGGCGAGCTCCTTGTTGGCCCGCGTATCGAACACCCAAATCACCCGCAGGCTTTGCGGGAACACGGCGTAATCAACCGTGTGAGTCAGCCACTCGAAGCCCGGGATTTCAGCCTTGGCGGTTTCGCAGGCTTCGGTCAGCGTGGCGATCAGGCGGCGTTCGAGGCGGGCGGTGTCGCGTTTGGTTAGGGGCATCAAAAATCCTGAGATTCAAAAAAAGTCATCACATCATCCGGCCCATATTCACGGATTAGCCAGTTGTTCCCATCGGTTCGAAGTGAAACGCCTTAGACCTGAATGTCACACCACGCCTCAACGGCGTGCAGCCGCAAGGTCAGCCCCGATGCGAAGCACACCACCACGTGATGGTCGGCGGGGAAGGTGTCGCAGAGGTAGAACGTATCCGTCTCGGCGTCGGCCGCCACAATGCCGATGGCGTGAAGCACCGTGTCGTCCTCAGTCGGGCTGTCATGGCGCCCTTCGGCCGAAAAGTAACTCACGCCATGGAAGGTGATGGTGATCTCCCGTGGCTCTTCGGGCGGCACCCAGTCATCGGTGCGCCGTGTAAACCTGAGCGACAGCGTGCGCTCAGACAGCGCGTAATGGATGTCGCTGGCGACATAGAAATTGTGCAGGTCACAGGCGCGTCCTTCGACCTCAACCTCTATATGCCCGAGTGCAAAACCGTGGAATTTCATCGCGCCTGCCTATCGCTGTTGAAACGCTACTTTCAGCCCCAGCCCCATAAACAGCGTGCCGATGATCTTGCCTTCCCACCGACGCAGCTTGGACAGCCCCTTGATCCCGCGACTTAACGGGCGAATCGAGAGTGCCAGCAAACTCGTGTAAACCGCGCTGAGCCCCGAAAAAATCAAGCCCAGCACCGCAAACTGCACCAGCGATGAACCCGATTCCGGGTGCACGAATTGCGGCAGGAATGCCAGAAAGAAGATCGCCGTTTTCGGGTTCAACACCTCAGCCCCAATCGCCTGGAAAAACGCCTGGCGCGGCGTCACCGCCGGCAACTCAAGCCGTGCATGCGTGCCGGTTTTGGCCATGAACGCGCGCACGCCCAGGTAGATCAGATACGCCGCACCGGCCCACTTCACCGCGTTAAACGCCGCCGCCGAAGTCATCAGAATTGCCGACAGCCCCAGTGCCGCACACAGGGTATGAATCAAATCGCCGCATGCCACCCCCAGCCCGGTGGCGATGCCCACCTTGCGCCCGCCTTGAATCGTGCGCGTGAGCACCAGCAGCACGGAAGGGCCGGGGATCAGGAAAAGGCCGAGCACCACGGCGATGTAGGTGACGAGGGCGGTGAATTCAAACATGGCGGGTTATCTCGCAGATGGGCGCGGCCTACAGTAATCCTCATGTAGGCAGCCAATGCAACGCCGATCAAGCAAACGCGGCCAGCATAAACGCCTCCAACCCTTTCTCCTCCAGGATCTCGATAGAGAAATGCCCAAAACGCTTGGGCAACCAAATGATGCGCTTGCCGGACGGTGACTGTAGATCCGCCAGGCTCAAGGGCCGGCCGTTTTCATCCTGCGGCTGCACACCCTCGGCCATCAACTCGGCATAGGCCACCTCGATATCCGGCGTGGTGTAGCAATGCCGATAAATCATCCCCTCACCGTGCGCGTCCAACAGCTCGCGCAAGTTGCCCGCCACCGGCTGCACCAGCATAAAACGCTCATGGCCCATCAGCACCACCGCATACCGCACATGAAAGCCGCCGCGATTCCAGACTTGAGTGCTGGAGATTTTGGCCTTGAGGATTTTGGCGTAATAAGCGCAAGTTTCTTCAAGGTTCTCGACCAGTACGTCGACGTGGCTGAACTTCAGCTCCATTACAGGCCCTCTTGGCGAATGTGGTTTCAGGCGACAGTAGCTGATTTACAACTGTTAACGAATTCAAAGTCGCGTTCGATATAGGCTTTGAACAGTCCCGACCCACTGTTCCCTGAGCCCACAACCATGAAACCGCACGCCATCGCTGCCGCATTTTTTGCACTCGCCACCCTGCAATCACCCTGGGCACAGGCCGCAACGCCCATCACCCACGTCGCCATCTACCGCGGCCCGGCGGGCTGTGATGACTGTTCCGAGAACGTCAAAAACGCCTTGCTACGGCTCAGCCCAAACTACCAGATCGACTTTGTCGGCGCGGACGAAGCCATCGACATTACCCCGCAAAACCTTGCGCGTTACGACCTCTATGTTCAGCCGGGCGGCGGACAGGACATTCCCGCTGCGCTCGACAGCTTCGGTGATGCACGCGTGGCCGCCATTCGTGAATACGTGGCCAAGGGCGGGCGCTACCTGGGGTTATGCATGGGCGCTTATCTTGCCGACAACAGCAACTTCGGGTTGATACCCCAAGACCTTGACTCCGAAGCCGGGCGACCGGGCTTTGAAGTGCGCGGGATCGAAGACGCGGCGGTGCGAGTGGTGTGGGATGGCAAGCCGGACAGCGTGTTCTATCAGGATGGGCCGTACTTTCCCAAGGTTGATGGGCGTGCGCCGTATACGGTGATTGCGACTTATCGCAATGGGGATGTGGCGGCGGCGCGGTATGAGTATGAGAAAGGCGTGGTGGTGCTGAGCGGGCCGCATCCGGAGGCGGGGGAGGCGTGGTTTGAGAATGCGGGGATTGCGGTGAGTGAGATGCCGAAGGGGGAGTTGTTTGGGGTGTTGGTGGGGCGGGTTGGGGAATGATGTGTGTGTCTGCGTTTGTTTGGTAGATGGTTGTTGGGAAGGGTAGCTTTCGGCCACATGTGGACTTTGGTGGCTGACATCACACCACCACATCAGCCGGTCGCGGGGGTAGGAAAATAAAGGGCAATCGACGGATACGTGTCTGATTAATCCTGACGTTCACCGCTGTGCGGTCAAAGAGCAACTGATGTTCCTACCCAGCAGGACAACGGCTGCGGTGGACAGATCGTCACCGATCCCGTAGCGTTCCTGCGGGTATTATGAAAGTTGCTAATTGTGCGGTGGGGAGCAAAACACGCCTTGTCGGCTAAACTAGCAGGAGCATCATTGATGCAACTCAGTCAGCATACTTATCGGCTCAAAATAACGGATTTTATGGGGCCTGGATGAAATTGAAAGATTTGAAGGATCGCGTTCTTGAGTCGCCGGGCTGGAAAACCGTATTCGCTTTCGTGCTTCCTCTCTTGGCGGGGGTGCTATCAGGGGTTTTTGTCACTGAAATCACCCAAAATTCCATCATCGTCTGGGCGCTGTTTTACAAAGCGAACAGCTTTTATGGCCTGTTGTTTTTTGGGCTGTGCACGTATCTTTACAATAGGGCTAACTACCTGCACGAGCGCGAAATTTCACGTTTTCTTGATACTGACTACTGTGTTGCCTACGTTCGAAGTAAGTGTTTGCCGGAGGCGGCTGATCGCTACAAAGAACTGATCCGATCCGGTAATGTGGGCCAGCTGGAGCAGGCAATGGAAGAATTAAAAAAGGTGCTTAAATGAAAGTCTTGGTCAGCCCGGATTTCAGCCAGAAACTGGCAACACTGAGCAAGGATGCCATAGGCAACCTATCTGCCTTCATCTCTGAGGCAGAAAAAACCGACATGGTAGCCTTTCTCTCCAGCGGAAATTATAATATTGCTATACTCGAGGAGGATGTGTATAGCGCAAAGTTTGACACTGACGCTGGCAGAATATTTTTCACTATAGGGACAGAGTCGGGAGGCGAGTTTTTGTTGCTTCTAGATGTAGCATCAATGTCGCAGCCAGCCAAAGCAGCCACCTTTTTTGCAAGTAACAACCCTCGCACGAATAGCACCTTTAATCCAAAACTAAATCCGGCCATCAATCCAGAATTAAATTCTGCAATCAATCCCAGGATTAACCCGGTGATCAACCCAAAGCTGAACTCCGCTTTAAATCCAAAATTAAATTCGGCCATCAATCCGAAGCTAAACTCTGCATTGAACTACAAGCTAAACTCAGCTATCAATCCAAGGCTAAACTCAGCTATTAATCCAAGACTAAATTCTTCACTCAATCCTCGGATAAACAAAAGCTACGGAGGTCCGTACTTATACGACGTTGGGCTCAAGCAACTTGCTTACTTAGTAAGGGTGAATGATAAAGTTGATATTCTATTTGAGGTTGGCGGCGAATTCTGTGGCCTGCTTGTTAGTGTCGGAAACAATGTAAAGGTTGAATTTGACAAAGAAAATTCATGGGTCGGATTTTATGTAAAAGCCAATGAAAAGGTCTGGCTTCGTTTCTCGCTGAACAATGAGTGGAAAGGTCTGCTTGTGTAGTTAGAGCACCAGTGACCGCCTGTTTAGAATCGTGAGAATCGTTCAGATCAGGGATGCAGGGGGCAGGCCACCATATTGAAAGCGTAGCCTGCCCACTATTCTTCCTATTCTTCAAGCCGCAGTTCAATAATTTCTGATTGGAGAGCTGCGAGGCTCTCGTTAGGCTGAAGTTAAACAAATGGCTACCTTAAAATAAAAAGACACAAAATCTTAATGGGGGAGTTGGCTTTTATGTTTAATTTGTGTTTTGGAAAGTTACCCGGTCCTTCTACATCCTTAATAGCTTGTGCTATTCTTAAATTAAAACGCCAGAGATTTGTGAGTCCAATAAATCAAGAAGGCTCTAATAAAGCTCATAGCTCATGCCTGTTTCATTAAGGACTAAATTGAATTCATTGTTATTTTTCAAATAAGTAATGGAGGGGTACTCCATGAACTGCGCACTCATCATCACTAAGCGTAACAACGAAAAGTCAGTGAAATTTATAAGGGTTAGATAATGTGATCGCCTATCCTCTAAAGAGAAACCATTAGAGTCACTGAGCTTTTCAGAGATCATTTTTACCATATTGTAAAATACTCTGGTGGCTCCGAAGATTTGATCGGTAGAGTCTATGCTATCTAAATATTTAGTAGCATGGTCAATGTCGGGTGACTCTATTCTTATATGCTCAATGTCATTCTCTATTTTAATAATAGCGTCAGTGCCATACTTTTTTACCGGCGTGCCATTTTCCTTAAATTCAATTTTAAAATTGTCTAGGAATGATCGTTGCGAATCAATCATGTTAAATAGCTGGGTTTCAAAAGAGCGCAATCTCTCAGATTTCCGCGCATAATTTATTTCTTTTCGAAGATCCTGATTGGCTTGGTTTTGTAATGTTAGCGATTTGATAAGTAACACTAGAGAGAGAAAGCTGAGCATGGGGTTTAGAATACCGCCAAAATAGTCGCCCAGCTGTCCCCAAACAGCTGGATCGTCTGATAAACCATACCCAAGCTTATGGAAAAAATGAAATAAGTAAGAAGCGCCAACAGTAACGAGCAACAATGTCGCCGCCACTGCGTACCTATTAATCATTATAAAATCCCTTGACGATATATTTTACAATTTTTCCGTCTCGAAGCTTAATGGGTCTCGCGACGATTTTTAAATTTTTCCATTTCGAACTGTCGATTCCGTTGTTGTAATCAAGATTTTCAGAGAATTTCTTCTTGGCCTCGATCCTAACTTCTTTGTACTCAATTCCGAAACCAAAGGCTACTGTTTCGTCAGCTCCTTGCAAAAGAAGTCTACCGTTTCCGGTGTTTATATTGAGCCTAGTGATGCTAGCGGTAATGTCTATATTACTATCAGACTCCTTAGCTTGCAGCGCTAAAACAGTCGATTTATTGAAGCTAGCTATTACCACTCTATCGTTCAGGCTTTTTCTATGCCTGATCTTTACGTCGTGATCAAATTTTGTTGATATCTTATGAATGTCCTCCATAGATGAAACTCGTAGCTTTTTTATCAGATCTTCGGCAGAGTCTCCTAAGTTTTCTACAATTTTCTGAGCTTTTACCGAAAGCTCGGTGGACTCAATATAAAGAGACTCCTTCATAAAATAAGACATAAGTTCTGCAAATGTTTGGTTTCCTATTTTCCTATATTCTTTCTGTAAATCTTCGTCGGATATTTCAAATGTAAAACCTTGCCCATACGAGCCGTTAAAAGTTTTCTTTAAAATGGTTCGCACACTACTAATCCCTCTGTGCCTCAGAGAGACTTTTCCAGTTACAAGAGTCTCGGCTATGCTCAGCGTTGCCTCCGAGACTCCTTGCAACGTTTCGAGCCCAGCTTTCATATCAACTTCGTAATCTTTAGTATCAATAACAACTTCAAGATTGATCGGCATATATCTCCCTACTTATACCAATATTTTCAGAGTAACCATTTCTTCATAGAGTGGTTATGATGCTTAACCCAATTCGCATGGCAATGTGCCATGTAGATGCTTATACCCGACTGCGCGACTAAGTGCACGCAGTAACCACTAGGCATCGAAAAAGTGCCGAAATCAGTAAGCAGAAAGGAAGTGATGATAAGAGTTGGCCGCGACCTTGAGCTTTGAGTCGCGCAGTTAAGAGTGAAAACTCACCAATTCAAACGTCCGCTTCTGGCCGAAAGCAGCCCCTTTCCCCGCCAACCGGTCTACCATGGCATCCCCCGGCAGTGGTCCATGCGCTCCCGATCATTTTTTTATCAAGGTATTGCCATGTCCATCGACCAAATCTCCCTCCCAAAAGGCGTTGGCCCTCACGCCATCAAGCTTCTTGACGCCATCACTGGCGCCTCCACCCACGAAGAACTCAACCGCGCTGGCGGCAAAGCTGAAGGATTTGTCTTGGGCCTGGAGGCCGCGAAAGCCATCAAGAGCCAGATCGCCGAATCCTTGTATGTGGCTTACGACGATGCGGCGAGTAACCGTGCGGGTGAGTTGAAGGGTTAAGAACCCGGCACTACAGGAAGTTGCGCGCGCAGGGCGTTAGACTGGGCGCCTTTTATTTCTCAGGATGAGGCTGTCATGTTCAAAGTTGCTCTTGCGTCACTGCTGCTGGCGTGTGCCTTCGGCGCTCAAGCGGATACGACTGTTGATGTGTCAAAGATTTACGGCAACATCAAGTTTGTCAGTAGCTTCCCGGACTATAAGGTCAAGGTGGTAAACAGTTTCCCTGACCTTAAGGTAAAACAGGTGAGCAGTTTTCCCGATTCGCCCGGGAAGTGGAAAACAGTCGAGAGCTTCCCCGACTACAAGATCCAGATTGTTGACTCCTTTCCAGACTTCACCATTCAGTACGTTGATTCGTTCCCTGGGGTTAATTGAAGGCAGCGCCCTCAGCGGCGCTGCCGTGGGCTGTTGGTCAGCCAGGGCAAGGCGCTTCACGGTCGAGCAATTTGGCGGTGAGCAGCACGCCCAGTTCGCTCAGTTGGTGAATGGCCAGGGCGATGTCGCGGTGTTTGCCGCACAGGTCTTCGGACAGGTCGAGCAGCAGGGTGCTGACGCTGGTGAAGGTTTCGTAGCTGTTGGTGATGAGGGTTTCGGTGCTGGCGTTGGGGACGACGGTGAAGAGGGTGGTTGAGTCTGTTGTGACATTAGCCATTGTTAAGTTCCTTGCTTGGGCTACAACCTCATCGCTACTAAACGAAAAGGCGGTGGCTGTACGCAGGTTAGTAGACCGGTGGAACCTAACAAAACCGGCGCACCCGAGGGTGCCCTACGCACAGCCACCATCAAGCACAGACGAGAACGCCTGACAGATGAAGCTTGTGCACTTGTTAGGTTAAACCGTGGGCTACTAAACCCGATCACTGAACATTCAGCGACCGAGCCACCTTAGAGACGGCCACCCCAGCGCACAAGCCGGCGGATTCTGACGCACGCGTAGGCAATGGGGCAAGGTGCTGCGGGCCGTTCGCAACTCCCCAGGCTGAGGAAACTGCTTTGTGGCGAGCAGGCTTGCCCTGCGTTGGGGTGCGAAGCGGCCCCTCCAAACAGGCGACCGAGTTTTACTGTTGGACCAGCGGCGGCTGGGTTGGGAGCGCTGCGCACTCCAACGCAGGGCAAGCCTGCTCGCCACAGGAAGTCTTCAAGCCACAAGAAGTCTTCAAGACACAACAGGTCTTCAAGCCACAACAGGCCTTCAGCCACAGCAAGTCTTCAATCCACAACAGGCTTTCAAGCCACAACAAGTCTTCAAGCCACAACAGGCCTTCAGCCACCGCAAGTCTTCAATCCACAACAGGCCTTCAAGCCACAACTAGCCTTCAAGCCACAAAAGGCCTTCAAGTCACAACTAGCTTTCAAGCCACAGCAGGCCTTCAACCCACAACAAGCCTGCTTGCCACCACCGCGCCGGGTTAGAACGCCTGGTTCACCCCAACACCACGCATGATCGAAAACCGTGGGTCGATCAGCTTCAGCGTTTGCTCGCCCTTCAAGCGCCCGACTACCACGTGGTAGGTCTTTGGCGCTTCGGAGAGGTTTTCCGGGTTGCGGGCCAGTTTTTCAATCGCCGGGGTGTTGGCCCAGTCGGCGATGGTTTTCTGGCGAATGTCGACGGTCACCACCCAGGATTTGTCCACGGCGGCGCCCATGGGGTTGGTGTTGGCGGCAATGTTCTGGACCTTGGCGATTTCATAGCCCTGGGCGTAGCAGAACCCTGATTCCTGCTGCACGTAGGCGGCGCGGCCGGCCTCGGTGAGGGTGTAGGTTTTGTCGCTTTTGGCCAGCAGGCCGGCGTTGGTCAGCGCATCGAAGGCCGGCTGGTTGGCGCTGGAGGTGCCGCTCATGACGCTGTCACTCAAGGTCACCGGGAAGCTGTTGAACATCGCCGCCTTTACGCAGGAAGCCCCTTCCAGCCTGGGTTGCAGCGCGGCTTGAATGTCGGCGTCCGATGGGCTGTCGCTGCACGCGGTGAGCAGCAACGCGGCGGCGGTGATGAGGGCCATTTCTCTGATTCGCATCGTTTTATCCTTGACGATTGGTAGCGGGCGGGCAAAGTGTATAGAAATATTGCTGTCACGAAACCCTCCCGCCAGTCGTGTAGGGTCGGTGGCTTGAGCCGCACTGAACAGCCAAGGATTAACCATGACATTGACCGTCAATACCCTGCTCGAACTGGCCATGGCCAACCCCATCAACGCCCAGATCACCGCGCGCCTGCCCGACCTCGGTGTGGAGCAGTGCATGCTCACAGCGGGCTGCCTGTTCCAGGCCGTATGGAACCATCAGTCAAACTTGCCTGCGGCTCAGGGCGTAAAGGACTACGACGTCTTTTACTTCGACACGGATCTGTCCTACGAAGCTGAGGACAAAGTGATCCGCGCCGCCGAACGTCTATTTGAGGATTTGGGCGTTAACGTCGAGGTCAAGAACCAGGCGCGGGTCCACCTTTGGTACGGCGAGCGCTTTGGTCGGCCTTATCCACAGTTGCACTCGGCTAAACAGGGCGTGGACCGTTACCTGGTGGCCGGCACCTGCATCGGGCTGGAGATCGACACGGGCGAAGTGTATGCGCCCTATGGCTTAGCGGATGTGGAGCAGGGCGTGTTGCGCATTAACCCGCTGCACCCGGAGCCTGAGTTGTTCGCCGCCAAGGCTCGCAGTTATCAAGCGCGCTGGCCTTGGCTGAAGATCGTTGCGCCGGATGATTTGTGAACTTTTACCGGCTCCTCATACGTCCTATCTTCAAATGAACCCCGAGAGTGGATAGCCCATGATCTTCCTGATTTTCCTCATCGCCTGCGGCGCGGCCGCCAGTACCGGTGTTATTTTCAAGCCCGGCCAGTGGTACGAAAGCCTGGTAAAACCCAGCTTCACCCCACCCAATTGGTTGTTTCCGGTGGCCTGGACGGTCATCTACCTGCTGCTCGCGTGGGCGGGCTATCGCCTGACGATGATCCCCGGCAGCCAATTGGCCCTGGGCTTGTGGGCGGCGCAGATTGCGCTGAACACGCTGTGGACGCCGGTGTTTTTCGGCGCGCATAACCTCTTCGCCGGGATGGTGGTGATTGTGCTGCTGTGGCTGGTGGTGGCGGCGTTGGTGGTGATGGCGTTGCGGTTGGACTTGATCACCGGGTTGATTCTGTTCCCCTACCTGGCGTGGCTGAGCGTGGCGGCGGCGTTGAATTTCTCGATTTTGCGAAATAACCGCTGATGGCCTACACACCGTGGCCTGCCAGCAAGCCAGAGCTGGCGCAGATGCGCGACTTCAACAAGAAGCTTGCCTGGATGCCGCGCTTTAAAATCCGCAACCGCGTCACGCCGCGTGTGATTCAGGCGCTGTTGCGGGTCAGCCAAACGCTCAAGAAAGCGCCGCCGACAGAAACCCGCACGGTGGGCGCAGTGCCCGTGCGTATTCTGCGGCCGGCAGGCAAAGCCAAAGGCGTGGTACTGGATATTCACGGCGGCGGCTGGGTGATCGGCAATGCGCAGATGGATGACGACCTGAACCTGGGCATGGTGCAGGCGTGTGGCGTGGCGGTGGTGTCGGTGGATTATCGGCTGGCGATCGACACGCCGGTTGAGGGGCTGATGGAGGACTGCCTGCATGCTGCGCGTTGGCTGCTCAGCAGTGACGAGTTTGCCGACTTGCCGGTGTTTGTCGTGGGTGAGTCAGCCGGTGGGCATTTAGCGGCGGCGACCTTGCTGGCGCTTAAGCAATGGCCGGATTTGCTCAAGCGTGTGAGCGGTGCGGTGTTGTACTACGGCGTGTACGACTTGACCGGCACACCGAGCGTGCGCACGGCGGGGCCGCAGACATTGTTGCTGGACGGGCCGGGAATGGTTGAGGCGTTGCGCATGCTCACGCCGGGGTTGAGTGATGAGGCGCGGCGCCAGCCACCCTTGTCACCGCTGTATGGCGACCTTACGGGCTTGCCGCCAGCGTTGATGTTTGTCGGCGAACTCGACCCGTTGCTGGACGACACACTGCAGATGGCCGAACGCTGGGGCGCGACTGCGCAGGTTGAGGCACACCTGTTGCCGGAATCAGCCCACGGGTTTATTCATTTTCCGGTGGCGATCGCAGATGGCGTACTTGCTTACAGTCGGGGGTGGATATCGGCGAGGATCCAGGCGGTATTGGATTACAGCCATTAGCCATTCAAGCCACACGGCGTTCGCTTCATCTTCCGACGTCAACATCTGGATCAGCTGCGGTCATGAACATTCGCCTTCACTCACGACGCCTTCCAGCGTGAAGTCCTGAAAAGTGAAGACAGAGTGGGTGATGTCTTTCCGATTCTCCTACAGGCCGCGTAACCTCTGACACCCTGATTTTCAGACTCTCGCAAGGACGCACACGTGACCATTTCCCATGCAGTCGTAGGGCTATCGGCATTTTTGCTGGTGGCGGGTGTTCAAGCCGCCGAATACAACTTCTCGTTTGATGTGCCCTATGGGCACTACGAGCGGCAATTCAAAATGAAGACCCCGGGTGACGGCACGTTGAACTGCACGGTGTTCATCGAAAAAGAATACCGGGGCGAGAAGTGGGTGCCGGCAGTGATTCTGGCGGCTGCCGAAGACGATGCCGAGGACGACACGCTGTTTCTGTCCAGTTCTACCGAGCCAAACGGCGGGCCTCGCACGTTCCACCTGCGCACGTTTAATCAGGCGAAGCCGGTCATCGACAAGACGCTGTGGCAGGCCCCCGATGAGAAGGGCGTGTATAAGCTCGCCGTGTCGTGGTATGCCAATGGCGCCATCGGTTATCAGTACGGCGTCTATGCGAGTTGGCAAGAGAAGCAGTTCGTCGAAAAGCCAGGTTTTTCCACTCGCCATGTCAGCGTCCATGCATCGGGCGTGAAGGGCTCTGCTTTGTGCTACGTGCAGACCAAATGACACTGAGCGTGTGGGTGGGAACTTAAAAGCTGATCGATAAGTCAGGTTAATCAGTTGCTCCTTTCCCGTCATCAGGACCTCACCATGCGCGAATACACCCTGAACTACCTGTTCAACGATGAGCCCCGCACCCACGTGTTTGAACTCAAACAGCCTGAACTGCCCCTGCACGAGGCGGCGATGCATTTACTGCAATTGCATTTTGGCGATGCGGAGAATGGGTTGATCCTGCCGCCTGCGGATGCGACGCCCGAGGAGATTCTGGAGCAGGCGCAGGTGGTAGGGATCAGTCAGATCAGGGTTGTATGAACGAGCGACCGGTCATTCAGGACGTGACCTGCGACGACATTCCAGCAGTGCTGGACTTTGTCCTTGAGGCTCGCAGCGAGCTTTTCCCCAAGCTCAGCGCAGCCGGCATGCCGGATGATCTGGCGCGATTTGAAGCGGTGTATGTTCATGGCGACGGCCAGTTTTTGATCGCCCGCGTCGATGGCCGGATTGTTGCGGCCATCGGCTATGTGCCCTACGACGGGCGCTTCTCCCAGTTGAATTACCAGGGCCTCAAGACGGTGGAGGTGGTACGCCTGTTTGTGGCGCCGACGTCGCGCCGATTCGGGTTGGCGGGTGAGTTGTACGGCGCGCTGGAGGCGAAGGCGCGGGGGGAGGGGGCGGAGATGGTTTACCTGCATACTCATCCGTTTCTTGCTGGGGCGATTGATTTTTGGCTTCGGCAGGGGTTTGAGATTGTTGATGTCGAGGCGGATCCGGTTTGGCGGACGACGCATATGCAGCGGTCGCTGTAGCGCTGGCGGCTGGGTTTTTTGGGGGGCTGAGTGGATATCCGTGATTGGGGGGGCTGAGAGGGGGTCCGCCCTTACGGCGGGTCACTTTGGAAAAGCCCCAAAGTAACCAAAGGGCTCTTGCCCCACCACTCGGCACCTCGCTTAGGCTCGGCGTGCCCTCACTCCGGCTTGAATCCGTGGGCCGCCGTGACGGGCCATCCATGGCCCAACACGGCTAACCCGGCGTCCTGCCGGGTTACCCACGGATTCAAGCCTGCGTTCGGCCAGCGTGGTTT